>ERZ1026868.9-NODE-9-length-183845-cov-46.767349_pt1 | contig 183845 bp, 182 predicted proteins | sample MGYA00380164_ERZ1026868 | MGnify/ENA primary metagenome ERZ1026868 (study PRJEB33269, sample SAMEA4719800) | human gut metagenome | biome: human-associated habitat; feature: organic feature; material: feces | place: Cameroon | collected 2013-10 ...
AAATAGTAGTTAAGAGATTTAAAACAAAAAATTTTTACATGCGTTTGCCCTGATGCCCTTGATTACATTTGAAATATTATATAATATATGAATATAGCAAAGGAGCGGAAACAATGCATATATATGCGTTATTTTCTATCCGGCAATTGTTGTTTTTATCAAATTGTTTTTATAATAAGGAGACATGAAATGTCACTGAAAAAGTCTTATTCCAAAGACAAGAAAACTTGTAACGTAACTTTTTCTGTTTCTCAGGAAGCAGCACACGGCGCAGAAAAAGTTTCAATCGCAGGAGACTTTAACAGCTGGAGCAGCACAGAAACTCCGTTGAAAAAAGGCAAAGACGGTTCTTTCTCTGTAAAAATTCCTCTTGAAGCTGGAAAAGAATATCAGTTCCGCTATCTTCTTGACGGAAAGCACTGGGAAAATGACTGGGCGGCGGACAAGTACATTCCTGCTCCATTCTCACACACAGATAATTCTGTTGTAATCTGCTAAGCTAGCTTAAAATCTTTTACTTTATACAAGCTGTCCAAGTGAAGAAAACTTCAAAGGGCAGCTTTTTTTTATAAAATCTGCAAAAAACACGCAAAAAAGTGGAAATTCCAGAACAACTCATTATAATGTATAAAAAGGAGATGCGCATGGACTTAAAAGGAATCTATACAGCAGACACCCGCCGCTATGATGACTCCCAAGCTTTATACAATCGATGCGGAAAAAGCGGAATTCTCTTGCCCAAAGTAAGCCTAGGATTTTGGCACAACTTCGGCGGAAACGACTCTTATGAACGCAGCCGGAAAATCACACACTTTGCGTTTGACCACGGAATAAATCATTTTGACCTTGCAAACAACTACGGTCCTCCTTATGGCAGCGCAGAAGAAACAATGGGCAGTCTCATAAAAGACGACTTTCGACCTTACCGCGATGAACTTTTTATTTCAACAAAAGCCGGCTATGATATGTGGGAGGGTCCTTACGGAAACTGGGGTTCGCGCAAGTATCTTACAGCAAGCCTTGACCAAAGCTTAAAGCGCATGAATCTTGAATATGTAGACTTATTCTACAGCCACCGCTACGATCCGGACACACCTTTGGAAGAAACTTTGCAGGCAATGGCGGATATTGTAAAGCAAGGAAAAGCCCTTTATCTGGGTTTAAGCCGCTGGCCGCTTGAAGCATTGAAATTCGCCGACAAATATCTTCGCGAACGGGATGTTCCGCTTCTTATTTATCAAGGCAGACTGAATCTTCTTGACCGCTCTCCGCAAGAGGAAGGCATTCTTGACTACTGCGCCGAGCATGGAATTGGATTCATTTCATTTTCTCCACTGGCGCAAGGCTTGCTTACAGACCGCTACCTTAACGGAATTCCTTCTGACAGCAGAATGGCAAAGGAACATTTTCTAAAAAGCAAGGACTTGACTCCAGAACTTCTGAAAAAACTAAAGGCATGGAATGAGCAGGCAGGCAAACGCAATGAAACTCTTGCAGAAATGGCTTTGTCCTGGATTCTTAGCCAGAAAGGTGTAACAAGCGTGCTGGTTGGTGCAAGTTCCACAGAGCAACTTGAAAGAAACATGAAATGTGTTCACGCTGAACCGTTCAGCAGTGAAATATAAAACCCAAAATTAAACCTAGGAGGATTTTATGAACATTAAGAAATTTTCATTTGCATTTTTGCCGGTACTAATCCTTGCTCTTGTATCTTGCATGAACATGAACAGCTCAAACGGAAAAGAAGGCGCAATACGAATAACAGTTCCGGGAGAGGAGCGCGGGCTTTACACTTTTAACAAGAGCAACGCCAGTTCTTACAAAGTAAGCATAATCCTTGACAAAGAAGTTATCGACTCGCAGACCGCGGAATTGGGGGGGGGTAATTACATTTGATGAGCTTGAGCCTACCACATACACAGTAAAAGCCGAAGCGTTTGATTCAGACGGAATACGCATAGGAAGCGGAAGCATAGAAGTAAAAGTCGTAGCCGGCGAAACCGCAGAAAAAACAATTTTAATGATACTTACAAACGGCGGCAAAATATACGAAACAAATTATCTTTTATTCTATTACAATAACAATACAAACAAATATTATTACGCAGATCAAGCATCTGAAATAAATGACCAAATTATAAGCGGACACAACTCTGTCATTGCGGGGTATACAGAAGATAAAAATGGTTGTGTATATCAATATCATAAAAACAATTCCACATCCGACGGAAGTAGTTCTACTAGAGAAAATTTTATCTTTTATTATAAAAATGATAGTAACCTAGGACCATATGCAACCAATTTCACTGATGATTCTGTAAAAGACCCACTATATTTTGATGATAGCACGAATTCTCTATGGATTGGCGGATATGATTCTTCTAGTGGCGAACTAAAACTTTTGCAAATAACAGAACCATCAATAAATTTTATTTCTGCAGATTTATCAAATTTATATTCCACAGGATTTTCTGTTTCCGGGGCAACTTACACGGCTTTTGCAATTCAGGGCAGCGACATTTACATTGCATACACGAACAGCGGCACATCGTACCTTCAGCGTGGAACAATCACGGGCAGCAATGATTCAGGCTTTTCAATCACAGCAAAAGGAACGGCGCAGTCCACAGAGCAAATGGGCGTTGCAGGCACAATCAACGACATAGCTATTTTGTATGACGGTTATGTTTATGTGCTGATTTCAGATAGAGAAAAACTCACTGGTCATACAATAAATGATGGCGATACTGTAAAAAGCCGCGGAGCAATTTTAAAGATTTTAGGCACAGATTCAGGGTTTGAAGTAGAAGACATCTTGGGCTGGACAAATTCCGCAAGAACAATCAGCTCAAAACTGAATAACGACAGCAATAATCTCTACAATAATACAAATGCAATCTATCAAATAAACTCAATAAAGGCATATATTCCAAAACTTTCAGAAAGTTCAAAGAAATTTTATGGCGCAGAACGTTTCGTTGCGATAAAACCAAAAGAACTTGCAATTGCGGACTGCGGTGCAAACATAATACTTCCAGACTACAAAAACAAAAAGAACGGAAATATGTTCCAGCATGACAGAGTTGTTACAGTAAATCTTTACGACTTTGCAATAACCAATGTTACAGAACTAAACAACCTAGACTTCAAAAGACTTTCTATAAGCGGAATTATTTCTTCTATAGATGGCTTTTCTTCATCCTATTCTTCAGATGAGGAATAGAAAACATTTTACTACGATGCTTGCAAGCACATGGCAGCCCTACTGTTATGTGCTTGTACCCCCCCTTGCAAAGACTATTTTGACAAGCAAAACATTGCAGCATCAAGTACGGCAATGACAATTTCAGTTTTCCTATTTAGCCTGAATTTCGAGTTTTGATAAGAACAGTAATTTAAATGTCATTCCCGTGCTGCGACACTGCGATGTTTATGCAGTAAACTCGGTCAGGAATCTGTTAAAAATTTTCAATAGATTATCAACCGAGTTTCTTTCAGAAACATCGCAGGGTCAAGCCCGATAATGACATAAAATCATAAAACTCGAAGTTTGGGCTATTTATGCAAAATCTTATACATTGGGGATTGGCCGGGGCAAAGCTCTAGTATGTTTTTTTCGCAGGCAAGGACTTCTGAAGGCTCGTGGGTTACATGCAGGAGCGTTGTTGTTCCTGTTTCCGCAACGGTTTCAAGAAGGTCTAGGATTTTTCCGCGGTAGTTTTCGTCAAGTCCGTGGCAAGGCTCATCCAAAATAAGAACACGAGGCGACTTTACTGCGGCTCTAAGAATCAGAATTGCGCGCTGCTCTCCGTAGCTTAAAGAGCCAAACGATTCCTTTTCGCGACCGGAAAATCCTGCAAGTTTAAGCCAAGCATTTGCCATTGCAAGTTCAAAATCCGTGGCAGGCTCGTAAAGTCCAATGCTGTCTTTGAATCCGCTTACAATCACACTCTGCAAATCAGTTCCACCGACCATTCTGTATTCCACATGAAGCCTGTAGCTTACAATTCCAAGATGTTTTTTTATGTCCCAAATTGATTCGCCTGAACCGCGCCGGCTTCCAAACAAGTAGACTTTTTCGCGGAACACTTGCATATTGTCGCCCGTTACAAGTTCCATGATTGTGGTTTTTCCAGAGCCGTTTGGTCCTCTTACAAGAAAATGCTCACCTTTTTTAACCTCCCAGTTTAAGTTTACAAGAACCTTGTGGTCGTCCCAGCCAACATTCACATCCTCGAATTTTATGAGACTTTCCGGCACTTCGGAAAATTCCTCTGTTTCAAAGGCGGCGTTGCTTTCACTGCGGATTCTTTTTAGCTCGCAAAGAAATTCTTCTCTTTCTTTTTCGCGGACTGATTTTTTTTCTGCGTTTCTAGCTTCAAGGAGATTTTCGTATTCAGAACGGCTTGCGCAGAAGGAAATTTTTTTATCTGAAAACTCAAGCACGCGGTTTATTTTTTCAGGAATTTCAGTAAACCGCTCCATGCACAAAATTATGCGCGGAAAATCTGTTCCGGAATTTTCAGTCTGCCGCTTTAAAATCATGTTGAAAAATTCCATTAGAATTGAACGTGATTCGGCATCAAGCCCCGCAAAAGGATCGCTCAAGACAAGCAGTCTGGCTCCAGACAAAAGTGAACGGCACAAAAGCGTGCGCCTTATTTCCCCGGTAGACATAAAGCGAAGTCCGCGGTCAAGAATTTTTTCCACGCCGCAAAGTTTTACCTGCGGAAATGTTTCAAGCTTATATGCGTCCTTTGCAAGAGGCTCTGATTTATTTTTTGCACCGCCAATCACTTCGTAAATATATTCACGGCCGGTTCTTCCTATGTCTATTTTGTCCAAGTATTCGCTTTCGTCCCTCTCTCGTTCTTCTTCTATTAACTTTGCGGCTTCTTCAAGTGAAACTACAGCCGTGCTTTTTGCAAATTCAGAATAGAACGAGCCTCCCTGTTCCGGATAGAATTCCAAAGAGCCATACAACGCTTTTATAAAGTCAGCCTTTCCGCCGCCGTTAGGACCTGTAACAAGCCAGGCTTCGCCCTCTTTCATTGTCCAGTCAATCCGCGGAATTAAAACAGAGCCGCCTTTTCTTATCTGGCATTTATCAATGCGAATCAAATCTTTTTCCATAAGTATTCTCCAAATTTATAAACTATGCCTGCGAATGCAATATTTCATTTACTGCAATGCGGATTTTTCTTGCGCTTTCACTTCCTGTAATTTTTGCCTTTTGAATAAAACCTATGTCATAAAATCCCAGGGCGTTTCCTGCGTTATGCGACACAAAGCCTTCTTTGTACGGTCCGTTTTCAAGGACAATCTTCGGAACAAGTCCTATTCCAAGTCCAAGAGCGGCAAGAGCCATTACAGCTTCGTTTCCTTCTGTTTCCGCGGCAACCTCCGGATGAACATTTCGGCTTTTTATCCAGGAATCGAATCTTTTGCGAGCAAGTCCGGCTTTGGGCAAAATCAAAGGCACTGTGGAAACTATGTCCTGCGGACTTCCCTGCACGTCAACATAAGGACCGTTCAAAGCGGCGGCAAACACAAGAGGACTTCGGCACACGGAAATGCAGTCAAAAAAAGCAGACCGTTCATCTGGAATCGCCGCAACCGCAAGTTCAGCCCTACCTTCCCTTACCGCGCTCACAGCCCCGGCAGGATCTCCTGTTTCCACGGAAAGATGAACCGCCGGATACTTTGCAGAAAGCTTCTTTATGAACGGAGGCATTATCGTGTAACACGCTGTAACGCTAGCATAAACATGAAGAGTTCCACACACACTGTCCTTTATCTGCGAAAATTCATTTACAAGATTCTCTTTTTCTTCCACACACTTTGAAGCAAATCCAAGAAATTTCCTACCTTTTTCTGTAAGAAATATATCCTTGCTTCTTCTGTCAAAAAGCTCCGCGCCTGTCTCTTCTTCCAGCCTTGAAATAAGCCGGCTTAATGCGGAAGGACTTAAATTGATTTCATTTGCGGCACGAGCAAAATGCAGATTCTTCGCCACGGAAACAAAAGCCTTAAGCTCAAAAAAATCCATGTATTTACTATAAAAATTTTTCGTTTTTTAGTCGATAATCAAGAAGATAAATTTACACTTTTAACACTTGGGGGACTTATGAAAAAAACCGCTTTTTTCGCTATTGCTGTACTTTCAGCATTTTCTGCTTTTGCCGACAATTTTTCAACTGGATTCACTCCAGCCGGAAATGTTTCTTCCTACACAAAGACAAATTATTCTGTAACTTCTAAGTTCGGTGAATATTTCCGCTCTGTTTCAGAAAAAGAAATTCACAAATTCAGTAAAGGACTTGAAACAGAATTTTCACTTTTGAACGCAAAAGACGAGCTTATAACAAAAACTACATACGTTTACGATGCAAAAAAACTTGAAGGCTTTACCTATTCAGACATTGCCTCTTCAGCCGAACTTAAGACTGAATACGAATACGGCGTTGACTCAAAAATCAAGTCGTACACAGTTACAGAAAGTGACTCAGGCAACCTTAGCTCAAAGACAATTTATAAATATGAAGGCAAAAAAGTTACACAAAGCAACTACGACAAAGACGGAAAACTCTATATGCGCATAATCCAGACTTTGGATGACGATGGAATTCCTGTTCAGGAAACCGAATACAACGGAGACGGAACATTCAGCCTTTCAAGAAGCTATTCATTTACAGAATCAAAAAAAATCTCTGCAATAGAAACTTTTGACGAGGAAGGAAACTGCACAAACAAAGTTGCTTTCCGCTATGACGCAAACGACTTCCTTACAGAAATTCAGGTTTACGAAAACGGAAAAATCAAAGAACGCCGCATTTACAAGAATGACGCATTGGGAAATCCTGTAAGAATAAGCTACTACGATGTCGCAGAAAAATTCGGAACAACGGTAAACGAGCTTTCCCGCATAGAAGACTTTTCTTATACTTACTAAAACTGATTTCATTCCAGGTCTAAAATTATGTCATGCTCCGGCTTGCCCGGAGTATCTTAATTCCTTTTCCTATTTCCAAATAGCCATAGACTTTTGAAGCAACCTCAGTTATTATTGTATTCTATGAATAAGCATTTTTTGGCGCATTTGGAACAGATTGAGTCTTCTATAAAAAACTTTCTTCCGCTTGAAGCAAACAGCGAATGGAAAAAATTTTCATTTGGAAACGAAAACATAGACTCCAAGCACATTTTTCCGCTTATAGAAACAACACGCTCTTTGGTGGATTTGGGCGGAAAAAGATGGCGGCCGTTACTTTTGGTTTTATGCGCGCGTGCTTGTGCCAAAGATAAAGAAAAATCGCAGGAAGCAGCATATTTGCTCGCTCCTCTTGTTGAATTTGTGCATACTGCAAGCCTTATCCATGACGATATTGAAGACAGTTCTCCTATCCGCCGCGGAAAACCAGCCGCATACATAACTTACGGAATCGACACTGCAATAAACGCAGGCTCATGGCTATATTTTGAAGCTCCGCTCTGCATAGAGAAGTTAAATTGTTCTATAGAGCTTAAAAATAGGCTTTACAGCAACTATCTTATGGAGCTTAGACGGCTTCATTTAGGGCAGGCAATGGACATAGCTTGGCACAGGGACAATACAAAAGTTCCTTCCGTACAGGAATATCTTAAAATGGTAAAAGGCAAAACCGGAACATTGGCTTCTCTTGCCGCAAAGACAGGAACTCTTGCTTCCAACGCAGACGAAGAAACTGTAAAAAAAGCCGGAATTATAGCTTCTGAAATTGGAGCCGGATTCCAGATTATTGACGATGTTATAAATCTTACAACAGGAAATCCCGGAAAAAAGCGTGGCGACGACATCGTTGAGGGCAAAAAATCGCTTCCAGTCCTTACATTTTTTGAGCAGAACAAGAAAAATCCGCAAAAAACTCAGGAGCTTAGCCAGTGCTTTATTCAGGCTTCAAAAGAAGGAATTGAAAGTCCGGCTGTGGAAAAAGCAATCACCCTTATGGAGCAAAATTCTTCTATTGAAATAGCAAAGAAAAAAGGAATCGAGCTTATTTTTAACGGCGGAAACTCTTTTATTAAGCTTTTCGGAAAAGACAACGAGGATGCGATTCTTATAAAAGAGCTTTTTATTTCGATGATTCCAAAAGAACTTATGGGAGCAGAAAACAAAGATGCTTGAAAACAGCGAAAAACTAAATAATCAGGCAGTTCATCTTGCCTCAAAAGGTGAATACGAGGATGCGATTGCCTGCTTAAAGCGCGCAATAACTGTAGAAAATTCAAATTATCTTTTATGGTTCAATCTGGGACTTACTTACCATGACGCAGGAAACATTTCACTTGCAAAAGCCGCAATGGAACACGCTTATAGAATAAATCCCTACGACGAAGACACATTGGACAGCCTTGCTTCATTTTGTGTTTCTGCAAAGACATTCGATGAGGCAATTTTGTACTGCGCAAAAGGCCTTGAGCTAAATCCAGTGAATCCTCATTACTGGAACACAAGCGGAGTCATAAGATTTCAGCAGGGAGATTATTTGGAAGCCGCAGAATTTTTTGAGCATGCGGTTTCGCTTAGTCCGCATTATTATGATGCCCTGTTCAACCTGCGCGACACTTACCAAGAACTGAACAACCAAGCCGGCGTCCAGGAATGCAACAGGATGCTTGAATCAATAAAAAAAGCTGAATAAAATCCGTCAAGAAGGAAAACATGACCGAAAAAGCTCTTATAATGTCGATAACTGAAAACAAAATTCTTGCCGCAAGATTTGAAAAAGAAGAATGCACAAGCTGCTCAGCCGGATGTGCCAAACGAAACCATGCATTTGAAATTGCAAATCCGCAGAACATGAAAATTTCAAGCGGCTCTATTGTAATCATCGGAGCGAACAAAAAAGTGCAGGCAGCTCAGGGAATCGTTTCGCTTTTTATTCCGTTTTTATGCGCAATCGCAGGATATTTTTCAGCCTCGCCTATAATGAGCTTTTTTGGCAAATCGATTTCAAACGACGGAAAAGCTGTGTTTGTGCTTTTATTTCTTCTTTTGTCTTCCACACTAGTTTTTGCAGTTACACGGAAAGTTCCAATCCCCGGCAAGCCTGAAATAATCGAAGTTCTGTAAACACAAAATGTCCAAAGCCTTTCTTTTACTTTTGCTCCTTGCATTTTCCTCCTGTTCTTTAAAATACGATGAAAATCCCAGCGGAACAGATTCTTCCCCGGAACTTGAATTTAAAGACGCCGACTATAAAAAATACGAAGATAACAAACTTTCAACACAAATTCAGGCGCAGACTCTTGAGCAGTACAAGGACAGTTCAACTTATGCAAAAAATGCAAGATTTAAAACTTGGAATTCAGGCGGCGACCTTTTAACTGAAGGATATTGCGCTTTGCTTGGAATCAACAGCGACACAAAAATCTACACGCTGTTCAACGAAATTTTCATAGACAACATAGAGCAGAATTTCAAGATAAACGCGGAAAGCCTAAAATGGAATTCAGAAACAAAGCAGATGGTTTCCACAAAAGACGGAAATGTAAAGCTCACCAGAAGCGACATTGAAATTCAGGGGAGCGGATTTTCTGCGAGCGGCGCGTCAAAAAGCTTTGAGTTTGCAAATCCTGTAACAGGAACAATTACAACTGACGACAATGAATCAAACGGAGAAGATTTCAGTGAAGAGTAAAAAATTTATTTTGTTCTATATAATATTGCTGATTTTTTCTATTACGGCAAACACGGAGCAGATAACGTTCAGTGCGGATTCAATGACAGGAAAAGCCGGAAGCAAAAACAGCACAACAATTCTAAAAGGCAACGCAAAAGTAAAAACTGAAAGCATGGAAATTTCTGCGGAAACAATAGAACTTTCCGGAAAAAATTTCAGGCGGATAACAGCAAGCGGAAATGTTATAGGAAAAAACACAGAAAGCAAAATGGATTTTACCTGCGAAAGAATGAAATACGACAGACAGACAAAAATCGCGGTTCTGGAGCAAAATGTTGAGCTTTCGGACATAGAAAACGGAGTAAACGCAAAAGCTGAGCTTATTGAATACGATCAAAAAAAAGAAACCGCCATCATGCAGATTCAAGTGAATTTGACGCAAAAGAAAAATGTCTGCACTTCCGCCTATGCAATCTACAGCAAAAACGAGCAGACTTTGGAGATGAGCGGAAATCCGAAGATTGTGCAGAACGGAGACACTTTCCGCGCGCAGGTAATTCTTCTTGATATGGAAACTCAGGAAATAACACTCACAGGAAGAGTAAAAGGCTCTGTTTCCACTGCGGAATCAAGCAAGCCGGAGCAAAAAAATTCCGCCGAGCCAAAAACAGAAAGCAGCGAAAACGAGGAAGAAAAAGAAGAAATCCCGGAGGAGCAAAATGGAATCCCAGAATAAAGATAAAAACACGCTAAGAGTTTCTTCATTATACAAATCATTCGGGAAAAAAAGCGTTGTAAAGGGCGTTGATTTTTCAATGCAGACCGGGGAAGTTCTTGGACTTTTGGGACCAAACGGAGCTGGAAAAACCACAACTTTTTATATGATTGTCGGATTTTACAAGCCAACGGCAGGCGATGTTTTTCTTGATGAAGAATGCATAACGCAACTTCCGATGTACAAGAGGGCAAGAGCAGGAATTTCGTACCTTCCGCAGGAACCTTCAGTTTTTAGAAAACTTACAGTTGAAGAAAATATCTGGGCAATTCTTGAAACGCGCAAGGATTTAACTCGAATCGAAAAAAAGCGGGAACTTGACCAGCTTATTGAAGAATTCAACATCGGGCGCATAAGAAAACAGCAGGCATACACTTTGTCTGGCGGAGAACGACGCAGAACTGAAATAGCGCGCTCGCTTGCAATAGAACCGAAGTTTCTGCTTTTAGACGAGCCTTTTGCCGGAATAGACCCGATTGCAGTTGCGGATATAAAAGGAATCATAAGGCTGCTTGCAAAAAGAGGAATCGGCGTTCTTATAACAGACCACAATGTACGCGACACTTTGGAAATAACCGACCGCGCCATAATAATTTCCACAGGAACAATTCTGGTTTCGGGCGGAAAGGAAGAAATCTTAAAATCGCAGGAAGCCCGAGAAATCTACCTTGGAAAAGACTTTTCAATGTAAAAAAAGAGCCTAGATAATCTCCGGCACCACTGCAAACTGAATACCGTTGCTGCGTTCCCGCTCTGGCGGGGTTTTCCAGCTGCAATGTGCAGAGCATCTAGGCTCAAAATCGGAAAGAGGGGGATTCGAACCCCCGGTAACATTTCTGCTACGCACCCCTTCCAAGGGTGTACCTTAAACCACTCGGACATCTTTCCTAAATGTCAACAAAAAAAGGATTCATTCTTGCTGAATCCTTATAAACTGAAATTTAAATATAATTGAGACTGACACGATTCGAACGTGCGACCCCCACCTCCGCAGGGTGGTGCTCTAATCCAGCTGAGCTACAATCTCATAAACAGACCTTTTCTCTGCTGCTAAATCAAGTAAAACCTGTTTAGTAGCGGAGGCGACAGGAGTCGAACCTGCCCGGCCCTTTAGGGAACCGACGGTTTAGCAAACCGTTGTATTAACCGCTCTACAACGCCTCCAATTCCCTAAAACTCTGTTTAGGACGGAGCGAGAGGGATTCGAACCCCCGGTACCTTTCGGCACGCCTGTTTTCAAGACAGGTACTTTCGACCACTCAGACATCGCTCCATGAATGTGGAAATATACTAGCAAAATTCACATCAGAATGTCAATAGGATTAATGCAGAAATTTAACTTTTAAAATGAAGTTTTCAGTTTATAGCCAGAGTTTCAAGAGCAGTCAAAAGGCTTACATTTTCTATTGGAACTTCAATCGGAACTTTTAAAACACAAGGCGTGTAATTTACAATTCCTTTTATTCCGCAGTCAATAAGAAGATCCGTAAGCGGCTGGGCTTCGTCGGAATCCACGGTAAGAATCGCATAGGAAATTTCTTCTTCACGGATAATTTTTTTCATCAAAGTCGTAGGATGAAGAGGAAACGATGAACTTAGAACTTCAGTTTTATTCACGCTTGAATCAAATCCGGCTACGATTTTAAACGGCGAATCATAAAGCTCCGAAGTGTCCAGCAACGCCTGCCCCATTCTTCCAAGCCCGACGATACAACACCGCAAGCTTTCTTTTTTTTCACCGAACATTTTTTCAAGGTGAGATTTCAGCTCTTCAACTTTGTAGCCGTTCGTTGCACCGCAGTTCAATTTTAAAGCCGAAATATCACGACGGACAACTGCGGAAGTCCAGCCGGTAAGCTCCTGAATTTTTTGCGAAGTTATATTTTTTTCTTTATATCCTGAAAGCAGCCGCTCCAAAAGAACAAGACGGCGTTTCGTTGGCAAAGGAATATCTTTCATTTTTAAAATATTTTATCAATTTAATACATTTTTTGTAAATATTCGAATATATATTTTTGGAGGAAATTATGAGGAAAATTAATTTCAACAAGCGATTTAAATTTTATGCTGTTCTGTGGATTTTATTTCTGCCGTTTTTTGCCTGCTGCGATTCCGGCAAATCTGAACTGAAAATTGCAAACTGGAATGTCCAGACTTTTTTTGATGCAACCAACGACGGAACAGAATATTCAGAATTTGTCAAAAGCAAAACTTGGGGCGAAGAAATGTACAAGGAACGGCTCAGGCGGCTTTGTTCCGTTATAAAAAAACTTGACGCTGATATTTTTATAATGGAAGAACTTGAAAATTCAAATGTTCTTTTTGACATAAGCAATTTTCTTGCAGGCGAATGGAATCCGCGGAAAATCTACAGATATGCTTGCTTTTCAAAAAACGAAGGTGGCGCAATTGGGTGCGGAGTTCTTTCAAGAATTCCATTGCAAAAAATGAATTTGCATTCGCTCGACATAAGAACTGAAAATGAAAAAATGCCTCGAACAAGACCTTTGTCAAAAATTGAAATAAAATTAAAAGAAAAAACTTTGAGCATTTTTGTAAACCACTGGAAAAGCAAAAGCGGAGGAGAAGAAAAAACTGAAAAGTGGCGAAACCGTGAAGAATGCGTCCTTTCATTTTTTATGAGCCATGCATTAAATGAAGGCAAGGCTGTTTTCGCAGTTGGAGATTTCAACCGGGACATAAACGATTTTTGCGTAAAAGGAAACGGAAATGTTCTGCTTAGGACTTGGCACGGAAAACTTCTTTGCGATGAAGGGCTTTTTGTAAAATCGCCTTGGTTTGACGAAAATGGAAATTTAATAGAGCCGGGAAGTTATTACTTTAGAGAAGAATGGTCGCGCATTGATAATATTTTTTATTCCGGAAAAATTGAAATCGAAGATTTTTTTTCGGCGGCGGAAGGATTTTGGTGCAACGAAAATTCAATTCCGTACAAATATTCACTTTGGAACGGAAGAGGATACAGCGACCATCTTCCGCTTGTATGCAAAGTACGGCTTTTAAATTAAACTTCCGAAGTTTTCTTTACAAGTTTTTCATGCATAATAAAAAGAAGCGCAAGGGCAATCAAAAGATAAAACGGATACAATGCGATTGTTGTTTTTGAGGCAATCATTCCAAACAACGGCGGCATTAAAGTTGTGCCGGTATAAGCGCTTGCCATTTGAACTCCGATTATTGCCTGCGACTTGTCTGCTCCAAAATGCGCTGGAGTAGAATGTATTATGCATGGATAAATCGGCGCACATCCAAGTCCGATTGTAACAAGTCCTGCAACTGTGGAAATTTGTCCAAAAGGCAAAATTACCGCAACAATTCCTGCAAGCGCAAAAATTTGTCCAAGCCGAATCATCTGCGTGTCATTCATTTTCATTGTTAAAAATCCGCTGACGGCGCGTCCTGCTGTAATTCCAATGTAGAACATTCCTGCAAAGAAAGCGGCTTTTTCAGGAGAAACATTTTCATAAAGCGCAAGATAGCTTCCTGCCCAAAGTCCGGTTGTCTGTTCAAGCGTGCTGTAGCAAAAAAATGCAATCATAACTTCCTTTGCGCCCGGAATTAAAAAAATCTGTCGCAAGGAAAGAGGCTTTTCATTTTTTTCAGATTCATGCAAATCAGATTGTGATTTATTTTTTTTCCAAAGCGGAAGAGAAGCAACAAGAATTGCAGTAAGCGCAGTTTGAAAAATCGCAATGTATCTGTAGCCAGAATTCCATCCATGCTGACCTGCCAATGCAAATCCCATTATAGAAGGTCCAATCGCAGTTCCGACTCCCCACATACAATGAAGCCAGCTCATGTGGCGGCTTTTGTAATTAAGGGCGACATAATTATTAAGAGCGGCATCCACGCTTCCGGCTCCAAGTCCATAAGGAATAGCCCAAAGGCAAAGCATCCAAAATGAACTGCTTATGGAAAATCCAAAAAGCGCAAGAGCTGTTGTAGCCACGCTTATCACCATGACTTTTCCAACGCCCACTTTTTTTGTAAACCAGTCGCTCATCAGGCTTGAAAAAACAGTTCCTGCGGCAATAATCATTGCAATAATTCCGGCAAAAGAAATGTCCACGCCAAAATCTTTGTACATTGAAGGCCACGCGGAACCAAGCAACGGATCAGGAAGCCCAAGACTTATAAAAGCCACATAAATCACAGCAAGAAGAAGCGATGCCATACAAACCTCACTTAATTGCAATTTTTGAATTTTTAGAAAATTATAATGCACAAAAATATTTTTTTCTTTAACGATTTTCCGCATTGATATAACAATCTTCCATAAAAAATATTTGACAGCAGCTTTTCTTATAATTAAAATTGTTCTGTTATGAATGTAATTGTAATCCAGCCGCCTTTAGTTCAGCTTAATTCCCCATACCCATCTGGAGCATATTTAAAATCTTTTTTCAATAAAAACGGACACAATGCCGTATGGCACGATTTAAGTGTGCAGCTCGTACATTCAATTTTTTCAAAAAACGGACTGAAAAAACTTTTTGAACTTTCAAAAGAAAATGCAATGAAGATTGCTTCCACCGCAGAAAAAAACGGAGAGTTCGCAACTGCAAAAAATTTAAGACGATATATTTTTCAAAGCGATTTATGGATTGAATGGATTGACTTTATAATGTCAACTTTATGCGGAAAACAAAATCCAAGCGCACATGAACTTTGCCACAGATTTATTTTAAGTCCATACACTCCGCGCGGAAACCGCATGGAAAACTACATAGAAAATCTTGACAGAGAGCCAACTATAAACGACACAAGAAATATTGCAAGCCTTGCCCTTGAAGATTTGGCTGACTACATTTCAGTTGCGTTCGATAAAAGCTTTTCACTCGTGCGCTACGCAGAAAGCATTGCTGTAAACGAAACTTCTTTTAGTCAAATTGAAGAAAAACTTAACTCACCGATTTTGACAACTTTTTACACGGAAGTTCTGGAAGCCGCGTTTTCAAAAACATCTATTACTGAAAATAAAAAAACGCTTGTATGCATTTCTGTGCCGTTCGCGGGAACTTTTACTTCAGCTCTTTTCACGGCAAAATATCTGCGGAAAAAATATGGCGAAAAAATTTTTATTTGTTTTGGCGGCGGGTTTATAAACACAGAGCTTAGAGAATTCAACGATAGTTCATTTTTTAAATATGCAGATGCAATAAGCTACGACAGAGGCTACGGTTCATACAAAAATTTCTTTGATGTATTTCCAGACGGAAAAATTTCAGAAGAAAAGCATATTTACAAAATGCGTCTGTTTACAAAAGAAAAAGTCATAGAGCCATTGCTGTCATCTTTGAAATACGAAAAATTTGAAAACGAGCAGACATCGTTAATTGTTCCTGATTATTCAGAAACGGATTTTTCTATTTATCCGCGTGTTGCCGATGATGAAAATCCAATGCAGCGTTTGTGGTCGGACGGAGCCTGGATGAAAGCTTATCTTGCACACGGATGCTACTGGCACAAATGCGCGTTCTGCGATGTAAGCCTTGACTATGTTGCATCCTACAGGCTTGTTCAAATTGAAAATCTTTTTCACGGATTAAAATCACAATCAGAAAAAAATGGAATACACGGAATTCATTTTGTTGACGAAGCAATGCCTCCAGCCGCAATGTTAAAATTTTCCAAGTTAAATTTAAAGCATTCCGCATCTTTTTCATTTTGGGGAAACGTAAGATTTGAAAAAATTTATTCCCGTGACATGGCAGAATTCTTATCATCCGGCGGACTTATTGGAGTTTCCGGCGGAATTGAAATTGCAACAGGAACAGGCTTAGACAGTATAAGCAAGGGAACAGATTTGGATTCAATTGTAAGTGCGTGCTGTGCATTCAAGGAAGCAGGCATTTTAATTCACGCATACATGATTTACGGCTACTTTGGAGAAACTGAGCAAGACACAATAAATTCCATGGAAACTTTACGGCAGCTTTATGCGGCAGGACTTCTTGACTCATGCTTCTGGCACAAATTTGTCTTAACAAGACATTCAAGAATTTATTCGGAATGGAAAGAAGGACTTCACAAAAACTTAAATCCATTCGCTCCCAAAAATTCTGGAGTATTTGCAAAAAATGGACTGCACTTTAAAGATGAAGAAAAATCCGCAAAATTCGGAAACGGACTTTATGCTGCACTTCAAAGCTGGATGCACGGAGAAAATTTAAATGTTCCTGTTGAAAAATGGTTTGAATTTAAAGTTCCTCGTCCAAATGTTCCAAAAGACTTAATTTCAAAATCAATTGAAAAATATGAAGAACGCCGCAACAAAGAATGGAATTTTCCGTTAAATGTAAAAAAACTTTTTTGGCTTGCAGGAAATGCCATTTTCTGTGAAAACAAGTTTTTGTGGAACTATATGCATGAAGATTTTAAAATCCCAGTAAATATTTCCGCACAGGAAAAAGAAGAATTTTTTCATGCGCTTTATTGCCTTTCACCTAAAAGTTTTGACAGTTCATTCATGGAAAATCTTATTCAGAAAAATCCGAAAGTAAAAAAAATCCTTCGCGCGCTAAGAGGGAAAGGACTTGTAATGCTTTAGAAAAATAAATAAGCAGTGCAAATTAATTTTCCAGTTTTTGTCTGTAGGCTTCATAAAGAAGAACTCCGGCCGCAACAGAAACATTCAGGCTGTCAATTTTTCCGCAAGTTGGAATGGAAACAATTTCGTCACACTGTTCCTGCAAAAGCCGGGCAATTCCGCTACCTTCGCTTCCCATTATGATACAAGTTTTTTTTGGAAATTTTATTTTTGAAAGAGTTGTTCCACCTGCATCTGCTCCGTAAATCCAAAATCCGGCTGACTTTAAAATCTGAACTGCACGGACAAGATTTGGAACTTTTGCAACATCAACCCAAGAAGAAGCTCCCGCGCTCGCACGTGCAATTATTTCGTTATTGTTTATGTCCGCACTTCGATGATCTGGAACAACCATAAGACTTGCACCGAACTGATCACATGAACGCAAAATCGCGCCGACATTATGCGGATCGGTAACACTATCAAGAACAATAACAACAGCATTTTCCGGGCAGCAAGTAATCCACTGCTCAAGCTGAATTTGATTTTTTGAATTTTCTTTTTCGCCTTCAACTAAAAGAATAATTCCGCGGTGATCACGAGCAGTTTCTGGAAGTGAAGAAACCATTGAGTCAAGTTCTTTTTCATTCACAAGTGAAACTTCAAAATTTGAATCCTTTGCAAGTGAAATTATTTTTTTGATTCTTGGTCCTGACTTTGAATAAAAAATTTTCAAGCTGATCTCTTTAGGTTTAGAAACTGAATACAGCTTGACTTTTTCTTCTACAGCATGAAAGCCTGTATAAATATTTTTTGACATATAGATTTTTATTTTTCAAAAGAAAATTCTGACTAATACCGCTTTGCAAATATGGGTTGACCAAAAAGTATTTTTTTTGTCATTTTCGGACTTGAGCCGAAAATCTAAATGTATAATATATATAGATTGTTAACCGAGTTTCTTTCAGAAACATCGCAGTATCAAGTACGACAATGACATTTTGAACTTTTTGGACAGTTCCATATTATTTTTTATCTGCAATTAATTATTGTACAAAATTGCTGCGTCAATTCTTGCCGCAGTTTGGTATTTGCTCCCGCTGGTCGCAAACTTGTACAAAATTGCTGCGTCAATTCTTGCCGCAGCAATTTTTATATTTTTTTCCGCTTCCACAAGGGCATGGTTCATTGCGGCCGATTTTTCTGCCTTCTCTTACAACTGTTGTCGGGCGCATCATGCCTTCACTGTAAAGCCATTCGCCGTTTACTTTTTTAAAACCTCCGATTTCGTGATGAATGTCGTGCATTCCTTTTGAAGTATATTCAGCCTCAAATTCAACAATACCCTCGTCATCGTTTTCTGTTCCTTTTTCTGTGCGAAGAATTTTCAAGCCATGCCAAGTGCTATTGTTGCTCCAGTCTTCAGTTGCCTTGCGGTCAATTTCTGCAATTTTTTCACCTTTCTCGCAGCTGTTGATAATGAAATCAATTTCATGCTTTACATAAGCCGTATAGCGCGCCCTCATAAGAGCTTCAGCGGTTTTTGCTTTTTCTGTGCCCTTAATAATTTTTTCGCAACATTCAGCATAATCTTTTCCTGAACCACATGGACACAAATTTTTTTTATCACTCATAGTTTCTCCAATAAAATTCTGTTTGTAAATATTTTTTTATTCTACCAATTTATCCAACTTGTTGCAAACTCTATTTCAGTTGTCGCGGTAGTCGGTTACGCGTTTTGTTTTCTTTTCGCTGCGTGGAAGAGTACCGACCGGAACAATTGTAATCTTTGGAGTTACACCGATTTTCGACTTGAACATTTCACCGATTTTTTTTGCGGTTTCTTCAAAGTTCACTCTGCCCTCGGCTTCCGCAGTAAGAATCATAATGTCCTTGTTAATTTCATCATCGTGCGCAATCGCAATTGAATATTCGCTCGAAACTCCGTCAACATTTTGCAGCAACTCTTCAACTTGGCTTGGGAACATATTTACGCCGTGAACTTTAAACATATCATCGCTTCTTCCCTTTATCATGTCGATTCGCGGATAGCATCTTCCGCAGCTGCATTTTTCAGGAATGATTCTTGAAATGTCGTGTGTTCTGAATCTTAAAAGCGGCGCACCTTCCTTTACGAGAGTTGTAATTACGATTTCGCCTTCTTCTCCGTCCGGCAAAGTTTTTCCGGTTTTTGGATCGATTATTTCTATATAAATGTAGTCATCCCAATAATGAATACCGCTTTCTTTTTCGCAGTTAATTCCGATTCCCGGTCCGTAAATTTCTGTAAGTCCATAAATATCGTAAAGCTCAACACCAAGCTCATCTTTGATATATTTGCGCATTTTTTTAGACCAGCGTTCAGAACCGAACACGCCCTTTTTCAAATAAATTTTATCTTTCAGTCCGCGCTTGTTGATTTCTTCCGCAAGCAAAAGCGCATAAGATGAAGTCGCAGTTAAAACAGTAGATTTTAAATCCTGCATCATCTGAATCTGTTTTTCCGTATTGCCCGGTCCCATCGGAATTGCCATTGCGCCAAGTTTTTCACATCCAGCCTGAAATCCGATTCCCGCTGTCCAAAGTCCGTAGCCAGCCGTAATTTGAATTCTGTCATTTTTTGTGATTCCGGCAACTTCATAGCATCTCGCGAACATAGCAGCCCAATCGTCAACATCTTTTGCAGTATACGGAATTATAACAGGTTTTCCTGTTGTTCCTGACGATGAATGGATTCTAACAATTTCTTCATCCGGCACAGCCTGAATTCCAAGCGGATATGCATTGCGCAAATCATCCTTGCTGGAAAACGGAAGAGCTTCAAATTCTTCCTGACTTGAAACGCCGGTAATTTTTTTCTCTTTCAAAATTTTTCCGTAGTAACTGTCGCCTGCAATAAGACGCTTAATCTGCCTGTCAACTTGAGCAAGCTGCTTTTCATTTAATTTCATATTTTTCCTCCAAAGCCTTTTTCCAGTGCTTTTATATTAATGTCAACCAACGCAGGTTTTACCGTTGTTCTTAAGGCTTCCTTTATTTTTTCTATGCTGATTCCGTTTATTCCGCGTGAAGCCGCCGCACCCAAAAGAATTGTGTTTACAACTTTTGAAGTGCCAAGCTCGCAGCAAATCTTTTCTGAATCAACAACGCAAACCGAACCGCAGTTTTTATTCAGGAATTCCAAAAGCGAATTTTCATCAGCTGAATTTTCCTTTCCGGCACAAACTGAAGACAACGTAACTTTTTTATTAACAACAATTGTTCCGCCGCGTTTTAAATACTGAATGTTTCTTACAGCTTCTGTCATTTCAAAAGAAATAATCATGTCCGCCTGACCGAGCGTAATGAGAGGCGACCAGCAGTTCTCGCCGATTCTGACGTGGCTTACGACTGAACCGCCACGCTGAGCCATTCCGATTGTTTCCGCAGAATGAACCGTAAGTCCGCAAAGAAGAGCCGCCTGATCCAAAAGTTTAGCGGCAAGAACAGTTCCCTGTCCGCCGATTCCGCATATCAAAATATTCACACTCATTTTTTCCGCCTTTAATTTTTTGAAACAATCGCGTTTACCGGGCAAATCTGCGGGCACAAAGAACAGCCAGTGCAGAGTGAAGAGTCAATCCGGGCTTTTTTGCCGTTCATGCCGAGCGCGGGACAGCCGATTTCGTTTATGCATTTTTTGCAGCCGACGCATTTTTCATTTTCAACGCAGAGAGCGGGCTTTCTGAATTCCTTGAATTCTTCCTTGCGCAGAAGCGCGATGCACGGAGACTTGAAAATAACCGCGCTGACTCCTTCGTGCGAATCGCATTCTTTTACCGCCGCAATGCTTTCCTCCAAGTTAAACGGATTCACCGTAACGACTGGCTCAACTCCGACCGCCTTGAGGATTTTTTCGATGCTGATTTTTTCCGTGATTTCGCCCATCATCGTAACGCCTGTTCCGGGATGAGGCTGATGTCCTGTCATCGCAGTTGTGGAATTGTCCAAAATGCAGATTGTCTGCCGCGCCTGATTGTAGACCGCATTAACAACGCCTGTAATTCCCGAAGCAAAGAAAGTTGAGTCGCCGATAAATGAAAAGCAGTGCCTGTCGTTTTCCGCATGAAAAAATCCCTGAGCCATTGTTATGTCCGCGCCCATGCAAAGGCAAGTGTCGCACATATCAAGCGGCTTGGCGTTTCCCAAAGTGTAGCACCCGATGTCGCCGCAGTAGACTGTCTTCTCGCCTTTCATCGCCTGCTTTACCGCATAGAAACTCGCCCGATGAGGACAGCCCGCGCACAAAACCGGAGGACGCACAGGAAGAGGCGGAAGTTCAATTTTATTTTCTGAAACTTCGAGCCCGATAAATTTTGCAATCGCCTGCTTTACAATTTCCACAGAATATTCTCCGGCTTCCGGAATTTCTTTTGTGAGCTTTCCATGGATTTTATTTTCAAGATGATTTTTTCCGCACAACTTTAAAAGCTCGTTTTCAATAACCGGGTCAAGCTCTTCAATTACAAGAACTTCTTCTGCGTCCGCTAAAAAACTTTTTGCAAGATCAGAAGGAAATGGATAAGGCGTTCCGATTTTTAAAACAGGAATATTTTTTTCACCAAGAATTTCCAAGGCTTCCTTTGCATAGCAATAACTCACACCGCTTGCAACAATTCCCTTTTTGCTACCAGGGATTTTGTTTTCTATAAAATTAAATTTGCTTTTTGAAAATTCAGACGGAAGAATAAATTCGTTGCGCTCAAAAATCCGCTTGTGGTTCAAAAAAGATGTGCGCGGAAAAATCACCCAGCGGCCTGTGTCTTTTTCAAACCCTTCAATTTTTTTTGCCTTTGGAAGTTCCGGGATTTCCATGCTTGCGTATCCGTGGTCAATTCTCGTTGTGGGACGAAGCAATACCGGTGTATTGTATCTTTCAGAAAACTTGAATGCCTGCTGAATCATCTCAAAGGCTTCTTCCGGCGAGCTTGGATCAAAAACCGGAATCTTTGAAAATGCGCCGTACATTCTTGTGTCCTGTTCTGTCTGCGAGCTGATTGGTCCTGGATCATCCGCGCTTACAATCACCATTCCGCCTTTTACCCCAACGTAGGAAAGACACATTGCAGGATCGCCGGCAACATTCAGTCCAACCTGCTTCATTGTAACTAAAGTGCGCGCACCACAATATGAAGCTCCAGCCGCAACTTCAAGAGCCGCTTTTTCGTTGACCGACCATTCTATGTAGGCTCCAGTCTGCTTTATGTATTTTGCCGCAAATTCTATTATCTCTGATGAAGGCGTTCCCGGATAGCCGGAAATTACATTTACCCCGGCACAAATCGCGCCCAAGGCAATCGCCTCGTTTCCCATTATCATTTTCTTTGACATTGCGAAAAACCTCAAAAATATTAAAAAGTGTATGTATCTTTTTATAGTAACACGAATATACGGCTTTTACAATAGAAAATTTTAAAGACAAAAAAGGCCGCCTCCAACGGCAGCCTTAAGCAATTCTTGGCTAAAAATTATTTAACAACAATTTTTGTATAAACTGTTTGTGCAGATGCACTCGTATTAACAAGAACAAAGCAGGCATGGCCGGCAGTAGCACTTGCTGTTATAGAAAAATTCTTTGTAGGAGTATCAGAAGAAAACTCTGGGTAATATTCAACTGTTTCTGGATTTTTCTTGAAACTCTCAAGATCTGATTTGTCCATTGCATAAATTTCAACACCGTCTCCACTTTTTACTTCTACAGTTACGGAAATAGTCGCTGCCTTTGAAAGGTTTATATCAAAATACTGATATCCAAAGTTGTCAGCAGTAGCAGGTATTTCTACTGTCTTGTCAATAAGAACATTCTCGTCGTCGTCATCATCGTCATCTTTGCAGCCTACAAATGCAAGCGCAAGAACCATAGCTGCCAATACAGCTGAAATTTTAGCAAACTTTCTCATAAGTTCACTCCTTAAAAAATAGATTACGCTGAAAAAATTCAGCAATGTCTATTGTACCCCCCCCCGGGATTTGTCAAGTACTTTTATAAATTTTTTCTGTACGTTCATTGGCATTAAACGAAACTTTTTTCCTAAACATCCGCTTTATTTTTTCCGAAAATCAGAACAAGGGAATCTTTTTATTCAGAGGGTGCAATATGAAGTCTATTGGAATAAAACTCGCAGACGGAACTTTCTATCCGCTTTTGGAAGAAGGCAATCCAGAAAAGAAAACTATTGACCTAACAACGGTCATGGACAATCAGACAAAAGTCCAGGTCGATGTATATAGAACAGAAACTGGAACACTCGAAGGCGCAGAATATGTTGATACGCTTGAAATTACAAATTTGAATCCGCATCAGAATGGAGAGCCGACTTTATGCCTTGCAATCGACGTGGACAAAAATAACGAGCTTTCCGCAGAAATCCGCGACCTTGAAACTGGAAAAAAAAGCGAAATCCAAGTTACCCTCGCATCCCGCACTCATTCAGAGGCAAACCAGCCAGAAAAGATTCCCCAGGAAGAAGAAGCGCCAGTTACAATTTCTGACAGCGATCTTGCAAATGCAGGACTTGCGGATTTTGTTGCAGAGCAGACAAAAAAAACAAATGACGACGACTTTCATTTTGACGACCTGAACAATCCCGAGCCACAGACTGCGCCAGAATCTTCTGCGGATGAAGAAATTTTTAGCAAGGACAGTTTGACTCTTCCAGAATTTCCTTCAGATGAAAATGAAGAAAGTTCTGCGGATTCATTCCTTGATGAAGATGACGACAAAACTTTTGTGCCGGACAGCACAAAGCTTCATCCTGAAATTGAGGAAATGGAAAATTTTGAAACAGAGGTTTTTGAAGAGCCAAACACAGACATTCAGGAAGAATTCACGGACGAACCAATAGAAGAGGAAGCGCAAGAAATTCCAGAGCAGGAAATTTCAGAAATTCCTTCAGAAGACAATGTGATTGACGTTGACCACACAGAAGTTGAGGTTCCAGATGAAAAAACAGAAATAAACGGTCTTCCAGATTTTGACAGCACAGGATCAGTTGAAGATGAAGAACCGAAGGAATCAGCAGAAAATGAAACTCAAGTTTCAGAAGAAAACAACGAGCTGCCTGATTTTAATGACACAGAATTTTCACTTCCAGATTTTGAAGATGAAAAAACAGAAAATCCTCTTTCCGATGATGATTTTTCTCTTCCGCCGGAATTTGACGACGAACCAGAACTTCCGCAAGAAAACGAAGATCAGCCAAAAAATCCGACATTTCAGCCAAACACAAATATGTTCAGCAATCTTTACGACAAAGAAACAATGCAAGGCGCATCATCTTCATACAGCGAAGAAGACGAAATAAAAAGAAAAACAAAAGCGCCAGTAATAATCTGCGTGGTCTGCGCAATAATCTGCGTGATTGCGGCTCTCCTTGTGCTTTTTGTAATTCCTTCCAAGCTGAATATTTTTGGAAAGCACACTGAAAAAATTTCAGAACAGGAACAAGTAACAAATCTTCCTTCTGAAGAAATTAATCAGCAAGAACAAATTGCAGAGATTCCTCCTGAACCTGAGCCAATTCCTGCGAAAGAAGATGAAATTGTAATTGCAGAAACTCCAGAAGCTGTTGTGCCAGAACCGCCAGCTCCGGCTCCAGAGCCAATTGAAGACATCCGCTACAAAATTGTCTGGGGAGACACATTGTGGGACATTTCAAATGCCTACTATAAAACTCCGTGGAAATACAAGCGGATTGCAAATTACAACGGCATAAAAAATCCTGACCACATTATTTCAGGAAACTGGATTCTTATTCCGGCGGAGTAATTTTTTGGCATTTAGTTTTTTATATTATTGATGAAAAAAATCCGTGTATTTATTTCCTGCCTGATTGTCTTGGTTAGCTTTACAGGATTTGGATGCGCACAAAATAATTCTCTGCAAAAAAAATATGGACAGGATTCCGCGTATTTTATGGCGCTTCTTTCTCTTGAAAACGGAAACCATCGTCAGGCTGAACATCTTTTAAAGCAAGCTGAAAAAAAAGCGTCTCCATTAATTGCAAGGCGTTCAATGGAAAAACTTTCACAGCTTGGAAATGTTCAGGAACATATAAACAGAAGCTACAGTTTATACAAAAAATTTCCAGATGAAGAAACCAAACTTGCAGCCGCAAAAGAATTTTTTAAAAACAAAGAATATGCAAGAGTAATCCGCCTCACAGAAAAAATTGATTTAAAAAACTGCCTGAATGAAACTGTGTACTACAGGCTTTCTTCAATGCAGAAAAAAAACGACTCAAGATTCAGCAAGGAATTTTTTGAGTGGTGCGTATCAAGAGCATTTTCTGATTTTCATTACAAGCTTTTTTGCGAAATATTCAAATCCGAAGAAGCAGAAGAATCAAATGTTATCCAGCTACGTGCCGATGTCTTTACAAAAAATTATGTCGCCGCATATTCAAATGCAAAGTTAATTCTTGAAAATAAAAAATTTCTTTTGCCGCAAATTTTAAGCGATGCAGGAAAAGCATTTTTGTACGGCTCAAACAATTTTTTTTCAAATGCGCTTTATCTTGATTCCATAAAAAAGAATCTGCCGGACGACTGCAAATTTTACGCAGACTTTTATTCAGGGCGGCTTTACGACAAATCAGATTCCTACAAAACAAGAGCCTTGAACCGGTTTGTTTTTGCGATGCAGGAATCTTTGTCAGATGCAAATTTTGACAACGCACTCTGGTATTATTTAAATTGCCTTTTAAAAATTTCAGTTCCAAAAACAATCGATGCGATTACTCAATACAAAGACGAATGGAAAAACCCTTCTTACTTTGATGATTTTTTTGAAACGCTTTCTGTGCGGCTTCTTTCGCTTCATGCTTGGAATGATTTTTACAAAACTACGGATTTGATTTATGGAAAAGCAAGCCCGGAAATTTCTGCAAAATATTCATATATTTCCGCCCGGCTCATTCAGGAAAATTTTATCAAGACTCCAAAAGAAAAATCAGAAGAAGAGCAAAGGCTTTTTTCTCAGGCACTTCAAAGCGGAAGCGATTTGTACTACAGATTTCTTGCGATAAAAAATTTGGAGCTGGATAAAACAAAAGCAGAAGAAATTATTTTTTCAGTGGGAAACAAAAAGGAAATTCAGCCGGATCCACAAGCCGAAAAACTTTTGCTTGGCTATGCGGACTTCGGGCTTAAAGAATTTATTTATCCAGAGTACCAAAAGCTTAAAGATAAAATCGGAATGGAATGCACAGAAAAAATTGCAGAGTTTCTAAGCCAGTGCGGAAAAGAACAAGAAAGCATCCGCATTGCTTCCCGACGGTTATTTTCAAAAGACCGGTCTTTTCAAAAAAGACTTTTGGACCTTTCATTTCCGCAGTATTTTAAAGAGAGCGTTCAGAAATCTTGCCAGGATTTTTCGCAGCCAGAATATCTTCTTTATGGATTAATCAGAAGCGAAAGTTTTTTTAATCCGAATGCAAAAAGCAATGCAGGCGCAAAAGGTCTTACGCAGCTTATGGAAGGAACTGCCGCAGACGTTGCACGAAAATTAAAAGTAGCGCAATTCGATTTAATGGACAGCGCAACAAATATAAGGTTCGGTTCATTTTATCTTGAAGAACTCAGGCGCAGACTTGACGGCTCTTCCATACTTGCAATCTTTTCTTACAACGGCGGAATTTCAAGAGTGCGTTCCTGGGTAAAAAGCGCGAACCTTGAATTCGGAATTTCAGATTTGCCCAAGGATTTGTTTTTAGAAGCGATTCCATTTTCTGAAACAAGAGAATACGGATGTAAAGTTGTTTCCGCAGCGGCAATGTACGGTTATCTTTATTATGGACTAAGCACATCGCAAGTTGTTGAAGAAATTATGAAATGAAACTAAAATACATTGCGCTTTAACAAAGCTCTAAAAATATTTTTATTCTTTTTAATTTTATAAACGGAGAAAAATTATGGCTGACCCGTTTGCACAAGTTTTGCCGCAGGTATTTCATTTTTCACATTTGCAAGGAACACAGTTTGTACTTTTACTCGGAATCATTATGTTCTTTGGCGCGCTCGGAGGACGCATTTTTCAAAAACTGAAAATTCCGCAGGTTGTAGGATATATTGTAATCGGAATTTTAATCGGCTCTTCAGGCTTTCAAATTCTTCAGATTGAAACAATCATCGCATTAAATCCAGTAAACACAATCGCGCTTTCTTTAATAGGATTTTTAATCGGCGCAGAACTAAAAATCGATGTAATAAAAAAATACGGCAAGCAGTTCGTTGGAATTCTAATCGGCGAATCTGTAACTCCATTTTTTGTTGTTGGATTTTTTGTTACTTTAGTCGCATACATTTTTATGAAAGATTTCAAAACTGCGATTTCCTTTGGACTGATTCTTGGAGCAATATGTTCTGCAACAGCACCGGCGGCAACAACTGATGTTTTAAAAGAATTCAGAACACGCGGACCTTTAACAACAACAACTCTTGGAATTGTCGCAATGGATGATGCTGTCGCACTGATTTTGTACGCAATCGCATCTACGGTTGTTTCACCTTTGCTTGGCGGACAAGGGCAGTCATTCGGAATACAGATGCTGAATATTGCAAAAGATATTTTTGGCTCTATTATAGCCGGAAGCATTTTTGGCGCGCTTGTAACTTTTGTTGTAAAAAATCTTATGAAAGATGAAGGCAGAGTTCTTTCATTCGGACTTGGAGGACTTTTTCTTTCAACAGGAGTCTGCACAATTTTAGGACTAGACAACATTCTTGCCGCAATGTCTCTGGGATTTTTTATGGTGAATTTTGCACCTGCAAAGACACGCCCGATATTCAGTCTTGTTGAAAAATTCACGCCGCCGATTTATGTTTTGTTTTTTGTGCTTGTCGGCGCAAAACTGAATATCTGGGTTGTTACACCAGTCTTGGGAATTCTTGCAATTGTCTATGTTGCAGGAAGAACTTTAGGAAAATCCATAGGCGTGCGTCTTGGCGCAAAGATAACAAAAGCTCCGCAGACAGTCCACGATTTTTTGCCATGGTGTCTTTTAAGCCAAGCCGGAGTCGCAATCGGACTTAGCATTGCAGCCAGCAACGACTTTGAAAATTCAATCGGACCTTCTATAATACTCATAATCACGGCGACAACTTTTATCGTTCAGCTGATTGGTCCAATCTGCGTAAAACATGGAGTTACAAAAGCCGGCGAAGTTGGTCTTGCCATAACAGAAGATGACATTTTGAAATCCTCAAAAGTAAAAAACGTTACTTGGGGAAGTGAAAAAATTTGCTGCGCCGACAGCCACGCAATTGTCACTGAAACAGAAAAAATTTGCCATATACTTAAAAATTTTGAAACCCACCACAACCAGTCATTTGCAGTCGCTTCAAATGAAACTGGAAAACTTTCAGGCATAATCACGCTTGAGCATTTAAAAGAAACGCTAATGATTGGAGAATTTGCAGACACTCTTCTTGCCGTTGATATTATGGATAAGCCGATTTGCACTTGCAGTCCTGAAGATTCGCTTCCCGATGTCTATAAAAAATTCAGCGATGCAGACACGGAATCAATGCCGATTGTAGACAACGATGGAAAACCTCTTGGCATTATGGAAAAGTTCGCCGCTGATCATTATCTTCACACAAGAATTCTTGAAATAAACCGCAAGCTCGAAAACATGGCATAAAATCGAAAAACTGAATCATTGCATAAATCTGCCAAATTTTGTATCTTTAGAAAAATAAAATTTTAGAGGTAGAAATGGCAGACGAAGCTCTCATTGCAAAAGTAAAAGAAACTTTGGAAGCATTCCGCCCGCAGCTTAATGCAGATGGCGGCGACATGGAATTTATAAATATCGATGATGAAAATAAAGTTCATCTAAAACTCACTGGGGCTTGCGGCTCATGTCCAATGGCAACGATGACTCTTAAAATGGGAATTGAACGATACTTAAAAGAAACCTGCCCCGAAATTTCCGAAGTTGTACAGGACTAAGCGATGACAGTTGAAAACGACAAATATGTTTCTATCCATTATATATTGAAAAATGATGAAGGAGCAGTTCTCGATTCTTCCACTGAAAAAACTTTAGATTATGTTCATGGACGCGGCTATCTTTTGCCTAAGCTAGAAGAGCACTTGGCTGGAAAAAATCCCGGAGATAAATTCAGTGTAGTTCTTGAACCGAAAGATGGCTACGGAGAATATAGAAAAGAGCTCGTTACAGATGTTGACCGCTCGAATTTTGAAGACGGAGTTCCTATAGAAGTCGGAATGGCTTTTCAGGCGATGACCGCATCCGGACCGCAAATTGTGCGTGTTACAAAAATCAGCGATGACAAAATAACAGTTGACGCAAATCACGAGCTTGCAGGAGCACGCCTTCATTTTGAAGTTGAAATTGCAGACGTGCGCAATGCGACAGAAGAAGAGCTGAATCCACCATCTTGTTGCTGCGGCGGAAATTGCGGTGGTGCCTGTGGAGGCGAATGTTCCGACGGAGAATGCGGCAACTGCGGTGGAAACTGCGGCTGCGAAAACTAAACTTTAGAAGAAACAGATTCGATTATTTTTGCAGCGTTCGCTTCTTTTGAAGAGCTGGACATATCAATAACAACATCAGCTAGCTGTTCATAAATACATTCACGTTCAATAAAAAAGTCATGGAAAATTTTTTTTGCATCGGCTACTGAGCGTGGATTTTTTTTTGCAATAAAAGCAGGAACATTTAAAAGTGTTCCATCTTGAGCAACAGAAATTTCCCGTAAAACACGGAAACTTGCAATTCTTTCTGGAGTCTTTAAAAAAACAAAAGTTCCGATTTTTTTTAAAACATCAAGGGCTTTTTTATTTCCGCAGATTCCGCCACCAGTTGCTATAACTGCATTTTTTTCAGCGGAAGAATTTATTTTTTCAAGCAAAAATGAGCAGGCTTTTTCTTCGGCTTCCTGAAAACCTTCATTTCCAAGTTCTGTATAAATCTGCCGCGGAGTTTTTCCTGTCATTTCAAAAATCACATCGTCCGTGTCAAAAAATGGCACTGAAAGTTTTTTGCTTATTATGCGGCCTTGAGTTGATTTTCCACAGTGCTTAATGCCCATTAAAATTATACTCATCTTTCAGCTCCGGTAAATTAAAAAAATTGCTGGAACTTTATTTATAGGCGGCTCATTTGATTTTTTCCATTCAGCCACAGAAAGCGTCTTGATAAACTCCTGTTCAGTTGTAAGACCGGCCGCAACACAAACCAGGGTTTCATTCCGGCACGAATTTAAAATAGATTCCAGCATCTTTAAATTTCTATACGGAGCTTCTATAAAAAGCTGCGTCTGTTTTTCATTCCAGGCTCGGTTTTCAAGCTGCCTTATTTTTGCGGCGCGTTCATTCGGCTTAACAGGAAGATAGCCGTTAAAAGCAAAACTCTGACCATTCAGTCCGCTTGCCATTACAGCCATAATCATCGAAGACGGTCCGGAAAGAGGAACAACTTTCAAGTTTTTTTTCTGCGCCATTTCAACGACAGCGGCTCCGGGGTCAGCAACAGCAGGACAGCCGGCTTCTGAAATAATTCCCATTGGAAGTTTTTTCTTCAAAAGCGGATCAAGATAATTTGAAATTCTTGCAAGGTCTGAATGCTCGTTAAGCTCAAGAAATTCCAGCGAATCAATATCAATCGATGAATCAGCAAGCTTTAAGAAACGGATTGCAGAACGGCGGTTTTCAACAATAAAATTCTTTATTCCGCGGAGAATTTTTTTGTTGTATTCAGGCAGAACTTTTTGGTATTCAGTTTCGCCCAAAGTTACAGGAATAAGATAAAGCGCAGGCTCAATTTTTTCCATTGCAAATCACCGCGTAAAAATTGAAATAAAAGTTGCGCCGCCAACAAAAGTTCCAATGCTACTTCCAACCGAAGATAAAAAGAAAACTAGCAAAACGCGGAGAATTCTGTTTTTATAAAAACCTTTCACGCTCGAAGCGTCAGCCTGCAAATTTTCCATGTCCTCAACTGCCGGCTTTTTTACAAGAGCCTGAACAATTCCAGAAACAAATCCAATTCCAATAAACGGACAAAGCGAAGTGAACGGCGCGCCAACTGCAGAAACTAAAATTGCAAGAATGTGTCCGCCCGCAACAGCAGCACCAATAGCTGCAAGAATTCCATTCCACCAAACCCAGCTTCCAATCAAGTCCGCGCCTTTTTCAATTCCGCCCACAACAAAGCCAGTAACGATAAGTCCCAAAATCAAAATCGGAATTATCCAAGAAGCAACTTTTGCTCCAGCTGATTTTTCTGGAACTTTTTCAATTGCGCTTACATCAGGAATTTCTTTTCCAGCCGCAATTTTTTCAAGATGAGAAGAAACTCCCGGCAAATGTCCTGCTCCCAAAACCGCAAGAATATTTTTTTGCGGACAAGACCAAATTTTTGAAGCAAGGTAAAAATCACGCTCGTCAATCAAAACTTCTTTTACAGCCGGAAGATAAGACGAAAGTTCCTGCATCATTGTATCCATTTCGCTGGACTGCTTTAAATTTTCAATTTCAGTTTCCGAAACTTCTTCCTTGGAAAAAGCAGTGGCAATAAGCAACGAAAGCAACTTGCATTTTCCCATAAAAGAATTTTTTGCCCAGGCACGGCGCAACGTAACTGTTACAGGACGGTCAACCATTATCTGCGGAATTCCTAGTTCCTTGGCTTTTTTGATTGCGGCCGCCATTTCATCTCCGGGCTTTATTCCAGCGTCTTCTCCCATGCGTTTTTGATAGGCTGAAAGGACAATGTTTGCAAGCAAAAGAAATCCTTGTTTTTTCTTAAGGATTTCAATTATGTCCATTTTTTTCCAGGACTCTTTATCCTCCATGTTTTTCAAGCGGTTTTCGTCAAGTTCAATTGCAACAGAATCCGGCTTCTGATCTTCAATTGCATTCTCAACTTCCGAAATACTGGCTTTTGAAACGTGCGCTGTTCCAATGAGGATAAATTTTCTTCCATTAAGTTCAAGAACTTTTTGTGTTGACTTGTTTTTTTCCATAAAAACTATTTTAAAGGAACTTTTCCTTTTGTTCTCCATTCTGCCAAACGAAATTCAAAAAACATCGGGCTGTTCATGCTGACAACCTTTGCGTAATATTCATTGGCAAGTTCTGTTCCACCAAACATATCATAAAAAAGCGCAAGATAATAGTACATTTTTCCCTGCAAATTTCTATTCGTCATTGCGGAAATTCTCTGTGGCAAAGGACGCTCGCCCGCCCTGTCATGGAAAACCCGGAGCATAGAATATTCAATAGAATTTCTGTCCATTTTTCTAAGAACCTGATTGCTGAAATTTTTTGCTTCAGTTCCATTGCCTTCCTTGTAATAGCAGTAAGTAATCATCAGCGGATAAGAAATATTATTTTTGTTGGAATCATAGCATTTCATAAAAGCTTCGCGCGCAGTTGTCCAGTTTTCTTCGTGAAGGGCAAGAATTCCAAGGCTTTCGTAAGCGTAGTAATATTTTGGATTCAGCTCAATGACTTTTTTGTAATCTTCCATTGCCTTTGCAAAAATGTCCTGCTCGTCATAAAGTCCTGCCCGGTAAGCATAAGCTAAAAAATAATCCGGCTCAATTTCAATTGCTTTTGTCCAGGCAGCTTCCGCATTTTTGTAATGCCCAAGATAACGTTCATACATTCCGTAATCCATGTTGCATTCATAGTTTTCAGAATCTGTATCGAGCGCCTGCTTTGCATAGTCAGAAGCGATTTTGTATTCATTTGCAGCGTAGGCAAGTTTTCCTAAATACAAAAAAGCCTGTGTGTTTTTCGGATCAATCTCAAGAATTTTTTTGAAAGTTTTTTCCGCCTCATCATCATTTTCAAGATAGTAGTCACATTGTCCGGCACCGCGCAAAGCATCAATATTTTCAGGCTCGCGGACTAAAGCTCTTTTATAATAAATTTTTGCCTGCTTGTAATTTTTCTTTAAGAACATATCTTCACCAAGCTCCACATTCGCTGCGGAATTCAGTTTGTCTTTTGCCAAAAGCGAATTAACTTGTTTTGTGCGCTCTGCATTGTCGCCTTTCATTTTTGCAATCACAACCGCAAGAGAAGCAACATCATTATTCTGCGGATCGCGTTGTGACAGCTCATTGCAAAGAGCCTGAGCCTCGTCAAGGTTTTCCGCGCTTACATTTATCGCGGCCTTTAAAAAAAGCAAATCAAAATCGTCCGCATATTTCGCCGGAAGCTTAGTTTCATAAAGGGAAAGAGCCGCTTCTGGTCCATCTTTATTCAAAACTGACTTCAAATCTTCCATAAAATCAGTTTTTGAATATTCAGTCTTTTTCTTTGCTTCTAATTTTTTTTCAGTTTCAGCGGGTTGAGCCGTCTCTACAGTTTTTTCAGTGGAAGCACAAGAAGAAAGCCCCATGCTCAAAATAATAGCAACCGCCACAACAAGAACAACCGCAGCCAAAAGCTCCGTCAATGTAGTTTTTACCGAACTTTTCATAATTCCTCATATTCCAGAATGCTTATTGCCTTTTACACTTTTTAAATATAAAATAGCAAAGTTATGCGTAAACATCCTGTAAGAAAGTTTTTTGGACTTACACTCCTTTATTCAGCTATTATTGTCGGCATTTTTGTTATTCAATTTAAGTCCAACTCTGTATTTTCCAAATCTTTGGGAGACTTGAATTTTTCAATTTCCCAGATTCAAACAGAAAACAATGGGACAAGTTTAAAAAATCAGATAAAAGTATCTTTTAAAGGTATTACATTTTCAGCGGACGACAAAAATCCGATAACTGCAAAAGATTCCAACGGAAACTTAAGGCCTCTTTTTCTTGAATCCTATGAAGAGCTGACTGATTCCGTGGAATTTTCTTTTAACGGTGGCGCGCACATAATGTTCCGCCAGATTCAGGATGAAGAAAATTCGACTGCTCTTTCAATTCTTGCAGTTCCGCCTGAAAACTGTACAGAAATTTTCCTTCCATATAAGATTGCGCAAACCTACAGCACGGAAAATGTTTCTCCGGCAAATATTCTTGTAACTTCAAAAGACGGAATTTTCAGTTTTACATCCCACAGATTCAGCGCGGAAAAAATTGCATTTACAAAAACAGATTCCGCGGCGCAATATTCGCATTACAATCCCACAAAAAAATTCACATTTGACCTTGTTGCAGATCTCAAAGGAACCAGCGACAGCGAAATCAGAGAACTTACAACAAAAATCCGCTACAGCCTTGTTGAAAAAATTCAGTCCGCATTGGCTCAGGCAAAAATCGACTCGCTTTCGGAAACAGACATCACGGCTTATGTTGCGGAACTTGCTTCCCAAGGAAAATATAATCAGGCAATTGATTCAATTCCAGATTCGTTCAAAAAAGGAAACAAACGAACTTATATTTCTTCTCCATATTTTGACAATCTTCTTTCAATGAGCAGAAGCCTTTCAGTTCAAACTGAAAAATACGCGTCGCTTGTGCAGTCAAATTCGGCGGAAGTTTTCACAGTTGAAGGAATTTCCGATTACATTTTGCGTGAAAAAAAATCTTCGGCAATAAAAAATCTCATAGAAACTGTTTCAAAGGCAAGCGGATTTTCTCCGTTTCAGGCAGCCGGAATTATAAGCGTCTACACGAATTTAAAAGCCAAAGATTCCGCGCTCGTCCAGCCGCTTGAAGCCGTAATAGAAACTTGCGTAAATTCCATTCAGGAAAACTGCAAAATTGAAAATGGAATTCTAAAAGTTCAAAAAGATGCAGAAAATTCGATGGACATTTACGAAATGGTCTTTACCGGAGACGCTTTGCAGAAACTTGGAATTTTGCAAGAAAATAAAATTTTGGTTCAAGCTGGAAATCTGATTATTTATTCAAGCCTTTCTGGAGCAGACACAAGCATAAGGACAATCGCAAATATTTATCCTATTATAGTAAAGAGCAATTATTTTTATCCGCACACAGAAATTCTTGGCTGGTACGGAAACACTTGCGTTTGGGCATGGACTTGCGCAAAATCGATTTTTTACACACAGGAACCGGCAAACACAGCAAATATTTTCATAGATTTTCCGTTGTCTTTAACGCATTACATTATGCTGAACGGAATTCCTAATTTCCACGGAAAAATTGAAATCCAGAGCCAAATGTTCAGAACTGATCCGCGTTTTGAAACTTACAATTCATCTGGCTATGTTTACCAGAATTCTTCACGCTCGCTGTTTATAAAATCGCGTCATAAGTCAAAAATGGAGTTCATAAGACTTTTCTATGACGAACCAAGGACTTTTGAGACAACCGCAGACTTGTCAAAACTTCCGCCGTTGCCAAAACCGCCAGCACCAGAACCTAAAAAAACAGAGCCAGAAACGCAAAATTCAGTTTCCGCAGAAGAAAATCCACCGGAACTTTCAAATTCTGAAAGCAGCACGGCAAATTTAATTTCCGAAGAACAGTAAAAATTCTTTGACAACCTAAATCCTCGGAACCGAAGCGAAAAAAAATAAATTTTTTCACTATTTTTTGTCATTTTAAAGAAATATGTGCTATAATTACTCAAAATACCGTTACATCAACTTTTTGAAAAACAGCAGCAGGAGCAATTGTGAACAAACGTGATTTCCCAAAAATCCACTTTTACGATCAGGATTTTGTAGATATTTATGATAAAACTTGGAACTGGCTTTCTGAATATTGGATTAACACAGAAACAGGCGAACAAGACAGCGAAGGACTTTTTGTTTATCCTGTAAATGGAAAATATATACTAGATCAACTTGAAACAATTTTTTCATCATTTTTCCTCGTTTACTCAAATAGAAATTATCCGGCAAGCAAAAACATAGATTATTTTTATGCGCGTCAAGAAGAAAACGGAGCAATCAGATGGAAGTATGATGCAGCTACAAACAGCCCTGTTATTGACAAAAAAAATCCAGAGGGAATAGGTCTTCCGCTTTTTGCCTGGGCTGAATTCAATTTGTATCACAAAAGCGCAAACAAACGCCGCATAAAAGAAGTAATGCCGGTGCTGCAAAAATACATGGAATGGATTGACAGAACTTTCAAGCAGCAAAACGGACTTTATTCAGTTCCACATGAATGCTCAACAATGTTCAATTCTCCGCGGAAAGGCGCATTTTATCCTGTCGATTTCAACTGCTGCATGGCAATCAATATGGCGCATATGTCAGCACTTGGAGATATTCTGAATGACAAGGACTTGAGCTTTCAGTATAAAAAAATGTATTTCAGCCTAAAAACCAGAATAAACAGTCTTATGTGGGATGTGGAAAGCGGTTTTTACTACGATTTGGACAAAAACGAGCAGCGTCTTTCACAAAAAACTATAGCCGGATTCTGGCCGTTGCTTGCGGAACTTCCAAATGCAGACAGGGCTGACACTCTTATTGCTCATTTAAGCAACCCAAAGACATTCGGCACAGACCATCCATTCCCTACTTTAAGCGCGGACAGCCCGGACTTCAAAGAGAATGGCGAAGGATTCAAAGGCTCTGTTTTGGCTCCGTTCAACTTCATGGTTATAAAGGGACTTGAAAAATATCAGCGTTACGCATTTGCACGCGAATGTTCAATCCGGCACTTGTATTATATTCTCGAAGCATTAAGCCCGGCGGACTCAAAACGGAAAGGCGACTTGTACGAAGCATATCTTCCATGCCAGGAAGGTCCTGCAACCTGCCGAAGCGAAAAAGATTTTCCGCGCAAACGTTTTTTGCATTTTACCGGTCTTTCAACAGTTGCGCTCATGATTGAAAACGTAATCGGTCTGAACATAAGCCTTCCAAGAAAGACTGTAGACTGGATTATTCCGAACCTTGAAATCATGGGAATTGAAAAGCTTTCATTAAAGCGGAACCTTATCACAATTCTCAGCAATAAAAGCAAACGCGGCTGGGAAATTCAGATGGAAAGCGAAAAACTCTACTATTTTACAATCAATATTTTGGATCAAAAGAAAAAAACGCTTCCTATTCCAAGCGGAAAATGCTCAATGCTTATCGACAAATTGTAACATATTCCGCTCTGAATGTTTTTAGAGCTAAAAATGTAAAATAGTTTTTAGAAAACGCCGGATTTAACAGCAAATTAACACAAATCAAAGCGTTTCTAAAAGTTAATGGAATAAGGTAATTTTTAATGAACACACCTCAAGCTGTAATTGAGATTGGCTCAACAGGAATAAGGCTTCTTGTTGCTGAACCAGTTGAAGTCCAATCACAGAAAAAATTTAACATTCTCGACCGAAGCGATCAGCCTGTGAATTTGGGACGCGATGTTTTTACCACACGCTCAATAAGCCGCGAAACTCTTTTGATTTGCCTGCATATTCTTGAACGCTACGCAGAGCAACTGGCAGCCTGGGGAATCAGCCGGGAAGAAACAATTGTAATCGCCACAAGCGCAGTCCGCGAGGCAGAAAACAGAGATCCATTCGTTGACCGAATAAAAGTAAAAACAGGCTTTATTGTCCATGTAATCGATGGAATTGAAGAAAACAGGCTCATGTATCTTGCCGTAAGTGAATGCATAAAAGAAGGAAGCGTTGCAATCCGTCAAAACGACTCAATTTTCCTTGACATTTCAGGTGGCGCAACAGAAATGATGCTCATGGAAAAAGGCAGAATCATCGGGGCGCACAGCATGAGGCTGGGAACTGTAATCATTGAGCAGATGATTCATTCCATGATGGGAAACCTTGACGATGCCCGAAGATTCATTTCAGAGTTTATACGAAACACAAAAAATACGCTGAACGCAGAAATAAATTTGGACAAAATCCAGCAGTTTATTGTTTTAGGCAACGACATGAAAATTGTTTCGCTTTTTGTCGGAAAGCCAATCTCACCGTTTTTGTGGGAAGTTGAGCGCGGAGCATTTGAAAATTTCGTGGATGAAGTTCAGCATTACACGCCAGAAGAATGCATTGCAAAATTCAAAATGAACTACAATGAAGCGCAGACATTTCAAATTTCTTTGGTCGCCTACAAACTTTTTATTCAGCTTACAAATGTAACAAAGTTTATTGTTCCGGACACTTCAATCCGCGAAGGAATTCTTTTAAGCCGGAATCAGCTTTCCAATCCTGAAATTCAAAACGACTTTACTCAGCAAATTTTAGCAGGCGCAAAGGCAATTTTGAAAAAATATCAGGGCGATGAAAGCCATGCTGAATACGTGCGCAAAACCAGCCTTCAAATTTACGATGCGCTCCAAAAGGAACTCGGCTTCGATTCCCACGTCCGCGTGCTTCTTGAAATAAGCGCAATTCTTCACGATGTCGGAATGTTTATCAGGGCGGAAGATCACAATATCCATGGAAAATACATCGTAAACAACAGCGAAATTTTCGGGCTGAACCGAGATGACAAATCCATTGTTGCGCAGATAATAAGTTTTCACCGCGGAAGCAAAATGCCGCAGGAAGATGAGGAATTCAGGCTTTTGTCCAGAAGCAGAAGAATGACCGTTTTAAAGCTAAGCGCAATTCTCCGTGTGGCAGACGCGCTAGACAGAACGCACAAGCAGCATCTGTACAACTTCAACATTTCTTTTGCGAAAGACAGCATAACGTTCAGAACAAAAGGACATAATAATCTTTCCTTGGAAAAACTTGCCGTCTCAGAAAAAGGCGACTTGTTTGAAAATATTTTTGGCTACAAAATAGTATTGGTATAGCTTATGGCAAAGACAAAATTTTTTAACAGAGAATTAAGCTGGATTGAATTCAACGCAAGAGTTCTGAATGAATCTTTAAGAAAAGAAGTTCCGCTTTTGGAACGGCTTAGGTTTCTTGCAATTACAGAAAGCAACTTTGACGAATTTTTCCAAGTAAGGGTCGCAAGCATAAAACGCCGGATTCAAAATTCCCAAGGAAAAAACTTCGTTGATGCGAGCGGACTTACAGATTCCGCTGTGCTCAAAAAAATTTCAGAAAAAACACGCGCGCTTACAAAGCTTCAATATTCAACGCTGATGAATGACGTTTTGCCCTCTCTTGCAAAAGAAGGCTTTGTTTACGTTCCTTCAAAAAACTACACGCAGGCGCAGGAAGCATTTACAGAAAACCTTTTCAAGCATGAAATTTTTCCGCTTTTAACGCCATTAAGAACTGACATGGATGTTTTTCCTCATGTAGGCGCACTTTGCCTTACTGCGGCATTTCTTCTTGAGCCAATGGAAGGAGTAAGAAAAATCAAAAATGCGCTTTCAACTTCGCAGGAATCAGATATTGTTGCACTAGTTCAAATTCCATCGGCGATAAACAGAATTGTATGGCTTCCGTCTTCAGAAGGAACAAAGCAATTTGCGCTAATTGACGACATTATTCGGCTTTACGGAACAAAACTTTTTCCGGGCTACAAAGTCCAGGAAACAATGCTTTTTAAAATAGCACGGGATGCGGATTTCGCAGTAAACGAAGATTCCGGGGAGCATTTTATTCAAGCGATGGAAGAAGTTCTTGAAAAACGCCAATCCTCGTTCGCAGTAAGAATGACTTACGATTTTGCAAGCGAAAAACTTTTAAGATTTTTAAAGCAGCACCTTAATCTTTCAAATGAAGATGTTTACGAAGCCTGCGGAATTCTTGATCCTTCATCTTTGGATGATCTTTTTAACATCGAAGGCGCAGAAAAATATATTTACCCTGAATGGGAGCACTTCTTTCCGAATTCGCTTCCAGAAGAAGAAACTTACTGGAATGTATTTAGACAACAGGATATTCTTTTAAATGTTCCTTACGAAAGCTACGAGCCGGTTGTAAATTTTATACATCAGGCGGCGCATGATGAACAGGTTCTTGCAATAAAAATGACCTTATACAGAACGGGAAGCAACAGCCCGATTGTAAAAGCATTAAAGGAAGCAGCGCAAAACGGAAAGCAGGTTACAGTTTTCGTTGAGCTTAAAGCCCGCTTTGATGAAAAACGAAATATTTCCTGGGCAGAAGAACTTGAAAAAGCCGGCGCAATTGTTGTATACGGAATTGTAAATTTAAAAGTCCATGCAAAAATCTGCCTTGTTGTAAGACGCGAAAGCGATGGAATCCGGCGTTATGTGCACATAGGAACAGGAAACTACAATCCAAAGACTGCAAAGCTTTACCAAGACTTGTCAGTTTTTACAACAAACCACGAGCTTGTAAACGACGCCACTTTGTTCTTCAATGTAATTTCTGGATACAGCGCGCTTCAAACAATGCATCATCTTTACATGGCGCCTGTAACTTTAAAAAGCCGGCTTCTTGAACTTATTGAGCGGGAAATTCAACAAAGCACAAAAGAAACTCCGGGACACATTGTTGCAAAAATGAACAGCCTTTGCCATCCACAGATAATTGAAGCACTTTACAAGGCAAGCAATGCAGGCGTAAAAATAGAACTCAATATCCGCGGAATCTGCACATTAGTTCCCGGAGTAAAAGGCATGAGCGAAAACATAAAAGTTGTAAGTATTGTGGACAGATACCTTGAGCATTCAAGAATTTTTTATTTCCAAAACGGCGGCTCTGAAGAAATTTATTTAAGCAGCGCAGACTGGATGGAAAGAAATCTTGACAAGCGAATTGAACTCATGTTCCCGGTTTCTGACAAAAAAGTCTTTAAAATAGTCAAAGAGATTTTGTTTTTGTATTTTCAAGACAACACGCACAGCCACATTTTGCAAAAAACAGGACTTTGGAAACAGATTTCTCCAGAAAAAAATGAGCAGGGAGTCCGTGTTCAGGAAGTTCTTTATAAAAAATACAAGAAAAAAGCTGATATAAAAAAGAACACACCGCGCGCAGAATTCACTGTACGCCGCAAATAAAAAAATATCGCTTTAAACTGAAATTATTCTGTCATGGAGTGCCTAATAAGTTCTAAATGTCATTTTCGTACTTGATACTGCGATGTTTGCATAGCAAACTCGGTTAGCAATCTCTAAATGATTGCAATATATGCATTTAAATTTTCAGGTCAAGCCCGAAAATGACAAAAAAGATACTTTTATGACATCCCCATCTATTGCTACATATAAAAAAACTGCCCAATTTTTTGGACAGTTTTTTTCATTTTAAATAAACTTGACTTTTTTATCTTTCGCGGAAAATAATACGACCGCGGTTCAAATCATAAGGCGAAAGTTCTACTTTTACACTGTCACCAGGAACAATACGGATATAGTGTTTGCGCATTTTTCCGCTAAGATGTCCCAAAATAATATGGCCATTTTTTAATTCAACACGGAACATTGTGTTAGGCAATGCTTCTTTTACAATTCCTTCAACTTCTATAGCCTCATCTTTACTAGCCACAATTCCTCCAAAAAAATGTTTGCCTTTTTGACAAAATATTCGTATACTATTATGAACAAAACATTTAAGACTGTCAACATCAAACATTGAAATCAAAGGCAGTTTTATAGGGGAAGGCTCAAATGAAAAAAGAATTTGTAGATAAACAGAAAAAAAAGTTAATCGCAGAAAGAAATGAAATCCTTGATTCGCTCGCAGGACGCAATGAGCAGCTTACAAAGCTTGTTGACACATTGGAATCAGGCGATGATGTAGACATTGCATCCGACACAATTGACAGAACTCTTCTTAACTCGCTTGGAGAAGCTGACCAGCGCAGGCTTACAATGATTGACAGGGCATTAGACAGAATCCGCCAGGAAACTTACGGACAGTGTCTGTCATGCGGAAAACAAATTCCAGAAACCCGCCTTGAGGCTCTTCCTTATGCAGTTCTTTGCGTAGAATGCCAGGCAAAAGAAGAGCGTAAAAACCGCTAGTAAATTTCTTGAGTTTTTAAAGATCCGTCTTCATAGTACGAAAGTTCTGTGTAGCCGGATTTTTTTATGTACTCAACAGCCTCATCAAACCACCAGTCAATTCCAAAAGCCAAATGCGCATCGGATGTTATCGTAACAGGAACATTCCGCTCTTTTAAAAGCGACAAAAAATACGGCGACGGATACGGAAGATTCATTCCGCTTCTTAAAATTCCGCCTGTATTCACTTCGACACAAACTCCAGTTTTTGCCGCCGCCTTTGCAACTTCCTTAAGCTCGTTTTTATACCACTGCGAATTTTCGTCAAAAAGATTTCTTCCGCCTAAATTTTGCTTTCTAATCAAATCCGCATGGCCAAGAAATGTAAACGAAGACTTTTCAAGCATTTCGCGTTCCAAAGAAAAATACTCCTGAACTGCTTTTTTCACATTTCCACCAAAGCATTCTTTTATTCTTTTGCAAACTGAATCCTGGTTTCCGTCAGCTTCAAAAAATCCTTTTTTTCCGGGAACAAAATGAACAGAGCCAATCAGAAAGTCAGGATTAAATTTTTCATAGTTCTTAAAATCAGGACTGCAAACTCCAGCGATGTAGTCAGCCTCAAAACCTGCGTAAATTTTTATTCTGCCAGAATATTTTTTCTTTAGCCGCAAAATTTCTCTTATATATTCTTCGTGGGAATTGGACGGAATGTGCCAGTCGCTTGAAAACGGATACATCGAATGGCTTGAAAATCCCAAAATGTCTATTTTTTTTTCTATTGCGACTTCAACCATTTCTTCAGGAGTGTTTTTTCCGTCGCAAAAAGTTGAGTGCGTGTGAAAATTCGATTTTATCATAAAATATTATATTTTTTTAGAAATTGGAATGCAAAATTTCCAAAACTTTGCCCAAAACTACAGATGGTTTCTGCGGCTTAACAAGGTAGCTTCTTGCGCCCAAAGAAAGCGCCTGCATTACAACTTCCTTTGCCGCTGCCTTTGAATACACAATAACAGGAATCTGCAAAGCTTTCCGCTGAAAATTCTTTAGAACACTAATTCCGTCCATGTCCGGCAAATACAAATCCATAATAACAGCGTCATATTCTTTTCCGGCTGAAAGTGAATCAAAAAAAGCCACGGCTGTTTCAAAAAGATCAGTTTCACCGCTTACAGAAGAAAATGTGTTTTGCAGAAGCTTGCGCACAACAATGTCATCGTCAATAACTGCGATGCGCATCATGCTTCCAAAATTTCCTTCGAGATTGCTTTTAGAATCAATAAATCCCAAGACGGATTCTTCGACAGGCTTATCAGATGTCAAAACTTTATCAAAAATGAATTCCTTGATATTGCAGTTTGAACCTTGGTCAACCATAAATTCCATAATAGTTTCAATGTTGCTTGAAACTTGTATTCCAAAATATTCAGGATGTCCTTTTACAAGCTCCTTTGTAAAAACATCGTTTGTCAGGATTTTTATATATTTGTTCGGAATTCTTCCTTCCGCGGAAATATTGTCAATCAAAAGCTCAAGGTTCAAGCCGTCAACAAAACTAAGCTGAATATTCGTCAGCATAAGGATAACCTTGGGAACATTTATTTTGTAATGCTCAATAAGCTCCGCAAGCCTATACTTTAAAAGCATGAGTTTTTCACGGTTAAGCCCAAACGCAACTTCAATAAAAAACAGGCTTCCGTTCAAATGGACATCGAGAATGCAAGGCGTTTTGTCCATTGAAAATTCAATCTGAAGAATTTTTCCAACAGCTTCAAAAAAAACATCAAACTTAACTGGTCTGGAAAAATATTTTACTACATTATATTCAACAAGATTCGCAATTTTTGAGCGTTCAATTACAGGACCTGTTATTATTATAGGAATTTTGCGCGCATTTGGATCAACGCTCTTTTTTTCCAAAAAGTGCATTACATCTTCTGAAAGTCCGTCTTCCGTCTCGATGATTATCAAATTAGGAAGCAGAGTTATCATTTTTGTATAGGCTTCTCTACTAGAAACTGACTCAAGCGAAATTTGCTCAGTTGAAAATTTGTCATGCAAAAAACCGCCGAATAAAGAAGAGCAGTCTATAAGAAGTACCGATTTCATAATATACATAATACTTCATAAATTGTATAATTTCAATTATAAACACAATTTAGAACAGCTGCACAAAAGCAGTTCAGTTCACGGAGAAAAAATGAAAAAAACAGTAGTTCTTTTGGCAAATGGATTTGAAGAAATAGAAGCACTTTCGCCGGCAGATTATCTTCGCAGGGCAGGAGCTGAAGTCATAATCGCAGCAACCGGAACTTCCTCTAGAAATGTTGAAGGCGCGCATAAAATTCTTGTAACTGCCGACATGACGCTGGACACATATTTTTCAACTGAAAAAGAGCTGCCGGATGCGGTGGTTATTCCAGGCGGAATGCCCGGCGCAAAAAATATAAGCGAATGCGCAAAAGCAATGGAATTTATAAATCAGATGTTCAAGGCAAAAAAACTTGTTGCGGCAATTTGCGCTTCTCCGGCTGTTGTTTTTGGCAAAACTGAAATTCTAAACGGAAAAAACTGGACTTGCTACCCAGAAATGGAAAAAAGTCTTTCCGCAGAAATTCAGAAAAACCACAAAATTCAGCCAGTTGTTACAGATGAAAATTTAATAACAGGAAGAGGTCCAGGAACTGCCGAGCAATTTTCAATGGAAATTGTAAGAATTTTATTTAGCGAAGAAACAAAAGCAAAAATTATGGAAGCCTCTGTTCAAAGAAAATGCTAAGCTAATTTGCATTCTGATGAGTCTGAAAAACACCGCTGTTGAAATTTCCGCTTGAATTCAACTTAAAAGAAAATCCATTGTACATTGTAAGAAATTCTGTGCGGTTTTTAACATCGAGCATTTTGTAAAGCTCAACCATGCGGGCTTTTACTGTGCTTTCAGAAACATCATGGAGAAAGGCGATTTTGCTGTATTTTTTTCCTTCCAAAACTGAAGACAAAAATTCAATGTCGCGAGGAGAACATTCTGTGTCTTCAAGAATTTTTATCCGCTTAACTGATTCCGCCTTTTTTAAAATCGGATAAAGAACTGCAAAAGCAACAAAGCCCATGTAAACGGCTCCGGCAATATGCGCAAGAGAAAGCAAAAAAACAAGAGAGCCGGATCTAAAAAACTGCGTTGTCAAAGAAACCACAGGAAGAATCATAAAAACACAAGTCTTAATACTTCTGTAGCTTTTGAAAAAATTAGAAAAGTTCAAAAACAAAAATGAAAGTCCAAGACACAAAATGCCCAAAATATTTCCGTTGTCGAAAAAATTTCCTATTCCGTAGCAATAAAAAAGAACAGAATAGCAGCGAAAATCCAAAGAATCAAAACAAAGTCGTAAAAAAAGAAGAAATGCAATAATATTTATGGCAATTCTAATAAATTTTCTTATGTCGTCAAGATTTTGTGAATCATCAGTAAAAAACTGAAACAAACTCACAATCAGGCAAAATGCCGTAATTGTAGCTCCAATCCGACCTAAAATTTCCCATAGTTTTTTTTCGTCAAAATCCATTTTTGTTTCTGCGGATTCATTTTAAGTCCCTTGATTCCGCCAAGACTTTTGTAATCTCTCCTATATAAATTGTATGAAAATCATTTTTTCTATAAAACTGATTACAAAATTTCTCTTCCACAAATTTAAATGAATCTAGTTCCTGCGAATAAAGTTTTTGGCAAAACAAGACAAGCCGAGCCTGCTTTATCCAAGGAGTTCCATTCATATATTCAACATCAAGTTTTGTCGCACGGAATTTATCTTCGTTGCGTCCTGAATGGCAACCGCAGTAGTCAAGAGCAGTCTTATATCTTTCAGGAAGAAAACTCAACGAAAAAGTATCCGTTTCATCTATAATTTCCTTTGTATATCTTGAAGGACGAATATAAACTGTCGCCACATTTTTGTTCCAAAGAACACCAAGTCCGCCCCAGTTCGCTGTCATTGTATTCGGACGACCTGTAATAATATTTCCGTCATCTGAAATTTTTTTTGTACAAGCTGTAATTAGCATCTGGTCTTTTCCAATCAACTTGAACGGATTATCTAAAATCGCCTCTGGCTTTATAACTTTCAACATAAATTTTTTACTCCTTTTATGAGCATCCGACTTTGCAATTTTAAAATACGTCTGATCAAGACACGCTTACGCTCAAGACCTTGAGTCACCCGTTTTTACGGCTTGGATAAACCTTAAATAAAAAAAAGCCGGTCTGAACTTATCAAACCGACTTCCACTCAAATTTGGAGATGACCGGACTTGAACCGGTTACCTCTTGCATGCCATGCAAGCGCTCTAGCCAGGTGAGCTACACCCCCTTAAATATTTTTGAATTTTACCAAAAAATAATAACAAGGTCAATACGTACATTAAAAGGAGGTGTTCCTAAAGGCTTTGGAAAACCTTCGGAACACTTCCTGTCAACAGCAAATTTTTAAACTAATCTTATGTCTTTTATTTCAGCATTATTGGATTCAAGCAAAGATTTTAATTCTGCTTCGGAAATATTTGAAACTTTTACAGTAACAGTTCTGTGCTTGGAATCGCTGGCATCAGAAGTTACAAGCGAAACAATGTTTCCATTTTTTTCTGCAATAGCCACGGCAAGTTTTGCAAGCTCACCGGGAATTTCATTAACAACTGCAACTGCGCGCACACCAGGAGTTCTTGTATTGAACATATCAATAAATGTCGCAAACAAATCTGATTCAGTTACAACACCAACAAGCAGATTTTCTTTTACAACTGGAAGACAGCTGATTCCGTAGTCATTCATGAGGCGGGCAGCTTCTTCAACTGTCTGGTTTGCTGTTGTTGTCTTTACGGATTTTACCATTGTTTTTTCAACTGAAAGCTTGCTTAGCAAATATCCAAGCTCAAACATATCAAGGCTTGTTGCCGCGCTAGGAGAAGCTTTTGCTAAATCAGTGTTTGTAATAATTCCAACGAGCGCGCCGCTTCTGTCAACAACAGGAAGCTTTTTTATTTTGTTTCTGCTCATTATTTCTTTCGCTTCAAGAACAGAAGCCTCTGGTCCAATTGTTATAGGATTTTCAGTCATAACATCTTTTACTAACATAATCAGCCTCCTAAATATGCAGATTTTACTGCACTGTCTTTTATCAAGTCTTGAGCGTTTCCGCTTTTTGAAATCACGCCTGTTTCAAGTATATATGCGCGGTTAGCAATTGACAACGCTTTGTATGCGTTCTGCTCAACCAAAAGAATTGTCGTTCCTGCTGAGCTGATTTTTTCAATTATGTTGAAAATTTCATCTACAAGAATTGGAGCAAGTCCCATGCTCGGCTCATCAAGCAAAAGAAGCGACGGCTTTGACATAAGCGCGCGAGCCATTGCAAGCATCTGCTGTTCACCTCCGGAAAGTGTTCCAGAAATTTGTCCTATTCTTTCTTTTAAGCGCGGAAAAAGTTCAAAGCACCATTCCATGTCAGTTTTAATAGCATCTTTGTCTTTGCGTGAATAAGCACCCATTTCAAGGTTTTCTTTTACGCTCATATTTGCAAAAACCCTGCGGCCTTCCGGAACTTGAATAAGCCCAAGCTGAACAATTTTATCTGCGCTCATATTTGTTATGTCTTTTCCTTCAAATTTTATTGTTCCGCTTGCCTTTTTTACAAGGTTGCTGATTGAATGAAGCGTTGTGGTTTTTCCAGCCCCGTTTGAGCCAATGAGCGTAATGACTTCGCCTTTTTCAACATTGAAAGAAATTCCTTTCAGCGCCTTGATTGCTCCATAAGAAACAACAAGATTTTCAACTTCAAGCATTCTCATTTTTTCCTCCAACGTCCTCATAGCCAGAACCAAGGTACGCTTTTATAACTTCTTCATTTGACTGAATTTCCGCAGGAAGCCCCGAAGCAATTACACGTCCGTAGTTTAAAACCATGAGCCGCTCGCAAATTCCCATGACAAGCTTCATATCGTGTTCAATCAAAAGAACTGTAAGATTAAATTTTTTGCGGATAAACGAAATAAGCTCCATAAGTTCTTCTGTTTCCTGACCATTCATTCCAGCCGCCGGCTCATCAAGCAAAAGCAGTTTTGGACTGGAAGCAAGCGCGCGGCAAATTTCAAGCTTACGCTGCTCACCATAAGGCAAGTTGTGCGCAAGTTCATTTTTTTTGGAATCAAGATGAAAAATAGAAAGCAAAAGTTCTGTTTTTTCCTGCATGATTTTTTCATCGTCGCGGAATTTTTTAGTCCTGAGCAAAACATCAATCGGAGTAACAATTCTAGTCTGATGAAGTGCAATTTTTATATTTTCCGCGGCAGTCAAATGTCCAAAAAGCCTGATGTTCTGAAAAGTACGGGCAATTCCAATTCTGTTCAACTGGGCAGGCGATTTTCCACTTACAACCTGAAGATTTTCGTCGCGTCCCACAAAAGTAATTGTTCCTGAAGTCGGCTTGTAAATTCCAGAAAGCATATTAAAAACTGTTGTTTTTCCGGCTCCGTTCGGACCAATAAGTCCAATCAATTCGCCCTGATAAAGCTCAAGGTCAAAATCACTTACCGCGCGCAAACCGCCAAAAACAATTGAAATGTCCTTTGCACGAAGAAGAAGCTCCTTTTTTTCGCTCATTTTCTTCCTCCTTGCTTTTTAAACAATCTGGCAAAAAATCCAGGAATTCCATCGTATATTTTTATAAAGCTCAATTCTTTTGTTCCAAGAAGTCCCTGCGGACGGAAAAGCATTACAAAAATCAAAACAACTGGATAAATCAGCAAACGGTAATCGCGCAAGAATCTAAGCGCTTCCTGAAGAATTGTAAGAACAAATGCCGCAAGAATTCCGCCGGTTATGCTTCCCATTCCGCCCAAAACAACAAAAATCAAATCATTAATTGAATTGTTAAATGAAGCCAAATCAGGTTTTATGAATCCAATAAACGGAGCATAAAGCGCACCGCCAATTCCTGCGATAAACGAAGCGATTACAAAGCCCGTCATTTTATAGCGGAAAACTCCGATTCCATTGCTGTTCGCCGCAACTTCATCTTCGCGGACAGCAAGAATTGCCCTTCCGTAAGTTGAACGCAAAAAATTCTGAAGAAGAACAACAATCACAACAAGCGAGCCAATTACCGCAAGATAAGAAATTGCCGCGCTGTGGTCAAGTGAAGTTGTAAAAATCGTGCTGAATTGTTTTCCATTCGGACCGCCAGTTATCGATTTTAAATTTATAAGGCAAACTCTGATAATTTCACCAAATGCAAGCGTTACAATCGCAAGGTAGTCGCCTTCAAGCTTAAGCGTAGGAAATCCAATCAAAAATCCCAAGAATGCCGCAATAAGTCCGCCAAGCAAAATGCTGACAGGCAATGGAATTCCAGCTTCTGTAAGAATAATAACTGAATATGCTCCGAGCGCCTGAAATCCTGCCTGCCCCAAAGAAAGCTGACCAGTGATTCCGCAGATAACATTTACGCTGATTGCCATGATTGCGTTTACACCAGCAAGAGTTATAATCTGAGCAGTGTAGGCATCTATCAAAGGCATTCCAAGCGGCAAATCCATAAGAACCGCAGGAACTGCAATGCAGACAAAAGCGATAACAAAAAGAACTATTGTATTTCTAATAAATTTGTCTTTCATTCCGCCGCTCCTAAACTTTTACAACTTCTTTTTTGCCAAGCAAACCTGCCGGCTTAACAAGAAGAATTACAATCAAAATGCAGTAAGAAATGGCGTCGGCATACTGTGAAGAAATATAAGCCTTGGTCATGGTTTCCGCAATACCAAGAATAACGCCGCCAACCATAGCGCCAGGAATAGAGCCGATTCCGCCTAAAACCGCCGCGACAAACGCCTTAAGACCAGGAATATACCCCATGAACGGATCAACTTGCGGATAAGCAGTCGCATACAAAACTCCGCCAGCTCCAGCAAGAACTGAACCTATTACAAATGTAATTGCAATCGTTCTGTTTACATTTACACCCATGAGGCTTGCGGCTCCAAGATCGTAGCTTACAGCGCGCATAGCACGTCCGGTTTTTGTATAATTGATTATATAATTCAAAATAACCATTAAAACTGCTGAAGAAATAATTACAATCAGCTGAATATTGCTTATCTGTACTGAACCAAATGTAAAAAATTTTGTTTCCATTGTAGGAAACTGGCGCGGATTCGGTCCCACAAAAGGAAGCACGCGCATAGCATTCTGAAGAATCAGCTCAACCGCAATCGCCGTAATAAGAGAATTTAAACGTGGAGCAGCTCTCAAAGGTCTGTAGGCACAACGCTCAATAGCAATACTTAAAACCGCACATACAACCATCGCGCCCAAAAATGCAAGAACAAGTCCAAGCGGAGTCGGACCTGTCGCAGTTAGCACAAAGTATCCTGTATAAGCTCCAATCATCATAACATCGCCATGAGCAAAGTTGATAAGCTTTACTATTCCATATACCATTGTATACCCAAGAGCAATCAAGGCATATATGCTACCTAAAGAAAGCCCGTTGACAAGTTGCTTAAAAAAAGTATCCAACGTATCCTCCAAGAAAAAAATCCTACTGATTTTACTATAAATTCATAAAAATAAAAAGGGGCGTTCCTCAATTACGAAGAACACCCCATTGTGTCGGAATATTAAAAACTGAATTATCCGCTATTTGCTAATATCAACTGTAGCCGCATAAGCTGTAGAAAGTTTTCCGTTTTCCTTTACAAGCTTAATCATTACAGCTGACTTTACAGGATTGCGTTTTTCGTCAAATACGATGTGTCCTGTTACATAGTTTCCGTCAGTTTTTTCAAATGCATCGCGGATTTTTGCAACATCTGTAGTTGTTCCAGATTTTTCCATTGCATCCTTGAGCATATAAACGCTGTCGTATCCAAGAGTTGCAAAAGAGTTCGGAGACTTTCCATATTTTGCTTTGAATGAATTTACAAATTTTTGAACAGCTGGACTATCGGAATCTTCAGCATAGTGATTTGAATAATATCCATTAAGAACTTCATCTCCAGCATTGCCTGTAAGTCCGTCCCATCCGTCTGCGCCTACGATTGGAGTATTGATTCCCTGTGCACGAAGCTGCTTTGCAATAAGCGCAACCGTTCCGTAATAATCAGGAAGATAAACTACATCCGGCTTTGCTGATTTTATCTTTGTAAGCTGAGCATTAAAATCCTTGTCGCCAGTGTTGTAAGATTCCTTTGCAACAACTTTTCCGCCCAAAGAAGTATATTCAGCAACAAAGTTTTCCATAAGACCTACAGAATAGTCATTTCCGATGTCATAAAGAACTGCCGCATTTTTTGTGTTAAGATTTGAAAATGCAAATTTTCCGCCGACTTTTCCCTGGAACGGATCAATAAAGCAAGTGCGGAAAATGTAGTTTCCGGCGTCAGTTATTGCAGGAGCTGTCGCAGCAGGAGCAATCTGAAGCACTTTCTGAGCCTGCGCTTGTTTTGTAATGGCAATTGTGCATCCGGAAGTAAGAGAACCGATTATAACGCGAACTCTGTCTCTTGTAACAAGTTTTTTATACGCATTTACTGATTTTGCAGCGTCGCCTTCATCATCTTCGCAGATAAACTGAACCTGCTGGCCGTTAATTCCCCCAGCCGCATTGATTTCAGAAACGGCAAGATCAATTCCGTTTTTACATTCAACTCCGTAAACTGCTACCGCACCAGAAAGTGGTGCAACTCCGCCTATTTTAACAGTTTTCCCTTTTGGAGCTGCAAATGCAACGGCAGAAAAAGCCATTGCTCCCAAAACTAATGCTTTTGAAAATTTATTCATAAATCCTCCTGCGGAATTTTTGCAAATTAAAATGCAAGTTTCCGCACCTATCATTTATGAAGCAATTTTATACAATTGTTGAAATTTAGTAAACAAGAATTTTAAATATATTTAAAAAAATACAGCCGCCCTTAAAAAAGGACGGCTTTGAAACTGAATGCAAATAAAATTATGCTTCAGCTGGTGCTTCTGTTTCAGCGGCAGGAGCGGCCTCTGCAGCAGCCTTTTTAGCAAGTTTTGCTTCTGCCTGAGCTTTGTTTTTAAGAGCAGCCTTACAGAACTTGCAAATCTTAACTTTTTTTCCGTCTATTTCCTGATCATACAAAGTCTTAATCTGCTGTTTTCCACAAACAGGGCAAACTCCGCGACCATGATTAGGATCTTTACGGATTCCAGTTCCACGATGAGCTTTAGACATTGCTTACTCCTTATGCGTCAGCTTTTTCAGCTTTTTTTGCAGACTTTTTAGCGGCTTTTTCTTCTTCAGCTGAAGAATCTGGCAGCTTGTAGTCAACCAATTCAAAAATTACAGTGTCGGCCGCATCACCCTGACGGAATCCAAGTTTAAGGATGCGTGTGTAACCGCCGTTGCGTTCCTTCATGCGAGGTCCGATTTCTGTAAAAAGCTTATTCAGAATCTTCTCATCAGCAATAAATTTGGCAACAGTTCTTCTGTTGTGAACAGAATCAACTTTTGCACGTGTAATTAATTTTTCTGCGGCTTTGCGTACTTCTTTAGCCTTTGCTTCTGTTGTAGTAATGCGCTCATATCTAAAAAGCGAAGTTACCATGTTGCGAGTCATTGCGCGGCGATGGGCTGTTGTACGTGAAAGCGGATTAAATCCATTTCTGTGGTTCATTCGTTTTCGTCCTTATGTTTACCTAAGTCAACATCTTTAAGGTGGCTATAATCAGTCATTCCAAGAGTCAAGCCATGCTCTTCAAGTTTTGCTTTGATTTCTTCAAGGCTCTTTTTTCCGAAGTTGCGAGTTTTTGTAATATCGTCTTCAGTCTTCTTGGTCAACTCACCAATTGTTCTAATGTTTGCATTCTTAAGACAGTTTGAACTGCGAACAGAAAGCTCAAGCTCTTCTACCGAAGTATTAAGAAGCTGGCGAATCTTTTCGTCCCCTTCATCAAGCTCATCACTACCAGAATATTCGCTTTCATTAAAGTTTACAAAAATAGCAAAATAATCTTTAGCAATTTTTGCAGCCTCAGCAAGTGCGTCTTCTGGAGTAATTGAACCATCAGTCCAAATCTCAAGAATCAGTTTATCATAGTCATTTCGCTGTCCTACACGGCAAGGTTCAATTGAATACTTAACCTTTGGCACAGGCGTAAAGATACAGTCCATTGCAATTGTACCAACAATCTCAATGTAATGCTCATTTACTTCAGCAGGAACATAACCTCTTCCAAGGTCAACCTGAAACTCGATCTCAAGATGCGCGCCTTCCATCATGGTAAAGATTTCAAGGTCTTTAGACATAATTTCAAGCTGGCCTTCTTTTGCCAAGTCGTCACTTTTTACAGTGCCAGGTCCTTTGAATTCATAGAAGAAAGTTTCCTGCTCAACGTCCCGCGGCAGGCGCAAACGAATCTGTTTCAAACTGTTCAAAACTTCCAAAGTATCTTCTGAAATATTTGGAATTGTCTCGAACTCGCTGGAAATTACATGAGGAACACCATCTGCATCATAAGAAGTAATACGCACTGAAGAAATCGCATATCCCTGAATTGAAGAAAGAAGTACACGGCGGAGTGTGTTTCCAACTGTTGTACCAAATCCCGGCTCAAATGGATACGCAGTGAACTTTCCGTAATTCGGATTGTTCTCCAGATGTTCAAATATAATTCCCTTTGGTTTCTTAAAACCCTTAAGCAGATTTTTGCGAGCCAATCTGAACTCCTTATTTACCCCGAAAAACTGAATAAACAGAATCCCGGGCTTGCATTATCATTAACCGGCACAAAAAAGAACCGGTTATCGTCATTACATGCGGCGTGTCTTGCGCGGACGGCATCCGTTATGAGGAATCGGAGTAATATCAGAAATTGACTTTACTTTGAGTCCCAATGTACCAAGAACACGTATTGCGTTTTCGCGACCCATTCCAGGTCCTTTTACAAATACATGAACTTCACGCAAACCATAGCTTGCCGCACGTTGAACAGCAGTTTCTGCTACAGACTGTGCTGCAAATGGAGTAGATTTTTTTGCTCCTCTGAATCCCAGACCGCCAGAAGAAGCCCAAGCGATTGCGTTTCCTCTTAAGTCTGTGATTGTAACAATAGTGTTGTTGAAAGTAGCCTGAATATAGATATTACCTTCAAAAACGCTTTTTTTCTCTTTTCTCTTTTTTACAGTTGTTGCCATCTGTTACCTCGCTTAAGCCTTCTTCTTGTTAGCAACGGTCTTCTTCTTACCTTTGCGCGTACGAGAATTGGTGCGTGTGCGCTGACCGCGGCAAGGAAGACCCTTACGGTGACGAAGTCCACGATAGCTTCCAATATCCATAAGACGTTTAATGTTAAGACCGATTTCAGAGCGAAGACGTCCTTCAGTCTTAAAATTCTCATCAATATATTTACGGAGCTTTGTAAGATCATCCTCTGAAAGATCATTCAAATGTGCATGAGGATCTACATTTGTCGCTTCGCAAATCTTATTAGCTGATGAACGGCCAATACCATATACGTATGTCAATGCGATATTGACATGTTTGTTTGGGAGATCAACACCCGCAATACGTGCCATCAGTTACTCCTCAGCCCTGTCTCTGTTTATGCTTTGGATTTTCACAGATGATGCGGATAATTCCGTTTCTCTTGATTACCTTGCATTTGTCGCAGATGGGCTTTACGCTGGTTCGTACTTTCATAAAAGTCCCCTTGGAAAACATATATACATCGAATCATGGCAATCCGAAGTGAAATTTTTACACCATGGATTACAATCCGATGCACTACCGTAAAAAACAGTAGTGCAATAATATAACATAATTTTCCTAACTTAATCTAGTCCTAATCACGAAATTTCACAAATTGCGCGATTTTAATCCCTTCTTTGTAAGTCCGTCATGGTGATGCATTTTAAGAAGAGCCTCAACCTGAGCCATAGTATCAATATCAACACCGACCAAAATCAGCAACGAAGTACCGCCCATCAACATAGAAATTGATGCAGGGAACTTAAATAAAATTTGAATCAGTGTAGGAAGCAAAGCAATTGCAGCAAGATACAGTGAACCAGGAAGAATCAGACGGTTCAAAACCTTCTGAAGATATTCCTCAGTCTTGTCAGTTCTGATTCCAGGAATGGAACCGCCGTTTTCACGGATATTCTTAGCGATTTCAGTGGGGTTCAGGGTTACCTGAGTGTAGAAGTATGCAAAGAATACAATCAACAACACTTCGATGAAATTATACCAAAAACCAAGTGGATTCAAAACTGCCGCAACCTTCATAAGCCATGTAGCTTTTGTAGAAAGGCTGTTTGCAATCTGAAGAGGGAAAGTCAAGAATGCAGAAGCAAAAATGATTGGAATGACTCCCGACGGATTGATTTTAAAAGGAATGTAAGTGCTCTGTCCACCATACATTTTGCGTCCAACAACACGTTTTGCATAATGAACAGGAATTTTGCGCTCACCAGACTGCTCAAAAACAACAAGTCCGATAATAGCAAGAAACAGGAACACTGCAACAACAACGAAAACAACATTTATGTCTTCATTGCGCACACCTCTAATCAATTCATAAACAGCACTTGGAAGACGTGCGACGATACCAGCAAAGATAATCATTGAAATACCATTGCCTATACCACGCGCAGTAATCTGATTGCCCATCCAAACTGTAATCATAGAACCTGTGGTTACAGTAAGAATAGCAAGAAGATTAAAATAGACCTTGTTATCAAAAATAATCGCCCCAGGAATCTGCTGGTTGATGGAATCAGCATAAACTGTAATGGCCATAGACTGAATCAGACAAACGATAATTGTTCCAACACGAGTCCAACCCTGCACTTTCTGCTGACCACCTTCTTCCTGCGCAATTCTCTTGAGCGATGGGAAAATAACAAGTGCGAGCTGCATGATAATCTGTGTAGAAATGTATGGCATTACACCAAGCATGAACACTGAAAATCTTTCAAATGCACCGCCCGCAAAAAAGTCCATGTAACTGGCAAACGCACTTTCTGCGCCACTAGCAAGATTGTCAAAATACTGCAAAAGCAATGTGGCATTGATGCCTGGAATAGTAAGAACACTTCCCAAGCGGAAAACAGCAAGAATGAGCAATGTAAAAAGAAGCTTTGAACGCAATTCCTTTACTTTGAACATATTTACAACTGGATTGTTTGCCATTTAGTCACTCCACGTTTATTTTGCTTTCGCAGACTTTTCAGCAATCACCTTTACTGATCCGCCAGCTTTTTCAATCTTTTCTTTGGCACTTGCAGAAATTTTTTCAACTTCCACAGTGAGTTTTTTGGAAATTTCACCGTTTCCGAGAACTTTAATACCGTCAACGATTTTTCCAACCAAACCTTTTTCCTTCAAAGATGTGCGGTTCACGGTTTCACCATCAGCATATTTTGCTTCAAGATCAACCAAATTGATGATTGCAAATTCCTTTTTGAAAGGTGAATTTGAAAATCCGCGCTGAGCAATACGTCGATACAAAGGCATCTGTCCGCCTTCGAATCCAACATATGGTGTTCCTTTTCCTGAGCGTGACTGCTGACCTTTGTTTCCTTTTCCAGCTGTTGTTCCAAGACCAGAAGAAGATCCGCGGCCTACACGCTTAGGTTTTTTATTTGCACCCTCTGGTGCTCTTAAAGTAAAGTCAGCCATTAGTTAATTTCCTCTACTTTTACCAAGTGAGAAACAGCAGCAGCCATGCCTCTTATAGAAGCAGTGTCTTCATGTTCCACACTGGAATTGATTTTTTTAAGACCAAGGCTACGAACAGTCGCTCTTTTTGCAGGCTTCTGTCCAATAACACTTCTAACAAGGGTAATACGTATCTTTGCCATAATCAGCCCCACATTTCCTTGAGAGTCTTTCCGCGGCTCTGTGCTACAGCACGTGCATCCATAAGATTTGCAACTGCATCAAATGTAGCACGAACAACATTTACAGATGTGCGGGAACCCTGAGATTTTGAAATAACGTCAGTTACTCCAGCCGCATCCAAAACTGCACGGACAGGACCACCGGCAATAATACCAGTACCAGGGCAAGCAGGCTTAAGCAACACAGCAGAACTCTTGTACTTTCCAATCATTTCATGTGGAATTGTTCCATTCTTGAGCGGAAGAGTAATAAGGTTTGCTCTTGCTTTTTCAAGGCTCTTTCTGATAGCTTCGGTAACATCGTTAGCCTTTCCGAATCCAAAGCCGATGCGTCCTTTCTTGTCGCCAACTACAGTCAATGCCGAGAAAGACATTCTGCGTCCGCCTTTTACAGTTTTTGCAGTGCGGTTAAGCTTTACAAGTTTTTCTACAAATTCGTCAGCAGGCTTTTTTTCATAGTTTTTCTGGTGTTCCATAGCCTCTCCTAGAATACAATCCCGGCAGAGCGGGTAGCGTCAGCAAGGGCTTTTACAACACCATGGTAAAGATAACCGTTACGGTCAAACACTACTTTTGTAATGTTCTTTTCCTTGAGGCGTGAACCCAAAGCTTCTCCAAGTTTTGTTGCGCTTTCGACATTTGCCTTGAGCGTAATAAAATCCTTTTCAAGAGTTGAGATGGCGGCAAGAGTTCTGCCTTCATCATCATTAATTACCTGTGCATAAAGGTTACGGCCGCTTTTATACACTGTCAAGCGAGGGCGTTCTGCAGTTCCGTAAACAGACTTACGAATGTGAATCTTTCTATGCAGGCGCTTTCTGTTTTTATCACTAAGTTTCTTGAACATATCAATTCACCTTATTTTACGCCGGTCTTACCGACTTTACGTCTAATAACTTCGTTGTCATAGCGTATACCTTTTCCTTTGTAAGGCTCAGGCTTGCGCAATTTGCGAATCTGTGCGCTGAATTCACCAACCTGCTGCTTATCAATTCCAGAAATTGTAAGTTTTCCGTCTTTGTCAGCAGTTACAGTAAGTCCTTCAGGAATAACAGCAACGAACTCAGAAGAATATCCAAGGTTCATTACAATTGTTTTTCCCTGAACTTCAGCACGATAACCAACACCTGTAATTATAAGTGTTTTAGAAAAGCCCTGTGTTACTCCCACAATCATGTTGTGAATGAGATTGCGGTACAAACCGTGGCATGCACTTGCAGGCTTTGTCTCATTTACAGGAGTAACAATGACCTCGGCGTCTTTCACTTCAACATTTACAAGACCGTTAATATCCTGCTTAAGCTCGCCTTTTGGTCCTTTTACAGTAACCAAGTTAGGAGCAACAGTAACAGTAACGCCTGCTGGAATAGCAACAGGAAGTTTTCCAATCTTAGATGCCATTTCTTCCTCCTATTACCATACTTTGCAAATCAACTCGCCGCCGACCATCTTTTCAGAAGCCTTTTTGCCAGTTGTAACACCGCTTGATGTTGAAACGATTAAAGTGCCGTATCCGTTGTAAACGCTAGGCAATTCTCTGTAGCCAGAATAAGCACGGCGGCCTGGTGTAGAAATTTTCCTCATGCCGTGAATAACTGACTTGTTGAAGTCGTCATATTTCAAGAAGATACGGATAACAGTGTGTCCGTTGTCATCCTGAACTTTCTTGAAATTCTTAATATATCCTTCTGTTTTAAGGATTTTTACAATTTCCAGTTTCATCTTAGAAGTAGGAACATCTACTTTTTCATGACCGGCTCTTGCCGCGTTCTGGACTTTTGCAAGCATATCTGCTATTGGGTCTGAAGCTGCCATTTCTATAATCTCCTGTCACTACCAAGATGATTTTGTGACGCCCGGTAAAAGGCCTTCACTTGCTAATTTGCGGAAGCAGATACGACAAATCTTGAACTTACGCAAATATCCATGTGGACGACCGCAAATTTGGCACCGATTATATCTACGAGTAGCATATTTCGGTGTGCGGTTTGCCTTGATAATCATTGATTTCTTAGCCATGAACTTCTTCCTTATTTTCTAAACGGCATTCCAAACTTGGTCAACAGTGCGCGGGCCTCATTGTCTGTGCGTGCGCTTGTAACAATGCTGATGTTCATACCGGCAATCTTAACGATTTTATCGAAATCAATTTCCGGGAAGATAATCTGTTCTGTAATACCAAGAGAGAAATTTCCATGTCCATCAAAACCAGTAGCTTTGATTCCGCGGAAATCCTTTACACGAGGAAGAGCAACATTGATAAGACGATCGAGGAATTCATACATGATGTTTCCACGAAGAGTTACCATTGCTCCTACTTCATTGCCTTCACGAAGTTTGAAGTTTGCAATACTTTTCTTAGCTCTTGTTTTAACAGCTTTCTGGCCGGTAATCTGAGTGAGATCTGTAACTGCAGCATCAAGAAGTTTCTTATTCGTGAGAGCTTCGCCAACACCCATGCTTACGACAACTTTTTTTACTGCCGGAATCTGCATTACGGATGTGTATCCAAGCTCCTTGAAGAGCTCTGGAGCGATTTTTTCCTTATAGACTTTCTTAAGCCGTGGTACGTAATTTTCCATTACAGTGCTTCTCCACACTTGCGGCAAACACGAGTTTTCTTGTCGCCATCAAGTTTATATCCTGCTCTGACAGGGCGTCCGCATTTTTTACATACGAGCGCTACATTTGATATGTCCAGAGGTGCTTCTATTTCAGCGATTCCGCCTGCATCCTGCTGGGACTTCCTCTTTATTGCTTTCTTTACAATATTGCAACCGCTTACAATAACACGTCCCTTGTTATTTTTTTCAAATACACGGACAATTGTTCCGCGCTTGCCTTTGTCTTTTCCAGCAATGATTTCAACGTTATCATTCTTATGGATCTTGTATTTATGCTGCATACTGTCCAAGCTCCTTAGAGAACTTCCGGAGCAAGGGATACGATCTTCATAAAATCCATATCACGAAGCTCACGAGCTACAGGTCCAAAAATACGTTTTCCCTTTGGATTTTTATCTGCATCGATAAGAACACAAGCGTTGTCATCAAAGCGGATGTATGTTCCATCTGGACGGCGGTATTCTTTTGCCACACGGACAATTACAGCCTTCTGTACTGAACCTTCTTTAATTGTAGATGTAGGAATCGCTTCCTTTACAGCTACCACAACAATGTCACCAATACCTGCATAGCGGCGGTGTGTGCCACCTAAAACCTTAATGCACTGAACCAATTTAGCACCGGAGTTATCGGCAACAACCATTTTTGATTGCATCTGAAGCATAATCTTACTCCTGCCTTATTTGGCTCTCTCGATTATTGTATCGAGACGCCAGCATTTTTCTTTGCTGATCGGACTGCATTCTACGATGCGAACTGTGTCTCCAATATGAGCTTCATTCTTTTCATCGTGGGCCTTGCATTTCTTGGTCCGTGTAACATATTTCTTGTAAAGGCGGTCCATCTTTTTCTTATCAATAGAAACAACGATAGTCTTGTCCATCTTGTCGCTAGTGACGATACCTACGAATGAACGTTTTGCACCTTTTTTCTGCACATTCTGTTCTTCCACGGGTCAGCTCCTAGTTTTTTGCAGCAATAGCTTCAGCAGCAGCCGCTCTGAACTTTGCCAGATCCTGCTGATGAATAAGCGTATTAAGGCGAGCAATTTCATGGCGCATTGTACGCTTCTGCATTGGATTATCTACATGGCCAATTACGCTCTGAAAGCGAAAGTCCATGTACTGTTTTTTAAGTTCATTGCGCTTTGCAACGAGTTCATCATAAGAAAGATCTTTATCCTTTTTTTTCTTTGAATCAGCCATTTCTTACTCCTTACTCGACTGTTGGGCGGAATGCCACTTTTGTTTTAATTGGAAGTTTGCTTGCAGCAAGATGCATTGCTTTTTCAGCGAGCTTTTTGTCTACTCCGCCAACTTCAAATAAAATCATACCAGGTTTAATAACAGCGGCCCAGAATTCAGGCGCGCCCTTACCTTTTCCCATACGAGTGTCAGCCGGCTTCTTTGAAACTGGCTTGTCTGGGAAAACGCGTGTCCAAAGATTACCCTGACGGTTAATGCAACGGTTAATAGCAACACGGGCAGCTTCAATATGTTTTGCATTCAACCAAACCGGTTCCATTGCAACAAGTGCTATATCACCAAAATCAACATAGTTAGTACGTGTAGCATTGCCTGTTGGACGGCCACGCTGAACTTTGCGGTGCGCAACTCTTTTAGGACTAAGCATTTTCTACTTTTCCTCCCTCAGCTTTTGGGGAACGAGCAGACTTACGGTCGCCATTAGAGCGGTCGCGGCGAGGCTTTCTTACAATATCACCTGCATCCTCATTCTGCTCACGTCCGTAATTCATTCCGTTGTAGACCCATACTTTAATGCCGATCTTACCATAAGTAGTAAGAGCTTCATAAGTACCATAATCGATGTCAGCACGAAGAGTATGAAGAGGAACGCGTCCTTCCTTAAGCTCTTCTGAACGTGTCATGTCAGCTCCGCCAAGACGACCAGAAATACGGATTTTTATACCCTGAGCTCCGCCCTTCATAGCATTTGAAGCAGACTGCTTGAGAGCCTTGCGGAAAGAACCGCGGCCAGCAAGCTGACGACCTACATTCTGCGCAATAAGAGAAGCATTGATTTCAGGACGTTTGATTTCCTTAATCTTAATCTGAACTTTCTTTGTCAGTTGCTTCTGAATATCTGCGCTGATTTTTTCAATAGTAGCGCCTTTAACACCAATAATAACACCCGGGCGTGCTGTGTGAATTACAATAGTAACACGCTGCGGATGACGAACAATTTCAATTTCAGCAATATCTGCGTTCTTGCATTCAGGAAGAGATCCAACAAGCTTGCGGATTTTCATATCTTCCAAGAACAAGTCTGCATATTCACGTGAATCTGCATACCAACGAGACTGCCAAGTTTTGTTTACACCAAGGCGTAAACCGATAGGATTAACTTTCTGACCCACTTTATTTTCCCGCCTTTTCGACAACTACAACAGTGATATGACACATCCGCTTCAAGAGCTGATCAGCACGTCCGCGTCCACGGAACCATACTCTTTTAAGTCTTGGACCTTCGTCAATACGAATTTCCTTAATGTAGAGCATATCTTCATCAAGTTGCTTATTCTTATTGAGAGCATTCGCTACTGCAGATTTTAATGTTCCGCTGATAAGACGAGCGCCTTTCTGCGGCATTACATCAAGAATAGCCATAGCTTCAGAGCAAGACTTTGTCTTTACAACATTAGCTACAGGACGAACCTTTGTAGGAGATGCAATGAGAAATTTAGTTGTGGCTACATAACCTTTCTTTTCAGCCATAATATCCACTCCTATTATTTACCAGCTGATTTGTCTGAACCGCCATGTCCTTTGAATGTGCGTGTTGCAGCAAACTCGCCAAGCTTGTGACCTACCAAGTTTTCTGTAATATACACAGGAATCCATGACTTACCGTTGTGCACTGAAATAGTATTTCCTACCATCTCAGGGATGATTGTCGAGCAGCGGGAATAAGTTTTAATCATTTTCTTATCAGCTGCTGATGCTTTGTTCATTTCTAAAACCTTTTTGTAAAGAGATTTCTCTATAAAAGGTCCTTTCTTAACTGATCTTGACACGATTAACTCCTACCCTACTTCTTGCGGCGACTAATAATGAAACGACTAGATGTCTTTCTCTTATTGCGTGTTTTGTAACCACGGCAAGGCTGTCCCCAAGGAGTAACAGGCTGATGTCCTTTTCCAGCGCCTTCACCACCACCAAGCGGATGATCAACAGGGTTCATTGCCATACCACGTACAGTCGGGCGAATACCACGCCATCTGTTGCGTCCAGCTTTGCCAAGCTTAGTGTTCATGCGGTCTTCGTTTCCAACAATACCGATTGTTGCATAGCACTTTCTGTGAATACGGCGAAGCTCTCCAGAAGGAAGCTTTATAGTTACGTAATCACCTTCTTTTGCAGCAACAAGAGCTCCTGTTCCAGCCGAACGAACAAGCTGTCCGCCACGACCAAGAGTAAGCTCAATATTGTGTACAGTGAATCCGATTGGAATAACATCCAGTGGAAGAGCATTAGCTACAGTAGGAGCTGCGTTTTCACCAGACATAATTTTCTGTCCAACTGTAAGACCTTTTGGAGCAATGATGTAGCGTTTTTCACCATCAGCATAAGCAATCAAAGCAATGTTTGCACTGCGGAACGGATCGTACTCAATTGTCTTTACAGTTCCAGGAATACCGTGCTTATCGCGTCTAAAATCGATTTCACGGTATTTTCTTTTATGACCGCCGCCCTGATGACGTACAGAAATACGTCCGCCTGCGCCACGACCAGCTTTTGATTTGCGGCCATGAGTCAAGCTTTTTTCGGGTTTATCGGCTGTCAATTCTTCGCGAACCAAGTCAACACGGCCGCGTGTACCTTTTGAATAAGGCTTGTATATCTTAAGAGCCATATGGTTCCCCTTACTTACAGTTCAAAGGCTTAAACACCTTCGAACACCTTGATTGTTTCGCCAGCAGCAAGTTTTACAATTGCCTTTTTGTAGCCGGCAGTTCTTCCAGGTCTTCCGCGAAGACGCTTAATTTTACCTTTTACATTGATAGTCTTGCAGTCTTCAACATTTACATTGAAAAGCTTGCGTACAGCTTCTTTAATCTGAAACTTTGTAGCTGCAGGGTCAACAATAAAAGTATATTTATTCTGCTCACGGAGTGCTGTTGCTTTTTCAGAAAGAACAGGTTTAATAAGAACATCATTGAATGTCATTATTTTGCCTCCTTGTCTTCAGCATAGAAATCGGAAAGATTTTTTGCAGCACCTTCAAGCATGATGATTTTTCTTCCGTAGAAGAGATCATGCGCACGAAGACGGTTGTAAGAGAGGAAATAAACATTCGGAAGGTTTCTTCCAGCCTGCTTGATTTTTGCATCGTCATCTTTAAGAAGGATAACAGTGCGCTCATCTTTTACAAAGTTCTTAAGGATTTTTACCAAGTCCTTTGTCTTTCCGCTTTCAATAGTAAAATCTTCAACAACAGTAAGTCTATCTGCCTGAGCCTGAAGACTCAAGATAGACTTCATTGCGAGACGTTTTTCTTTCTTTGGAATTGCATAGCTGTAATCACGTGGTTTTGGTCCAAAAATTGTACCGCCGCCAACTGTAATTGGAGACTTTTTATCACCACGACGTGCATTACCAGTTCCCTTCTGCTTGTAAGGCTTAGCATTGCTGCCATGAACTTCTGCACGTGTTTTTGTACATGCTGTTCCAACACGTTTATTTGCTAATTCGTTAGTGATGGCATAATAAATAACATCTTCGTTAACTGGAAGTCCGAAAATTTTGTCATCAAGATTGATAGTCCTGAGTTCTTTGCCATCGATTGAATAGACTTTCTTTTCCATACTATTCCTCGACCTTATTTCTTAACCGCAGCCTTAACGATAAGAGTACAGTTTCTTACACCAGGAACTGCACCACGAACCATCAAAACATTGAGCTCAGGGTCAACTTTCACAACCTTGAGGTTTTGTACTGTAACGCGATCAAACCCCATGCGGCCAGGCATCTTAACATTTTTAAGACAATGTCCCGGAGTTGTACAGCATCCAGTGCCGCCAGCTTCACGATGGAATTTTGAACCGTGTGTAGCACGTCCGCCATGGAAGCCCCATCTCTTCATTACACCCTGAAAACCTTTACCTTTTGAGGTAGCAGTTACGTCGATGAAACGAACCTTTTCAAACAATTCTACACCAATCTGGTCGCCAACTTTAACTTCACCTTCAAAGTCTCTGAATTCTTTAAGATGACGTTTTGGTGTAATGTTCTCTGGAAACTGCTTTGCGTATGGCTTTGTAATCTTGTGAGGCTTCAAATCCTCAAGTCCAAGGACAACAGCTTCATAGCCGCACTTTTCCTGTGTCTTTGTAGCAACAACAGTGTTTGGCTCGACGCGGATCACGGTTACTGGTGTCAGATTGCCGTTTTCATCGAAAACCTGTGTCATTCCTACTTTTTTTGCTATCAGACCTTTCATCTGAATCTCCTAAACTTGGCCGCCATCCCCGATCCAAGGGGACCGTTACCTTTATTTTACAGAAACCGGATTTATTCCGATTACTGCTTAATTTCTACATCAACACCTGCTGGAAGTTCAAGTTTCATTAAAGAATCCATTACTTCTGAGCTTGGTTCAAAAATGTCAATAAGGCGTTTGTGGGTTCTCATTTCAAACTGTTCACGTGACTTCTTGTTAACGAAAGGTGAACGGAGAACTGTAACTTTATTGATTCTTGTTGGAAGCGGGATTGGTCCTGAAACCTTTGCTCCTGCCTTCTGAACCTGCTGCACGATGTCTTTTGCGCTCTGATCGATAAGAGCTACGTCAAAAGCACGAAGTCTTACACGAATCTTGCCATTTGCCATGATATTCTCCAAATAGGGCAGAAAGCCAAGCCTTCTGCCCTTCAATAACTATTCGATAATCTTTGTTACCTGTCCAGAAGCGATTGTGCGTCCACCTTCACGGATAGCAAGCTTAAGACCTTCATCCATAGCGATTGGGTGAATAAGTTCACCGATAATCTTAACGTTGTCGCCAGGTTTTACCATATCTGTTCCTGGTTCGAGCTCAACAGTACCAGTAATGTCTGTTGTTCTGAAATAGAACTGTGGGCGGTAACCTGTGAAGAACGGGCTGTGGCGTCCACCTTCTTCCTTTGAAAGAACGTAGATCTGAGCCTCGAACTTTGTGTGCGGGTGGATGCTTCCTGGAGCAGCAAGAACCTGTCCACGGATAACATCTTTCTTTTCAACACCACGAAGAAGAATACCAGCATTGTCACCAGCCATACCTTCGTTAAGAGTCTTGTTGAACATTTCGATTCCAGTTACAGTAGAAGACTGAGTTGGGCGGATACCAACGATTTCAACAGCGTCACCCATATGGATAACACCGCGCTCGATACGTCCAGTAACAACAGTACCACGTCCTGTGATTGTGAAGATGTCTTCAATTGGCATCAAGAATGGCTTCTGGTCATCACGAACTGGATCATCAAACCATGTGTCCATAGCTGTAAGAAGCTCTTCGATGCATTTTGTATTTTCTGGATTGTCAGATTCGTTCAAAGCCTTGAATGCAGATCCCTGGATAATTGGTGTATCCTCAGAGAAGCCGTAGCCTTTGAGAGTTTCTTTTACTTCGTCAACAACGAGCATAAGAAGATCTGGATCGTCAACAAGGTCGACCTTGTTAAGGAATACGATAATCTTTGGTACGCCAACCTGACGAGCAAGAAGAAGGTGCTCTTTTGTCTGTGGCATAACTGAATCTGGAGCAGAAACAACGAGAATAGCTCCATCCATCTGAGCAGCACCAGTAATCATGTTCTTGATGTAGTCAGCATGTCCCGGGCAGTCAATATGTGCATAGTGACGCTTGTCAGACTGATACTCAAGGTGGCGGCTGTTGATAGTGATACCACGAGCCTTTTCCTCCGGCGCATTGTCGATTTCATCGTACTTCAAGAGCTTATCACCGTATTTTTTTGCACAATAAGCAGTGATAGCAGCAGAAAGTGTAGTCTTACCATGGTCAACGTGACCGATAGTACCAACGTTCATGTGAGGTTTAGTTCTGTTGAACTCTTCCTTTGCCATGATTTTCTCCTTGCCTTGCAGTGTTTTACTGCGGCATTATGTTGTATTTTATGTGTTGCACTTTAAGCCAGAAAATATGCCTCTTAAAAAGCAGACAATATTTTCGCATACACACTTGACCAATTTAACTAGGACGATTATATACGTGAATGGACAACATCAAAAATTCTGTTTCATCTATTCGAAGCAGCTGGCCTTTTCCACCTAGCATCATCCGGGCTGACGATTGGTTTGGAATTCAGAACCTTTTTTAGCTGAAACAAACTGCGGGAGCAATTATTTCAGCCAGTCAGAAGCCCGAACACACAATCATCTAATAGAAAGCCTCAACGAAACTTTCTGCACATTCAGGGTGTGAAACTCTACAGCCGCACTGCGGAAGTTTTACGATTTTCACCAGACAGCTTAAACTGTCCGTCCGACTATCAAACACTCTGTCTGCAAAAATGCAGAATACGCCTTATAAAGGCATAAATGTTCTGTATTTATATACTTTTTTCAAAAAAGAATCAAGAGGCTAAAAACTTTTATTTGGAAAATAATTAAAAAATATATAATTTTAAGCGAACATCAAACTTTGTATTTTACTGTCACTATCAGGCTCAATCCGATAACCCTCATGAAATTTTGCGACAGATTGCCGACCGGCTTTATCATTTCTACAAGTACATAAAAAAACCGCCTTGGAAAAAACCAAAGCGGCCGTTTTGAAAAAGCAAGAACTACCAGCGGTAATGAGCAAAAGCCTTGTTTGCCTCTGCCATTTTGTGTGTATCTTCCTTCTTCTTATAAGCAGACCCTGTGTTGTTGAAAGCATCAAAGATTTCAGCAGCAAGAGTTTCAGCCATTCCATGTCCGTTACGTGAACGGGCAGCATTAATCATCCATCTCATTCCAAGAGCTTCGCGGCGTGCATCACGAATCTCAATAGGAACCTGATATGTAGCTCCACCAACACGGCGGCTTTTTACTTCCACCATTGGCTTTACATTTTCCAAAGCCTTAAGGAACACTTCAAGAGGATCCTTGTCAGTCTTTTTCTTCAATTTGTCCAAAGCCTCATAAACGATTTTCTGGCAAACCTGCTTTTTTCCATCAAGCATCATGCGTGTTACAAATTTTGAAATAACTACGCTGTTGTATCTTTCGTCTGGCATAACCGGACGGTTAACTGATTTCTTATGTCTTCCCATAGTATTAACCTCCTATTATGCCTTTGGTTTTTTAGCGCCGTATTTTGAACGGGCCCTTTTGCGTCCATCAACGCCAAGAGTATCTTTTGTACCGCGGATAATGTGGTAGCGCACACCAGGAAGATCCTTTACACGTCCACCGCGAACAAGTACAACTGAGTGTTCCTGCAAATTATGTCCAATTCCTGGAATATATGCAGTAACTTCGATTCCATTGCTCAAACGAACACGGGCAATCTTACGAAGAGCCGAGTTCGGTTTCTTTGGAGTCATTGTCATAACACGTGTGCAAACACCGCGTTTCTGCGGGCAAGACTGAAGTGCGGGGGCTTTAGTTCTTTTTGCAGAAGACTGACGTCCTTTACGAATTAATTGGTTTATTGTAGGCATCGCCTATTCTCCTATATTATTGCCGAGCAGCACCTCGGACAGAATAACAAAATAAGTATTTAATTTTACAGAATTCAAACTTGTTTCGTCAAGGGAATTTCGCAAAAGCCGCTAGAAAAAGTTGAATTTTCCTAGCGACAGGCAATTTTTAATCCTCGTCCGAAGCAGAATCCATTGCTGGAACAACAGCAGCTTCTTCAGCTTCCTTCATTTCAAGCATACGCTGCTCAAGAATTTCCTTCATCTTGGCATCCAAGTCGGCGTTTGAATTGTCTGAAAGCTTTACATTATTGTACTGGCGGATTCCTGTACCAGCGGGAATTCTGTGTCCAATAATAATATTTTCCTTAAGACCATGAAGATTATCTACAGAACCTGCAATCGCGGCGTTTGTAAGAACACGAGTTGTTTCCTGGAATGAACAAGCTGAAATGAACGAATCAGCAGCAAGAGCAGCTTTTGTAATTCCCTGGAACATTGGGCAAGCAACAGCTGGCTGTCCGCCTTCCGCAACAACTCTGTCGTTTTCTTCGCGGAATGTGTACTTGTCAACCTGCTGACCATAGATAAATCTTGTGTCTCCAACCTTGATGATTTCGACTTTCTTAAGCATCTGGCGGATAATAGTTCCGATATGCTTGTCGTTAATATCTACGCCCTGAGCGCGGTAAACAGACTGGATTTCATCCATAAGGAAGTTCTGCAGGCGGTCTTCACCAAGAACAGAAAGAACATCGTGCGCGTCTACTGCTCCGTCGCAAAGTTTTTCTCCGGCTTCAACTTTATCGCCATCACGGACAAGAAGACGTTTAACCATAGGAACAAGGTGGCTGTGCTCTTTTCCGTACTCGTCAACAACGATAACTGTTCTTTTTCCTTTTACAATCTTGTCGAATTTTACAGTTCCAGTAATCTTTGCTATTACAGCAGGATTCTTTGGCTTGCGCGCTTCGAAAAGCTCAGAAACACGAGGAAGACCAAGAGTAATATCGTTCGCCTTTGCAGCGTCTTTTGCCATTTTTGCAAGAGTTGTTCCAGCTTCAACCTTTCCCTTGTCCTTGATGTCGTTGCTCAAAATAGCGCCAACAGGCATATGGTAGCTTCCAAGCTCGTTTCCGTCTTCATCCGTAATAATAATACGAGGCTGCTTTACATCAAGGTGAAGATCTGAAATGCGGCGTTCAACAGCTCCAGTCTGAATATCAGTTTTTGTTTCAAGAGTTACGCCGTCAATAATATCTTCATAATGAATGTAGCCGGAAACTTCCGCAATAATAGGCTCACTATAAGGATCGAACTCACCTACAGGCTCGCCAGCTTTTGCAATGCAAGAAGCTTCTGTGTATTTTGCATATACAGTCGAACCGTTGGAAATTTCAACTTTCTGGTCATTGCTTGTAAGGTAAATCACATTGTCTTTTATGATAATGCGGCCGCCGTCAGAAGCAAGAACTTCCTGTCCTTTGTGTTTCAGAATCGGATTATCCTTGCGGACATAAGCTCCGTCTTCAACAAGAACTTCATCAGAAGAATCAAAAGCATAAGACTTGAACAGCTTTGTAACAATCATTGAGCCACGGCGTGTAAAGAGCCAGTCGCCATTTTTTGCAACAACGTGAGTTCCCTCAAGGCTCTTGATGTAAACATCATATTTCATTGCAATGTGGTTGTCTTTCTGTCCGCCTTCCGCAGCACCACCAGTATGGAATGTACGAAGTGTAAGCTGTGTACCCGGCTGACCAATTGACTGGGCCGCAATAGTTCCAACCGCTTCACCGATTTCAACAATCTTGTTGCGGGCAAGGTCTTTTCCGTAGCATTTTACGCAAATTCCGTGTTTGCTTTCGCAAGTAAGAACTGTGCGGAGCTTAACTTTTTCAACTCCAGCCTTGTCGATTTTTTCAGCAAGACTTTCATCTATATATTGGTTTACATCGCAAAGAAGCTCGCCGGAAACAGGGTCAATCACGCGTTCAATTGTATAATGTCCTGCAATGCGCTTTGCCAAAGGAACAGTAACAGTGTCTCCGTCCTTAATTGCAGCGTAGTCAATTCCGTTGATTGTTCCGCAGTCTTCTTCATTTACAACAACATCCTGAGCAACATCTACAAGACGACGTGTCATGTAACCGGCATCGGCAGTCTTCAAAGCTGTATCAGACAAACCTTTGCGCGCACCGTTTGTTGAAATAAAGAACTCAATAACTGAAAGACCTTCCTTGAAGTTCGCGCGGATTGGAAGCTCAATGATGTCTCCGTTAGGCTTCTGCATAAGTCCACGCATTGCCGCCAGCTGGGAAATCTGCTTTTTGGAACCACGAGCGCCGGATGTAGCCATCATATAGATAGTATTAAATCCGTCCTTGTGCTTTGCAAGGTTATCCATCATAAGGTTTGTAAGCTTTTCGTTTGTGTTTTCCCAAACTGTAACAGACTTATTGTAGCGTTCGTCAGCTGTAATAGCACCGCTGTTCCACTGGCCTACAATTTTTTCAACTTCCTTGTTTGCTTCTGCAACCATAGCTTCTTTTTCTTCTGGAACAAGAATATCATCCATTGAAAGAGTTGCGCCGTAGAATGTAGCGTTTTTGTATCCACAGGCTTTGATTGCATCAAGCATCTGGATTGTAAGCCATCCACGGTCAATTGCATAGAGGCTCGGAAGGATTTTTCTGAGTTTGTACTCTTCAAGCGGAGTTTCTCTATTGTAGATTTTGTCAATCTGCTTTCTAAGGGAAGCATCTTCAATAACTTTGTCCAATGTTTCCGCATCAAAAGTTTCAAACTGATATTTTTCTTCAATAAGGCCCTTTATGCGTTTGTCGCTTGTCTGCTCATTGTGGTAAACACTTTCAATCATTTTCTTGAGCTTTTTGTCGCCAAGCTGCTCGTTGTAGAAGTCAACTTCGTCCGGCATTGACTCATTGAAAGCCATGCGTCCGGCAGATGTAAGAATGTACTTGCTGTCTGGCTCTTTGTCGTTGTTTACGCACTTGTTGAGAATATTCTTGTGAACCTTGATTTCTGCCTGCCATTCAATTGCTCCGCTAGAAGCCGCAAGACGAACTTCATCCGCGCTAGAGAAGAATTTTCCTGTACCTTTTGCATTCGGCTTTATAGAAGTCATGTAGTAAATTCCCAAAACCATGTCCTGAGAAGGAGCTACAATTGTGTTTCCGTTTGCCGGGTCAAGAAGGTTGCGTGCAGAAAGCATAAGTGTCCAGCATTCCATTTGAGCTGCCTGAGTAAGAGGCACGTGGATTGCCATCTGGTCGCCATCGAAGTCGGCGTTAAATGCTTTACAAGCCAAAGGATGAAGCTTCAATGCCTTTCCTGGAACAAGAACCGGCTCAAATGCCTGAATTCCCAAGCGGTGCAAAGTAGGAGCGCGGTTAAGCATTACAGGATGCTCGCGGACAACTTCATCAAGGATTGCAAAAACTTCTGTGGATTCGCTTTCTACAAGTGAGCGAGCCTTTTTGATATTGAAGACAACACCCTTGTCAACAAGTTTCTTCATTATAAACGGCTTGAAGAGTTCCAACGCCATTTTTTCAGGAAGACCGCACTGCCAAAGCTTAAGTTCAGGTCCAACAACAATTACAGAACGTCCAGAATAGTCAACGCGTTTTCCAAGCAAATTCTGACGGAAACGTCCCTGCTTTCCTTTAAGCATATCGCTGATTGATTTAAGCGGGCGGTTCGCGGCACCTTTTAAAACACGCTGTTTGCGCTTAGAGTTATCAAACAATGAGTCAACTGCTTCCTGAAGCATACGTTTTTCGTTGCGAATAATAATATCAGGCGCAGACAAAGACTGAAGCTTCTTTAAACGGTTGTTGCGGTTAATTACGCGGCGGTAAAGGTCGTTCAAGTCGGAAGTCGCAAAGCGTCCTCCGTCAAGTTGAACCATAGGGCGCAAATCCGGCGGAATAACTGGAATAACATCCAGAATCATCCAAGAAGCCTTGTTTTCTGAAGTGCGGAAATTTTCCACAATTTCAATTCTCTTCAAAAGACGCTTGTCGCTCTTTGGACCTTTTTCAATCATTTTTGCACGAAGCTCAGCAGCAAGAGCATCAAGGTCAAGGTTTTCAAGCAAAGTCTTAATTGCCTCTGCTCCCATTCCCGCTGTAAATGCGCCGCCATAGCGTTCCTGCGCTTCAAGATATTCATCTTCTGTCAAAAGCTGATTTTTCTTTAAATCTGTGTCGCCCGGCTCAATTACAATGTATTTTTCATAGTAAAGAATTGAGCGGAGAGCAGCCACCTGCAAATCAAGCAAAAGTCCCATGCGGCTAGGAACCGAATGATAATACCAAATATGGCTGACAGGAGCCGCCAAATCAATGTGTCCAGTGCGCTCACGGCGGACTTTAAAGTGTGTAACTTCAACTCCACAGCGGTCACAGACAACACCTTTATAGCGGATTGACTTGAATTTTCCGCAGTAGCATTCCCATTCTTTTGTTGTACCAAAGATGCGCTCGCAGAAAAGTCCGTCCCTCTCCGGACGAAGAGTTCGGTAATTTATAGTTTCCGGCTTTTTTACTTCACCGTAAGACCATGAACGGATATTTTCCGGGGAAGCAAGTTTAATTTTAAGGCTTGTGAAATCCTGAATGTCACGCATTTTCGTTCTCCTTGTCAAAACCAGCGCCTACTTTATCAATAAGCTCCTGATCACGTTCAGTAAGGGCAATCTGCTTGCCTTTGTCATCATAAATAGTAAAGTCCAACGCAAGACCGCGAAGCTCCTGAACCAAAACATTGAATGATTCCGGTACTCCGATTGGAGCTGTTGGCTCACCCTTGACAATCGACTCGTAAACTTTAGAACGTCCGTTCATGTCATCAGATTTGATTGTCATCATTTCCTGCAATGTATTTGCAGCGCCATAAGCCTCAAGCGCCCAAACTTCCATTTCTCCAAGACGCTGACCACCGAACTGGGCTTTTCCTCCCAACGGCTGCTGAGTAACAAGAGAATATGGACCTGTTGAACGAGCATGCATCTTGTCGTCAACCAAATGGTGAAGCTTCATAAAGTATATAACACCAACGAAAATTGGGTTTAGGAAAGGCTCGCCTGTAAATCCGTCGTGCACAATCTGCTTGCAGTCCGGTGAAAGTCCAGCCTGAACAAGTTTTTCCGCAATCTGCTCCTGGCTAGGTGTCTGGAATGCAGGCGAATTGTACCATTCATTCAAAACAAGACCGGCTCTTCCAAGCTCAGATTCCATAATCTGTCCAATATTCATGCGCGAAGGAACACCAAGAGGATTCAAGCAAACATCGAGTGGAGTTCCATCCTCAAGATATGGCATATCTTCAACAGGAAGAATGCGGGCAACAACACCTTTGTTTCCGTGGCGTCCAGCCATCTTATCACCAACAACAAGCTTACGTTTGTCTGCGATAATAACTTTTACCTGCTCATCTACGCCAGGCTGAAGCTCATCGCCCTCGCTTCTCTTAAGACGCTGAATGTCAATTACAACGCCCTGAACTCCATGAGGAAGCTTAAGTGAAGAATCACGTACTTCTTTTGCCTTTTCACCGAAAATAGAATTCAAAAGCTTGAATTCCGGTGTAGTTTCAGTTTCGCTCTTTGGAGTAACTTTTCCAACAAGAATATCTCCAGAGCGGACTTTTGCGCCAATGCGTACAATTCCTTCAGAGTCAAGATTATCAAGAATTTTTTCTGAAGTGTTTGGAATATCGCGTGTAATGCGCTCAGGTCCAAGCTTTGTCTCGCGGATTTCAGTCTGGAATTCGTGGATATGAACAGAAGTATACATATCCTCTTTTACAACACGCTGGCTGATAAGAACAGCATCCTCGTAGTTGTATCCGTTCCACGGAACAAATCCAACAAGAATATTGCGTCCCAAAGCAAGCTCGCCATTGAAAGTAGCAGGACCGTCTGCAATGACTCCGCCGGCTTCAACGTGCTCGCCAACCTGAACTGTAGGACGCTGATGGTTTACAGTGTCGCTGTTTGTCTTCTGATATTTGAGCAACGGATATTCATCAAATACATCGCCTTTGACTCCATCCGGCTTGATTTTAATAAGGTCGCTTTCAACCCATTTTACAGTTCCTGCACGGCGGGCTTTTGTAAGAACTCCAGAATCGTAAGCTGTCTTCTGCTCCATGCCAGTACCAACATGAGGCGGCTCCGGGAACAAAAGAGGAACAGCCTGACGCTGCATGTTACAACCCATCAACGCACGGTTAGCATCGTCATGCTCAAGGAACGGAACAAGAGAAGCTGAAACGGAAATTACTTGGCGCGGAGAAACATCCATGTACTGAATGTCTTTTGGAGAGCGGCTTGTGTAATCTCCACGGTGGCGGCAAGAAACCAAGTCCGTAGGGAACGAGCCGTCAGCCTTCATCCCTTCTGTAACCTGTCCAATGTAATATTTATCTTCATCCATTGGATCAAGATATTCAACTTCATTTGTCGCTTTTCCGTTTACAACTTTGCGGTAAGGCTCTTCAAGGAAGCCATATTCATTTACGCGGGTAAAAATCGCAAGGGAAACAATAAGACCGATGTTCGGACCTTCAGGAGTTTCAATAGGACACATTCGTCCATAGTGAGTATAGTGAACGTCGCGGACTTCAAAGCCTGCTCTGTCGCGTGAAAGACCGCCCGGTCCCAATGCGTTAAGACGGCGTTTATGAGTAAGCTCTGCAAGCGGATTACACTGATCCATGAACTGTGAAAGCTGGCTTGAACCAAAGAATTCACGGATAGAAGAAATAATCGGTTTTATAGAAATCAAGTCGCCCGGTTTAAGGGTTTCTGTTTCCTTTAAGTTCATGCGGTCCTTTGCAATGCGCTCCATGCGTGCAAAAGCTGTCTTGAACTGATTTGTAAGAAGCTCGCCAACAGAACGAACACGGCGGCGTCCCAAGTGGTCAATGTCATCGAGAGGCTCATCGCCAATGTAAACTTCTATAAGATGCTTCATTGTGTTGATGATGTCTTCTTTTGTAAGAGTTACATCTTCAACCGGCTCTTTATAGTCAAATTTTTTATTAAGCTTGTAGCGTCCAACACGTCCCAAGTCGTAGCGGCGGACACTAAAGAACATAGTTGTAAGGTCACGTTCTGCAGCCTCAACAGTAATCGGCTCGCCCGGCATCAAGACAGCGTAAACCTTCGAAAGACACTCTTCCTTTGTAGGCTCATCCGCTGTAGAAGAACCTTCCTTAGAGAACACAATTTCTTCACGCTCAAAGCAGTTCACAATCATTTCGCTGTCCAAAGAAGGGTTTTTTTCCTCTTTGTCGTCAGGGCGTTTTTTCATGTTGAACTTTATTACATTGATTTCCTTGATTCCGTTTGCAACAAGATCGTCAATATCATGCGGATGAAGCTTGTCTCCTGCGCGGAACAACTTTTTTTCTTCACCGGTTTCTTCATCTTTTATGATTACAGGTTTTCCAAGAACTCTTCCTGCAAGCTCATCGCGTTTTTCTAAATCTGAAGGAATTTTTACATCTTCTGTAACATAGAAGCAGTTTATAATTTCTTCACGTGTTGAATATCCAAGCGCACGAAGGAAAATTGTTCCCAAGATTTTTTTCTTGCGGTCGATTTTTGCGTAAATAAGCTCTTTTTTTTGGTCAATTTCAAATTCTAGCCAAGAACCGCGGTAAGGAATTATGCGGCTAGACAAAACGCCCTTATCGCGCTGAAAAATAACTCCAGGCGAACGGTGAATCTGGCTTACAACAACGCGTTCTGCGCCATTGATAACAAAAGTTCCCCTGTCTGTCATAAGAGGAACATCGCCCATGTAAATATCTTTTTGGAGAATAGCTCCAGTTTCTTTAAAATTAAGATTGATGCGAGCCTTTAAAGGAACTGCGTAAGAAACACCCTTTTTCTTGCATTCCTGCTCGGTGAATTTCATTCCGTCATAGTCAAGCTCATAAAATTCATACTCAAGCGACATATCACCGGCCGGGCTTTCAATAGGGAAAGTTGAAGTAAAAACTTCCTGAAGCCCTTGGTTTAAAAGCGGCTCTCCTTTTTCAATTCTGCCTTTTTGGATGAATTCTTCGTAGGAAGAAAGCTGAATGTCGATAAGATTAGGAAGTTCCATGAAATCCTGGATGTCTTTTCCTATGTACTGGCGAACAATTTTCTTGCTCTTTGCAAACATCAAATACCTCTTTAGGGGTTATGAACTGGTACGCCCAGACCGCTACAAGCAAAGACTTTGCTCAGCACGAGAAAAAGCGCCCTATCGGAAATCTCTGTCCCGGCAGATTTATTTTCAAGCCAATCTGCAGGCTCTTTTGACAACAAAAGCCTCAGGAAAAGAAAAATCTTTCCCTGAAGCTAGAGTTCAAGTTTTATAAATGTCTTGAAGAAAAACAATCAAGCATCTGCCAGATTATTTCTTGCTAACTTTTCCACCAGCAGCAGTGATGTCAGCGATGAGCTTGTCAGCATCAGCCTTAGATACTCCCTCTTTTACAACCTGTGGAGCACCAGTAACGATTGCCATTGCTTCCTTAAGACCAAGACCTGTTGCAGCCTTAACAGCCTTAATAACATCCATTTTCTTTGCTGGATCAATAGATTCAAGAGTAACAGTAAATTCTGTCTGCTCTTCTTCAGCGGCCGCTGCTGGACCTGCTGCTACTGCTACAGGTGCTGCTGCAGAAACACCGAATTTTTCTTCCATTGCCTTTACGAGATCAGCTGCCTGCTGAACTGTCATGTTTGCAATTGCTTCAAGAATTTCATCATTTGTAAGAGCTGCCATATTGTCTTCTCCGTAATCAAATATGATTAGTAATTTCCGTGCAGATAAAAACAAACTGTTTCTAAACCCTGCATCGGTTTGTCTGCGGACAGTCGACAGCTATGAAGCCTGACCGCAGGGAAAAATTCCGCTCTGGACATTGCAAAAAAGCGTTTGTCCTACTGAGAATTTACTCAGCTGCTGGAGCTGGAGCTGCTTCGGCTGCTGGAGCCTCTGCCGCAGGAGCTGCCTCTTCCGCCTTTGGAGCTGCAGAAGCCGGACCTTCTTTTTCCAGTTTTTCAACATATGCTTGCAATGTTCCAGCAAGTTTTCTTGCAGGTCCATTGATTGCAGACATAAGCATTGCGATGAGCTGTTTCTTTCCAGGGAGTTTTGCAAACGCCTCGATTTTTGCAGCATCATAAAGCTCGTCTTCTACCCAAGCGCCTTTTACAACGAGAGCTGGAGCTTCTTTCGCAAAGTCAAACAAAACTTTTGCAGACTCGTTAGCCTCTTCCTTAATCATGGCAATGGCCGTTGGTCCAGAAAGATACTGAGCAACTGCATCATTCTTCATTTCGTCAAAAGCTACACGCGCAAAGTTATTCTTGATAACCTTGAACTGTGAATTCTTTTCACGCAAAGAATGGCGGAGCTTTGAAATCTGCTCAACAGTAAGTCCTCTGTATTCAACAAAGATAAAATCTTTATATTCACTAAGAACTTTCTTTGCTTCTTCAATAGCCTGTGCTTTGCTAGGCTGAATCTTTTTTGCCAAAATAGCCATTATTCTGCCTCCTTAAAGTCAATCCAAACACCAGGTCCCATTGAAGAGCTGATTGAAACAGAGCGTACAAATCCTACTTTTGCATCAGCCGGCTTTTTGCGCTCAAGTTCTGTGAGGAAAACGTTTACGTTTTCAGCAGTGTCCTTTGAATCCATGGAAACTTTTCCAACAGGAATATGAACAACACCTGTCTTGTCTGCGCGGAATTCTGTGCGTCCCTTTTTGAGCTCAGCAACAGCCTGCGCAATGTTTGGTGTTACAGTTCCTGTCTTAGGGTTTGGCATAAGACCTTTGCGTCCCAAAACCATACCAAGACGACCAACGTCTTTCATCATGTCTGGAGTAGCAACTGCAACATCAAAATCAAGCCATCCGCCCTTTACTTTTTCAATGTACTCTGTACCTGCGTAAGTTGCGCCTGCATCAAGAGCTTCTTTTACACGGTCATCTTTACAGAAAACAAGAACGCGCTTTTCAGCAGTAAACTGATGCGGGAATACAAGAGTATCACGTACAGTCTGGTTTTTTTCCAGCTTAAGGGAAACTGAAAGCTCAACTGTCTCATCGAACTTTACATAGTGAAGATCTTTTACAAGCTGGCAAGCTTCTGAAATTCCATAAGCCTTTGCCGGATCATACTTCTTCAATGATTCGCGGTATTTCTTTCCGTGCTTCATTATTCAGCCTCCACTTCTACGCCCATACTGCGAGCAGTACCAGCGATGATTTTCTTAGCAGCCTCAATGTCGTTTGCGTTAAGATCAGGAAGTTTCTGTTTTGCAATTTCTTCAAGAGACGCTTTTGAAAGTTTTCCAACTTTGTTGCGAAGCGGATTTCCAGAACCTTTCTGGATTCCAACAGCCTTTTTAATAAGAACAGCTGCAGGAGGAGTCTTGAGAATAAATGTGTAAGATTTGTCCTGATAGACAGTGATGACTACAGGGATAATAAGTCCCTTCTCCATGCTCTTTGTGCGGTCATTGAATTCCTGAACGAACTTAGGCGCAGAAACTCCATGAGGTCCAAGAGCCGGTCCAATAGGTGGAGCTGGTGTAGCAGCGCCGGCAGGGCACTGAAGTTTAATGACAGCTGTAACCTTTTTTGTGGCCATAATGTATCTCCTTACATTGGTGGTGGGTATCAGATTTTCTGAACCCTAGCGAAATGCCTATGTCCAACGGACTTGCACTTCTCCCAAATTAAGAAAAAAGCATTCATTGCGAATGCAAAATTCTATCAAACATCAGAGTCAGCTTTAAAAATAATAATTAAAACCGGCATAAAAATTAAACTGCAAAAACAACCTATATTTTTTCAACTTGAAGAACATCAACTTCTACAGGAGTTGCTCTTCCAAAAATCTGAACATTAACACGGAGCTTGTTCTTTTCTGTATTTATATCTTCGATAGCACCGCTGAAAGTCGCAAAAGGACCTTCTGTGATTTTTACAGTCTCGCCAACTTCAAAATTCTGCTTAATGCGAACCTGCTTTTCACCTTTAAGCTCGCCAGCCATCTGCAAGATGTTTTTTGCTTCATCTGTGGAAATTGGGCGTGGCTTTTCAGAAGGCTTAACGCCAACAAAACCAGTTACACCCTGAACACGACGGATTAAAGAGCAGGTATTCTTCCAGCCAATCTGCGGAAGATCCATTTCAATCATAATGTAGCCAGGAAGAATCAAATTGTTGCGGACGTGTTTTTTTCCATTTGAAATTTCAACAACTTCTTCCATTGGAACTTTTACTTGAAAAACAATATTCGAATCAAGTTTCTGCTCAGTGAGCATGGTTGCCAATGTTCTTTGAATTTTTTGTTCGTATCCCGAATAAGTCTGAAGAATATACCAGCTTCTTGCCATTTGATTCCCCTAGAATACGAGGCGTAGGCCTTCTGTAAACAACCAGTCAAGAAAGCCAAGAATCAATGCGACAATAATTGTAGAGATGAAAACAACCTTTGTAGAAGAAAGAACGTCGCTGCGTGTAGGCCAAGTTACTTTTCTAAGCTCTCCGGCACATTCTTTAAAAAACTGAAAAATCTTTTTCATTTTCATCCTCGTCTTTTGTAAATTAACAGGCCAGGCAGGACTCGAACCCGCGACAACCGGTTTTGGAGACCGGGACTCTACCAACTGAGCTACTGACCTAAAATATATTCAGCCTCCCTATAAGAAGGCATATATTTTATTTAGCTTTTGTTTCCTTATGAAGGATTTCCTTGCGGCAGAATGGACAGTACTTGTTCTTTTCAAGTTTGCCAGTGATATTCTTGCGGTTTTTGTATGTTGTGTAATTTCTGCGTTTGCATTCTGTGCACTGCAATGCAATGATTTCTACGGCTGACTTTTTCTTGCTTGCCATAATATTTGCTCCTCTGTTTTTCTAATCTTATAGCTCCCGAGCGGAATCGGACCGCTGACCTCATCGTTACCAACGATGTGCTCTACCGACTGAGCTACAAGAGCATAGGGATAATATTCCCTTGAAAAATGGTATGTTTTGGAAATATAACTTAATAGAAAAAATATGTCAATAAGAGATTCTCGAATTTGTTGAAATTCAAATAAGATTTTTCGGAGCAACAACTTTACGAGCGGCATTCCTGCGTAAAGGTTGTGTGCGGCGGAACGGGCTTTGTAATCCAGGTGTTTCCGCCTATGACACAGCCTTCCCCGATGACGGTGTTTCCGCCCAGAATCGTAGCGTTGGCATAAATCGTAACATTATCTTCTATTGTTGGGTGACGCTTTTTGTTCATAAGCTCTTTTTTTACACTCAAAGCGCCCAAAGTAACGCCTTGATAAATTTTCACATTGTCGCCGATGATGCAACTTTCGCCGATTACAACACCAGTTCCGTGATCAATAAAAAAGCTTTCGCCGATTTTTGCACCCGGATTTATATCGATTCCAGTGTGGCTGTGCGCGTACTCGCTCATTATGCGCGGAATAACAGGAACTCCGCTTTCAAAAAGGAAATGCGCAATCCTATAAACGGAAATAGCTTCAAGGCATGGATACGAAACTATTACTTCCTCGCTGGACTTTGCAGCCGGATCTCCAGCATTGGCAGCCTGAACATCAAGCCCGATTTTTCTGCGGATTTCTGGAATTTCCTCAATAAGCGCAAGAGAAGCCTTTTCGGCAAGATTAAAGCAGTGTGAAAGCTCCACCTTATCGTTCTGGACAACAAAAGAAAGGGCTTTTTTAATTTCGCGGGTGAGCATTGAAACTATGCGGTTCACGCGCTCGCCTGTAACAAATCTCAATGTAAGCGAATCAATTTCCTCTGCAACCCTGTAGCCCGGAAAAATCAAGCACTGAATATCCTTTAAAACAGTTATAACGTTTTCCCTGTTCGGAAACTTCATGGCTTCATCAAGGTTGATTCCTCCGTATTTTTGATAAGACTCAAGTATTTTTTCTACGGCAGTATCAATTGTCGCGCTCATAAGACCTCGCTTTTAATTTTCCGCAAGCAAACTGGCTATTTCCAGTACTTTTTGCCCCAGTTTTCAAAATTCCATTCATCGGAATATTCATTGCATTCATAGTCAATGTAATACAAAAGTCCGTTCTGTACAATAAAATTTGTAGGATAATAGTCGATATTAAGGTGAAGCGGATAAAGTTTGCGGCACATTTCTTCCACTTGAGCAATATATTCGGGCTTTACAAGTTTTTCCTTGGCAAGCTGCTCGATTGTAGGACCATCAATATATTCCTTTAAAATGCGCTCATTCTGAACATCATGCGCAATCATAAGCGGAATTCTTATGCCGGCATTTTTCAGCCGCTCGTAATCGTTAAGCTCCGCCATTATCTTGTTGCCAAACTGATAGTAGCTGCAAGGCTCATGGTGAATCTGCTTAAGAACAAAAAACTTTCCACCGCAAGAAGAAAGATACGAATATCCACCCTTGCCTTTGCCCAAAAGTCTTTCCAGCCGATAATCTTTGCCGTCTAATGAAACATACGAATTAAGTTCAAGCATGGCGTAACAATCTCCTTGTTTGGGTTTGTAATTATTACTTTTTTTATTCTAATATCTTTTTGAAATTTCATTTACAGAACTGACGATTGAATTTATCACTTCGCTTGAAAACTGCTGGATAATCTCGGAAGCTGAGCTTTGTTTTGTCTGCATGGGAAGAAAAAGTTGGTACGGCATTATGTTCAGTGCAGTGCAGAGCTTTGACAACGTTGACGGAGAAATCCATTTCTTGCAGTTTTCTATGTCGTTTATGAAATTCTGCGCGACATCGGCCTTTTCAGCGAGCGCCATTTGAGACAATTTCTTTTCAGAGCGAAAGTTTTTTAGATTTCTTGAGAAAATTTGCCGTATTTCATCTTCCGTCATATTGAACATCTCTATTAGTAACTAAAATTTTACTAATGGCTTGAAATTTCCACAAACAGCAATTAGTATTTAATAACAAACTGTTAGCGATATTAAAAAAATTTATAAGGAGTTTTGAGAAAATGTCTTACGAACCTGAAAAAATTGAGAGAACGCTTTTGAAAAAGCAGGCAAAGCAAATTCTTGACGGAAAAACGCTTCCGTTCATTTTATGCTTCCTGATTTACGGCGTGATAGTCCTTGCGTGCTTTGCGCTCTGCTTTTTTGTTCCGAATCCGCTTGAAAAGCTCGCCATCGATTTTCTTGCGGCAAAAGGAAATTCTCTTCTGTCATACATCTGTTTTTGGGCGTTCAAATATCTGCGGCTGATTCTGTTCTTCGCGCTGATTTCTCCGTTCAGTGTCTGCATGGCGACCGTTCCGCTGCACATTGTGAAAGGCGAAAACATAACCTTGGCAAACACTTTCGCCCCGATAAGCCGCGCAAGATATTTCATAGAATATATGATTTCAGGATTTACAAGATTCATTTTCATAAATCTTCATTTTATTCTTGTGTTTTTTCCTGCACTCGCCGCTTCCTACAGATACTCATTCACGAATTTTATCTTTACGGGCAACCCGGAGCTTACAAGCGGCGAAGCGATTTCAAAATCAAAAGAGCTAACATTCGGATATAAAGGCCAGCTTTTCCAGCTTGACCTGAGCTTTATCGGCTGGTTTCTTTTTGGAATCTGCACGTGCGGAATCGGAATGTTCTATTTTGTCTGCTATTACTCGGTCACAAAAGTCCTGTATTACCAAAAAATTTGCGGGATTCAAAGCCAAAAACAGCAGGAAACAAAGGAATAAAAATGATGAAGACGAAAATTTTTCCAGCATTTTTACTGAGCGGCTGCCTTTTGTTTTTCAGCTGCGACGCTTTCAAGAAAGCATTCGGATTTCCTGAAATTTCAGATTCTGGCACAGAAAAAGCGGCTGAAACAATTGAGTCAACCGAACAGACCGAATCAGCTAAAGAAAAATCATCTGCGAAATTTGGAAAAATCGGAAAAGCCGATAGAACAGAAGCTGTAAAAAATCCGGCTCTAAGCAATTTTTACGAGATTTGCGCGTCTGGAACCAAAAAGCAAGTTTCTTCCGCAATCAAAAACGGAGCCGGAATAAACACCGTTGACAAAGACGGATTCTCGCCTTTGTTCTACGCGGTTTTAGGAAATCCTAAAAAATATTTCGACTCTGTAATTCAGATACGAAGCGCGTTAAAAGAAGACAACGACGAAAAACTTTACAGCGCGCTTGAAAATTCTCCTTGCGTAAAAGGAAATTTTGCCGCGCTGAAAATTTTGATTCAGAACGGAGCAAATGTTCAGCTTACAGACAGAAACAAGAATTCGGCTTTTCTATATGCGAGCCTGTTCTGCAACAATCCTGAGATTCTAAAGGAGCTTATAAAAGCCGGAGCGGACTCAAGCGAATTGCTTTACAAAGAGCCGATGCTAACATACGCGGCTTTTACAAACGACAGTCCTGAGTGTGTGCGCTATCTTGCGGACTTAGGAAAAAATGTTGACTATGCGAACAGCCACGGAACAACTCCGATAATGTGGGCGGCGATGTACAATAAAAATCCGGCTGTAATCGACGCATTGATAAGCGCGGGCGCGGACATCAACGACACAAGGCACGAGAACGGCTACACTCCGCTTCACTGGGCTGTAAGATGCAACAGAAATCCAGCGATGGCGGAGCATATAATAAAGCTTGGAGCAGACATCAACAAAGAAGACAAATACGGCTCAACTCCTTTGCTCTGGGCGGTATGCAGCAGCAATCCGAAAGATGTCATAAAAGAAACAGAAAACGCATTCAACAACATAAGCACAACCAGCTTTAACGCGACAAGATATTTTGAAAAAATTCAGCAAAAAGGAAAGCCTGAAATTATTCCTGTTCTGCTGAAAAACAATCCGTCAGATGAAAGCCTGAAAGACGCGTATCTTCTTGCATACTGCCTTTCCTCAGCGAAAGTCGCGAATATGATTCTCGAAAAAATCGAAAGCTCAAAAATCACTTACGATGATGATTACCTTTTCTGGCTCTGTCTTTCGCAGGATGACGAGAAAATAAACGCGCTTAAGAAAATTCTTTTAAAGCCTGAAAACAAATTCTCTTATGACAGCTCAAAACTTTTTTTCTGGGCATTCTATCTTAAAAATCCGAAAGCTCTTCAAGTTTTCACAGACGACTTCGGGATTTCTTCCGAATTTGAAACTGTAAAATCGGCAATCGCGCTCTCAACCCAAAAAGAATACCTTGAGCCGGTCATAAAATCCTGCAAAAACGTAAACAAGCAGACTGTTTACGGCGAAACGCTGCTTCATTACGCTGTAAATCGAGATAACATTGAAGCTGTAAAATCGCTGATTAGAAACGGCGCGAAAATCGATATGCGTTACGGAAACGACTACCTCACAGAACTCTTGACCGCCGTGAACAAAAGCTATCCAAACACGGAAATTGTACGCGCTTTGATAAACGCAGGCGCAGACGTGAACGCAAGAGACAAGGACGGAGCAGCTGTTCTTATCTACGCAGTGAACAAAAACTATACGCCGAATGTCGCGAACATCTTAATAAGTGCAGGCGCAAGCAAGACTTCGCGATATGACGGAAAATATGTCTATTCTTGGTGCAACAGCTATATTCAAGACACATTTCTTTACGACAGCCTAAAAAACGCCGCAGGCTACGGCAGCTACAACTATTATTAACGGAGGAATCCTTATGAAAAACAAAAAACTTCTTGCACTGCTATTTGCCATAATTTGCAGCCCAGCAATTTTTTCGCAGAGGAGCTTGCGTGGTCTTTTAATAAAAGACGATTTTGTGCCGAACGGAGCATTAATCAAAAAAGATCATTGGAGAGAAGCCACAGTGCGGCATTTTGACCTGAACATTCCAATAGAAAAGTATTCATCGCAAAGATTCTATGTCTCCCCGGTGCTTCCTTCCAAAGACTCCATCGAATTATCATGGCCTCAAACGGTCGTGCCAGGAGACACAGTTCATATAAAGGAACTTTGGATTATCAACGGCACAATTTGGCTAAAAATAGATTCTCCGTACAGGGGCTATATAAAACCAAAACAGCATACAAGTTCTGATGTTGCAAATATTGATTCTTACAAAAAAGCCGATTTTTTTGCTGACAGACCGGAATGGACAACGCTCGACCAGACAATTCTTTCGCCAAACGGAAAGATTTACCACACTTTAGCCGTAAAAGACTCGTACTGGGAAATCCGCTACATTTACGGAGCCGATGTATATGAAAGCCCTGGGTTCAGCTCCGAAAAAATCGCAAAACTTCCAGAAATATGTATATGGGACGATGAACTGTTCGGAGAGAAAGGAATTGAGACCACAGCAATAACAATCGAAAAGGACGAATGCCCATATTCAAACTGCCACCGTTACGCTCCGCACATGAAGCATTGGTATAAGATAAAATACAGAGGGATTATAGGTTGGGTTTTCGGTTCGGATTTATCCCATGAAAGTGACCGTTGCTCCCCTGGCAGCTATTCTGAATTGCTTCCAGAAAGCTATGTTTATTCTCTATTAAATCCAGAATCCGAGCTTGCTTTTTGAAATCCAAACAAAAAAAGCGGGAATTTTTCGCGACCAGCCACAACGGAAGCAAAATTTTTTCCCGCTTTTCTGCCGCGCATTTCCAAAAAGAGAAACCTCCCTTGCCGTTTAATGAAACACATGAATTAAGCTCAAGCATGGTGCAACTCTCCTTGTTTGATTTTGTTTTTGTAATTATTAAAAAACTCGGCGAGAACTTTTTTTAAACACACCGAACTTTTTAAATTTCACGCCGAGAATTTTGGGAAAACACGGCGTGGTTTTTATTTTATAGTACGAACTATGAGGAAACCACTTCTATTTGACTTTTGAGTATAGAATGTATTACATAGATAATATAGTGTTTTAAAACTAAAAAAGCATTGTGTGCATTATCTCATCATATTTTGCGAGAAAAACCTTATCCTCTGCAATAAAATCAAAATAAATTTTTTGAGCATAAAAGTTAGGATTTTCTATAATATTTGCCAAAGATTTCATAAGATATGATTTTTCATCACAAATAAAAAAATTATCTGATTTTTCGGCAGGATCAGTATAAAGAGTTTTACTCAAACAGAAAAAATCCTTGAGATTTTCAGCAAGCTGCTTGTATTTGCCCGCATAAGGATTTGAGGAGAATTCCACATCTTTAAAAACCAGCGTAAATGTGCCGTTTGCCCCATTTGTTACCGTGCAAAGATTCTTAGAATGGAAAACGTAAGATGCTATACAACTTATAATTTCATAAATCAAAATCGCATAGCTACAAAGTTCTGGTTTTACTCCAGTTGCCAATGACATCTTGTGGCAAAGCTCAACTTGGCTGAATATTTTCTCTTGAAGCCGTCGGTCAATTCCGCTGAACATTTCTGCTAAAAATTCTTCAAGAAAGTTTTCATCAAAATTAATCGGAGCAACAGCAGAACTGTCTCTTGTCCACTCGCAAAATTCTTTTTCAAGTCCGTTCATCACTTCCAAGGATTTGTCCGGCTTGCCATTTGGCAAAGGAATTGAAATATCAATAAATTTTTGAAGATATGAATCGGCAAACTGCATTATGTTATCTTTCAAAGTTGGATTTGAAAAATTCTTTCCAAAGACCTTGCAGATGCTGTCTGCCAAATTAGATTTATCAATCGCGATAATCTGAAAAACCGGCATTTTATTGCAGACATGATGAAGCCTCTCCAAAACTTTTATCGCATATTCAGGCAGGCAGCGGTCCAGCTCATCAACAACGAGAATGATTTTAAAATCAGAATTTAATTCAAATAAAACTTTTTTCACTTGTTTTAATGCATTGGCTAATGGCAATAAAGTATTAAAATCATCATCGGTTAATACGGCATCATGCCAAGCGGCATTTGTATTCTTTATTGCATCAAGTGTATCTGAAAGATTCACACCAAGTTTCTTTTCTGTTATTACACCAACAATTTTAGATAAAGCTAAAATAGAACTAGATACAACATTTGCCCTGCTGCCTATTTCTTTTACTTTTTTAATTTGTCTTAGCGACTCCAGCATCACTGAAAGCAAGGCGACAAGCGGCTCTTCGTAAAAATCGTTTTCCCAAGCGTTGTAATGAAAAATCAGATATTCATCACTAGACAACTGGGATTCAAGCGCGTCCAAAATCCAAGTTTTTCCGCTTCCCCAGTCTCCGTCAATTGCGATTGAATACCCGTTATTGTTCTTGGATTGATTTTCGATTATATTTTTGAGAAGCTTTATGAATGGCTGGCGGGAAAGATAGTCGGTCATAATTTGTTAATCACTCCAAAGCCTATAGTAATTTACAGATTTTCCGTAGAGATTTATTTTAAAACACACGAAAGCAATAATTCAGCCTAATTTTTAAACGATAAAAGAGGCTTGGCATATTGTGTTTTCAAAAACGTCTTCTCCTAAAAAAAATAACCTTGCCGGGTACGCATTGTTAAGAGGCGTGCAAGGTCTAATCGGGGTTAATATAGTGTGGTTATTGGCAAAAGTCAATAATTTTTACTTTATAGTACGAACTATGCGGAAACCGTTTCTATTTGAACCATCAGTATAGAGCATATATAAGTGATAATAAACTGTACACATAGTTGAATTAACCATTTTAGAACTACCACCTCTAACACATCTTTTTCCAGAATCATTCGAATCCCAGCACCATTCTTCCACATTTCCACTCATATCATACATACCAAGTATATTTGGTGATAGTTTTTTTGTTGCATGGATGGTATTGTCGCACCATCCAACATCAGCCAAAGTATCACTTCCTGAATACGTATACTGCGTACCGGTCAGTCCGTTTCCGCCGCGTGCCGCATATTCCCATTCAGCTTCTGTAGGCAGTCGGTAGCCATTTGCTTCAAAATTACAAGTTGAATTATTTCCATTTACGACATAACAAGGCGTCAGTCCTTCGGCTTCACTTCGGGCATTACAATATTTCAATGCCGCTGTCCAACTCACATTATATGCAGGATAATCTCCATCTCCAGAGGAGGTAGATCCTCCATACTTACTGTACTCTTCTTTCGTAACTTCATGGTCGCAAATATAAAAGTTGCCAATAGTTTTTGATTCACTACCATCAAAAATTTTGCTATTTGGAGCGGCTTCTGCTATTGTCGCCCCTTCTACAAATACAAATCCATCCGTAGACCATTTTGCATAAAGTGTAACATCTGTTTTTTCAAATACATTAATAGAAGCATTATTGTAAACCGGGTCGCTGTCTATGCTAGTCGCCCAGCCTTGAAATATAAAGCCGTCTTTTGTGAATAAATTTTCTGAAAGAGACTGAGAAGTTCCGTAAGTAAAAACTTGAGAAGACATTGTTCCAGTTCCGCCGTTCGAATCAAAAGTTACAGTAAATTTGTCATGAAGCGTTACAGTGCAAGGAGAAGTTTCTCCAGCAACAACCGTTACCTCTGATTCTCCAAGACCAGACAAAACTTCGTTTTTATAAGCCTTGACTTCAACTGTGTAAGTTTCCGGGTTAACTTCTGAAAACTCCAGTACCCCCCCCCGAAAAACCAGTTTCAGTCTGAACAACATCCTCATTTAACAAAAGCTGCACTATATAAGTATCGGCTTTTGAGCTGGAACTAATTTCACGCGCGCTGTCCGGCAAAGCCACACGGATTGAGCCGCCTTTTTCAGAGCCGCTGCTCATGTTCATGCAGGACGCAGCCACAAATAAAAACGCAAATAAAGCCGGAACAATAAATTTCTTCATAAAAGACCTCCAAATTTTAGATTTCCGGGTCAAGCCCGAAAATGACAATTTTCATCTCTCTCAGGGCAAACGCATTATAAATGTATTCAGCATAAAACTGGCTTTCAGGCACGGTTTCCTGGTTCAAAATCGCGCAATAATGCGCTACACGCTGATTGTTGCAAAGTAACTATAGAACTACCCGCTCACGCGACCGCAACAATCAGAGTGTTTTTACCCCGGGAACCGTTCCTTCGCTCAAACTTTACTTAAATTATTTATAATGCGCTTGCCCTTTCATCTCTCTGTCATGAATCTAGATTAAATTATACTGAATAAATTTCAAAAAACAACTTTTTAGCGAAAATTTATTGATTTTTTTGTTGAAATCGCAATAAATACAAAAAATCGTTAGTTTTTTCTAATCAGTGTGGAAAAATAAAGCAAAATCTATTCTACTGTTGTCCAAATATGTGATGGAATACAAGGATTTATATTCTTTATCCTAAAAAGTTCTGGCAGGTTTACAAATTCATAGCCGCGGGATTTTAAAACTGGAATAACAGACTTTACAGCCTGAACTGTCGCATAATTTTCTTCCATTACGTGAAGAAGTACAATCTGTCCATCTTCCGCAGATTTTAAAATACGCTCAGCTCTTTGTTTGGCAGTAATTTCAGGAAGCCAGTCCTCGCAGCCTTTTCCGCCAACAAAAGGAACTTTTATAGCCTTGTGCATATTGCCGCTTACGCTGATATAAGGCGGACGGAAAAATTCGCTTCTTTTGCCGATGCACTTTTCTATAAGAGATTCAGTTTTTTCATATTCGTCCTGAATCATGGCAATGCTCATTTTTGACATATCGGAATGCGTAAACGAATGATTTTGAATGTCGCATCCCATTTTAAATGAGCGCCTTACAACTTTTGCAGACTCTTCATTGATTTTGTTTCCGACTAAAAAAAATGACGCCGGAATCCTATTAAATTCAAGAACATCTAGCATGTCTGACATAACATTTGCATTAGGTCCGTCATCAAACGAAAGCGTTATATATTTCATAAACTTCTTTTGTATTCTTCAATTTGCTGTTTTAGATTTTGAATATGATGATTAAACATAAAGTCAATGAGGCTTGCGGAATCTTCGGCGTCTTGGCTTTCGGAAATTACCTTTATATATTCAGCACGTCTTTCTTTTTTTACAATCGATGGAACAAGATTTTTTTCATATTTAACCATATTCATCAGCAAACGGTCCATTCTTCCGTTTCCGTCAGCCCAAGGATGAATTGAAGCAAGCTTAAAATGAGATTCAAAACTTAATTTATATGCGTTTTCAATGTCATCTGAATCAGTTTTTTCAAGTTCTTCATTGAGCCAGCCGCAGAATTCTTGAAGCCTGTCAGGAACTTTTTGCCAAGCAATATAAGATTTTCCGCCGCGCCCAGCATTTACATTCAAAAGCCTTAATTCTCCTTTTGCAGAAGAAAAATAACCTGCAACTGTATTATAAGAGGAATCTATATTTTTCATTAAAGTTCCAGAAAGAGAACAAAGAAACCCAACTGTTATTTTTTCGTGTTTTCTTGCAAAATCAAAGCTCTGTTCATACGCTTTTTTCAGGTCAAGATTCATAAACTGCTCTGAAATAGGCTTTGAACAAGAAATTTCGTTGTCAAACAAAACCTGATTTTCAATTTCCGTAATCGTAGAGCCTTCAATCGCTGTTGAATGTGTAATTATCGAATATAAATAAAACTTATCGTAATCAAGCTGCTGATTTATTCCAAGAGAATTATATTCATTCAAGACCGCTATTATTTCATTTTTCATTTTCGCCGTGCAATAACATTCTTTAAGACTATTCGAACACAGGACGTTTTTTTCTTTTGCGCACTGCAAAAAATACAGGTTTATAAGATTCTGGTAAAGAAATACCTGTCTCTTCCTTTATCGCTTTTCTAGCAGAAATAATGCGGGTTCTATAATGCCCCGCTCATAAACCATATTTACATACCACAATGCCATAAATATCTGTCAAGTTTTTTAAAATTTCACAAATAAAGATACACTAATTTCTTACAAATATAACAAGGTCGCCTTTTTGTTTTCTTGCTTCAAAATTATATTTTTTTCCATTTTTTGAAACGATTGCAAAATACCTAAAACTGTGAAGTGTTTTTTCAATGGGAGAATCCAAGTCTTCTGAATCATTATATTCTTGCAGAGTAACACCGCCGGCTCTTTTCCAGTCTTTATCCTTATTATCAGAAGCATAAACCGCAAAAGAAATTCCATACTCATCTGTAAGGTTTACAAACTCTATTTCGTCATAAAACTTATCTTTTATATTGTCTGAATCAATTATAAAGGCGGTTTCAAGTTCCTTTTTAAAATCAAATTCGGAATCTGGCATTACAAAAATGCAAAGGTCATTCTCAATTTTCTGCGCACGATAGTTGTAAGCCTTGTTATTTGTAGGAACTACTGCAAAATACTGAATTTGAGAAATACGGTATTCCATGTGGGAGTCAACATCTTCTGAATCATAAAAATCTTTTAAGTATGTGCTTCCATAAAACTGCCATGAGGCATTTTTGTTATCATAATAATAAACTTCAAAGCCAATTTGCTCTTCTGTTTCGTTTATGAGCCTTACATCTTCTCTTGCTTTTCCATCTATAGAGTTGGCATCAAGAACAAACACATTTTCAGCATCAAGGTTAAAATAAGGAGCCTTAGCAAAACAAACAAAACTAAAAATCAGGCAGACAAAAAAAATATTTTTTTTCATTATGTTCCTCCAATAAAAAAATAGCATTTCTAAAAAAGTTATGCAAGAAAACAATATACATTCTGCGCAACAAGATTTACCATATCTATTTTAAAACTCTGTCTTTAAAATCAAAGTATTCTATGATACAATTGCATTATGCAGATTATTCCAGTAGCAAGCGGCAAAGGCGGTGTTGGAAAAAGCCTTTTAAGCGCAAACCTTGCAATTGCCTTAGGTCAGGCAGGCAAAAAAGTTCTTCTCATTGATTTGGATTTGGGAGCTTCAAACCTTCACCTTGTAATAGGCCATCCTAATCCAAAAGCAGGAGTCGGCACGTTTCTTACAGGCGAAAGCAAGTTTGAAGACATAATTTGCCCGACAGACTATGACAATGTAAGTTTTATTGCAGGCGACTCTGAAATTCCTGGGCTTACGTCCCTTAAAGTCAGCCAGAAAAACGAGCTTATAAAAAGCTTCAATAAGCAGGAATCTAAATTCGACTATCTGATTCTGGACTTAGGAGCGGGAACTCATCTTACAATTCTTGATATGTTTCTTCTTTCTCCGCAGGGAATTGTTGTTACAGCTCCAACTGTTACCGCCACGCTGAACGGCTATCTTTTCCTTAAGAATGTAATGTTCCGAATGATGTATAACACTTTCAAAAAAGGAAGCGCGGGCTACAAATATCTTGAGTCTCTAAAAAAAGATTCCCTTTCGCTCCAGCGGCTTTATATTCCCAAGCTTGTTGAAATTCTTGAAAAAGAAGACCCAGAAGGAACTGCATTGTTCAAAAAGCGCATAAATGAATTTCATCCGCGGCTCGTGCTTAACATGATAGACGATCCCAAGGACGCAGACAGGGCGCAAAGAATTCGCCGTTCATGCCAGCAATATCTGGATTTGGACTTGGACCATCTTGGCGTAATCTACCGCGACACTTTGCAGGACAAGGCTCTTTCTTCAAGGCTGCCTGTCATTGTCTACAAGCCGCAGTCAATTATAGGTCAGGCAATCTACAGAATCGCAGAAAAAATAATTCAGTCTGAAACTTTAAAATTCGACGACAGTTATGACATAACCCAGGCTTCGGACACTTCATTTGAAATTGCCACAGAAGAAGCCAACGATGACTTTGGGCAGAAAATGGCTTACATAGAAGAGCTTGCAGGAACTGGCGCGCTTACTGCCGGGGAACTTGCGGAAACTTTAAAGCAGCAGCAGTACGAGCTTACAAGGCTAAAAAATGAAAACAATCTATTAAAGAAAAAACTTCTGGAAGCAGCGGCAAAAGGATTCAAGGTGTAAAATAAAATGTTAAATTCTCTTTTATATATAAAATATCCGTCTTGGATTCATCCGGAGCTTTTTCCTGGAGTTCCGCTTTTGGGACTTGTGCGGTGGTACGGTCTTATGTACATAATCGCATTTGGAACGGCTTTTTATATTCTGCGGAAAATTCAGCGTGAAGGCGCATTGGACACGCCGGATTCAAAAACCACAGAAGACGACATTTTTAGCTTTATTGCATTCGGAATTATTTTTCTTTTAGCGGGTGCGCGGATTTTTTCAACGCTCGTATACGACACTTCGGGGCTTTACTGGAAAAAGCCTTGGCTGATTTTCTGGCCGTTCGACACAGTTACAAAAAGATTTACAGGACTTGCCGGAATGTCCTACCACGGCGGATTTCTTGGCGGACTTATAGGAATGCTAGTCTGGTGCAAAAAACACAAAAAGCCTGCGCTCAAATGGATTGACGCAATGGCAGTTGCAATTCCGCTTGGCTACACTTTCGGGCGAATCGGAAACTTTATGAACGGCGAGCTTTACGGAAGAATAACAAAAGCTCCTTGGGGAATTGTCTTTCCACGCGCAGAAACTTTTTCTTCAAGCCTTGACTGGGTAAAGGAATTCTCTTCTTCGATAGGAATGTCTCTTGATGGCGCAAGGCTTGTAAATCTTCCGCGGCATCCAAGCCAGCTTTACGAAGCTCTTTTTGAAGGACTTTTTCTTTTTGTTCTTATCTGGTGCCTGAGAAAGAAAAAACCGTTCGACGGATTCCTTACAGCCTGCTACACAATAGGCTACGGATTTGTAAGATTTTTTATAGAATATTTTCGCGAGCCTGACGCAGACATTGGCTACAGAATCTCTGCAACAAAAGACGCTGCAATCTACACAAACACTTCGCTTTTAAATCTTAGCACAGGACAAATTTTCTGTCTTATGATGATTGCAGGCGGAATTCTTATGATTTTTATTCTTGCAATTCTGAACAAAAAAAATGACAGAAATAGAAAAGCACTACAATAAGCACAAGGAAGAAAACAGGCTTTTGACGCGGCACGGAAAAGTCGAATTCGCCGTCGCAATGAAATACATCCATGATTTTCTTCCTACGCAAGACAAACATCTTTTTAAAATTGCGGACATTGGAGCCGGAACAGGAAGATATTCAGTTGCACTTGCAAAAGAAGGATTTGATGTTACAGCGGTTGAGCTTGTAAAGCATAATCTTGAAATACTTGAATCCAAACACGAGCACGTAAAATGCTGGCCGGGAAACGCGCTTAACCTTAGTTTTTTGCCAGATGAAACTTTTGATGCGACAATTCTTTTTGGGCCGCTTTATCATCTTCATAAGGAAGAAGAAAAACTCACAGCTTTAAAAGAAGCGCGCAGAATAACCAAAAAAGGCGGAAAAATTTTTGCCGCGTATCTTTTAAACGAATACAGTATTCTTTCATATTGTTTTGCTCAAAACAGAATCCTTGAGCTTATAAAAAGCGGAAATGTCTCTGAAGATTTTCATATTGCGCCAAAAGAAAATGAGCTTTACGACTATGTCCGCCTAGAAGATATTGACAGGCTTAACAAGATGGGCGGAATAAAGCGGATAAAAATATTTTCTCCAGACGGACCTGCGGACTTTATGCGCAAAGAACTGAACTCAATGACAGAAGAAACTTTTAAAAAATTCATTGAATACCAGATTTGCAATGCGGAACGCAAGGATCTTCTAGGCGCAGGCTCCCACATTGTAGATATTCTGGAAAACTAAAAACAGATTTAGCAGGAAATTATCCAGTTTGACTGGATAATGACACCCGCCATGAAGATAATAAAAAAGTATCAGTGATGGAAAAGCCTGATTCCTGTAAATGCCATAACCATGTTGTATTTATCGCAGGTTTCAATAACATTATCATCACGGATTGAGCCGCCCGGCTGAGCTATGACTTTTACTCCGCTTCTGTGCGCACGCTCTATGTTATCTCCAAATGGGAAGAAAGCATCGCTGCCCACTGCGACATCTGTATTTTTTGCAATCCAAGCCTTGCGCTCTTCACGTGTAAATACAGATGGCTTTTCAGCAAAGAAATTCTGCCATATTCCTTCAGCAAGAACATCGTCATAGTCATCGCTTGTATAAACATCGATTGTGTTGTCACGGTCGGCTCTTTTTATATCAGCCTTGAATTTCAAATTTAAAACCTGGGGACTCTGACGTAGCCACCATTTGTCCGCCTTGTCACCCGCAAGACGTGTACAGTGAATACGGCTCTGCTGTCCGGCTCCAATTCCAATTGCCTGTCCGTCCTTTACATAGCAGACACTGTTGGACTGAGTATATTTCAAGATAATCAGGGAAATCAAAAGGTTGTCGCGCTCTTCTTTTGTGAGAGTTTTATTTTTTGTTACAATGTTTTTTAAGCAGTTGTCATCAAGCTTTATAAAATTGTGTCCCTGCTCAAAAGTTATGCCAAACACTTGCTTTTTTTCTATTTTAGCTGGAACATAGTTTTCATCAATCTGAAGAACGCAATATCCTCCTTTTTTCTTTGCCTTAAGAATTTCAAGAGCGTCATCATCATACCCCGGAGCAATTATTCCGTCGGAAACTTCTTTCTTTATTAAAAGAGCAGTCGCCTTGTCACACTTGTCGCTAAGGGCAATAAAGTCTCCAAACGAAGACATTCTGTCTGCTCCGCGTGCTCTTGCATAAGCGCAGGCCAAAGGAGTTAGCTCAACATCATCAGTATAATAAATTTGCTTAAGAGTGCTGCTCAAAGGACGACCGATTGCAGCTCCAGCAGGAGAAACGTGCTTAAAAGATGTTGCCGCTGGAAGTCCAGTCGCTTCTTTCAATTCCTTTACAAGTTGCCAGCCGTTAAGCGCGTCGAGCAAGTTTATATATCCGGGCTTTCCATTTACAACAGTTACAGGAAGCTCTCCGTTTTCCATGTAAACTCTAGCCGGCTTTTGGTTTGGATTGCATCCATATTTCAACTCAAGTTCTTTCATATTAAACTCCAAAATTATTTTTTATGTCTTCTGTCAAGCTCGTTGTAAACATCCTGCCAAGTTACGTCTTCCTTGTACATTAGGACACTCGCAAAATAAAGCAGGTCTGCAGCTTCCCAGATTACTTCGTCTTTTCCTTCAGCTTCTGTAAGCTCCTCTGCTTCTTCCAGGATTTTTTCACGGACTCGCTTGTCATTTAAAGTCGCAGTGTAGCTTCCCGGACGCGGATTTGCAAAGCGTTCTGCAATTGTTCCGTAAAGACGCTCCATGCTGCTTTTTTCATCAGCCTCGCTAGAAAAACAGTTAAAGCTTCCTGTGTGGCAAACTCCTCCATGCGGAATAACAGTCGCAAGAATTGTGTCCCGGTCGCAGTCAGCTCTCATTTTTACAAGCTCAAGAAAATGACCGGAAGTTTCGCCTTTTGTCCAAAGAGTGTTTCTTGTGCGGCTAAAGAAAGTAAGTTTTCCAAGCTCAAAAGTTTTTTCCAAAGCTTCCTTATTTGAATAGCCCATCATAAGAACTTCGCCAGCCGGACTTTGGGCAATAATCGGAACCATTCCGTTTGTCTTTTCCCAGTCAATGCAGCTTATAAAGCTTTCTTTAAGATTTACAGCTCCAGTATACAAAGCCATTCCAAGCTGAACATCGCAATGAAGTTTTTCAAGCTGAACAATCTGCTCAAGAGAATTTACTCCGCCGGCAGCAACAACACGGCATTTTACAGAACCACGGAGCTGCTTTACCATATCCATATCCGTTCCCTGCATACAGCCTTCTTTTTCAACGCAAGTAAACAAAAGTTCGGATGCGTATTTTTCGGCTTCATGCGCACCTTCAATCAAAGAAATGTCCGCGGTTTCTGTCCAGCCTTTTACTGCAATTTTTCCGTTTATTGCATCCACGGAAATTATAATGCGCTGTTTTCCAATTGAAGAGGCAAGCTCGTCAAGGAATTCTGTGTTAAGAATTGAGCCGCCGTTTTTTCTATCAAGATTCCAAGCCGCAGAGCCAATTATAACTTTTTCAGCTCCAAGCGAAACAAGCTCTCGGGCTTTCTTTACAGTTCTGATTCCGCCGCCAACCCGGACATTTCCTCTGCGCAAAAGAGACTTTAAAAGATCCGTGTTCGCAGTGTTTCCTTTTTCATCAGTATTTCCCAAAGCCGCATCCAAATCTATAACTGCGACTTCGCCATATTTATTGAATTCTGAAATCAATGAGTCGGCATCATCACGCTGAAGAACAAGGTCTTTTCCGTTTTTCAGCTGAACAACATGACCGCCCTTTAAATCTATAGAAGAAATTACCATGCGCTGATTTTACCAAAAAAAAATGACTGTTACAATGATGAAAAAACAATGTTTCCGTTGAAGAAAGTTTCCTTTATAAAGCCAAAGAGCTTTTTTCCTTCAAGCGGAGTGAATTTTCCTTTGCTTGCGAATTTCTGGCCGCGTACAGTCCACTGCCTTTCCAAGTCAACAAGAACAAGATTAGCTGCAAATCCTTCCTTTAAAAGTCCTTCGTTTTTTAAGCCAAGAATTCTTGCAGGGTTCGCGCTCATAAGCTCGGAAAGTTTTTTTAAACTCATGCCGTGTTCTTTTACGAGCATTGTATAGCAAGCCGAAAATGCAGTTTCAAGTCCGCTGAATCCAGGGCTGCCGTTTTTCTTGTCCAAGGCTGTATGAGGCGCGTGGTCAGTTGCAATGCAGTTTGCGCTTCCGTCTTTTAAAGCCTGAATCAAAGCAAGCCTGTCATTTTCTGAGCGAAGCGGCGGATTTACAATATTAAAAATGCCGGGAGCTTTTTCTCCGTTCATAAAAATATGATGCGGCGTAATTTCAAAAGTTACGTCAACTCCTTCTTGACGGGCTTTTTTTGCGGCCTCTACGCAAGCAGCAGTGCTCACATGGCAAAGATGAATATGGCAGCCGGCATCTTTTGCAAGCCTAAGATTTCTAAAAGTCGCAGTATCTTCCGCGCAGGCCAAAAGTGAATCGGCTTTTCTTAAATTATTTGCAGCTTCTTTTTTTTCAGCAGGCGAAATATTTTCTTTTGACAGAAGCTCCAATGCTGCTTTTCTAAACGGACGCGCGCTTTCTGCCAAAAAAGAATCTTCGCAATGGCACGAAACAACAATTTTCTTTTTAGCGGCAATTTTCATCGCTTCAAGCATAACGGAACTGCTGCAAACTTCTTTTCCGTCTTCGCTTATGACTGGAACTTTTTTTTGATCAAGGGATTCAAGATGGCTTATAGTTTTTCCATCAAAATTTTTGGTAATTGAAACAGCCTGAATTGTCCTACACCGCCCGAATTCAAAAGCTTTTTTGTTATTAACTTCCGCCTGCTCCTGACTTGAAACAACAGGATTTGTGTTCGGCATAAGAACGCAAGTGGAAAAACCTCCGGCAGCCGCCGCAGAAGAGCCGGTTTCAATGTCTTCTTTTTGAGTAAGGCCAGGATCCCTAAAATGCGAGTGCATATCAATAAATGAAGGCAAAACGCAAAGTCCTTTTGCATCAAGCTTAGAAATTGAATTGTCATTTAAAAGTTTTTTTAGAGAAGCCTTGTCTGGAAATGATTTAATTTTTCCATTAGCTAAAAGTACTGCGGAATTTTTTTTATCAGTATTGGCGTCAACAAGCCTTGCATTAAAAATCAAAACTGCATTTTGCATAGACCCATTATAAAATGAATCCATGCAAACTACAAGATTGAATGACATTAATCAGTTTATTATCCAATGCTGCGGAACTTTCTGTTGAAGTCCTCTATTTCTGCTCCGGAAATCGGCTTGGAATAATAGTAGCCCTGAATATAGTCGCAATGGAAAGTCTTAAGCTTTTCGTTCTGCCACTGATGCTCAACACCTTCAACAGTAAGCTTCATTGCAAGCGAATGGACAAGGCGAACGATGTTCTTTATAAAGTCGCCTTTTTCGTTTGAAAGATAATTGTCCACAAGCGACTTGTCGATTTTTACAACATTAATCGGCAGGAATGTAAGATAGCTAAGGGAAGAATATCCAGTTCCAAAGTCGTCCAAGGCAAGAGAAATTCCACGCTTTACAAATTCATTCAAAAGCTTTGAAACCGCTTCCTTGTTTGAAATAAACAGGCTTTCTGTAATTTCAATGCAGATAAGTTCCGGCGGAATATTATAACGCTTTAAAAGCTCTTCAAGGAAATCAACATAATGAACGTCCGAAACCTGGCTGTAGGAATAATTTATTGAAACTTTATACAAAGGAATTCCGTGCTCGCGCCATTCCGCCATCTGCCTTACAACTTTTTCTGTAAGGATTCTGTCGATTTTTATAATCTGACCTGTTTCTTCTGCAATCGGAATAAACTGCGCCGGCGAAACTTTGGTGTTTTTTAGTCTCATAAGAGCTTCGTATCCGTGGATTTCTCCAGTTTCAACATCAATCTGCGGCTGATACGCAACCCAAATTCCGTCGTTTGCAATAGCGTCATCAAGAATTCTTGAAATACGGTTATTTTCAAATATGCGGTCTCGCATTTTTTCGTTAAAGAAAACCGACTTATTCTTTCCGGAATTCTTAGCACGGTAAAGCGCAATGTCCGCATTTTGAATCATTTTTTCCATTTCATCATCATTAGAATTCACAATTCCCAAGCTAGACTGAATATGGATATTGCTTTCAGCATAGTTAATCGGATTATTAAAAATAGCTCTAAGTTCATGAATCTCTATTGAATCTTCATTCAGTTGCTTTTCAAGATAAAGCACAAGGAATTCATCTCCACCGAACCGCGAAACAAAAATATCTTTTCCGGCAGAATAAGATTTGAGCCTTGAAGCAATTGTCTTTAAAACAATATCGCCGCAAGCATGGGAATAAAAGTCGTTTATATTTTTAAAGTCGTCAATATCAAAAAGAACAAGCGAAAAGTTTTTTCCGGATTTCTGAATATCATTGAACACAGCCTGAGCCTTGAATCTGTTAGGCAAATCTGTAAGCGAATCATGCCCAAGCATATATTCCATTTTTAAGTTTGAACGACGAAGCTCGTGCGAATTTTTTACTTGCGAAATTATAAGAATCAAAGAAACCGCAATAAAAATAAAAAGCGAAACTGCGACTCCGATTATTCCGAACAAAACTCCGCGGCTGTTTTTTTGCATTTGATCTTGAATGTTTACAAATACGGAATTCAACGGAAAAGCTGAAGGATTTAACTTGCGCTCTTCGATTACCTTGTAGTCAAAAATAAATTTTCCGTCTTTTATTCTTTGGAACGGAACATATTTTTCACCGTCAATAATATCAAGAGCCATTTTCGCGGCAAGAGCACCGGCTTTTTCGTAGTCAACCATTTTTCCGCCAAGAAAGCCGAATCCCACGCCATTCGCATTGTGGCTGAATACAGGTGCAGAAGTGTTATTTACAATAAAGTCCGCCTGTTCTTCCATGGAATATTTTATGCCGTCAGCATCTTTTGAAGCTCCCAAGTAAAACACAACAGTCTTGTCATCCAGCGCGGAAAGCTGTCTGGCAATCTGGCTTTTTGTAAATGCAGAAGCATCAATTCCAGAAAACTCAATATTTGGAATTTTTTCACTGGCATTTATGAATACATTGTAATTTTCATAACTAGCATCGCTTTTGTCATAAATTGCAACATAATGTTCCGCGGAAGGAAAAAGCTTTCTTGCAACTGAAATTGTATCCGCCAAAAATCTTGTTGTGCCGATTCCCCAGAAATTCTTTTTTTCATAAAGACGTTCCGCCCTTATGTTGCTTTCTATGCAAAAGAACACAATAGGAATTCCTGCAAAAAGAGAATCACTATTGCGCTCAACAAAGTTGCATGAATTATTTCCGCTTACAAGAACAGCGTCATATTTTGTTTCCTGCTGCAAAAACTTAACGCGCTCCTTTAAGAATTCTGGAAGCTTTTTATCATAAAAATCATCAGGCTCAAAATATTCAATATCAACATTTATATTGTTCTTTAAGAAAACATTTCTTATTCCTTTTTTCTGAAGCTCAACAACATAAGAGTTCGGCATTGAGCTTAAAAAAAGAACATTCGCTCTTGGATTTTTTAACTTTGTATTTACAAGAGTTGAAGACAAACGGTTTCTATATAGAAAGAAACAAAGCGAAAGAACACTGCTCAAAAGAAGAAAAGACGCAATGCCCATCAGAATAGAAAAAAATCTTTTTTTTGCCATAACACTGCCTCCATAAAAAGCCAAATTAAAATCTCTCTTTAAGATAGCTTTTTAAGCCGCTTTTACGGTTTGGACAAACACTAAATGAAAAACGGCAGTTAATGTTAAATTCTGCAATGCAAATTTGCAAACTGGTGGTTATAGATAACTAAATTATACCCCACAAAAATTATTTTTACAATACCCCCCCCCCACGAATTTTTTTTAACAAAAACAGCTGAATTTTTACATTTTAAGGCAGAAATTTATAATAAAATCTTTATTAAGTCCGCTCTTCCAGCCTGAATTAATGCTTCTTTTACAAGCTGGGCATTTTCTTTTTTGTTAAACTGAAGCAAAGCGCGCTGAAGTCTTCGTTCGTGTCCGCCGCGGGCAACATAAACTTCTTTAAATTTTCCGTCTGATTTTTTTTCATGCGGATTCAGCCCTGTATAATACATGCAAGTTGCAAGGCTTCCCGGTGTTGGATAAAAATCCTGAACTTGATCTGGAACAAAGCCTGTTTTCTTTAAATAAAGAGCCGTTTCAATCGCTTCTGGAATTCCGGCTCCCGGATGCCCCGCAATATAATATGGAACTAGATACTGTTTAAGCCCAAGCTCTTTGTTTGCCTTTGCATATTCCGCAGAAAACTTTTCATAGACAGCGTGAGTGCTTTTGCGCATAAGAGCAAGAACTTTGTCGCTAACGTGTTCGGGAGCAACTTTAAGCTGTCCGGAAACATGATGCTTGCAAAGCTCATACAAAAATGTCTTGTCTTTATCAAGCATAAGATAGTCAAACCGTATTCCGCTTCTTATAAAAACTTTTTTTACATTTGGAAGCGAACGAAGCTTTTTTAAAAGCTCTATATAATCTTTGTGGTCGGCTTTTACATTCTGACATGGAGAAACTCCAAGACAGTCGCGGTTTTTGCACGCTCCGTTTTTCTTCTGAAACTCGCAGGCATCACTTCTAAAATTCGCAGTAGGTCCGCCAACATCGTGAATGTATCCTTTAAAGTCAGAATCCTGCGTCATTTTTTTTGCTTCGGACAAAAGACTTTCGTGGCTTCTAGACTGAATGCGCCGCCCCTGATGAAAAGTTATTGCGCAAAAACTGCAAGCTCCAAAACATCCGCGGCAACTCGTAAGACTAAATTTCACTTCGGAAAGAGCGGGAATTCCCTTCTTGCCATTTGAAGCAGCAACATCATACATTGGATGCCACTTGCGCTCAAAAGGCAGATCATAAATCGAATCAAATTCAGCCTGCGAAAGAGGAAACGCGGATTTTTCCTGAATTACAAACCGGCTTTCTGAAGGCTCGGCAAGAACGCTTCCGTTTATTGCGTCTGTATTTTCTTCCTGAATTTTATAGGACAAAGCGAACATTTCCTTGCTTTCCGGCGTATTTTTGCTTACCTCCTCAAATGAAGGAAGCATTATAGCGTCAGCGGGAACTTCATCTTTTTTTCCAGTAAACCAGCACGTTCCTCTTACGCCACGGATTTTCCGCGCGGAAATTCCTTTATCAAGCTGAGATGCAATTTCAAGAAGAGCTTTTTCGCCCATTCCGTAAATAAGAAGATCAGCTTTTGAATCTAGAAGAACAGAATGCTTTACCGTGTTTGACCAGTAGTCATAGTGAGCAGTGCGGCGCAGGCTTGCTTCAATTCCGCCGATAATAACATTTACGCCCTTATATGCTTCGCGGATTTTTGCCACGTATTGAATTACTGCTCTGTCCGGCCGATGACCTTTTTCGCCTCCGTGGGAATACGAATCTTCTGAGCGAGGCTTGTTGTTCGCAGTGTAATTTGAAACCATGCTGTCCATTGCGCCTGCTGTTACAAGAAACGAAAGACGAGGCTGACCAAGAGCTTTAAAATTTTCCGCAGATTTCCAGTCCGGCTGGCACAAAATTCCTACAGAATATCCGCGGGATTCCAAAAGCCGTCCCAAAAGAGCCGCTGCAAAAGACGGATGGTCAACATAAGCGTCTCCAGAAACAAAAACAAAATCAAGCTGACCTATTCCGCGCTCTTCAAGGTCTTTCCTGCAAACTGGCAAAAACATTGTTCTACTATACTTTAGTTTTTGGTTAAAATCCATAATTTTAAAGCAAAATTGCATCGCCATTATTACCCGAATTTTCAAGCTGATTAACAGTTAATCAGTTATAGAGTTCTTCTATAGCTCAATATAAAAAAACAGTATAAATAAACCTATTGAATCAATAGGAAATAATCAGTATTGTTTCCTCATCGCGCGGAAAAATTCACTCTTGATTACGATTGGAGGAAAATATGTCAAACAAAAAGCAGCTTGTGCTTGACGCATTGAACAATAAACCAACAGAACGTGTTCCTGTGGGATTTTGGTTTCATTATACAAAAAACGAAATGCTCCCGGTTTCAGAAAATCCAGAAATGAGAAAACAAAACTTGGACGGACACAAAAAATTCGTTCAGGAATTCAAGCCGGACTTTGTAAAACTTATGAGCGACGGATATTTCTTTGAGCCAAAGACAGCAAAGTTTCTTCACAATGTAAAATCCGCAAAAGAGCTTTACGAGCTAAAGCCGGTTTCCAAAGACGACAGCTGGATTACAGAACAGGTTTCGCTTGTAAAGGAACTTACTTCTTCGTTCGGAAATGAAGTTCTCACTTTTTACAATATTTTTACTCCGGCGACAGCATTCAAATGGAGTGTTGAAGGCGCGGACAAAAAACTTGCCCAGTTTATAAAAGAAGACAAATATGCAGTTTTGTATGCGTTAAGCGTAATCGCAAAAAATACGCAGGCAGTTGCAGAAGCCGTAATAAGCGAAGGAAAAGCAGACGGAATTTATCTTAGCGTGCAAACAATTCAAGACGCTTTTGTAGCTCCTGATTTGTATGCGGAAGTAATTTCCCCGTCGGAACTTTCTGTGCTGAATGCCGCGATTGGCGCGGGCGGAAAAAATATTCTGCACGTATGTGGCTACGAGGGAGCAAGAAACAACCTTTCGCTGTTCAAGAATTATCCTGCGAACGCTGTGAACTTTGCTTCGGTTGTTGAAGGAGTTTCGCTTGCGGAAGCAAAAAAGATTTTCGGCGGAAAAACAATAATCGGCGGATTCGCAAACACAACAGATGGAATTCTTTTCAGCGGAACAAAAGAAGAAATTCAAGCTGAAACAAAACGGATTCTAAAAGACTCTGGGCGCACTGGAATAATCCTTGGAGCAGACTGCACAATTCCGCGCAGCACAGATTTGCAGCATCTTGAATGGATCCGCGAAGCCGCAGAGTAAAAAAATATATAATTCAAATTGTCATTGCCGTACCTGACATGGCAATCTGTTACACGATAATGACAAAAGAAACTAAACGAGGTGAATTATGAAAAAGACATTTTTAGTTTTTATTGCATTGACAGCAATTATTCCGCTTTTTGCAAAACCAAAAAAATCAGACGGAAAAATTCAGAAAATCCGCGTAGCTCACACAAACTATTACGTTCCTTATGATTTTGTAAATGACAAGGGCGAATCAGACGGATTTGAAGTTGCTGTTCTAAAAGAAGTTAACAAGCTTCTTCCACAGTATGAATTTGAATATTTTCCGACTTCCGATGATGACCTTTTAATCGGAGTTCTTCAGGGAAAATATGATGTGGGAACAAAAGGTGTTTGGATTACAGAAGAGCGCAAGAAAAAATATATTTTTCCTCAGAACCCAATTGCGGCAAGCATCATTGGAATTGTAATCAGAAAAGACACAGCGGACAAAATAACAGACATAAAGTCGTTTGCAAAGTATTCAGGAAAACTTGTTCCAATCGGACCTTCAAATGCGCAGTACAACATTATCGATGAATACAACAAGCAAAATCCAGATGCCCGGGTAAAGCTTGTGGCAGGAGATCAGTTTGAAGCAGCGGACGGTTATGTTTGGGTTGTGGAAGGCAGATACGATGCCCGGGTAGACATAAAACTTTCGTTCCAGAACAACATTGAAAAAGAAGGCGCGCCTTATGCAAAATACAAGGACAAACTTTCTTATGTTCCGTACAAAGCGATTCCAACCTGGCCGCTTTTCAACAGAAAAAATCAGGCTTTTGCAAACGCTTATGACGAAGCAATAAAAACGCTCAAGGAAAACGGCACGCTCGAAAAACTTTCGCAGAAGTATTTTGGCGAGAACATTTTTTCCTTTGTAGAATAAAAACATTAACTTTTGGGAGCACCGTAAAAACATGGACAGACCATTTTATCCTGAAAAAATTCTTGAGCTTATTCCAGTTCTTTTGCCTTACCTGTTGGTAACTTTTAGAATTATCGCGGGAACAGTTTTGACTGGACTTTTCATAGGGTTTTTTCTTGCAAAAGGAATGCTTTCTTCCCACAATGCGCCAAGGAAAATTTCTTCCCTTATAATAAACGCATTCAGATGCACGCCCTCAATTGTAATGCTGTTTGTAGTTTTTTACGGACTCCCAAATTTATTCTGGGCAATATTCAAGGTTGACATAAATGGCTGGGCAAAATCATTTTATGTAATTCTTGCGCTGGGACTTTTGTTTTCAGCAAGCGCAGCGGAAATAATGAGGGCAAGCTACCTAAGCGTTCCAAAAGGTCAAAGAGAAGCCGCATTGACTTCCGGGCTTACAGAGTTCCAAGCTTTCAGGCGGATAATTTTTCCGCAGGCATTCGCAGTGTCGCTCCCAAACCTTGGAAACAGCCTGATTGCGCTTTTAAAGGAAGGCTCGCTCGCATATACAATCGGACTTGTGGACGTAATGGGAAAAGGCAACCTTTTTATCAGCATGAATTTTGGAGCTTATGCTGTGGAAACTTATACAGCTCTTGCGTTTATTTACTGGATGCTCACAATTTCAATTGAGCAGATTTTCGGCAGACTGGAAAAACATTTTTCACGTGGAAGAAAAACTTTTTAACTGGGAGAACTTATGTTTGATGTAGAATTTTTCTTTAAAACATTTTGGCTTTCTTTTAAGGCTCTTCCTGTTACTTTAAAAATAACCGCCGTGGCTTTTGCTGTTGGAACCGCGCTTGGATTTTTGATTGCACTTTGCAGAATACACAAGATAAAAGTTCTTTCACAAGTTTGCACATTTTTAGTTTCGTTTATACGCGGAACTCCAGTTGTTCTTCAGATTCTTGTTGTGTATTCAATAATTCCGTCTCTTTTAAATTCGATTTTAAAAAATGCCGGAAGCTCAATTGACGTGTTCAAAATAAATCCGATTGTCTATGCTTACATCGTATTTTCATTGAACAACACGGTGATTCTTTCTGAAGTATTCCGCTCGGCTTTGCTCACAGTCAGCAAAGGACAGTTTGAAGCCGGAATCACTTGCGGACTTACAAGCTGCCAGACTTACAGAAGAATCATAATTCCGCAAGCACTGGAAAGCGCACTTCCGAACATCTGCAACGCAACCGTAAATCTTATAAAAAACACTTCGCTTGCATTTATGATGACTGTAAAAGACATTACAGCAGTTGCAAGAATTGAAGCTTCCTACGGCTACAATTATATCGAATCTTATCTTGATATTTTTGTAATCTACATAATTGTGTGTTCTATAGTCCAGCAAATTTTCAGGCTGGCGGAAAAGAAAGTTTCAGTTTATAGAACAGGAAAAAGAGCGTTAAAATTAGAAGGTGAAAAATGCTGAAAGTAAAAAATGTGCACAAGTCATTTGGTGAAAATGAAATATTAAAAGGCGTTGATTTGACAGTTGAAAAAGGAGACGTTGTTGTAATTATCGGACCTTCCGGCTCTGGAAAAACAACGTTCCTGCGTTGCCTTGATTTTCTTGAAACTGCGGATGAAGGCGAAATGGAATTTGATGAAATACATACAGACCTTTCTCATCCGCATAAAAAAACTGTTCTTCAAGTGCGGCGGAAAACCGGCTTTGTTTTTCAAAACTACAATCTTTTTACCAACAAGACTGCACTTGAAAATGTAATGGAAGGTCTTGTTACCGCAAGAAAAATTCCAAAGGAAGATGCAAAAAAAACTGCGGAAGGAGCTCTTTTAAAAGTCGGACTTTTGGAACGCAAGGATTTTTATCCGTCGCAGCTTTCTGGAGGACAACAGCAGCGTGTCGGAATTGCGCGCGCCATTGCAACGAATCCTGATGTGGTTCTTTTTGACGAGCCTACGTCTGCTCTTGACCCTGAACTTGTTGAAGAAGTTCTTGGCGTTATAAAAAAGCTTGCAAAGGAAGGAACTACAATGATTGTTGTTACGCACGAAATGAGTTTTGCGGAAGATGTGGCGACTCAAGTAGTTTTCATGGACGGCGGAGTTGTTGTAGAAAAAGGCACAAGCGCGCAGATTTTTCAGCATCCAAAAGAAGAGCGCACAAAGAAATTTCTTCAGCGTGTTTTAAAGCCAATCGAATATATAATTTAAAAAATCAGGCGGAAAAAATGGCGTTATCAATAGAAACAAAATGCATTCACTTGGAAGATAAGGACAACTGTAAAAATCATTACGGCGCAGTAAGTTTCCCGATTTATCAGACAGCAACTTACGCGCATCCGGGAGCCGGAAAAAGCACTGGCTTTGATTATTCGCGTCTACAAAATCCAACCCGTGAGCAGCTTGAAAAAACTGTCGCTTCACTTGAAAACGGAATCGATTCATTTGCACTTTCAAGCGGAATGGCTGCAATAAGTCTTTTGATGGAACTTTTTTCTCCGGGCGACAATTTGATTGTAGATTCAGATCTTTACGGCGGAAGCATTAGACTGTTCGACAATGTTTCGGCAAAAAATGGAATTGCATTTACCCGCACAGAATTCAGCAAAGTTTGCAATGAAAACGGAATTGAAAATTTAATCACAAAAAACACAAAGGCGCTTTACGTGGAAACTCCCACAAACCCGATGATGAATGTTTCGGACATTTCGCTTCTTTCTAAAATTGCAAAAAAGCACGGACTTCTTTTGATTGTGGACAACACATTTCTTTCGCCATATTTTCAAAATCCGCTTAACCTTGGCGCAGACATTGTAATTCACAGCGGAACAAAATATCTTGGCGGACACAACGACACACTTGCAGGATTCATTGTTACAAACAGAACCGACATTCAGGAAAAACTGCGGTTTCTTATAAAGACAACTGGAGCTGGACTTGCGCCGTTTGACTGCTGGCTTATTTTGCGCGGAATAAAAACTTTGGCTGTAAGAATGGAACGCGCGCAAGAAAACGCATTCAAAATTGCAAAGTGGCTAAAAGAAAATCCGCTTGTTGACCGCATAATTTATCCGGGCTTTTCTGAACATCCTGGACACAAAATAATGAGAAAGCAGGCAAGAGGGTTCGGCGCAATGATTACATTCCAAGTCAAGTCGCAAAAGCTCGCGCTTTCAATTTTGGAAAAAGTTTCGCTTATCCGTTATGCTGAAAGCCTTGGCGGTGTTGAAACATTAATAACTTATCCTACGACTCAGACGCATGCTGATGTTCCGGAAGAGCTTAGAATAAAAAATGGAATCACAAATGCAACATTGAGGCTTTCTGTTGGAATTGAAAACTGCGAAGATCTTATAAAAGAATTTAAGCGGGTGTTTTCACAGGCGCAAAAAGAGGAATAGAATTTTATGGAACGAAATCTTGACTTTGACACAATCGTTGACAGAAAAAATACAGACTGCTTAAAATATGACTTTGCAGTTCGGCGAGGGCTTCCAGAAGATGTGCTTCCGCTTTGGGTTGCCGACATGGACTTTAAAACTTCAAGCTACATAATCGATGAGCTTAAAACAGTCTGCGAGCATGGAATTTTTGGATACACAGAAACTCAAACTGAATATTTTAACGCGATTGCCGGCTGGATGAAAAATCAGCATAACTGGAAAGTTCAGGAAGAATGGCTTATAAAAACTCCGGGTGTTGTATTTGCTCTTGCAATGGCGGTAAAAGCATTCACGCAAAAAGGAGACGCCGTTATTCTGCAGCTGCCGGTTTACTATCCGTTTATGGAAGTAATCCGCGACAACGAAAGAAAAATTGTAAGCAGCGATCTTGTTTTGGGCAACGATAACCGCTACCACATTGACTTTTCCGATTTTGAAAACAAAATTATCCAGAACAACGTAAAACTGTTTTTTTTGTGCAGTCCGCATAATCCTGTTGGAAGAGTTTGGAGCAAGGAAGAACTTTTGCGACTTGGAGAAATTTGCCTTCGCCACAAAGTAATTGTTGTAAGCGATGAAATTCACAACGATTTTATTTTTGAAGGACAGCACAATGTGTTTACTTCATTAAACGAAGAACTTGCAAATGTAACCATAACTTGCACTTCGCCAAGCAAAACTTTCAATCTTGCAGGAACGCTTATTTCAAATATTTTTATTTCAAATTCTGAGCTTAGAAAAAAATTCAAAAAGCAAGTTAACGCCGCAGGAATAAGCCAGCTGAGCGTGTTCGGAATAAAAGCCTGCCAAACGGCATATCAGCATGGACTTGAATGGTTCACTTCTGTAAAAAAATACATAAAGGCGAACATTGATTTTATTGAAGAGTTCACACAGAAAAATCTTTCCGGCGTAAAAATGATTCACCACGAAGGAACTTATCTTGTCTGGCTTGACTTCCGCGGAACTGGACTTAATGTGCAGGAACTTGAGGACTTGATTATCAACAAAGCGAAACTTTGGCTTGACAGCGGAAAAATTTTCGGAACATCGGGAAACGGATTTCAGCGGATAAATGCAGCCTGCCCGCGTAAAACTCTTGAAGAGGCAATGAAAAGAATCCAAAAAGCGTTGCAATAAATTTTGTTGAAAATGTTGAACAGTGATTTTATAATCAATGCATGAAACATTTTTAAATTATTTTCTTCACTCAAAGCTGTTGTTTGCATTGCCGCCTTATGGGAGCTGTGCAGCTGCTCTGGTTTAGACGGAATTTTTTCAGATGACGAAGATGACAGCAGCTCAAAGGAATCTTCATTTGCAGGAAAATACACAAAGCCAACAACCGGAACTGTCACTTTTTATGAAGGCTACGATGCAACTTCTGTAGCATATTATGTTCCGCAGATTGAAAACGGATTTTACAAATGCGCAGTTTCAGAACCAAAACTTGCAGAGCTTCCACCTGGAACTGCCCTTGAAATAACTTACAACGGAACAACAATCAATGCGCTCATAACTGACCTCTGCCCTTCTTCAGAAAACAGCAAATGGACAAGCCAAAGCTCATATTTCTTTGACCTTGCAAAAAACGCATTCACAAAACTTGCGGACGAAAAATTAGGGCACATTGACGTTACATTCAAAATGATTCCATATCCAACAAAGTCAAATATTTTCTTTCAGGCAAAAGACGGAATCAATGAATGGTGGCTTGCCGGAAGATTTTACAATATGCGCTATCCGCTTAAAAAAGTTGAAATCAGCATTGACGGTTCTGCATACAAGAAAATGACACGAGATTCTGCGCAAAACAACTGGTACAAATTTGATGGACAAAATTTAATTTCCGGAAAAAAGAAATTCCGCCTGACAGACGTTTACGGACAAGTCATAGAAACAGACGAAATTTCTTATGTTTCAGAAATGGGAAAATACGACTGCAGAAAAAATTTTGAGTATTAAGTTAATATTGAAAATGGGAATTTAATAAATACAAACTGAATTTCTTAATTCCCTTTTCACCTATAAAAACTTTTTTAACTTTTCCGTTTTTTATAAGCCATACTGACGGAATCAACGGAACATTAAATTCTTTTTCACGCGGAATAAATTTTTGCTCGCCATTTTCATGAAGAACCAAATCTTGCCACAAGTAATCGTGTTTACTTTTATAATCAATATAAGATTCTTCCTTTTTTTCAAATGGAAGGGAAGCAAAAGGAATATTTTTTGAAGAAGTTGCAACTGTTTCAAATACATTTACACAATGCGGACACCAAGTCGCCCAGAAATACAAAGCATAAGTTTTGTTCTCTGCTTCAAATTCAGTGAACGACTTGGAATCGTCTGAATCAGAATAAAAAAACATTTTCGATTTGTCCCACTGCTTGTAGAGTTTTTGAGCAGTTCCCTTTGTGTAGTTCATTTTTGAACGGATAAAGTAAACGACTTTTTCCTTCTGGCAAAACAACATACCAGCAAAAAAAGCGAACAGCGTAACAATAGTATAGTTTATAATATTCTTTTTAATAACGATTGCTAAGAAATGAGTATCCATAGCAAACTCCATCTTCGTAGCAATACTTTGGGAAAGCTTCTCTGTCAGCTCTGGCTTTGCACTCAGAGTCGCTAGAATATTCGTGAGAAACACCATCGCTACTAGTAGTATAGTACAAGTGGTATCTATATGGATAACCTGCATCTTCAGCAGAAGGACATCCGTCATCATCTTTAAGGGCATCACAGGAAATAAAAATTAGTCCCAAGTTCAAAAGCAATGCGACACAAAAAAGAATTTTTTTCATATTTTTCATAATTTATTCCTTGTCTTCACTCAAGCCATTAACGTATATGTCCATAACTTTCTGAGAGAACTCGCTGTCTGAAGGCATTGCTCTTTTAATTTCATCAGAAGGAACAAACATCAAAACATATACAGTTCCATCTTCGGCAATAAAGCGGTCAACTCTAATAATGCCGGAAATTTTAACTTGAGCTACAGATGACTGAAAATCTTTGTAAGCAGTCTGAGTTTTGCTGTCTGAATCTGCCGCATCAGATTCCTGTTTTGCAATAGCATTTAATTCCTGCTTTACAAAAAATGCGATTTGAGCCTTTCCATCCAAATCAGCGGCGCTTGTAGAAGTGCTCACATCAGAATATTTTGCTTTTCCAGATGCAAAAAAGCCGACTTCATCAACAGGACCTTTCCAATAATATCCGCCTTTGTTCCAGCCACTCTTAAACTGCACGTCTGCCCAAGCCGGAAGATTCATCTTTAAATTCTGCTGATATGCAGAAGTATCACGAGCATCTCCAGTAGGTTTTGAAGCACACCCAGCAAAAATACCTAATACCATTGCGATAAACACCGCGCCTAAAATTTTTTTCATAAAAATTCCTCCAACTAAAAATTTATTTTCATCCTTATGTAAAAAGGATTTTTTACTTGCTTATGCTTCCACAAATTCCGATTGCAGCTCCGCCAACCCAAGTAATTGCAGAAATAGGAATTGTAACCGCAGTACCGATAATATTTGCCGTAGCAGCTGTTGAAGCAGCATCTGCTTTTGATGAAAGTGAAACAGACATCGTATTGTCAAACTCACTATGTTGAATCGCATAAATTTTTTCAGAATCAGAAAGCCTGCTTGATTCCGCTCCAGCAATTTGATTGTATGTGTCAACTTCAATATGATTGTTTGTGAATGCCTTATGATATTCTGGGTAATGTTTTATCCTATTGGCTTCTTTTGCGGCAGTTGCCTTTTCCTTGGATTTTTTGTAGCTTGGAAGCATCCAAACAGAATCATTGTTGCTCGAATAGTTTCCTGTTGCAAAATTATAACCGCCTCCAAAATTTATAAAGGCATAACCAAAGCATTTAAGAATGTTCCAAGTTGTCGCTCCCAAAATAACGAACGGTTTTCCTAAAAATGAATATGCTAAATAACCGCTATCTACAGTGCTGTGAACAGTCACTTTCTCAACGCAAATTTCACTTCTTGTTTTTGTTGCTGAATTTTCCTCTGTTATTTCGGCAAGCTCCGTTACATTTTGTTGAGTTTTGCGTTTTTTATTCACATCTTTGTAGGCTGTGGCAAAATATGAAGGCAACCTTGCTGAAAGTTTTTTCTTTTCTGAAAATGTGATTTTTTCCTGACTAGTAACATTCCGTGCTATCCTAAATCCTACATCGACATAAATCTTATTTTCAGGAACTTTTAAAGTATAACCAATCTTCGCACTATCAGAAGCATCATTTACAGAGCCGCCGCAAATATTGTAGCTATCGCTCCAAACCCATTCCCAAACGTTTCCGCTCATGTCAAAAATACCAAGCTCGTTAGGCTTTTTTGTTCCAACCTCGTGAGTCTGTTTTCCGCTATTGCTTTTTGTCCAGGCCACTTCTGCCGCTGAGTTACTTCCAGAAAAATTTGTTCCTGCTGAAATTCGTCCGCCTTTTGCCGCAAATATAAATTCGTCTCCTGTTAAAATTCTGTAGCCGTCAGCAGATTTATCATAATTCCAAGTGGTTCCTAAAAGTCTGTAGCATGGTGATTTTCCTTCATTCATACTGAGCTTATTACAAAATTCAAACGCATCATATAAACTAATTCCTTCAACAGGAAGCTGTTCTCCTTTATGTGTACTTGAATTCGTTTTCATAACCTTTTGCCACTGAAACTGCGTAACTTCTTTTTTTGCAACAAAGAAATCCTGATTTTTTACAGTATTCTCAACATAAACAAAGTCGCCATAATCAACAAGGTTGCGATATTCAGAATTTTTGTTTGCAGTTGAAACTGAAGAATTTGTGTCAGATTTAAGCCGCCCGTTTACTGAAACAAAGTTTTTTTCACCTATAAAATTTCCATTCTTGTACAGTTTTACATTCATCGTTTCTGCCGCATTAGAATCCGATGACTCAACAAAGGCTTCTGCATAAAGTCCGCTCACTTCTGCAGTCCAAGTTTCCTTTGTGGATTTTGAAACAAACTTGTCATCTTTTGTAAGTTCCACTACCTCGCTCACAAGCTTGTCATCCTCGTAATATCTTTGATATGTTTTTTGATAAACATTTGTCGTTGCGCAAGATACAAAAATAAGCGGAAAAAATGATATAAAAGATAAAGTTTTTAACTTCATAAAAATCCCCTAAATTTTCAAACCATTGCTACTGACGAGGAATATTATTCAAGGCTTCCATTTTGGCTATGTAAGTTTTTTGAATTTCCATTTCCGCATCCATTTTTTTTGTGCATTCATCTGCTTTTTTATTTTCATCTGAAATTGTAATATTTTCTAATGTTATGGAAAGATTATTGGCAGCAATCGCCATATCGTTAGAAAATATTTTATTTGACCATCCGCTTGTGTTTGTTCCCTCTTTTGCACTGTCTATTTTTCTTTGCAATAATCTATTCTCGCTTTCACGTTCACGGTTCTCATTTTCAAGTTCATATTTTGAATCTCTTGCCACAGCCGCACGATTCCATGCATCCTGTCGTTCATTAAAATATTTTTCCCATCGTTTAGAAGACTGATCATGCCGCAGATTATATAAATCCATCAAATAATTTCGCGCCGACTTTCCTTTTGAATCTTTTGTATCAATGTCGATTCCACTGATTTTTAGAAGATTGTCAGAAATATTTTCGTACTGTTTTTTAGAAGCAATGCAAATAGGACTTTCGTTCTGACTGTTCAGCACATTTACATCCGCTCCAAACGAAACTATTTTTTTTACAGAATCTTCCATGCCGGAACTGCACGCATAATGAAGGCTTGTGTTTCCAAGATTGTCTTTTGCCAAAACATCCGGGTGAAAAGCTAAAATCCAAGCAGAAGTTTCAGGCTTTTTGTTCTGCAAAGAAATCATAAGAGGAGTTTGTCCCGCATTGTTTTTTGCATTCAGTAAGCCTGAATTTTTTTCAAGCACAATTTGACTTAGCTCTTTGGAAGCCGAATCAGTATTCGTCAAAATTGAAGAATGTATGGCAGTATTTCCGCTAGCATCTTTCTCTTCTGTAGAACCACCTGCATTTAAAAGAAGCGCAACGCCATTTGTAAATCCGCTTCCTGTTCCACACGCCAAAACAAGCGGAGTTCGACCTTTTGAATCTTTCTGATTTATTATTGAAGCAGCTTCTGGCACTTCCAAAAACAGCGAAAGTGAACTTGCATCGCAGTTTTCAGCTGCAACATGAAGCGCATTTCGTCCAGCAGAATCTTTAACAGTTATGTCTGCGCCAGCTTTTAAAAGAAGCGGCAAATATGAAAGTTTTTTATCGTTTAAAGCTGTAAATATTTGTTGCTGCGGAAATGTCGCTTTTGCATTTAAAAGTTTTCCTGCCGCATCGACATTGTCAACTTCATAGGCAAACAAAAATGGAGTTCTTCCTTTTGTATCTTTCGCCTCAATATTTGCTTTTTTATCTATAAGTGTTTGAAGTGCCGCACCAGAAAAATTTTCAATCGCAAAGAAAATCGGCGTCTGTCCATCTGCATTCCTTTTTTCAATTTCCGCTCCATTTTCAATAAGAACAGAAATTTGTTCCGGCTCATCATTTTTTATTGCAATTAAAAGCGGAGTTAAATTCTCATCATCTTCCGCATTAATTTCTGCGCCGCTTTCCACAAGAAACGGAATCATTTCCGTCTGGGACTTCATTACAGCAAGGTGGATCATATTCTTTCCGTCAGAAACAATCGAATAATTCTCGCCCAGCTCTTTAAAAAATTGCGCTATTTCTAAATTTCCTGTTACAACCGTCTGCACAACAGGATTCTGAAGATAACGGACTTTTTTTGTTCTTGCGCCATGTTCTATAAGAATTTTCACTATGTCGATATTTCCAGAATCAATCGCATCATTTATTGCCGTTCTACCAAAAACATTTTGATGATTCGGATCACAAATTTCATTTTCAGCAAGCCATTCCGCAATCAAAAAATTTTCAACCTGAATTGCAACTTGAAGCGCATTCGAACCGTCGTTCGCCGTAAAATTAGCAAGTTTTTTCTTTGAAACAAGTTTTTCTATATTTGAAAGTGATGCTTTTGCTATATCTTTTTTTGTAATCGGAAATACTGAGAAAATTGAAAAAATTAAAACCGCTAAAAATAAAATTTTCTTTTTCATAAAAAACCTGAATAAACTTATTTAACCGAAATCGAATCCTTTGGAACACAAAGAACATAATATTTCAGTTCGTCGTATGTTCCTGAAACTTTTACTTTTCGGATTTTTTTAACTCCGCCGGATGACGGAACGCCAGACTGCCCAGAAGCAGAAGTTGAAATTGTGAATTCTAAAAATGATTCTTCCGATGGTCCTACCCGAATAAATTTGTCTGTGCTGGAACAGATTAAATCGCCGTAAGTTTCTTTTAATAAGTCAGCCGAAAAACCAATCCAGCATTCCGCCGCAGTAACGATTTCTGAAATTTTCAACCTTGGAACTGTGTCTAAGTAAGAAAGAATATCAGCATACGAGCCTTTATAGGAAACTTCTTTCACTTTGTTTTTTTTGACAGAAAATGTGATTGAAGATTCTCCAGACGGCGAATAATAAATACAAGAATCATCAATGCTTGTATAATTATCTCCAAAATCAGCAACAACCTCATCAAATGAATTTTTTTTGTAATAATCCAAAGCCTTTTCAATCGTATCCCAATTTCTAAAATAGCCATCATCTTGAGAAAAAACACTGCAAGGCATAATCATAAAAAGTGCAATAAGAAATAAAACTTGAATTGATTTTTTCATGGTGGTTATTATCGCTCCTTATCTTTTTTGTTTACAAATGGATGATCTCCAGTATTAGGAGTTACAGGAGGATGTTCACCATTCATGCCAGTAAATGGATGATCACCTTGCATCTTAGCAAAGTTCTTTTTCGGCTTTACATAGGGATCATCACCTTTCATTTTTATATAAGCACGGTCTCTTTCTATTTTTACAATTGTATTCTTTAAGCAAAATACATTATCGCCTAACATCTTTTTACTTAAAGAGTTTTTCTTGCTTCTTGCCTTTAATCTCTTAACAAGCTTTTTATTCTTTTTCATTTTGTCACTCCGATTGTTATAAAAAAGAAAATAGATGAAAAAATAAATCCTATTACTAAAAGGGCAAGACCTCTTGCAACAGTCAAATTCTTTCTTGAAATGTTATTAACAATATCTCTGTTTTCATTTGTAAATCGTCTTGCATTTTCTATAAGTTCATCATAGTTGCCATCTGGATTTTTCTTTCGAAATTCCGCCAATTCATCAACGTTAAAATATGAAACACGCTTAGGGAAAATAATGCTAATACAAAAAATCAGCAAACCTGTTCCATATAAAAACAACAAGATGCAAAAACCAATGCTTGTGTTTTTAAATAAAATGCAAATCTGCGCTGATTTTATATATTCCATAAATTGTCCGAGCATTGTTAATATCAAAGTAATCACAGCCAAATATCCAACAGCCTTAGATTCAATGCGATCTTTAATTTCCAAATTCTGATTAATCTGCTGAATAATCATTTCTTCTACATTGATTTTATTTTTCATCTCTTTCACACTCTTTCTCCGATTACACGTGTTATGTTTTGCTGTTTATTTGAGCCGGAAATCCCGAAAATTTTATTTCTTTAAGATATATTTTATTATATCCTAAAGATACTGTCAAATTATTTCTTTGAGTAATATTTTGATATTATATGCAGGAAATAAAAAGTGTGTTTGGAAAAAATGTGCAGAAATACAGGAAGCTTTTAAAACTGACACAAGAGGAGCTTGCAGAAAAAATAGACGTTTCTCAGACTTTTTTAGCAAACATTGAACGTGGAAAAAGAGGCGCGAGCATGGAAACAATAGAGCTTCTTGCAAAATCTCTATCGATTCCATACACAGCTTTGTTTGAAACAGAAAAAGAAGAGCCTGTTTCAACTATAAATAAAAAAGTTTTCTATTACAATCTTGAAGAATCTCTAAGGGATTCTATTGAAACTGCCGTGCATGAGTGCATAAAGAAAAACCTAAACAGCAGCAAGTAAAATATTTAAAATCCCATCTATTCCTTTTGGCGGCCCGCAATCTGCAGGTTCATTTTTTTTGCTTCCTGCAGACCTTTTAAATATTCAACAAGCATTACAATAAAGAAAACCACAACAAAAGTTAGTTCCATTCCCGCAAGCATTTTAATGCTTCCAAAGCTGAACCAGTCAAGTTTATAGCCGACAGCCAGAACTAGAAAATTTATAATCAAGAAATATAAAATCCTCAGAGCAATAAGTTTTCCTTTTGAAAATTCATCTTCCTTCAAAAGCGGAATATATAAAATAGAAGAAATAAAAGCAATCAGAAAAACTCCAAAGATGTAGGACAAATGCAGCTCAATATCCGCGCCCCAGCAAACATAGCAGTAAATTCCAGAACAGAGAAAAATTCCTGTTGAAATAACACAAAACATGCTTACGATTCTTGCAACTGAATTCATTTCTAGCCTCCGTTTACATTCCAAGCTTTTCTTTTAGCAGTGGAACATACATTCTTGAAATTATAACTTTGTAGCCGTTTTTTAAGACAGCTTCAAATCTTCCGCCAAACGCAGGAACAAGCTTGGAAATTTTATTTATATTCAAAACCACAGCTTTGTTCACTCTGATAAAATCCTTGGAAAGAAGCTCTTCTTCCAGCTGATAAAGCTTACTCTTTGACTCGTAGACATTTTCTTTTGTGTACGCAAAAACATTGTTGTCCACAGATTCAAAATAAAAAATTTCCTTTGGCTCAATGACGACAATCTGCGAATCTTTAAAAACCGCAAGCTTGTCTTTTCCGTCTTTAAAAGAATTCAAAAGCCGGATTATGTCTGGACTAAGGTTTGAGCACTTTACAATTATTTCGTCCTCGCTTCCTGAATCTTTGTCTAAAATTGTAATTTTCATTTTCTATATTCTACTTCTTTTGAAAAATCTTTTCTGCATACCAGGCATTTCGCTTGGCATCTGTTTCACGTCCTGCCTTTCTGAAATTTTCCGCCGCGCAAACGTAATAATATGCAAGCGTTGTTTTCTTTTCATCTGAATCTTTGTCAAAATTCGCGCAAGATTTATAAAGCTCTGCAATACGCTCAAAGTCAGCTCCAGCTACCGCGGATTTTTTAAATACACTTTCTGGAACTGAAGAAGCGACATTGGCACGGTTCAAAAGAACTTCCATTTCGTCCTCGCTTCCAGCGCAAAGAAAAACGGCTTTGTCCAAACAAACAAACGCCTGCTTTACAAGTTTCATTGCAGCAAACACATTTGAATTTCCGCCGCGGATTGCAAGGCACGAACCATAGTACGCATTTGCAAGCGCAGAATTTTCCTGTTCAGCCACAAGTTCTGAAAAAAGCTTTTCGGCCTTTTTATATTCTCCCTGTTCAAAAACGCAAACTGCATATTCAATCTTTTCTGAAAATGAAACAGCTTCTTTTTGTGCTTTATCAAGCGGAATTATTTTTTGCTTTTGAAATTCATTGTAGCGTTCCTTAACTGCGTTTTCAAAATCTAAATTCTGCGAAGAAACTTCATCTTTCATTTTTACTTCAACTGGAAAAAGAGTGCGCGAAGAAAGCTGTTGGCTCTGCGGAACTTGCGCAGAACATCCGTCGAGCAAATCGTAAATTTTTTCATCTGAATCTGAAGGCAAAAATCCGCCTTTGTCCCATTCAGAAAATCCTCCAGCAACAACATAGTGCCAGGTGACTTTTGAAGTGTAGAATTTCTGAAGTTCTTTTTTTGCAAGCGGAATTCTCACAAAAATTTCTTTTCCGTTATTTCTAAAATAATTTTCGGTTTCGCAAATTAAAGTCCGACTTGAATTGTAGACAGTTCCATTTTTCTTGTTTACCCAAACTGCAAAATTCCACGGATGAAAAATATCAAACTTTACATTTTCAGCATCCGCAAACAAAGGCTCTGTTGAACCGCCGTTTATATTTTCCGCGCCAATGTAAACCATAATATTGCGGACATCAGGAATTCCGCATTTAAACTCAAGGTCAAGCTGCCAGTATTCCGGATTCTGTTGCCAGACCGCTTCGTAAACAGGCTTATGCACAGTGTAGCGAATCAAGTCAAGAGAACCTTTTTCAAACTGCTCATAATGCGGATAATTTAATTTTCCGCTTCCGTTGTCATCACAAGATTCGTCAAAGAAATCCGCAGCAATTTTTCCGCCGTTAAGCCAAGGAGAAGTTTTTAGCTTAAGCGATTTTACCATAAAATTTTGAACAGTATCTTCATTTATAAAAAACAGCGAAATACCAGCAAGACACGTAAAGCCGCACAAAAAAATCATAAAGTAATAAACAATTTTTTTCATATAAATCTCCAATTTAATAAACTGATGTTTAATGCGCAAAAAATTTCAAAATTATTTCGATTGAATTAATTGTAAAAGCCGAAGACATAATCACCCCGAACGTAAAAGCCGCAAACCTGAACAGATTTTCTGGCGCAAAGAATTTTTGAATTCCTTTTGCAAGCTTCGTTTTTGGCACAGGCTCACAGCATCCCTTATTAAATCTAAACTGATAAGAAATCGCTTTTTCAGGACAAACCGCAACGCATTCTCCGCATTTTGCACAAGTAATTTCCGGCGAATCTTTTTTCTGCTGAATTGTTGCAACATCGATTGCTCCAAACAGACAAGCCTGCGCACATTTCATGCAGCCTTTGCATTTTTCAGTGTCAATGCGCATTTTGAATGGACTTAGTTTGTCAGTCAAAGAAGCAAATGCACCAAATGGACAAAGCATACTGCACTGTGTCCTGCGCTTAGTCAAAATCGGAAGCACAACTACAAGCCCCAAGAAAAGCCCTATAAAAATAATACCCGCAATAAGTCCAGGAATTGTCGTCATAGGAAAAAATTCCGTCACAATTTTATACGGGCAGAACCAGTCGCAATAAAGAGCCGACATAGTTCCAAAACAGGCAAGAACCAAAAAGAACAAAAATCCAAACTGAAACTCTCGGATTTCCTTGTTATGAGCCAAAAGATTAAGCCGCCTTTTTTTTGCAATGTGCGAAAAACCTTCATCCCAGCCACCGTAAAAACAAACCCAGGCACACCAGCCGCGCCCAAGAACAAGAGTGAACACAAGCCATATACCAAGCATACTCGCAATTGAAGCAAAATGCCCTGAAACTCTTGCAGGAAAAATCACAGTTTGCGTTGCAAGATAAGACAAAAGTCCCTGCGGAATTACAATATGACAAAACGGAAGCTCGCAAGTTGCAAGAGCCTCGTTGGTAATTGCCATGCTTCCCCTTTCTGCAAAAAGATTTGCAATAAATCCAATGCAAAAAAACACAGCATAAGTTGTCAAAAAAATTCTGCGGTATATGGTTCCGCTTCCTTTCTTTTTGTTTTCTGAAAAAGTCATCCCGCCGTAAATAAACATAAGGAACAAACCATAAAAAATAGATACCGCGGAAAATCCGTTGTTGGTAATTACAAAAAACAAAATGACAATCGACATCAAGCCGCAAAGAATAACTGAAACAATCATCTTTCCATCTATTAAAAAAACAGTTTTATCAAGCCTTCAAAAATAAGGAAATAAAATCCGATTAAAAGTTGCGCAATACGTGAAATTCTTTTCAGCACAGGAAACATTTTTTGGACAAGCGGAATTCCAAAAAGCGGAAGAAAAAACGGAAGAGTTCCAACGTAAAAGAAAACAAGATAAAAAATTCCTTTCATGCCGGGCAAAAAGACAGAACGAGCAATAGCAGTCCACAAAGGAGCGCAAATATGAAGTCCCACCGCAAGCCCCGCAAAAACCGCAGTCAAAAAATCATTTCCTAGTTTTTTTAAGCCAGCGCATTTGCAGCCATCTTTTTCCCAGGGAAATTTTGCGCCGAATGAATTTAAAAGCAAACTCGCTCCACAAAAAATATAAGCGCATACAGAAAGACGCCTTGCAAAATATGGATCAAAAAATTCACTTGCAAGAAGACCTGCCGCGATTAAAGCAACTCCAAGAACAAAATACATCGCAAGCCTTGAAGCCAAAAATAATCCAATCAATCCCGCATTTCGCCTGCAAGAATTTTTTTCTGTTCCGAATAAAAACGGAATCAGCACAGGACCGCAGTACATTGCGCAGTAAGTTCCTGTTGAAAGCCCCAAAAGCACAGCCTCTAAAATCATTTTCAACCTCCAGCTTTTTAGCAGAACTTTACAGGCTGACAAAAAAATAGAAAAGATGATTTTAAGCGACTTGCAAAAACAAGAATGTAAGCTGCAAAATTTTAAAGGTGAAAATAAGAGAGAATAAAAAAAGGCGACCCCAAAAGCCGCCTCTTACACTTTTTAATTAATTGTTTTATTTCTCAACCTCTGTGCACTTTAGATGCAAATCATCCAATTGGCTTTGGTCAACCGCACTTGGACATTCATCCATCGGTGACATTGCCAGATTGTTCTTTGGGAAGGCGATTACTTCGTGGATGCTTTCCTCGTGGCACATGAGCATGATAAGGCGGTCGAGTCCTGGGGCGATTCCTCCGTGCGGCGGCGCTCCGAACTTGAATGCCTGTACCAAGAACCCGAACGCTTTTTCTGCGCGCTCGCGGCTGTAGCCTACGATTTCAAAGATGCGTTCCTGCAATGCCGGGTCGTTGATACGCATTGAGCCTGAGGCAAGCTCGTATCCGTTCAAAACAAGGTCGTAAAGGTCGCCTTTTACAGAACCCGGGTCGCTTTCCAACGTGTCCCAGTATTTTTTCTGCGGAAGCGTGAACATGTGGTGCTCTGTTTCCCAGTGGTTTTCTTCCTCGTTCCATGCAAAGTACGGGAAGTCGATAATCCATGCGAAGTGGAATTCGTCTTTCGGGTTGTAAAGGTTCAGGTCTTTTCCAAGCTGCTTGCGGACCGCTCCGAGCGCAACGCACGCTGTCTGCCATTTTTCGTCGCTTACAAACAAAAGAAGGTCGTTCTTTTCCGCTCCAAGCCTTGAGCAAATTTCCGCTTCTTTTCCGGCGAAGAACTTTGAGATTCCGCCTTCAAATTTTCCTTCCGCGTCAATCTTCATCCAGGCAAGGCCTTTCGCATGGTTGATTTTTGCAACTGCTTCAAGTGCTTCAATATGCTTTCTTGAATATTTGTCCGCGGCGTTCTTTACAACAAGGGCTTTAAGTCCGCTTCTCTTGTGGCGCTCGATGTTCTTGTCTGCGTTTGCACCTCCAGCCTTGAATGCGTTAAAGTCGCTCAAATCCGCCATAAAAGCCGCGTCCTGCATCTTCATGTCAAAGCGCAAGTCCGGCTTGTCGCTTCCGTAAAGGTCAAAAGCGTCGTCCCAGCTGATTCTGTCAAAATGAACCGGAAGCTCGTAGTTCAGGGTTTTCTTGAAAATGTGGCGCATAAGCTCTTCGGTTGTGTCCAGAACTTCCTCGCGGTTTGTAAAGCTCATTTCCATATCAATCTGGGTGAATTCCGGCTGGCGGTCTCCGCGGGCATCCTCATCGCGGTAACATCGCGCAATCTGGAAATACTTGTCGAATCCTGAAACCATCAGAAGCTGCTTGTAAAGCTGCGGCGACTGAGGCAAAGAATAGAATTTTCCCGGATGAACACGGCTCGGAACAAGGTAGTCGCGCGCGCCTTCCGGAGTTGATTTAATAAAAGTAGGAGTTTCAATTTCCAAAAAACCCTTTGAAGTCAAAAACTCGCGTGTGGCAAAAGTTACAGCCGAACGCAAGATGATGTTGTGCTGCATAGGTTCGCGGCGCAAATCAAGATAGCGGTATTTAAGGCGCAAATCCTCGTTCGCAACAACAAGAGTTCCATCCTTCTGGCGGACTTCTTCAATGCTAAAAGGCAATTCCTGCGACGTTGTAAAGATTTCTATGTCGCAAGCTTCAACTTCAATCTCGCCGGTCGCCATGTCCTTGTTCACGTCTTTTTCAGCACGTGCGGCAACAACGCCCTCAACAGCGATACAATATTCCGACTTTAAGGAAGCGGCGATTTTTTTAACTTCGTCCGAAGCATTGTCGCCAACCATTACCTGAGTAATTCCATAGCGGTCGCGCAAACGGATAAAAATAAGTCCGCCAAGGTCGCGCGTTCGGCTGACCCAACCGTTCAATACAACTTTCTTGCCAACGTCAGCCTTAGTAAGCTCGCCGCAAGTTACAGTTCGTTTAGAATTTTCCATAAGATATTCCTTTTTGCCGCGGCATGAATCCGCGTTGATTTGTTTTTGCGAAAATTTTTCAAAAAAATATTTTAATGTTTCACACTTTTTTTTACAACAACCTTACAGCTACACTGAACGGATTCAGACCTTGAACGCACCTTTCTCTGCAAGGCTTAGGAACGCTTTTACAACTTCAGGGTCAAATTGCTTGCCGCTGTTCATTTTAAAGTCCTCTATGATTTTTTCCAGCGAAAAAGCCTTTCTATAGCAACGGTCTTGACTCATGCAGTCAAAAACGTCAGCAACAGAAATAATGCGCACAATTTCCGGGATTTCTTCTCCTTTAAGACCTTTCGGGTAGCCTGTGCCGTCAATCCGCTCATGGTGATAAAGAGCGGCAAGACAAGCATCAGGAATCAATGTAAGTTCCTTTAGAAGATTATAGCCAGTTGTTGTGTGGCTCTGCATAATCTTGTATTCGTCATCAGTAAGTTTTTCTGGCTTTCTTATAATTTCGTCAGGAATACCAATTTTTCCGCAATCATGGAAAAGTCCGCAGTAATAGGCGTTAAGGCATTCATCTCTAGACTTGCCCATTTCCTTTGCAAGCATATATGAGTATTTTGCAACACGCTCTGAATGTCCGCCTGTGTAAATATCCTTGGCATCGATAAATTTTGTAAATGCCTTTATTACCTGCTCAAGCATAAATCTGTCATGCTCACGGTCTCTTTCTTTTGCAAGCCTTATAGCATGAAGTCTGATTCCAGAAATTACGAGACAAAACCACATTATGTAGAAAAGCAAAAAAATATAGAAAAATGGACGATAAAATAATCCGTTTTCAAATTCGTAGTTTACTTTCCAAGATTTGAATTTCATAAGCTCATTTCCATCTTCAGTATAGAAAATAAAGCCCATGGAAATGCTGTTCACATCCTGAAGTCTACCCGGAATATATTTTTCTATGCTGGGATAAAAAACAATCCTGCTGCCAGGATTAAGCGGAATAAGAATGTTGTTCAGATTTTTTATTGTCTTAACTGAAAAGTCAGACTCCTTTGCTTTTTTTAAGTCTATTAAAGGCTGAGACGGTTTTTTTTCCGCCCGGCTTTTATAAATTTCAACAAATCCGTTCCAAGCATTATTCAAATAGCAATGCTGCGTAATGTTTATTTCCACATTCCAACTTTTTATCGCATGCTTGTTAAGATTTTTAACAACTCCGGTGTAGATTCTGCCTGTAAGCTTTCCTTTTTCTGGATTATCAGAAGCAATATGAGGAACATAAATTGTCCAGACATCTCCCTTTAGCTGTCGTTTTCCTATTGAAAACTGAACATCTGGAGAAATATCATTTTCGGTAATATGTTCTTTTGTTGTGGCAAAAACAAAAAATCCAACTGTCGCAGCCAAAAACGAAACTGCGAGAAGAACTATATAAATCTTTTTTAAGAACTTTTTCATAGCAGCATCTTTTTCACGATAAACTGCCGCGCATTTAACACGACAGTTTTTTAAGTTCTTTTACTCCATACAGCCCGAAATCAAATACACAAGCGGTGAATTCCAGTAAATTGTAACTTCATTACAAGAATAGCTCTGCACACTGTCTATGTAACAGGCAGAATAAGGAGCGTCAGAAAGATTTGCACGCGCAAAAGGGTCTTCAAGCTTTGAGTCAGGTCCACCTACAAGCATTCCAGGCATAGGCTTTTTTGCAACTTGCGAAGGCCGGTGATGCGGAAGAATCGGCGAAAGTGTTCCAAAACCAGTCACAAAGCAGTACGAAGTTGTGTTTTTTCCAAGCAGATAGTCAATCTGACATTTTGCAGCTTCCTTGTATTTTTTGCTTGGTAAAATTCTGTCCGCCAGCAAGAAAAGCATTCCGTTGTTTGCGGCTCCCATATTACTTCCCCAGACATATTCATACATTGAAAGTGAAACATCGTAAGAATCCGCGGCAACATTCTTGAGTTTTTCATTAGTCTTTGAAAGAAACGCCTTTTGTACTTTCTGATAAAATGAATCTTTTGGAGCATCACTTGAAAGATATTCAAAAAGTCCGTAAAGCCCAACCTGCTGCCAGCCAAGATCCTGTCCGATTTCAAACGGATCATAAACTTTTAAAAGCTCAAGATATTTTTCGTCCCCAAAAGTTTTATAAAGCTCTGCAAGCGCCCAAAATCTTTCATCAGCATCCTGCGAATCATTGTAAGCTCCGGTTGTAAACAAAATCGGATTTGTAAAACCTTTTCCGTCAAAAGGAGTTTTTTCAAGATAGCCCCATGCCTTTTTTGCGGCGTCGGAATATTTTGCGCTTTCCTCATATTCTTTGAAAATTCTTGAAGCCATTGCCATTGCAGCGGCAAAATCAGCAGTAGCGGCAGTTGAAACAGGACACAAAACGAGCCTGTCTTTTTCGTCCTGCGGCATAACTTCTCCAGGAAATTCTCTGCAAGAAACTTTATGGAACACAGCCCCGGTTTCTGGAATTTGCATTTTAAGCATCCAGTCAAGCTCGTATTTTATTTCATCAAGAATATTTTCAGAAGCAAACGCATTTTTGTTGTGCTCATAGGCAAGCATCATGTCGCAGGCAGCCTTTGCGGCAGGAACAACATAGCGTCCGTAGTCGCCGGCATCGTGCCAGCCTCCAGTTACATCATAGGAAGTTTCAACATTTCCATAAACAACTGCGCGCGCTGTGTGGCATTCAGGATGTCCAAAATCCGCATCCTGAACTTTTGTTCCGCATCTTTGCAAGTAGAAAAATCTTACCGCGCTTTTTAAAATTCCGTCGTAAATATTATTTGCAATTTTAAACTCAAACGACTCGCCGTATTTTCCAGCCTTGATTTTATAAGTTCCTTCCGCGGAAAGTTTTGTAAAATCAGCAATCGCAGTCTGCTCTCCAGAAGCCTCGTTGAACCTTGCATTTTTCAGTTTGCCGGAAAAAACAACAGCTTCAGTTTTTGTATCTATAACATCAAAAGTTCCAGAAATTTTCGCACTCTTCTTTGAACGGACAACGGCAGTTTTTTTTGCGGAAGGCAAATATCCAAGCTGATTCAAGTTGACATTTGAAGTCGTTGTTGAAGTAACAATTTCAGTAATTCCAGAAGCATCAACAAGCTCAAGGTCAAAGTTGTCAAAGAAAATCGAATGTCCTTTCATGTCTTCCGGGCAGCCTTTTCCCATTCCAACGTTCAAAACAAGCCGCGGAGAAAAATCTGTAGGCTCGCGCATTGTAAATGTAGTTTCAATATGCTTGGTTTCTTTTCCCACGGAATCCCAGCCGCCAACATAAGCGTGGTAATCTCTTCCGTTCACCTGAAGCCGCCATTCAAAAGTTCTTTCTATAGAAGAATGAACGTCAAAAGAATATTTGTAAACGCCGCCCTTGTACAAAGAAAATCCGTCGAAATACGGCTGAATTGCATATTCGTAAGGTCCTGGATTTTTTATGCGGATCTCCATTTCTCCGTTTTCAGTTACAAGCTGATCCGCACTTCCATTTGAAAGGAACATATCCCAAAATTTTTTGCCTTTGCTGAAATCTCCATTTTTTATAAGATTTGAAGTTTTTTCAGGCTCTTCTATCTCTTCATTTTTTGCAGATTTTCCAAAAGCAAATGAAACAAACAAAGCCGATGCCGCCAAAAGAGAAAAAATCAGTTTTTTCATAAAAGCTCCTATGATATAAGCTGATTTGACACTCAAAATAGATTATAAACCGCTTTTTGCAAATTAGAAAGGTCTGAAATATAAATTTAGCCCTAAATTCGAGTTTTTAATCTAAGCGATGATTTCAGCCTGCATTGAAGAACGTAGGCTGAAATTGCAAAGCAATAGTGACGGAATATGCCGTGCATTGAGCGGGTCTGATGATATTCGAGAAAGAAGTTCTGTTTCAGGACTCCCCAGTCAGACTCAATGATGTTCCGTTTTCTTAGAAGGCGCCATTGCCCGTTTGAGACAATCCTGTTCATGTTCCGTCTGGCTGCGGCGCAGATAAAGCGGCCGGACTCTGCAAGCCTGGCAAGCTCCCCGCATTTTTTCAGATATCCGGCATCACAGTAAAACCAGCCTTTCATGTTTTCAGTGACCTTCTCAACCATTTTGCTGTCATTTATATTCCCGCTTGTGAAAACGACTGACTCCAAGACGCCTTTCTCAGAGCAGACTCCATGAAGCTTGAATCCGTAGAACCACCCTTTTGAGGATTTTCCTCTTGAGGCGAGGCCGGAGGTTACCTTATGGCTGAAAATACGCCGGTTCAGGCATGTTGACACTGGGGTGGAATCGATAAAATGCACGCCGCTTTCATTTTCTGCCCGGTTCTGAATCAACAAGACTTGCATGAAAAGAGCCGCAGCAGGAAAGGTCTTGTTCGTGGCTTTCAGAAAATTCTCGTGGTTCGGCATCTCGGGAACCATGTCTGTTGTCCTTATAATCCTGTGAAAGGCTTTCATGTCCTTGACATGAAGGAAGAACCTGAGCAGGTTGAGGGCTATGACTTTCTCGATTGAGAGCCGTCTTTTAGGACCGCTCTTTCCGCTCCAGTTTTCTATCAGAAAGAAATAGTTCTTGTCGGCCTTAAGGGATTTCACAAATTCGCTGGATATGCTATAAATCTGATTATATATACATACGCGTAATTCCTTTTGATTTTTTTGTGGTGATTAAAATTTTAAAGAATTACGCGTTTTTTGTAAATTTTCCTAAAACTCGAAATTTAGGCTAGATAGCACGGAGTTTTACAAGGAGGAAACATGAAAAAGACGATTGCATTTGCCGCGGGAATTATTTTCGCCGCAGCTCCATTCTTTGCGCAGAACAGCTACAGCGAAAGCGATCTTGTCTGGAAGGATGATTTTGGAGGAAACATGAATCTTTCAAAGGGAATAAATTTCGGAGGATGGCTTTCGCAGTGCCGCCACACAAAGGAGCATTACGACAGTTTTATAAATGAGGACGATGTGCGCCGTGCCGCCGGCTGGGGCTTTGACCACATAAGGCTTCCGTTCGACAGCGAGGTTGTCCAGAATCCGGACGGAACTTTCATTGAGGAAGGATTTTCGCGGCTGGAAAAATTTGTCGGATGGGCGGAAGATTCCGGGCTTGATGTGGTCCTTGACCTTCACAAGGCTTGCGGCTACGACTTCAACGACGCGGGAACGGAAAATGGAAACCCGCTTTTTTCAAGTCCGCATCTTCAGGAGCTTTTCGTGTCGCTTTGGAATGAAGTCTCGTCAAGATTCGGCGGAAAAAAGAACGTCGCGTTTGAGCTTCTGAACGAGGTTGTGGAGCAGGAGGCGGCTGAGCCTTGGAATGACCTCATTGACCGCACACTCAGCGTAATCAGAAAGAATGCGCCTGAAACTTTTGTGATTTACGGCGGAATCCAGTGGAACAGCGCGCGCACTCTCCGCCTTTTAAGGAAGCCAGAATTCCGCAACGTTATTTTCACCTTCCATTTTTACGAGCCGCTGATTTTCACGCATCAGAAAGCGCCCTGGGTTCCGGGAATGAGTCCCGACCGCGAGATAAAATATCCCGACACTGACGGAAATCTTCCGGGAATCGAGCTTATGCGGCAGATGATTGGGGAGGCTTGCGCGGCTGCTAAAAACGCCGGAGTTCCCGTCTACTGCGGAGAATATGGAGTGATTGACCGCGCGCCCGTCAAGGGAACAGAAGCCTGGTTCGCCGATGTGCATAAAATTTTCAGGGAATTCGGTGTGGGACACGCGGTGTGGACCTACAAGGAGATGGACTTCGGACTTACGGAAAGCCACTACGACGAAATCCGCAGTGAGCTTATAAAAATGATGACCGAATAATTTATATAAATGCTTGATAAAACCTTGACATTATGTGTAAAAAAAATCCCCATGCAAAACAAAATTTAAGTTCTGCATGGGGAATATTCAGTTAAGCTTTAAAAACTAAGCTCTTCCGTAGAGATGTGTAAAGTGCGCAAGGAAATTCCTGGAATCTTCTGAAAACTGCTCTTTTGTTGCGCGCCATTTCCAGTTGTTTCCAACTGTTGACGGAATATTCATGCGGGCTTCTTTACCAAGTCCAATCAAATCCTGCATAGTAAGAATGCAAGTATTTGCAACACTCGAAATTGCGGCAATCATCATTTCCTTTACAACATCGCGGTTTTCTTTTACACGAAGATATTCCTTTGCATTTTCAACGTCTTTTTTCGCGGCAGTTTCTGTCCAGCCAAGAATTGTGTCGTTGTCGTGAGTTCCTGTGTAAACAACGCAATTCTGTGTGTAGCGGTAAGGAATGTAGTCGCTTGTCTCGCGGGAATCAAATGCAAACTGAAGCACTTTCATTCCAGGGAATCCTGAATCCTTTAAAAGCTGCTTTACGCTGTCTGTAAGGAATCCAAGGTCTTCCGCAATAACAGGCATTTCGCCAAACTGCTTTTTAAGCGAATTAAACAAATCCATTCCCGGTCCCTGCCGCCAAACACCAACTTTCGCATTTGTAGAGCCATAAGGAATGCAATAGAAAGAATCAAATCCGCGGAAATGGTCAATTCTGATAACATCGTAAATCGCCATGCTTTTTTCAAGGCGTTTTTTCCACCAGGCGTAATCCGTCTGCTTCATATATTCCCAGTTGTATACAGGATTTCCCCAGAGCTGACCGTCCGCAGAAAATCCATCTGGAGGACAGCCGGCAACTTCAATTGGCTTGTAATTTTCGTCAAGCATAAACTGGCTTGGATTTGACCAAACATCGGAACTGTCCGCCGCAACATAAATCGGAATGTCGCCTATAATCTGAATTCCTTTTTCATTCGCATATTTTTTAAGGGCATACCACTGCTTAAAGAAAAAATACTGGAGCATTTTGTAGTACTGCATACGCTCCGCGGATTTCTTTTTCCAAGCATCAAGGGCATCTGGCTTTCTGCAGCGGATGTCTTCTTCCCAAAAGTCAAATGCAATTCCTCCATGAGCATCTTTTATAGCCATAAAAAGAGAATAGTCTTCAAGCCAAAACGCATTTTCAGCGCAGAAAGAATCAAAATCAGATGGAATATTTTTATTGAAATTCTTCTGGATTATTGAAAAAACTTTATGCCGCTCAATGTACAATGTTCCGTAATCTACATAGCGCTCATTGCCGCCCCAGTTCACATTTTCGTAGTCGGATTTCTGCAAAAATCCCTGTTCCATCAAAAAATCAAAATCAATAAAGTAAGGATTTCCAGCAAAAGTAGAAAAACTTTGGTAAGGTGAATCTCCATAGCTTGTAGGACAAACCGGAAGAATCTGCCAGTACTTTTGGTCTGCGCTTTTCAGATAATCAACAAACTCATAGGCGTTTTTCCCCATTGTTCCAATTCCTGTTTTTCCAGGCAAAGACGAAATGTGCATCAGCACACCACAAGCACGTTTGTTCAACATATATTTCCTCGTAACTTATTGAAGTTATTTATTAACAATTGATTTCACAGTCTCGCCTTCGACAAATTCAAAAGGAATAATCTTATGAACTGCCGGAGTTTTCTTTTCAACGCAGTCTATAAAAGTTTTTAGACCTTGTATAGCCAGATCTTCGTTCGACTGCTTTATAGTTGTAATTCTAGGACAATAAAAATCCGCAATGGAAAGTCCGTCAAATCCGATTATAGAAATATCTTCTGGAATTGAATAGCCAAGCTGCTTAAATTTTCGGCATGCGCCAATCGCCATAACATCGGACATACAGAAAATCGCGGTCAAGTCAGGGAACTTTTTTATAAGCTCTTCCGCCGCAGAAGCTCCGCCTTCAAAACTGTAGCGAGTTGTAACATAAGATTTTTCAAAGTCAAAGTCAAGTCCGGCAAGCTCAAGTCCTTCAATAAATCCATCGTAGCGGTTTTTAGAAGTTTCAGAGCTTTCAAAGTCGCCGCCAATTACTCCGATTTTTGTGTGTCCGTGCTTTACAAAATAGCGGGCAACATAAAGCGAAGCCTGAAACTCGTCCGTGCTTACGCTTGAAAGATTTTCAAAGCCTTCTTTTTTTGGCTTGGTAGTAATAAGAATGCAAGGCACTTTTATTTTTTTAAAGTCCTCGCTGAACCGTTCAGGGTTTCCGCCTAAAAAGACAAAACCAAGCGGTTTTTTTTCATAGTAAATATTCAAGGCGCACTGGGCTTCGTTGCTATATTCGCCGATAATCTCGTTGTCATATTCGTCAAGAATTACAACACTTGCATTATATGGAAGTTTTTCAATACGCTTTTGCATAAGCTCAAGAATATTGTAAAAAAGCATATTGTTTGTTCCCTTTACGATAATCACAATTGTCTTGCTTCCACGGGATTTAAGTTCCTTTGCGTTTTTATTAAGGACAAAATCATGCTTGGCTACAACTTCCAGAACTTTCTTGCGCATTTCATCGCTTACGTAAGCCTGATTATTTAAAACACGCGAAACAGTTCCAACGGCGCAGCCACACTCTCTAGCAATATCCTTGATTGTCATACAAAACCATCCTGCATTTTTTAAATAAAATCTTTTTATTAAAACAAACAATACGGCAAAAGAGCGGAAAATCCGCCCTCAAGCCTGAATGTACCTAGCCTTTTACCGCTCCGGAAATTACGCCTTTTATAATGTATTTTTGCGAAGCAATGTAGAAAATTACAATCGGAATAATCGCAAGAACAAGCATCGCCATGAATCCGCCGTAATCAGTTGCGCCGTAAGCTCCCTGCATTGCAATCTGAATCGCAACAGGAACAGTTTTGTGGTCTGTTCCTAAAATAAGATAAGGAAGCAAATAGTCGTTCCAAACCCACATAGAGTTCAAGATTGAAACCGTAATAATAGTAGGCTTTAGAATCGGGAAAACAACAAGGAAGAAAGTCTGAAGCGGATTGCAGCCGTCAATTTCAGCAGCTTCCTCAATTTCAAGCGGAACAGCCTTTACAAATCCTGTAAACATAAATACAGAAAGTCCGGCTCCGAATCCAAGGTAAACAAAGACAATTCCAAAAACGTTGTCAAAACTGATTCTGTTTACAATGAAAGTCATTGTGTACATAACCATCTGGAACGGAACAATCATACTGAATGCAAACAGAAAATAAATTGCCTTTGTGAATTTATTTTTTACACGGACAATGAACCAGGAAGCCATCGATGTGCATACTATAATAACAAGAACCGAAGCAATTGAAACCCACACAGAACGGATAAACGAAATAAAGAATCCCGAAGACGAAAGTCCGTTCAGGTAGTTTTCAAAACCAACGAAAGTCTCTGAGTTCGGCATTGCAAACGGCGAACTTGAAATATAAAAGCGCGACTTAAAAGAATTGAGCAAAACAAGCAAAATAGGAACTAAAAATATAGCCGCAAGCAAGCAAAGAAAAGCAAAAGCTATTGTGTTGCTGCAGGTCTTCTGCTTTGAAAGTGTCATTGTTCAACCTCCTTCTGGTTTGTAAGCTTAAGCTGAATAAATGCAATAGCCGCAACGATGATAAAGAAAACAACAGCCTTGGCCTGTCCTACTCCGTGCCAGTGCATATTGCGTCCGTAGAAAGCGTTATATATATTCAAAGCAAGCATCTCGGTTGTTTTTTCTGGAGCGCCAGCTGTCAACGCCAAGTTCTGGTCAAACATCTTAAATGTGTTTGTAAGCGTAAGGAAAGTACAAATTGTAATTGAAGGCATTACCATTGGAATTTTAATCTTGAAAAGGACAGTCATTGGAGAAGCACCGTCAATCTGAGCCGCCTCAATCAAGTCATTTGGAATATTCTGAAGTCCGGCAATATAAATTACCATCATGTATCCAATGAGCTGCCAGTTTGTAAGGATTACAAGTCCCCAAAAACCAAACTGAGTCTTAAAAGTTATGTCCATTCCAAAGTGCGAAAGAACACCGTTTATAAGAAGGTTCCAAATATATCCCAAAACAATTCCGCCAATTAAGTTCGGCATAAAGAAAATCGAGCGGAAAATCGCGACACCTTTAAGTTCCCTTGTAAGAAGAACCGCAAGGCTAAATGCAAAAACATTTACAGTTACAATTGAAACAACAGTGAATAATGAAGTAAATCCCAGAGCGTGAATAAATTCATTGTCTGCAGTAAAAGCCTTAATATAGTTCGCAAAGCCAACCCAAGTAGCATCTGTAACAGTAGGAAAGTCCGTGAAAGAAAGTCCGATTCCCATTAAAAAAGGAACCACAAAAAACATTGCAAATGCCAGCAAAGTAGGCAAAAGAAATATAGGGAAATACCCCGCCAATGGTTTTTTCATTTTTCACCTCTGAAGAATTGAAAGGCATTCCTGCGGCAAAACTAATTGCATGATAAGTTCCACCGCAGGAACAGATATATTTTTAACTAATGAAGGACTGTGAAAGACACGCGGAATCTTCTTTTTCAGACTCCGCGAAAATTCTACATATTAGATTCTTTTTCCCATGTAGAAACAACATCAGCTGCAACATCGTCCCAGCTCTTTGAGCCCTGTGCATATCTAAGCAAAGAAGCTCCGAAGTTATCCTTGAATGTCTGTGAAGGGAACAATGTGAAGTTCCATGCAACAGAAGTAATTCCAGGCTTGCTCATCCATTTGCTGATTTCAACTGCAAGAGGATCTGTTGGGCGTTCGCTGTCAGAGAATGTATCAAACGGAGCAATGAATCCGAGCTTGTTTGTTACATAGTTCTTTCCAAAATCGCTTGAATAGAGCCAGTAAATGAAGTCCGCTGTAGCTTTCTGCTCTTCTGCTGAAGCTTTTGCGTTGATACAATAGAAGTTTTCTGTTCCAATGCACAAGCCCTGTGACTCTTCACCTTCAACACCTGTGTAGATTGGAAGATATTTTACATTTTCTGGAAGAACCTTGTTTCCTGAAACACCGGCAACCTGTCCCCAAGCCCAGTTTCCGTTCTGAACCATTACACATTTTTCAAGAGCAAATTCAGACATAGAATCTGTAACTGTTTTTGTTCCAACAGCCTTGCGGTCAACAGTTGAATCGTTCAAGTAAAGGTCAAGAATGTTCTGGAATTCTTTTCCGTACTGGAACTTGATTTTCTTTGTTGCGTCAGAAGCAAGGTCAATGTTGTTGTTTTTGAATTCATAGTAAACTGGAAGGTTTGCAAGGTGAGTCTGCCATCTCCAGTCTTCGCCGGCCTTCAATGATGTAGAAGCGAAAACACCATCGATTCCAAGAACTTTTGCGTTCTTCTGCATATCATCAGCAACAGCCTTGAGCTTTGCAAAGTTGTTTACTTCTTCCATGCTTGAATATGGAACTGCCTTGCTTGAAAGAGCAAAATATTTATCTGTGAGAGCCTTGTTGTAAATGATTCCATAGCCTTCTACAACATAAGGAACACCGTAAACGCCTTTTCCAGAAGTTATAGCCAAAGACTTGTCTGAAAGATGCTTGTAGATTTCTGTATTTGAAAGATCTGCGCAATATGATTTCCAGTTTGCGTATCCACGCGGTCCGTTAATCTGGAAAAGAGTCGGAGCCTCTTTTGTTGACATTTTTGACATAAGTGTTGATTCATAGGCATTGTTGGCCGCTGTCTCAACAATAACTTTTACGCCAGTTTCTTTCTCATACTCATCTGCAAGTTCCTGATAAACACCTGCAACTTCCGGTTTAAAGTTCAAGTAGCGAACTGTAAGCTGTTTTTTTCCGCCGCATGAAGCAAGCATAAAAGCAGAAGATGCCGCCATAGCAACAACTGCTGCAACTTTAATAAATTTTTTCATTTTTTTCCTCCTAAAAAAAATCAAAAACAATAAAATACATAGCATGGAACGTGGAAACGTTTCCATGATTTCAGTATACACATTCTAAAAATATTGTCAATTTTTTTTTCAAAACTTTTACTTAAATGAATTTCATTTTATTTTTTATAGATTTTTATTATATTTTTATGGAAACGTTCTTAGAATTTGTCGCATTTTTCAACAAACAGTCTAAAATAGAAACTTACACTCCAAGCAAAATTTCAATATTTCATGGCAAAAACGCAAAAAAACGCTTTAGTTGTCCTGTTGAAAACATCATATTTATGCACTAAAATTGCATATATTTAAATTTGGAGTACTTATGACATCACAAATGATTGCAAAAATCATAGCCTTTGCATTGTACCTTGGTTTTATGGTTTATATCGGACTTAGGAATGCAAAGAAAAACAACAGTTCTTCTGATTTTTTTCTAGGCGGAAGAAAACTCGGACCTTGGGTTACAGCATTAAGCGCGGAAGCCTCTGACTCTTCAGCGTGGCTTTTGATGGGACTTCCTGGACTTTGCTATCTTGGAGGAATCAAGGAAACTTTCTGGACAGCAATCGGGCTTATCGCCGGAACATACCTGAACTGGCTTTTCGTCGCAAAACCGCTTCGCCGCTGCACAATAGCTTTTGGAGATTCCATAACAATTCCAGAATTCTTTACAAACCGCTTTAAAGACAAGACGCATCTTCTTTCACTTATTTCTGTTATTTTTATCGTTCTTTTCTTTACTATCTATACAGCTTCGGGATTTGTAGCCTGCGCAAAGCTTTTCAATTCTGTATTCAATCTTCCTTATCATGCAGGACTTGTAATCGGGCTTGTTGTAATTCTTTCATATACAATTATGGGCGGATATTTTGCAGTCTGCACAACTGATTTTATACAAGGACTTTTGATTTTTGTGGCGTTTGTTGTTTCTTCGTTGGTTGCAATTTTTGCGCTCGGCGGACCTGCGGAAGCATTTGCAAAGGCGGCGGAATTCAGCGAAAAAGCCATGAACGGAGAATTCGGCGCGGAGATGCTTGCAAAATTCACAGCAAACAAAAACTACAGCGCAAGCTCAATTGTTTCAGCCCTTGCCTGGGGACTTGGATATTTTGGAATGCCTCACATCATTGTGCGCTTTATGGGAATCCGCTCAGAAGAGGAGCTTACAAAAGCACGCAGAATCGGAACAGTCTGGATGGTTATTTCGTACATCGGAACTTTTTTAATCGGAACACTCGGAACCGCATATCTTCTGCCAAAGCTTCTTTCTGGAGCAGCAGCCGAAACAGTTTTCAGCGAAACAATGCTTAAAATGTATCCGGCATTTATAGCAGGAATTTTCCTTTGCGCGATTCTTGCGGCATCAATGAGCACGGCAGACAGCCAGCTTCTTTCAGCAGCAAGCGCAGTAAGCCGGGACTTCTTCAAAGGAATTGTAAAAAAAGATGCGGATGAAAAAGCTGTGCTAAATGTAGGACGCATAACGGTTTTTGCAATCGCAGCAGTAGCATTTTTCCTTTCGTTAAATCCAGAAAGCTCAATCTTCGGACTTGTAAGCTATGCCTGGGCTGGATTCGGCGCGACATTCGGACCGCTCGTTCTGCTTGCCTTGTTCTGGCGCGGAATGACAAACAAAGGCGCAATCGCAGGACTTGTTGCAGGCGGAATCACAGTTGTTCTTTGGCACAATATGTCCGGCGGAATTTTCAACATCTATGAAATTCTTCCAGGCTTTATAATCTGCCTTTTTGTTTCTGTAGTTGTAAGCCTTCTTGACAAAAACAAAGATGCAGAAATGCTCGCGGAATTCGACGAGTACAAATCTCTAAGTAAAAAATAAATAAAAGACACAAAAACTGTCCAGCTAAAGTTTAAACTTTGTTGGGCAGTTTTTTTTGTATAAATCTATTTACAAACGTTTCTTTTAGTAGTAACATAAGGACATTGAAAACTTTTTCAAAGTAAACAAAAATTCATTCTTTCACTAGGAGAGTGTAATAAAAACTTCGTCTGAAATAGCGTCAAAGTTTTTATTCACAAGTTTGCGTTGCAAACTTCCTTATCAACTGCATATTCTCATTTCATTGCGAATATGCTCAAAAAGCCAAATCGGAAATTGAAATTTCCTCATTGACTTTTTATGGGAGAAACAATATGAAAAAACTTATTTTTATCGCAGCTCTTTTTTCTGCACTTTCAATTTATGCCAAGCCAGCAAAAAAAGTTAAAATAGGAATTGCAAAAATTGTCCAGCACGTTGCCTTGGACGACATTGAGCGCGGCGTAATTGACGCAATAAAAGACGCAGGAATTGACGCGGATTACGACTTGCAAAATGCAAATGGAGACGTTGGAACTGCGGCTCAAATTGCAAATCAGTTTAAAGCGGAAAAAGTGGATGTCGCAGTTGGAATAGCAACCCCAGTCGCAGTCGCACTTGCAACAGCAATAAAAACTACACCGGTTGTTTTCGGAACAGTTACAGATCCTGTTGGAGCCGGACTTGTTTCAACTGTAGAACACGGACAACGCAATGTAACTGGAATGAGCGATGCAATTCCGACTGAGCAGCACATAAAGCTTTTTAAAGAAGCCGCCGGAATAAAAACGCTCGGATATATTTACACAAGCAACGAAGACAATTCAGCAAGCGCGCTTTCACTTGTGGAAAAAGGCTGCAAGGAAGCAGGAATAAATCTTGTAACTCAAAGCATCACAAAATCCGATGAAGTAAAACAAGCCGCAGAAGCAATCGTGAATAGAGTAGACGGTATTTACCTTTCCACAGACAACACAGTTTTCAGCGCAATTGCAAGCCTTGTAAATGTTTTTGGAAAAGCCAAAAAGCCGATTTTTTCAGGAGATGTTACAGCGGCAAAAGAAGGCGGAATTTTTATGGCAAGCGGATTCAACTATTACAAAGCAGGACGCGCAACAGGAGAAATGGTTGTGAAAATTCTTAAAGGAGCAAAACCGGCAAGTCTTCCTGTAAAATTTATGACAGATCCCTCTGATTCAGATTTCCTGATTGACTTGGACTCAGCCAAAAACTGCGAAATTTCAATAGACCAAAAATATATTGATTCAGCAAACTTCATATATCAAAACGGAAAACTTTCAGAAAAATAAAGAGGCTTATGATTTCATCAATAATAATTGAAGGACTGATTTACGGAATAATGGTTCTGGGTGTTTTTTCAACATTCAGAATCTTGAATTTCTGCGACATGACAGTTGACGGCTCTTTTCCTTTGGGAGCTTGCGTTCTTGCAGCTTGTCTTTTAAAAGGCATGAATCCGGCGGCGGCGATTTTTATTTCATTTTGCGCAGGACTTACTGCAGGTCTTGTAACAAGCGCGGTTTACACAAAACTTAAAATTCCAGATTTGCTTGCCGGAATTCTCACAATGACAATGCTTTATTCCGTGAATCTTAGAATTATGTCAAACAAGGCAAACGTTTCTTTTCTAAAGATTCCAACACTGTTTTCAAAGATTTCTGATTCAATGTATGAATATTTTCCTTCAGTTGATCCGCAGTGGGGGATTGCTGTTTTTCTGATTATTTTTGTTTTTGTACTAAAGGCTCTGCTCGATCTTTTTTATCATACTGACCTTGGACTTACAATGGGCGCGCTTGGAGCAAATCCGCAGCTTATAGTTTCGCAGGGAATAAATCCAAGCGTTTTAAGAGGAATCGGAATTTGCTTCGGAAACGGACTTGCTGCTTTGGCAGGAGCTTTTGCGGCAATGTACAACGGATTCGCTGACGTTGGAATGGGAACTGGAATTGTAGTTTCTGGACTTGCCTCTTTAATGCTTGGAGAATTTGCAATCCGCTCCAATAAAATTTCAGTGCAAACATTCCGTGTAATAGCAGGCTCTTTTATTTACAGAGCACTCATGATGCTTGCCCGCAGCTACGGATACAAAATCCACATAACGCCGAACGACTTAAAGCTTGCAACAGGAATTCTAATCATAATCTGCCTCATTATTTCCCGCACAAATTTAAAAGAAAAATTCAAATCGTCTAAAAACGGAGCTTCAAAATGATTGAGCTAAAAAACATTGGAATTACATTTAACAAAAACACTCCAGACGAAAACACCGCACTTAAAAACATAAATCTTTCAATTAATAAAGGCGACTTTATAACTGTAATAGGAAGCAACGGAGCCGGAAAATCAACTTTATACAATGTCATTTCCGGAACTTATTCACCAACTGAAGGCTCGATTTTTCTTGAAACAGAAAACGGAATAAAAGACATAACAAAAGACAAAGAATACAAACGCGCAAAATATATCGGACGAATTTTCCAGAATCCGCTTTTGGGAACAGCCGGAAAAATGTCGCTTGAAGACAACATGGTAATTGCGTCAAAAAAAGGATTCAAGGGACTAAAAATCAGCCTGAACAATAAAACCCGCAGTTTTTTCAAGGAGGAACTTTCCAAGCTGAACATGGGACTTGAAAACCGGCTTGGCGACAATGTTGAGCTTTTTTCAGGCGGACAAAGGCAGGCACTGACTCTTCTTATGGCTGTAATGTCAAAACCTTCTCTTCTTTTGCTTGACGAGCACACGGCGGCACTCGACCCTTCAAACGCTGCGATTGTCATGGAACTTACACGGAAATTTGCAAAGGAATACAATCTTACAGTTATGATGGTAACTCACAATATGCAGCATGCGCTTGACTATGGCACACGGCTTTTGATGATGGATTCAGGTGAAATTATAATGGACATAGGAAAAGAAGAAAAGCAAAAGCTTACAATGGATTCAATAATCGAAAAGTTCCGCGCCATAAAAAAACATTCGCTTCAAAACGACCAGATGCTGCTTCAGTAAATCCACGAAATCGCTTAATTGTAATTTTCCCTTAGCCTTGCTATAATCCGTTGCTATGAGAATTTGGCTTAAATATTTAATTGGCATTGCAATCGGTTTAATTTCCGCCCTTGTTTTTTCACCTTCAACAGCACAAGGACAGGCGGTTCTTGATTTTATTGTGGAAATTGCAGTACGCTTCGGAAGATATGCGCTGCTTCCAGTTTTGTTTTTTTCTGTTTCAATTTCATTTTTTAAGCTTCGGGATGAAAAACTTTTAACAAAAGCCTCACTTTGGACATTCAGTGTAATATTTTCTTCATCATTTGCGCTCATGCTTTTAGGACTTGTTTCCGCGCTTGCAATAAAACTTCCGCGCATTCCAATCACAACTGAAAAAGCTTCCGAAGTTTCTTCATTTGCATGGCAAACTTTGATAACAAAACTTTTTCCTTTTTCAGGATTTGAATCTTTGATGGACGGCGCATATCTTTTGCCTTGCTTTATTTTTGCAGGACTTGCAGGAGCTGGAGCCGCCAGTGATAAAAACGCCTCAAAAGCAGCGGTCGGACTTTTTGATTCGCTCAGCAAAGTATTTTACATTGTCTTGAGCTTTTTCATTGAAATTTTCGCAGTCGGAATGATTGCCGTAATGTGCCGCTGGACACTGGATTTTATTTCAGCCGTAAGCAGCGGAGTTTACAACGGACTTATAATAATGCTCACTGCGGACTTGTTCATCGTAGCCTTTATTATTTATCCGCTAATATTAAGATTTCTCTGCCACGAAATGCATCCGTACAGGGTTTTGTACGCTTCCATTTGTCCTTTTTTGGTCGCATTTTTCAGCGGAGACACAAACCTTGCGCTTGCATTGAATCTTCGGCACGGAAAAGAAAGCCTTGGAATAAAAAGAAGAATCAACGCATTTTCGTTTCCGCTTTTTTCTATTTTTGGACGCGGAGGAGCTGCCTTAATTCAGGCGGCCGGTTTTGTTCTGATTTTGCGCTCTTACTCTAGCCTTGGAATTCCAGTGCTGGACGTTTTGTGGATTGCAGGCGTTTCTTTCTTGCTTTCATTTGCCTTGGCAGAAATTCCTTTAGGCGGACCGTTTGCGGCAATAACTTCAATGTGCCTTTTATACGGACGCGGATTTGAATCTGGCTATCTTCTTTTGAAAAATGCAGTTCCAGTTATCTGCGCCTATGCAGCCGGAATCGACGCTCTTACCGCAATGTTCGGAAGCTATATAATTGCTGTAAAAACAAAAATGATTCATCACCAGGAGCTTAGAAAATTCATTTAAAATGAACATCTGTCTTTTTTCCCCGGAAGAAATTTTAAATCCGCTTGACATTCAAGATGAGCGCGCCCAGCACATTCTGAAAATCCTGCACAAAAAAGAAGGCGAAAGTTTTTCAGCAGGAATCATTGGAAATCAGGCTGGGACTGCCGTCATAAAAAAAATTTCCGTTGAAGAAAAAAAATCTTCTGACGGAAAAAAAATATTTAAAGGCGGAAAAATCTATTTTGATTTTACACCTGAATCCGACGGAAAAAAACTTTATCCACTGAAAATGATTATTGGTTTTCCACGGCCGATTCAGCTCAAGCGGCTTTTGCGCGACATGGCATCTTTGGGCGTGCAGGAAGTTCACCTTACAGGAACTGAGCTTGGTGAAAAATCATATTTAAAATCAGACCTTGCAACAAAAGGCGAAGCAGAAAAATTTCTTTTGGACGGAAGTGTTCAGGCAGGCTCTACTCAGATTCCAAAACTTTTTATTCACCAAACGCTAAAAAACTGCCTTGAGCAAATTGAACTTGAAGGAAAACTTCTTGCGCTTGACAACATTGAACCTTCTCAGAGCCTTTCATGCGCATTAAAAGAAAAACCACAAAAAGCAGTAGCCGCAATTGGAAGCGAACGTGGCTGGACAAATTACGAACGTCAGCTTTTTAGGCAAAACGGCTTTGAGCTTTTAAGCATGGGAAAAAGAATTCTACGGACTGAAACAGCGTCAACAGTCGCTGTCTCACTTATTTTGAATTCAATGGAAGTTTTGGACTAAAATGATAAAGCGTACAGGGCACGCAGACTTGCCGCTTCATGTTGGAACAGTTCCAAAATGGCTTGCAGACAGAATGCGAGACCTTGGAACTTTAATTGTAGAATCACTTTTAATTCAATATGGAAAAAAAGAAGTTTTGCGCAGGCTAAGCGATCCTTTGTGGTTTCAGTCATTCGGGGCAGTTCTGGGAATGGACTGGCATTCTTCTGGAATAACTACAAGCGTAATGTACGCCTTAAAGCGTGGAATAAATCCGCGGGCAAGAGAATTCGGACTTTGCGTTTGCGGCGGAAGAGGAAAATATTCGCGCAGAACTCCACAGGAACTTTTATATTTAAGCGAAGCAACAGGCTTGGATGGAAATTCTCTTGTAAACGCAAGCAGGCTTTCAGCAAAAGTAGACGGAGCCGCAGTTCAAGACGGATTTCAACTTTATCAGCACAATTTTATTTTAAGCGACCAAGGCGACTGGGCAATCGTTCAGCAAGGTATGAATACCCAGACCAAAACAGCGCGCCGCTACCATTGGTGCTCGCAAAATTTAAATTCATTTGTTGAAGAGCCGCATTCAGGAATCACAGGAGAAAACAAAGGACTGATTTTAAATCTCACGGATTCTTCCGCATCAAGCACAAGAAATTCAATTCTGGAACTTTCAAAGGAAAAACCTGAAAAAATAATCGCCGAAATAAAATCAGTGCAGAAATTCGGACTGCCGCAAAAAATTCAGCATGAACTTTTTGAAGACGAAACTGAAATCCAAATTCAAAATGAAAGGAACATAGCACTTCCCGCTCATCACAATGTTACAGAAAAAGATGTGGATTTAAAACGGCTTGGTGCAGTTCTTGCAACCGCCTATGAAAGTCCTGCAGAAAATTTTGAAAACCTTCTTTTAACACCTGGACTTGGTCCTAGAACATTGCAGTCTTTAACTTTAATCAGCGAAGTTATAAACGGAACTCCAAGCAGATTCAAAGACCCGGCAAGATTCAGTTTTGCCCACGGCGGAAAAGACGGACATCCATTTCCTGTTCCACTTAGAATTTACGATGAAAGCATAAGGGTTCTAGGAGACGCAATAGAAAAATCAAAGCTCGGCTACAATGACAAAAGCCAATGCATAAACAGGCTTCATGCAGCCGCCCTTCAGATAGAAAAAAACTGCAATCCAAAAGCTGACTTTGACAAAGCAATCACCTATGAAAAGCATAATTCAGTTCGCTGGGGCGGAAAAACAGTCTAGCGTTTGCTAAGCATTTTATTTACAAGAACAGTTCCAACAAATTGAATCAGCTCAACAAGCACAAGAATAACAACAACCGCGGCAACCATTACATCAGTACGGAATCTTTGATAACCGTATCGAATCGCCAAGTCTCCAAGTCCGCCGCCGCCAATTGTTCCAGCCATTGCAGAATATCCAATCAAGTTTATAATTGTAAGCGTTATTCCTGAAATCACAGACGGAAAAGCTTCTGGAATAACAACTTTGTAAATAATCTGCCAGTTTGTTGAGCCCATAGCTCTTGCAGCCTGAATCATTCCAGAATCAACTTCACTTAAAGCAGTTTCAATTATGCGGGCAACAAAAGGAGCAGCGGCAATGCTAAGCGGAATAATCGTAGCTTCTGTTCCAATGCTTGTCCCCAACATAAGGCGTGAAAGCGGAAAAAGCACAATCATCAAAATGATAAACGGAAAAGAACGCAAGACATTTACAATCCGGCTTAAAACCTGATTCAAAATCGGACGCGGAGAAATTCCAGTCGGATTTGTAATGTAAAGCAAAACACCCACAGGAAAACCAAGCACAAGAGAAAACAATGTTGAAAAGAAAACCATTTCCAAAGTCTGCAAAGATGACTGGCCAACTAAAACAAAAATCTGACTCATTTTTTTCCTCCAGAAACGTCTTCAACAATAATGCCCTGCTCCCTTAAAAATTTCAGAGCCTTTTCTATTTCAGTTTTTTTGCCGGAAAAATCAACAAACATGGCTCCAATGTCTTCATTTTTTATACGCTGAATTCCGCCTGCCCTGATATTGAATTCCACATCGAACTGCTTTGCCATGCGGCTTAGAACAGGCTCTCCGGTTTTTTCTCCAACAAAATGAAGCTCAAACTGCCCGCCTTCATCAGACCAGCGTACAATTTCATCTTTGGAATTTGAAACAATTCCTCTCATAAATTCTTTTGTAACTTCTGATTTAGGACAGCTGAAAATTTCCTTTACGCTTCCCTGCTCCACAATTTTTCCAGAATCAACAACGGCAACCTGCTCACAGGCATCGCGCACAACTTCCATCTGATGAGTAATCATTACAACTGTCAAATTCATTTTTTTCTGAATGTCGCGGATTAAATTCAAAATTGAAGTTGTTGTCTGCGGATCAAGCGCGCTCGTTGCTTCATCACAAAAAAGAATGTCAGGCTGAGTTGCAAGCGCGCGGGCAATTGCAATTCTCTGTTTTTGTCCGCCGGAAAGTGTGCTTATCGGGGAAGCGGCTCTGTCTTCAAGTCCAACAAGCTTAAGCATTTCCTGAACACGCGGCTTTATAACTTCTTTTGGAGTTCCGCAAATTTCAAGAGGATAAGCAATATTTTTTTCAGCGGTTCTTGAGCTGAACAGATTAAAGTTTTGAAAAATCATGCCAATCTTTCTGCGGCGCAAAATAAGCTCACGTTTACCAAGATTGTCAACTCTGTCATTGTCATAAAAAATTTCACCTTCGTCCGGCTTTTCAAGAAGGCTAATCAAACGCACAAGACTACTTTTTCCAGCTCCGCTTTTTCCGATTATTCCAAAAATTGTATTTTCTGGAATATCCAATGAAATTCCGTTTACAGCGGCAATTTTTCCATTTGGACCTGAATATGTTTTTTTCAAATTGTTAAGTTTAATCTGCATAATAAAATAATAGTGAAATTCAAGTTGTGCTACAAGAAGATTTTCTTTATAGCCAGCTATAGTTTTTTCTAATAAATCAGCATAACAAAAACTATCGTTAGTTTTATTTTATTCCTGATTTTCCACGCGCAATAAAGTCCATTTTTCTAGCCTGTCGGCGTAACGAATGGTCGGGAGTTTTTATGTTTTCAATCTGCGCATTATACTGAATCCGCTCCTTACGTTCGTTAGCCCAAACTGGAGTTTGAGGATGCAAATCGCCTTTTTTAACATACAACTCCCATTCTTCTGGCTCTGGAATTTCAAAGCTCATTTTTTCTCCTGTAACAGGATGAATAAATGCCAGCGTTCTTGCATGAAGCGCAAGCCTATGAAAGGGGTCAGTTCTGGCCCTATAATTTTCGTCTCCAGCAAGCGGATAATGCCTTGAAGCCAAATGCGCCCTTATCTGATTCTTCTTTCCAGTATCCAAAGAAAGCTCAAAAAGAGTATGAGTTCTGCCACGCAGCACAACACGGAAATTTGTGCGTGCCTCGCAAGTTTCAGCATTATCATCAAGTTTTTTGGGAACATATCCTTGGTGGCACGCATTTTTTGCAAGCGGCTCATCAATGAGACCAGAATCCGGCAGTTCAGGATGATTTCTTCGGGGATTTTCAGCAACAGCCCGATAAAGCCTATCTGTAACCATAGTTTTCCAGCTAGACATTATTTTTTTCTGTACCCTTTCATTCAAGGCAAACATCATAACTCCGCTTGTATCTCTGTCCAAACGATGTACAACAAAAGGCCGGCGGCTTTCAGAAAAAGTTCCTTTTTTACGCATGATTTTTTCCAGAAGCTCAATCGCAGTACGGGACTTGCTTCCCGGATAAGGAACAGAAAGAAGCCCTGAAGCTTTGTTTATAACAACAATATCCTTGTCCTCATATAGAATTTCTATGCGTTCCTTTCCATAGTCGCTTTTATGCTCTCTCTTATACCTTGTGCTGGCTTTTACAAAATGCAAAGTTTCTTTCATATCTCTACTATATAAATAATCTGAATAAAGTTCAAACGTTGCGCACAAAACTTAAAAAACATTAGACATCAAAAGCTAAGAATGATAATATTAGTACAACTAATTTTTATCGGAGCTAAAAATGGATTTGCCTTTAATCGATGTTGAAATTCCAGAGGGAACAACAGAAATAACAGGAACAACTTTTCACAACCACCGCATGGTTTCTTCTATAAAAATTCCAGAAAGCGTCCTTGTAATCGGGGAAAACGCTTTTGCTGACTGTGTGAATTTAAAGTCGGTTGAGCTTCCTCAAAATTTAATGGCAATCGGAAAACGTGCATTTTACAACTGCGCATCCCTTGAGTCCGTGGATATTCCGTCAAACATAACTACAATTGAAGAAGGAACTTTTGAAGACTGCACCGGGCTTCAGTCAATTGTTCTGCATGAAAACATTACTTCCATAAATGAAAAAGCATTCGCAAACTGTACCGGAATAAAAAATCTTGTTCTTCCAGACAACTTGATTTCATGCGCAAAATCAGCATTTCCGAACAGCGAAAAATATCTTCCAATTAACAAAAACTACAAATACGAAGACGGAATGATGTTCAACACATTCAACAGCATGCTTTTATTTTACAGCGGAAGCAAAAAAAATGTAGCGACTCCTGAAGGAATAAAAGGAATCGGAAGAAGAGCATTCTTTGGAACAGACATGGAATCTGTAAGAATCAGGGAAGGCGTTATAAGCATCGGAGAAGAATCGTTTGTAAACTGCGGAAGCGACACAAAAGTTATAATTCCAGAGTCAGTAGATTTTATTGAAAATAGCGCGTTCGGAACTTCTGTAAAAATATTCTGCAAAAAAGCTTCGTACTCGGAAAACTGGTGCCGCAACAATCCAAACTGCATCCAGCTTGAAGACGAAGAATTTTAATATTAACCTATGCTAACTTGTGTTTTTAATGTATATTTTAATCGGCAAAAAATTTTTCGGAGGAATATATGAAACACAAGAATCTACGGAATTCACTGGCAGCGGCAGTTTTTATAGTTGCATCAGGAATTTCAATAGCTGTAATGGCAGCCTGTTCAAAGCCAAAAGCTCTGCCGGACGGAACATTTTCTGGCAAAGCAGACGGAAGAAACGGCACAATTGAAATCGCATTTTCTGTAAAAGAAGGAAAAATAAATTCCACAGAAATCCTAAAAGAAGAAGAAACTGATTTTGCAAAGCCTGCAATAAAATCAATTCTTGAAAAATTCGCTTCAACAGGAAAAGCAGCCGGAATTGATACAGTTTCAGGCGCAACAATAACTTCCAAGGCAACTTTAGCGGCTTTGGAAAACGCAATAAATTCAGCCCGCGGAAAAAAATCAGAGCAAACAGAATACAAAGACACTTCCTGCGACATTGTTATAATCGGAGCTGGCGGAGCCGGACTTTCTGCGGCAACAGAAGCTGCAAGCAAAGGCGCAAAAGTAATTGTCCTTGAAAAAATGGGAAACGCAGGCGGAAACACAATTTCTGCGACAGGCGGACTCAATGCAAGCGAAACTTCAATTCAAAAGAAACTTGGAATTCAAGACACAAACGAGCAGTTTTTTGAAGACACAATGAAAGGCGGACACTACAAAAACAATCCAGAGCTTGTGCGCAACATGACTGAAAAATCCGCGGAAACTGTAGACTGGCTCATCTCAATTGGCGCAGACTTGACTGATGTTGGAAAAATGGCAGGCTCAACAAACAAACGCACTCACCGACCGCAAGGAGGAGCTGCAGTTGGCTCAAACCTGATTCCCGCACTTGAAAAAGCCGCATTAAATTCCGGAGCAGAAATCCGCTATTCAAACAAAGTTCTTGACATAATCGAAAAAGACGGAAGAGCGGCCGGCGTAAAAGTTTGTGCAGGAAGCAGCGAATACACAATCAACGCAAAAGCCGTGATAATTGCAACCGGAGGATTCGGCGCAAATCCGCAGATGGTCGTTTCCTACAAACCTGAATTAGAAGGCTTTGGAACCACAAACCACAAAGGCGCAACTGGAGACGCATTCAGCTGGATAAAAAAATTCAATGCCGGCCTTACTCAAATGGAAGAAATACAAACTCACCCGACAGTTGTTCCAGGAAACGGCACAATGATTACAGAAGCTGTCCGCGGGAACGGAGCAATTCTTGTAAACCGCGATGGAAAAAGATTCTGCACAGAAATGGCGACACGCGATGTAATGTCAAAGGCGATTCTTGCGCAAAAACGAAAAACAGCATTCCTTGTATTTGACCAGGATGTTCGCGAATCTTTAAAGGCAATTGAAACTTATATAAAGAACGGACTTATTACCCAAGGTGAAACCACAAAAGAGCTTGCAGAAAAACTTGGAATTCCAGCGGATGAATTTGAAAAGACAATGGCAGATTATGCGCAGATTCAAAAATCAGGAAACGATCCGCTTGGCAGAAAGCCTTCAGAAATGCCGCGGCCTCTTACAAAAGCTCCGTTCTACGCTGTTGAAGTAGGTCCTGCAGTTCATCATACAATGGGCGGAATCACAATAAACACAAAGGCACAAGTTTTGGATACAGACAAAAATCCAGTTCCAGGACTTTATGCGGCTGGTGAAGTTACAGGCGGAATCCACGGCGCAAACCGTCTTGGAGGAAACGCAGTGGCAGATATTTGCATCTACGGAAAAATCGCCGCCGACACCGCGCTTGAAGAAATTAAAAAATAAAATGCAAGATTATCCGCTCTAGCAGGGTAATGACAAATAGGCAAAATCTTAACTGTCATTCCCATGCCCAGACACGGGAAATCTTCTATAAAAAGCAAAAGGGGCTGTCCAAAAAGAAACGGGCAGCCCTAATTATTTTAAATTTACAATCCTACAAAATTCATTTAACATAAAAAAGGCCGCCCTTTTTGAAGTCTGTTAATAACTTCTAGGACAGCCCCATGCAGCAAAAACAGTCAAAAACAAAAAATCCGTGCCAGTGAAATTGGCACGGATTTTTTTATTCAGCCTGAAATTTGATTTTTTATAAAATCAGCATTCAATCTATTTAATTAAAGCTACATTCTTTTTAAAGTTAGACCACCTTCTGGAGTGTCAATAACAATCTTTTCGTCAGACAATGAGCCCAACACTGTTTCTTCTTCATATATAAATTTCAAAGTACTTCCTGAAACTGTGCCATTTAAAGTCCAAGGATCTTCTTGATTAAGATTGCTTTGATATATATGCTCTTCATAAGTGCAAGACGCGCCATTAACAATTACTATATGAGCTTTTGCCCGTATTCTTTTGTTATCTACATTAGCTTCTGCAAAGGCATAAAGATTTCCTTTAAACTCTTTCATTACAGAGCCCTCATTATCTTTTATGCTTCCGTCGGAATTAATTGTAGCAATTAAGTCCTCACCATTGCCAAGCTCTTTTATTGTCAAAGTTGAACCAGAAACTGAATAATTAAATTCATCAGACCCAATATCGTTGTTTTTTTCAACAACTCCATTTTTGAAGTTATACTTAAGTCCAGTGAATTTTACTTTTTGTCCATTAGAATCAAAAGCAAACATAATAACCCGGATTTTCGCTTTGTTAATTAATTCTGAGGTATATTCCTTTTCTTCAAAGTCAATTGAATAATAAGTTTTTCCTGCAAGAATATTTTTTGTAGAAGAAGTTCCATTGCCTTTATTAGTTTCTGTATCTTTTTCCTTTACTTCAGCAGTTTTTTCATTTCCGTCTTTGTCTTTTATTGTTACAGGCTCGGAAGTATCAACTTTTCCATCTGAGGTTGACTTTGCTTCTGTTGTATTTCCTTTGGTGTCTTTAATAACAATTTTTCCATCTGCCTTTGTATACGTTCCGTTAGAAGTTGTTCCATCCGATGCTTTTATTATAACAGTGCCATCGTCATACAATGTAACAACATCTCCGTTGATTACAATTGCCTGAATAGGCTTAGCGTCATCATCATCGTCGTCATCAGACTTGCAGCCCGCAAATGCAAGCGCAAGGACCATAGCTGCCAATACAGCTGAAATTTTAGCAAACTTTCTCATAAGTTCACTCCTTATAAATTGAATTTGCCAAACAAGAGACCTGCAATGCAGAATCGCTTTTATTTGGTTCTCCAAGTATACCCCCCCCCAGGATTTGTCAAGTACTTTGCGGAATTTTTATGCATTTTTTTTCAGATAAATTTTTTTTGCTATTCCGTGCCCCTACCCTGTGTCATTTCATGCACAGCCCCTTTGTCATTCCCATACACAGACAATCTCCCCCATTAAAAACAAAACTCTGCATTTTACCCTATCAATTGCAACAATCCACGCAATAAAGTAAAATGAACTTCAACTTAGAACTTTGAGGAATTTATGATTTTTTCACCTGTAGAAATCGAAGAAACAGTAAATATGTTCATGCGTCAAAAACTCGATGTGCGATGCATAACAATGGGAATATCACTTTTAGACTGCGCGGATTCAGATGCAAAAAAAGCAAATCAAAAAATCTATGACAAAATAATGCGCTACGCTGGAAACCTTGTGCGTGTAGGCCAGGACATAGAAAAAGAATACGGAGTTCCAATCATCAACAAAAGAATTTCTGTAACTCCAATCGCCTTGGTCGCAGGAGCAAGCGGAGAAAAATCCTACGTTGAATATTGCCGCACGCTCGACAAATGCGCAAAGGAACTCGGCGTAAATTTCATTGGCGGATTCAGCGCGCTTGTTCAAAAAGGAATCACACCGGCAGACAGAATTTTAATTGATTCAATTCCAGAAGCCCTTGCCACAACAAATTTTGTCTGCTCAAGCGTAAACGTGGGAACAACAAAAAACGGAATCAACATGGATGCTGTAAAGCTCATGGGAGAAACAATAAAGAAAACCGCTGAAGTTTCCCGTAACTGCGAAATCAACGGCTGCGCAAAGCTTGTAGTCTTTACAAATGCACCGGAAGACAATCCGTTTATGGCGGGAGCTTTCCACGGACCGGGAGAAGGAGACGCGGTAATCAACGTTGGAGTTTCAGGACCTGGAGTTATTCTTGCCGCCGCCCGTGAATACAAAGGCCGCCCGATCAATGAGCTTGCAGACGGAATCAAAAAAATGGCATTCAAGATTACACGCATGGGACAAATGGTCGGAACAGAAGCCGCAAAACGTCTTGGCGTAAACTTCGGAATCCTAGACCTTTCACTTGCTCCTACACCGGAAGTCGGAGACAGTGTTGCCCGCATTCTTGAAGAAATCGGACTTGAAGGAGCAGGCGCACCGGGAACAACAGCAGCCCTTGCAATGCTTACCGACATGGTAAAAAAAGGCGGCGTAATGGCTTCAACAAACGTAGGCGGATTAAGCGGCGCATTTATTCCTGTAAGTGAAGACGAAGGCATGATTAACGCCGTAAAACAGCATTCCATTACTCTTGAAAAACTCGAAGCTATGACTTGCGTCTGTTCTGTAGGACTTGACATGATTGCAATTCCGGGCGACACGCCTGCAACAACAATCAGCGGAATCATGGCAGACGAAATGGCGATTGGAATGGTAAATAACAAGACAACAGCCGTGCGCCTTATTCCGGCTCCAGGAAAAAAAGCAGGTGAATGGGTTGAATTCGGAGGACTTTTGGGAGGCTGTCCAGTAATCGATGTAAACAAATTCGGCTGCGCAGACTTTATAAACCGCGGCGGAAGAATCCCAGCACCAATTCACAGCTTCAGAAACTAAAAACGCATATCCTCTGTCATGGGGATGTCCCATAAGTATCTTTTTTGTCATTTTCGGGCTTGACCCGAAAATCTAAATGCATATATTGCAATCATTTAGAGATTGCTATGCAAACATCGCAGTATCAAGTACGACAATGACATTTAGAACTTATTAGCCCCCATCTCTTTTCAGCCTTACACAGCAATAGACTTTTAAAACTAGCTCATGGTATAATCAGCGTATGAAACACAATATGCAAATTTTACAAGAACTAGCCGCAAAAAACGGACCTCTTTGCGTTGGGCTAGACACAGATCCGTCTTATATTCCGCAGAATTTAGTTGAAAAGTTTTCTCCGGCGCAAGCTGTTCTTGAATACAATAAGCTTTTAATAAAAAAAATCACAGCGGACAAAAGTGCCTGCTGCTTTAAAGTCCAGATTGCTTACTATGAGGCAATAGGAATTGAAGGACTTAAAGTTTATGCGCAAACTTTAAAAGCTGTAAAAGATTCCGGGCTAATCTGCATTTCCGATATAAAAAGAGGAGACATTGCAGCCACAGCAAGCGCGTATGCAAAAGCTCATTTTTCAGGTGATTTTGAATCAGATATAATCACAATAAATCCTTACATGGGATTCGACACATTAAAGCCTTTTACAGAATTCTGCGCTTCCAAAGGAAAAGGACTTTTCGTTCTGCTTAGAACAAGCAATCCGGGAATGACAGACATTGAACAGAAAGAATTGAAATCGGGTGGCCGTGTACTCGATGAAGTCGGAAAAGAACTGGAGCGTCTCAGCAATCAGATGAAGGAAACTTTCCCGGAGCAAACCTGCAGCCCCATTGGAGCAGTTGTAGGATGCACAGAAGAAAGCGACGCAAATTATCTTAGACAAACCTATAAAGATATTTTCTTTTTGATTCCAGGATACGGCGCACAAGGTGGAGCCGCAAGCATTTGCACAGCCCTGTTAAAAAATGCAGGTGGAACAGTAAATTCTTCCCGCGGAATTCTATGCGCTTGGAAAAAAGATTCAGACTGCATAAAAAAACAACAAGACGGAAAACTTCTTTCATTTGATGACATAGTAGAAGCCGCCGCAAAAGCCGCCATAGCTTCAAAGAATGAATTAACTAACATCCGGTAATATTAACAAATATAAAAACTAACGGTCATTAATAAAATAAGGAACTTTTTATGGATAAGCCAGAAATTGACAAAGACGGAAATGGGATTCTTTTTTCAGGAAATGCAAAAGTTACAGAATGCAAGGAAATTCACAGCAATGTATTTCTTTTAGAAACAGAACTTGAACTAGAACGGAAAACCCAAGTTTCACCTTTGCCAGGTCAGTTTTATCTTGTAAAAAGCACAAGAAGCAATGTTCAGTTTGGACGTCCAATAAGTGTTTATCATGCCAACCGGAAATCTGATACCATTTTAAGGGTACAGTTTTTAATCCTGCAAAAAGGTGAAGGTACAGCTGAGCTTTGCCACCTTTTAAAAAATGACTTAGTAGAACTATCTGGCCCCTTAGGTAACAGTTTTAAAAAAACAGAAGGAAAACTTTGTATTTGCGGCGGCGGAATTGGAGTTGCCCCAGTTGCAAATTTTGCTTCATCACTTCCGCCAAAAAGCTATGACTTCTACGCAAGCTTTAAAAGCGGATCTTACGGTCTAGAAAAAGTAGAACCAGAAAAACTCATAATAACAACTGACGATGGCTCTGTTGGAATACATGGAATGGTAACAGCTGCGCTTACATCTGACATCATAAAAAAAGAAGGGTACAGCGCAATATACGCCTGCGGTCCCACGCCAATGCTAGCCTATATACAAAAAATCGCAAAAGAAGCAGGTGTAAAATGCTTTTTAAGCATAGAAAAAAAGATGCTTTGCGGAGCCGGAGCTTGCCTTGGATGCACAGTACGTACAAAAGAAGGAAACCGCAGAGTATGCAAGGACGGTCCTGTTTTTAACGCTGAAATTCTAGAATTTGAAAAGCCGGAATTTGCAAAAAGAAATCCATTGCCACTAGGCATAGAGCCAGATTTAAGTGTTGAAATTGCAGGAATAAAATTTAAAAACCCTGTAATCGCGGCAAGCGGAACATTCGGCTTTGGGCAAAACTACCGCGGATTTTTCGATGTTTCCAGGCTAGGTGGAATAAGCTCAAAAGGCCTTACACTAGCTCCAAAGGGAGGAAATTCCGGTGAGCGCGTTATCGAAGTTTCATCTGGCGACATAAATTCAATAGGTCTTGAAAATCCTGGAGTCCCTCACTTTATTCAAAACGAGCTTCCAGAAATGCTAAAGCTAGACACTGTTTCAATTGCGAACCTTGCAGGACACGACCTGGATTCCTATATAAAAGGCGCAGAGCTTTTGGACAAAACTCCAGTTCCGGCAATCGAGCTGAACATAAGCTGTCCAAATGTAAAGGCAGGCGGAATGGCTTGGGGAATAAATCCAGAAGCCGCGTTCACCTGTGTCAGCGCAGTTAGAAAAGCGACATCAAAGCCTTTAATTGTAAAGCTGTCCCCTAACGCGCCGGACTTGGTTTCTGTAGCCCTTGCCTGCATAAAAGCCGGAGCAAACGCATTAAGCCTGATTAACACGATTCAAGCAGTTGCAATCGACATTGAAAGCGGACGTCCTGTATTCGACAATATAAAAGCCGGACTTTGCGGACCTGCCGTAAAACCAATTGCGCTCCGCATGGTCTATGACGTTGTAAAAGCCGTAAATTCACTTCCGAAGGAACAGCAAATTCCTGTAATCGGTCTGGGAGGAATTTCAAAATGGCAAGACGCAGTAGAATTTATAATGGCTGGAGCTAGTGCAATTCAGGTTGGAACTGCAACATTTTCAAATCCAAAGACAATGATAGAAATCATCGAAGGCCTAAAAAAATTTATGCAATCCCACGGATACAAGAAAATTGAAGATTTCCGCGGAATAGCACAAAAGTAGCAAAAAACACTGCTGTTTTAATCATTAAGCCTATAAAAACCAAAGGGATACTTCCTAAGAGGCTTAGTAAGTATTCCTAAGACCCTGAGTAAGTATTCCTAAGAGCCTAAGCGAATATTCCTACGGGTCTTAGGAAGTATTACTTCAAGCCTTAGGGATATTCACTTAGGGAGTTAGGAAGTATTCCTTTTGGGCAAACATTCTATTCACGCCACTTTTCATCTTCTTCCTCTTCTTTTACAGAATCAGGAAGAACTGTTTTTCTTGCGGCAACTGTATTTTCAGAAGAATCTTTTGTTTTTTTTGGTGAACCGCCGAATTTTTCATCAAGTGAATATTTTTTTACAAATTTTGTCGTGATTTTTGAATACAAAAAAAAGCTTAATACAAGTCCGATTGTAAAGCTTCCAAACAGCGCGTTTCCGTATGCTTCAAAACTAGCCGCATGAAAAACAAATTTCAAGAAGACAAGGCAAATTCCAAAAAGCGAGCCAATTATCAGCGCAGTAAAAAGAATGTTTACAATGCTTGAAATCAATATATATAGAAGATAAAAAACTTTTTTGTTCATAATCTATTCCTTTTTATTGTTCTTGCGGTCTGATTTTACTTGAAATACAAATGTTATTACAAAAATAATTCCGCAGACAACAACCGCAGCGTCTGCAAAATTGAATGTCGGCCAACGTTCCATTCCGAAAAGTCCAAAGAAATAGCAGTCAACAAAATCAACAACTCCTTCCGGACGGAAAAATCGGTCAATTAAATTTCCAATGCCGCCGCCAAGAATTCCGCAGACAGCCCACCGCTGAAGCTTTGTAAATTCATTGTTTCTAAAATAGATCACGTAAACCGCGATAATCACAAAAAGCGGAAGCAATTCAAAAAGAATTCCCCTAAGTCCATCGGAAAGCCCAGAGCCCATGCTGAACGCAATTGCATTGTTGCGGACATGAATCAAGCGCAGATATTTTCCAAAAATTTCAATTACGGCATCATCAGCAAAAACTGTAAGACGCGGAATAAATTTCACAACAAGGCACTTTGTAATCTGATCAAGAAGAATCACCGCAAAAGAAAGTGTAAGCGGCAAAAGTTTATTTTTTGTGTTCTGGTTCATAAAATAATTATAGTACAAAAACACCAAGCTTTACAACAATTCAAAATGCACTTGAAGGTAATTCGCATTTTCTCTATTATTTTTGCATGAAATGGCTTATCGCTTCTGATATACATGGCTCATCTTTTTATTGCAAAAAACTTCTTGAAAAGTTTAATGAAGAAAAAGCGGACAGACTTTTGCTTTTAGGCGACATTCTTTATCATGGTCCAAGAAATGACTTGCCGAAAGAATACAACCCGAAAATTGTAACTGCGCTTTTAAATGAATATTCAGAAAAAATCAGTTGTGTAAGAGGAAACTGCGATTCCGAAGTAGACCAAATGGTTTTGAATTTTCCGATTATGGCGGAATATGCGATTCTCGATGTTGGAAGCAGACTTATTTTTGCAACCCACGGACACATTTTTAATGAGGTCAATCCTTTAAAAATGCCAAGCGGAAGCGTTTTGATCTGCGGACATTTCCATGTGCCGAAAATTCTTAAGCACGAAAATTATCTGTACCTAAATACAGGGTCAGTTTCTCTACCAAAGGAAAATTCCTGGCACAGTTATATACTTTTTGATGGGGACAGATTCTACTGGAAAGACCTAAAAAACGGTGAAGAAAAACTTAGTATCCGCTTATCATCTGAGTATTGATAAAATCTGTCAGAACTGTACCCAAATGATTTGACATATAGCCGCTTCTGTCCGGCTGTACCCCAAGAACTGCACCCAAAACTGGCTCTGTATTTTCAACAGGACCAAAGCCTTTTGTAGTGTAATCATCTATATAAGCCAAATCAAAGCTACCGAATATTTTTACAAAACTCCTTTGGCTTACATACTGCATTGAGCCAGACAAATCTCCATCTGTAATCAAGAAAATTACATCTTTTTCTGTAGGCTTGCACAATGAAAGCAAAATCCAAAACTTTTCGTTTATAAAATCCGAATTTTTTTGAACCTGCTCATATTTATCAGGATTAAAAATCTTTTGCCATATTGCCGAAAACCGCTTTATCCATTTTAAATCTGCACCCTTTTTTGAGGCCAGATTAATTTCCTTGTAAAAATCCAAAGAATAGACAGAAAATCCATTGTATGCAAGCTTGCAGAAAAATGACTTGTAAATTTCAGAATTTGCTGTTTCTGGCGGCGCAAACAAAACAATTTTTCTTCCTGCAGGACTTTCTATTTCCGGCTCAAAATTATAAAGCTTTATAGAAGGAACTGTAAAGGGCTCTTTTAGCTCAGAAAATCCTTTTTGAAAACTTCCTGAATACAAAACCGTGTTTTGCTTTACAGGCAGGCGATTTTTTTTAGGATTCATAGGACGGAAATAAATAACTACAAAAATCATCAGTGCGACAAAAATAGCATTCAGCGAGCAAATCAAAATAAGTTTTAACTCATACGAATCCAGAATAACATCAGAAAACATCCTTAAAACGGAGCGGACATTCCAAATAGCAGACAAAAATGCAAGCACAAAAATCAGAAAATTTTCAACAGAAAGTGTAAAAACAAAAATGTTTACAATTGCAATAAAAAGCCCCGCAAAAGGCGCAATCGACAGCGAATCTTTTTTTGAATGATTTACAAAAACAAATCTGGCGTTTCCTATAAAAAGCAGGGCAAGAACAAGCAAGTCTGCCAAAGTCTGGTTTGTCATTTTAACTTTTCCTGTGTTTCCTTGATTATTTTCTGAAACTGCTCCAGCGATTTTTCTATGCTGAACTGGCACGCATGGCTGATAATTTTTTCTTTCTTGAAAACACCTTTTGAATCAAGCCGCTCAAATTCAAGAATTGAAGATGCAACGCTGTCTGTTTCCTGCTTGTCAAAAAAAATACCTGTCTTTCCATCAATGACAGTTTCCAAAGCTCCGCCTTTTCCAAATGCAATTACAGGCCGACCGCAAGCCTGAACTTCCAAAGGTGTAAGTCCCAAATCTTCTTCCGCGCAAAAAATAAGAGCTCGGCAACGCTGAAGATATGAGCGCACTTCTGAATCTTCTGCTCTCCCTGCAAAAAGAATGTTTTTGTCGTTTCCTGCAAGTTTCTTTAGATTCTCCATTTCAGAGCCAGCACCAATAACAACAAGCCTGCGTCCAAGTTTTTTACACGCGCTCACAGCCAAATCAATGCGCTTGTAAGGCACAAGACGAGAAAATGCGACATAAAAATCTTCAGGCTCAACATCAGCAGAAAAAAATCGTTCAGTATTTATAGGACAGTAAACAACTTTAGCATCCAAATTCCAGAATTTTTTTATACGCCGGGCAATATAATTTGAATTCGCAACAACAGCGTCAATTCTCTGGCTTGAAATAAAATCCCACTGCCGCAAAGCTGGAATCCAGCGGTTCATAAAAAATCGTGTAAGTATTCCGCTTCTCTTTCTGTAGTCAAAAAACAAATCCCAAGCATAACGCATTGGTGAATGAATATATGCAATATGTGGAACAGAAGGCGGCGTAATTACACCTTTCGCACAACAAGATGAAGAGCAAAGCACCAAGTCATATCCTGAAAAATCAAAGGATTCAAAGGCATTCGGCATGAACTTTAAAAGCTTTGTATAAATCCGCGAAGCAAAAGGAAGTTTTTGTATATAAGAAGTGTAAATTTTATTCTTGGCAAAATGACTGCCCATCTTTTTTTTGTTGTACACAAGAGTATAAATATCAGCATCTGGATAAAGACGAAGCATATACTCAACCCAAGTTTCAGCACCGCCATAATTTACAAGCCAGTCATGTACAATTGCAACTTTCATTTTTTGTTTTCCTATGAGCGAATTTTAATGTAAATCTGAATTGTTTTCAATGAATTTCAGTCTGAAAGCAACTGAACCCAAGCCTGCATAAGAATTCCAAAAGCAACGCCAACATTTAAAGACGCTTTTAATCCTGTCATCGGAATTGAAACTCTTCCATAATCAGCTCTTTTTAACGCTTCCGGGCTTACACCAAGCTCTTCTGAACCGATTATTACAATTCCTTCTTTTGGAAAAGAAAATTCAGTTATTGGAGTTCCGCCTGTTTCCAAAACAAAAACCGGCTTGTCCTGCGGAAGTTCTTCTAAGGAACATCTTTTGTAGCCTAAGGTTTCTATGCAGCCCATTCCGCTTCTTAATGCACGGGACTGATTTGGATCTGTGCAGTTCGGGGAAATAAAAACATTTTCGCAACCCATCGCTTCCGCAGTTCTAAAAATAGAGCCTATGTTAAACGGAGAGCGAATATCTTCTGCATAAACACTTACGCCTTTGAAAAACTTTCTGTTTTGAACACAAAAACTTTCGTTGGAATGCGGCGCAATAACCAAATCCCATTCAGCCGGAAAAGTTCCTATCATGGCCAGCAAAGAATTCCGGGCAAAATTGCAAACCCTTCGCTCATCAAAGTCTTCCGCTTCAATAAGTTTTTTTAGTTCTTCGGCGGCACTTTCTGGAAGTTTTGGGTCATCCATCACAATCCGCGCAACGGTTTTTGTATATTCAGCACGCGTCATTCCCGGAAAATTATATTCAGTTCCATGTTCTGCAATGCCGGCAATATCGCGTTCAAGCTCGCCAAAAGTAAGAGCCAGCTTACGTCTTTTTTGTCCCGGTTCAAGCTGAAAAAGTTTTCCAGGATTTATCATCAGTAAGCCTTCTTTATGATTTCAAACAAATCGTCAGTTGTCATGCTGCGCTGAAGACTGTTCATAAGATCAAGCTCACCTGCATCTTCCGCCGCAACAGAAAGCTGTTCTATAGAAAGCGAAAGGTCTTTTAAACGTGCCGGAATATTTATCTTCGCAATTTTCTGTCTTACATAATCCGCAAGAGAAGCAACAGCCGAAGAAACAGAATCTTCCGGGTGGGAGGCATTCAAAAGACGTGAAAGAACCGCAAGTTTTTCAGCCTTGAAAGAAGCCGCATCTTCAATAATATACGGAAGTAAAATTGCAGAAATCAGCGAGCGGGAAATTTTATATCGAGAATTTATTGCAAGCGAAAGAAGATTTGCGGCGCCAAAAGAACTTGAGGCAGCCCCCAAAGAAGCCATGCATCCGCCCTGGGCCAAAAGAACTTCCTGCGGAGTTGTAACGGAAAGATTCGGTGCGCCATCTTCGGCATAGCTCAAAAGCTGAACGGATTTTTCTATAATCATATCGCTGAAAAAAGTAGATTTCTGGCTTAAATATCCTTCAACCGCAAAAGCCAAAGCTTCAATTGACATGCAGGAAATTTGCTTTTCTGTCAAAGCCATCTGAAGATTCGGATCCCAAAGAACAAGCTTGCAAAGTCCGTTTTGAGTTTTTATAAGCTTTACTTTTGTTGAACGCGCGTCAGTTACAAAAGCTCTGTCTGTAAAAATAAAACTATCTCTATTTGTTGAAGGCAGGCAAATAAGCGGAAGAGTTCTTTTAGGCGGAATCAAATTTTCGTCAATATAATCGTAAATGCTCTTGGAATTTTCGTAGTAAAGAGCGCAGACAATGCGTGCAAGCGAAAGTGTTCTTCCGCCTCCAACCGCAATAACTCCATGTACTTTTGCATCCTGAGCGAGCTTCAAGACAACTTTTGCAGTTTCTGAATCAGATCCAAGCGGAATTTCGTCAAAAACAAAATAATCAACGTTTCTTTCTGCAAGAGACGCCGTAACTTTTGAAGCTGTTCCCGATTCCTTTAGAACCGGATCCATTAAAACCAAAAAATTAGAGCCGTACTCCAACGCATACTGACCAAGACGGGTCGCAGTATAAGAACCAAGAACAATATTAGGTGAAATTTTGAATATAAAATCTGCCATATTAGAAAAAAAACTCCTGCAAAAAAAAAGAGCGGAACTATTCCGCCCTAATTTATCCCCTGCAAAAAATACGGAAATTACAAACCGTAAGCACTAAGAATTTGATCCGCAGTAGCTGCAATCGTAGCTTCATTGAGGTAATTTGGATCTTGAATCTTGAGCTTAATCTGCTCCACCAGCTCTGAACGAACATCTGGAGTTTCCTCTGCCACTTTATTCATAAACATAGCTTCTGCCATGGCTTTGGCTTCGTCGGAAACACTGATTTCATCAGACGCATACTGAGAACCTGCAACATTATTTGAACGTTTTGTGTTCTGCAATGAGTTTAGAGCATTAACCTCTGAAATCTTGTTTATCATCATATCTTGCCTCTCTTATCTTATCGGAAGATTCTTCTGAAATCTTGACATTTTTATTTCCTGAAATAAAAACAGCAAATTCCCCAAGAATCTTCTGACGGGAACTGTAATCTTCAAAAACTTCCTGCGCCGTTCCTTCTGTTATTTCTTCGTGAAGCTTTGTAAGCTCCCTGCCAACAACAACACGGCGGCTGCTTTCAATATCGGCAATATCCGCCAGAAGTTTTACAATTCTAAACGGACTTTCGTACAAAATAACGGCATCTCCAGTTTCCAAAAGCTCCTTTACACGGCTTTTTCTCCTGCCCGGCTTTGGAGAAAGAAAACCTTCAAAAATCAAGGTTTTTCCGCCAGCACCAGCAACACTTGCCAATGCCGCAAAAGCACTTGCTCCTGGAATCGGAATAACGGAATGACCTGCTTTGCGCGCAAAACCAGCAAGAACTGCCCCCGGATCACTTATTCCAGGAGTTCCAGCATCGCTTGCATAGGCAACTTTCTGACCTTCGTCAAGCAGCTTTATAATTTTTTCAGAAGCAAACTGCTCATTCTGCGCCCGGCAACTGACCAAAGGCTTTCGGATTTCAAAATGATTCAACAATTGAAGCGTATGGCGCGTATCTTCCGCCGCAACAACGTCAACACTTTTCAAAATATCAACAGCCCTAAAAGTCATATCGCCCAAATTTCCAATAGGCGTAGCTACAATATATAATTCCGACACCGTATTTATAGTATACAATTACTAATATCTTTTTGCAATGTTTAAAATCGGCTTTGGTATTTTTCTTAAAGCATCACGGCTTAACTTCGTGAAAAAAAAACCGATAATAAAACGAGGACCAGTTTTAAATTCTGCTTCCGCTAAAAACTGGCTCTCGAACTTATCAAAGCAAAATTAGAAGGTAAAAATACAATGACAAAAAAAGAAAGGATTGCCGCAACTCTTACAGGAATTGCCTTGTATTGCGTGGCGGCTTTATTTTCTATAGGTCTTTTTCTTGGCGCGCTGAACTTCGGGCTTTCTTCAGGAAAAAATATTCTTTTTAAAATGGGAGAAATGCTTGTTTCTGTTTATGGAATCTGCTCAATTTTAATTCCTGTGTTTTTCTTTGTGGCAGGTTCGTTCTGCTTAAGCGCGAAATGGTCAGTTCAAAGAGCTTTTATCCTTTTAATTAGCATTGTTCCGTTTTTTACACTTGTAATTGCCGAGCGGACTTCCCAGACAATTGCAGCGCAGGACACAAGCCCGATTGCATTTGCCAAAATTTTCACATTGGTTGCTATTGCGCTTCTTCTTGTTGCGCTTGAATATCTGCTTGCCGTAACTGCCGCAACTTACATTGAAAAGGCAATGGAACAAAAAATTTCCATAGATATAAAAAAAATCAAAATTAATCCAAAAAAAATAAAAACAATTATCAAAAGCAAGCTGAATTTTCCAAAGCCAAAAATTTCTATGCAAAAAGAAAAAACGCATGAAAAGAAAGAAGAGGAAAAAATTCCTGAAGAAGAACTTGATTTTGAAATTCCGCAGAAAAAAATCAGCGGCGTCTGGTCAATTGATTCGGAAGGAAATGTAAAAGGCAAAATTTCCGCGCCGGAAGAAAAACACGATGAAACTGTTCAGGAAGAAATTCAAATTCCTGAAAGTGAAAATTCCGCAGAAGAAAATGAAGAAGACATAATCGATTTGTTTGAAAAAAATTCAATGGATTTGACTGAAGAAATTTCAAAATCTGAGCAGGAAGAACTTGAAAAAAATTCCGAACAAATTGATTACGACATTGATTTTGAAGAGCCGGAAGATTTTTCAGAAGAGCAAGACAACGGATATTTTGACATTAAAGATGAAAACGAGCCAGAGGAATCAGAATTTTCTGAAATAGAAACTCAAGCTGATGAAACGGAACTTTCGGAAGATGACTTTGAAATAAAAGATGAAACCGAAGATGATTCAGACGAAAATGAAAGTCAAGAAACTGAAAACGATTTTGAAATAGAAGATTTCGATTCTGAAGAAAATTTTATAGAACCAGAAGAAGAACAGGAAATCTCTTTTGAAAATGAAGATTACCAAGAAAATGTTCCAGCTGAAAATTTCAAGGCTGAACACAACGAGGAAAATTCTTTAGAAGAAAAAAAATCTGCGCCTTCAAATCTTGAAAGTGTTTTTTCAAAAATGGAAGACGACGCGCGCATTCAGGTTGAAAAAGAAAATCCAGCTCAAGAAAAAAATTCCGCTCCAATCGCATTTACAACAACCGAAGACGGAAGCACAAAGCCAATTCCGCTTCCGCCTAAAAAGAAAAACAACGGTCCGTATAAAATTTCCACGGACTTGCTCACAGCTTATAACGAAAACAAATACTGGATTATCGATGAGGAAACCGAGCAAGCCGCAAAAAGCCTAAAAGACACTTTGAGTGAATTTAAAATCGATGCGGAAGTTACAGGAATAAGAAAAGGTCCGGTTGTAACAATGTTTGAGCTTCTTCCTGCTCCAGGAGTAAAATTAAGCAGAATCGTAGCGCTTTCAGACAATATTGCATTGCGTCTTGCGGCAAGTTCAGTCCGCATTGTAGCTCCAATTCCGGGGAAACGCGCAGTCGGAATTGAAGTTCCAAACAGAAACCGCGCGATTGTTTCGTTCAGGGAATGCATTGAGCAGCAAAGAAATGAATGGAAAAAAATGGCAGTTCCTGTTGTGCTCGGAAAAGACATTCAGGGCGAAACCCAAATAATGGATCTTGTGAAAACTCCGCATCTTTTGATTGCCGGTTCAACTGGAGCCGGAAAATCGGTCTGCGTAAACAGCATGATTCTAAGCATTTTGTACAAACGGAATCCACATGAAGTAAAGATGATTCTCATTGACCCCAAAATAGTCGAGTTGAAACTTTACAATGGAATTCCGCACCTTTTGACTCCAGTCATAACAGAACCAAAAAAAGCAATGCAGGCTCTTCAGTATTGCCTTTGCGAAATGGAACGCCGTTATGCGGTTTTAGACAGCATGGGATGCCGCGACATAGCAAACTACAACCGGAAAATAGTTGAGCAACACATAGCAACGGAAAAACTTCCGTACTTGATTGTAATAATCGATGAATTTGCGGACTTGATGGCAACAACTGGAAAAGCTCTTGAAGGCGTTGTAGCTCGTCTTGCAGCAATGAGCCGCGCGGTTGGAATTCACCTTGTTCTTGCAACACAGCGTCCATCTGTTGATGTAATCACAGGTCTTATAAAGGCAAATATTCCAAGCCGAATCGCATTTATGGTTGCCGCAAAAATGGACAGCCGAATAATAATTGACCAAGTTGGAGCTGAAAAACTTCTTGGAAAAGGCGATATGCTTTATGCCAGCGCAACAGATCCTTTCCCTGTGAGAATTCAAGGAGCTTTTGTAAGCGACCAGGAAGTTGAAAATGTTGTTGAAGCTGTAAAAGAATGGGGCGAGCCGGAATACATTGACGATGAAATTTTTGTTGACGATGAAGATGATGAAAATGCCGATCAGCTTTCTCTTTTTGGGGAAGGCGCAGAAGATCCTCTTTATGAAAAAGCACTGGACATTGTAATTCAGGCTGGAAAAGCAAGCGCAAGCTATATTCAGCGCAGACTGAGCATTGGTTATAACCGAGCCGCACGTCTTGTAGAAGAAATGGAAGAGCGCGGAATTGTAGGACCTGCAAATGGTTCTAAACCACGCGAAATTATTCACGTACCGTAATCATAAAAAGAGGAATAAAATGAAGAAAGTTATAACATTTATTGCATTAACAGTTCTTTCCGCCTGCGCATTTTCTCAGAATAAAATCAAATTCAACGAAACCTGGAGCTATGTTCTCACAGGATATGAAAACGAGTTTTCTGCGGATTTGCCAATAACGGATCTTTGCTATTTTAGCGCGGAAATAAATGAGTACGGCGAAATTCCTTCAATTCCAAATCGTGAAACTGTTCCACCTGAATTCAACGGGAGAGTTCATATTGTTGCAATTTGCGAAAGCCGCTCTCTAAGCCATTTTGTAATCGACCCGAAATACAAAGTTTCAAAAAAAATTATTAAAACTCTGGCAGAAGCAACAAAAGACTTCGACGGACTTCAAATTGACTTTGAACTTGTTCCAAAACGAGATGCTGAAAATTTCAAAGTTTTTCTTAAAAAACTGAAAAAAGCAATCGGCAAAGACAAAATGCTTTCTGTTTGCGTTCCTGCAAGAACAAAGATAGTTCAAGATGATGTCTACGATTACAAAGAGCTTTCATCTTGCGCAGACAGAATTTTTATAATGGCTTACGATCAGCACTGGGCAACAAGCGCACCCGGTCCGGTTTCTGGAATGGACTGGTGCAAAAAAATTGCAGACCATGCATTGAATACAATTCCAGTTGAAAAAATAATAATGGGCTTGCCTTTCTACGGAAGAAGCTGGGCAGAACCAAATTTTTCCAAAGCATGGTATAACAGCGGAATCAACAGAATCCTTGGCGAAAATTCTGCATTAGAAGAAGTTCAAAGAACTGAAGGAATTCCGCATTTTGAATTCAAAACAGAAATTACAGTAAAAGGCTGGTTTGACGACAAAGAATCTTTAGCCGCAAGATGTCTTATGCTTTCTGAAAAAAACATTCCAAATGCTGGATTCTGGAGAATTGGTCAGGAAGACAAAGAGTTCTGGCAAATTCTTTCTGTTCCAGATTAATTTTTCATCAATATCCATCACTCATGCTTCTGTTTATATCACGCTGATAAAGTTCCTGATAAACAAGGCTACGTTTCTTTAAGTCATCTTTTGTTTCCTGCGGGAAAGGAATATAACGCCAGAAAATTCCACGGACTTCTTTTTCAAGCTTCTGTGTTCCCATGGATTCTTTTGTCATCCAAAGAATATAGTCTTCTATAAAGAACTGCTTTATGTCGCCCTTCATTTTGTGCTCTTCAAGATACTGATAATAATGTCCAGTAAGTCCATCGCTCATCCAGTCAAATGAAGCTTTCTCTTTTGCAACCTGCCATCTTAAATCAGCAACCGCAGTAAGACACGCAATCTTTAAATCACGCGGATACATCGGAATCGCAATACGTCCGCGGCTAGAAAGTCTGTTGTAACGGTCAAATGGCTCCCAGCAAAATCCAACATCGCCATAAGTTGGAACAAGCAAAACATAAGGAACAATTCTATGAGGAATATTTTTATGTATACGGCAAAAGCACTGCGGGTCAATCGATTCTATCCAAGAAAGCTCGCGGATTACATTTTCGCGGAATCCAGTTCCTTTTTCTGTGCAGTGGAAAAATTCCCTTGTAAAAATCGGATACTGATTTCCCTGACGGCCGCAAGTCATTTTTGCCATCTGGCGGATTGTGTTCATTTCGCCAAGAATTTCTTCTTTTCCAACGTTAACTTCTTCCACAAAGTTAGTTGACTTGTCATTGAGGCTCTGCTCAGTCTGTTTTGCTTCCTTGAAATCCTCAAGATGCTTTGAAAGCTCCTTGTCTATTTTTTGAAGCTGACGGAAATCATTTATAACATCAGAAAAAAGTTTTCTTTGCAAATCTGTGTAAGGATTTTTATGCGGCTCAAGTCCGGGCAATGAATCATGCTGAAAAATATCACGGATTTTGCCTTCAACAGAATTTTCCAAGCTAGCCCTTTCAGCTTCCTTTGCGTTTAAAAGGCTTTCTGAGGTCTGTATTTTTCCGCTGTTCTTGCTTTTTAAAGCCATGATATGCTGTTGTTCCGCAGCAGGTCCTTTTGCAACTCCTCTTGTTGGAACTTCATCAGTCGTACTAGGCTTCATGTGTCCAAGCGCAACAGAACGAATCCATTCATCCATATAAAGAATCGGCTCATAAGTATTGTTCTTGTCTATTGCACGGGCAAACATATTTTTTTGTTCTGGAGTTGCCAAGGACGGAAGCAAAATACCGAACCGCATAGCCATTCGCTTGCAGTCTTCAATGGAAGAACTTGCCATTTTTGGTGCAAGACTTCTTAAAAATTCCCAATAAGCCGTGATTATCTGCTGGCGGTAAACTGTGCGGTCTTTTTTATCCTGGCAATTAAGATATTTTACCAAAAGCGAATGAAGCCTCTGGGAACTTGCGCCTTCTCCTGTAAGGCATTTTTTATAATACGAAGGATCATCGTAGCATTTGCTTGGAGTATCTTCAAAATATTTTTCAATTGGAGCAAATGATTTTATATTTAAATCAACTTCAGGAACACAGCCGTTCATTTTGGGCTTGCCTGACGCTTTTTCAGATACAAAATTTTCAAAATCTTTATTCTGCGGTCCGCCAAAAGAAGAAATTCCGTCTTTTTTAGGCACATTTAATTCCACTTCTGGAATTTCATCTTGAGTGTCAGCAAGCAAAGCGGCAATACTTGGATCAATATCATCATCAAAAGCCATGTTGTTCTCCAACTTTATTTAAATGTATTTTATAAAAAAAATTTCGTCTTAATTATAACATGACTGTCTCAGTATTGCAAAGCAATAAATGTTATAAACAAAATCTATAGCCAAGTATAAAAATATAATAATTGACAGTTAGGGCAAGAAAAGATATTTTTAGCTTATCTTAAATATTTTTGGAGGAAGAAAATGAAAAAAATATTAACATTGACTGCGGCAGTTTTTGCAGCCGCTCTTTTGTCTGCACAGGCAAAACTAAAAGTTGGAGCAACTCCTGTTCCCCACGCAGAAATGCTCAATCTTGTAAAAGATGATTTAAAGGCTCAGGGTGTTGACATTCAGGTTATTGAAATGACAGATTATGTTATTCTCAACGATGCCCTTGAAAGCGGCGAGCTTGATGCAAACTTTGACCAGCACATTCCTTACATGGAATCCACAAACAAGGAAAAAGGCTATCACCTTGTAAATGCAGGCGGAATCCACATCGAGCCAATCGCCCTTTATTCAAAAAAAGTTTCAAAGCTTTCTGATTTGAAGAAAAAGGCGACAATTGCAATTCCAAACGATCCTACAAACGGCGGACGCGCGCTTTTGCTTCTTCAGGCAGCAGGACTTATTGAACTTAAAAAAGATGCAGGAATAACAGCGACAACACTCGACATAGCAAAGAATCCGCTTAAGCTGAAATTCAAGGAGCTTGACGCAGCTTCAATTCCACGCACTTTGAACGATGTTGATGCGGCTGTTATCAACGGAAACTATGCAATCCCGGCAGGACTTTCAGCAACAAAAGACGGACTTTTTGTAGAAGGAAAAGATTCGCCTTATGTTAACATTATCGCTGTAAAAGACGGAAACCAGAATGATCCTCGTGTAAAAGCACTTGTAAAGGCATTGCAGAGTGACAAAATCAAGAATTACATTTCTGAAAAATTCAAAGACGGTGAAGTCGTAGCCGCATTCTAAAATTTAGTTCTACAGACAAAGCGGGGACTGTTCAAGAAGTTTTGATAAATTCTTGGGCAGTCCATTTTTTATTTAGATTGAATATCAAGTTTTATAATTTAATGTCATTATCCAGCTTGACTGGATAATTAATGAAAATCTACAGCAGATTGCCGTGCCTAGCACAGTAATGACAGCTAATCAGTTAATTTTTCAAAAATTCAAAATACAGACATATTTAAATTGAAATCTGCTTTAATATTTTTGTAAGTTCTGTTTTTTCTATTAAGTCGATTGGGCGGCCTTCAATATATTTTTTGCTTTCCTCTGAAAAAATTCCTGCGGAAACACAAAATCCGCGCTCAGCATTTACATCGCTCATGTGCTCATGGAATTCCCTGATGTAAATTTCGCCGACAGAACCTGTTGTCCTGAAAAATCTGAACAATACAACATCTTGCCAAGTTGCCGCAAAAATTTCAGTTAGAATATCAGTATAAAGCGAGTCGTTTTCTATATTTTGAATTTTTACGTTTGAATTTTTATATTTAGTCAAAATAAATTTACGGCAAAGCGTTACAAAATCGTTGCTATTTGCGGAAATATAAATCTGCAGGTTGTTGTTCTGGCTTAGCTCCTGGTAACGGTTTATAAGCGAATTTACATCCTTGTAATTCTGAACAGAATTTCGGATTGCCTTTAAAAGCGCAAGACCTTTTGCAATCTGATTCTTTTCAAAATAACAGCGGGCAAGATTGTATTCAATTTCAACTCTTATATCAGAAGGCTCGTTTTCATGCTTAAGTCCGATTTCATAATCCTGAATTGCGGAATTCAAGTCATTTATTTTTGTATGAAAAATTCCGGCTCTAAGACAAGACCTTGCGCCGTAAACAGGATCAGCTCTAAGATGCATAAAAATTTTTATAGCACGGTCGCCGCGTCCTTCCTGAAACATCGCATCCGACATATTGAAAAGCGCTTCTTTATTTGAAGGATCCTCATCTAAAGCTTTTTTAAAGAAAGAAAGACATTCTCGGTATTTCTTGGCAAAATAAAGACTTTGTGCAAGCAAAAAATAAACGCCGGTAGATTCAGGTTTGGCAAGAATCGCTTTTTTAAACAAAGGCACGGATTTTTCATAAAGCTTTTGGTTGAACATTGCCTTGCCAAGGTAAAAATTATTTTCAAAGCTGACTGAATTTATTTTGTATGCGCTCACCAAAGCCTGAACTGCTTCTGGATTTTTTCCAAGTTGAAGCGCGCTGATTCCAAGCCGCAAAAAACATTCGTCTAAATTAACAAAACCAGACTTTGAATCAAGCTTTGAAAGGTCATTGTAAATCAAATATGCCTTGTCCCAAATCTGGCTCGAAAAATAAACATCGCCAAGCGGAATAAGCCCCGCCGGATCATGCGGATTTTTCGCAAGTTTTTTGTTTGCTTCTTTTATAATCTGGGCTTTGTTTCTATTGCTAGTTTTTTTATCTTTGGTGCTGCCGCCGCCATTTTTTCCCATGAACAAAGTAAGAACGGCGACAAGAGCAATCATTATAACGCCAGCAATAAGATATGACATATTCTAAAACCTTCCTTAACAAAATGAAATTATTTGAGGGAATTTCAAAAGCTTTTATGAAGTCAAGAATTCCTCCATATTATTATTTATCGGAATTTCTTGCGGTTACCAAAATTTAATTTTTTCGGCATTCCTGAACAAAATCTGCAATTCTATCCAAAGCAACTTTAATTTTATCAATAGCGGTTGCATAGCAGCATCTTATGTGCCCTTCTCCTCCTGCGCCAAAAACGCTTCCCGGAACAACAGCGACATTATGCTTTTGAAAAAGCTTTGTAGCAAATTCTTCACTTGAAAGTCCTGTTGACGAAATGTCCGGGAACATATAAAAAGATCCGGAAGGCTCAGGAACAGAAAGTCCCATATCACAAAACGCCTTGTACATCAAATTTCTTCGCTGCTGATAGCTTACACGCATTTTTTCAACTTCAGACCAGCCGTTGCGTAAACCTTCCGTAGCCGCATACTGACTGAAAATCGGGGCGCAAATTGTATTGTATCCGTGGAGCTTTACAATCTGAGCAAGAAGTTCCGCAGGAGCCGCAATATATCCGATTCGCCAGCCTGTCATTGCAAAAGATTTTGAAAATCCGTTAAGAATAATCGTGTAGTCTTTCATTTCAGGGAAAGAGCCGATTGAAACGTGTTCTGAGCCGTCATAAGCAAGCTCGCAGTAAATTTCATCGCTTATAACCCAAAGCTGATGTTTTTTTACAATTTCCGCAATTTTTTCAAGTTCATCTTTTGGAATCATAGTTCCAGTCGGATTGTTCGGGGAACAAATCATAACTGCTTTTGTTTTTGGAGTAACTGCTTTTTCAATTTGCTCTGCTGTCGGATAAAATCCATTCACGCTTGTATCAATTGGAACAACATTGACTTCACAAAGACGCGCCAAAGGAACATAATTTACGTAGCAAGGCTGGCAGACAATAATTTCATCTCCAGGATTAAGAATAGCACGCAAAGAAGCATCAACGCCTTCGCTTGCTCCAACTGTTATAAGAATTTCCTTCTGCGGATTATAATGCATATTGTATTTCTGCATATATTTTGAAATTTCTTCACGCAGCTCAAGCAAGCCCCAGTTTGAAGTGTAGCTTGTATGTCCCTTTTCAAGATGATAAAAAGCTTCCTCGCGAATACACCATGGAGTCGGAAAATCAGGCTCTCCAACAGAAAGCGAAATCACATCATCGTGTCCAATCAACATTTCAAAAAATTTTCGAATTCCGCTTGGAGGAGTCTGCATCATTGATGAACTGAATTTGTCTTCTCTTGTATTCATTTAAGCCATTGCTCCTTCCCGGCTGTCGGAATTTTCTTCTATATAAACAATGTCATTTTCTTTGTAAGTCTTTAAAATAAAATGGGTTTTTGTGGAGCGCACACCTTGAAGCGTAGAAAGTTTTCTTGCAACAAAAAGCGCCACTTCCTGCAAAGTTTCACCTTCAATTATTACTTTTAAATCATAGCCGCCGCTCATAAGATAAAGGGATTTTACTTGCGGAAACCTGTAAATTCTGTCGGCGATTCCGTCAAATCCATGCTCGCGTTCTGGTGTAACTTGAATTTCTATTTCCGCACAGACTTTTTCTTTTGCCTTGGAATCTTTTTCAGGATTTATAATTGCGGCATACTTCATAATAACGCCGTCATTTTCAAGCTGCTGGATAATCGACTTGACTTCTTCAACTGATTTCTTTGTCATCGCGGAAATATCTTCTACAGAAATACGCGCATTGTCACGCAGCAAATTTAAAATTTCTTCTGTGCTGTCCATTTTTTTACCTTCTATAAAAATAAAATTCTAAATCAGTCCTTTTGTGCTTGGAATTTCTCCGTTGCGTCTTGGATCAATTTCTACTGCCTGACGAATTGCCCTGGCTGCGGCTTTAAAAAGTCCTTCGATTTTATGATGATCGCTTCTTCCGCGGATTGTATCAAGATGCAAATTGCATTTTGCGCCGTTTACAAATCCCTGCCAAAAATCCTCAAAGCAATCAGTTTGAAACGAAGAAGATTTTCCGTCCTGTCCAATTGAAACAAGCGGAATATTGGAAAGAGCCGCATTTACAACACAAAACGGACGTCCGCCAAAATCAACAGCAGCCTGCAAAAGACTTTCATCCATCGGATAAATTGAAAATCCACTTCTATAAATTCCAGCGCAGTTTCCCAAAGCAGAAGCAAAGCATTGTCCAAGAACAATTCCTGCGTCTTCTACAAGATGATGCTGGTCAACTTCCAAATCGCCTTTTAATTCTCCGCTCAAATCAAAAAGTCCATGCTTGCAAAAAGAATTCAGCATGTGGCCAAAAAAGCCTATTGGATTTTTTACAGAGCATTTTCCAGTTCCGTCAAGATTTAAAGAAAGCTCTATTTGGGTTTCACCAGTTATGCGTTTTATGCTTGCAGTTCTTTCCATTTGAAAAATTCCTTATGACATGACTTTTCTAAGTTCATATTCCAAAATGTCTGTAGCTCCAAATTCTTTGAGCTTTGGAAGAAGAACTGGAACTTCACTTTTTTTAACAGCAGTTTTTACAGCATATCCCGAATCACCAAAAAGAGGGCTTACGGTCGGGCTTCTCATAGACGGAATTGCCTTTACAAGCGTGTCAAATTTTTCCTTGGAAACATTCATCTCAAGCATGACACGGTCGCGCGCATCAAGAACCGCAGAAAAAAGCATTTTAAGTTCAAGAATTTTTTGTTTTTTTTCCGGGTCAGCCATCGCTTCTTTTGACGCATACATTCTTGTAGAACTTTCCATGAGAGTGTCCACAATTTTTAAACGGTTCGCCTTTAAAGAAGAGCCTGTGCTTGTATTATCAATAAGAATCTGCGCAATTGAATCTTCTGTGTTCTGAACAAATCCTTCGCTTGTTCCCCAAGTACGGAAAATTGTTCCGTTGATTTTTTTTGCTTCAACCCATTTTTTGCTTAGATTCTGGTATTCAGTTGCAATTGTAACATTTTTCTTTGCAAGCTCTTCATAGTCAAAATCTTCTGGAATCGCGGCAACGACACGGACTGGATCAAATCCCAAATCCATTATTTCAACAAGCGAATCTTCAACGCCATTTTCAAAAACCCAGTCTTTCCCAGAAAAAGCAATATCCGCTTTATTTGCCGCAAGAAGAACACTCGCAATCTGAGGTTTTACAACTTGAAACGCAAGATCTTTTTGATTTGTTATAGGAAAATATGTTCTGTCTGGAAGCTTTAAAGAAATTCCAACATCACTTAAAAGCTCATATACAGATTCGTAAATTCTTCCTTTTGCCAATAAAATTTTTAATTTTTCCATAATACACAATTATAAATTGAAGTCGCCTCTAAATTCAAGTTGCAGAGCAAACTAGCGGCGCTCAACAGTTCCGTCAGATTTTGCAATAAAAACTTCTGGCTTTATCTTTGTAAAAAATCCGCATTCAACAACACCGATTATTCCATCGATTTTTTCTTCCATTTCATGCGGATTAACCGGAGACTTCCATTTGCAGTCCAAGATTAGATTTCCGTTGTCTGTAATTACAGGACCGGCTTTTTTTACACCTTCACGCAGCACACATTCCGCGCCAAGTTTTTCCAAAGCTTTAATTACGGGAACACGGGCTTCTGCTATAATTTCAACAGGAAGAGCAAAACCAGTTCCAAGGCTTTTTACATCTTTTGAAGAATCCGCAACAATTGCAAAGTTTGATGAATTATATGCAATGATTTTTTCACGGAGCAATGCCGCGCCGCCGCCTTTTATAAGATTGTTATCTGGATCAATTTCGTCCGCGCCGTCAATTGCAAGGTCAAGAGTTCCATTTATTGCTCTGTCATTCAATGTGTAAACTGGAATTCCAAGTTCCTCGCAGGCCAATGTAGTCTGAAAACTTGTTGCAACGGCTTTTATATCTTTTAAAGTTCCGTCTTCAATTCTCTGCGCAAGTCTTTTTACAGCCGGCATTGCAGTAGAGCCAGTTCCAAGTCCGATTTTCATTCCGCTGAAAATTTTTCCTTCTTTGATTAAAGAATCAACTGCTGTTGTCGCGGCTAAATTTTTTTGTCCGTCTTTAGAAATACCCATCAGTATTCAACTCCTGTATATAATTCAAATTGCCTATATCCCTGATAAAGAAGCATACTGAATCCATTGCAGATTTTGCAGCCAGCCTCTCTTGCGCGCACCATTATCGGAGTAGCTTTCGGCATATAAATTATGTCGAACAAAGCTTCCTTTCCTGTAAAGTCATAAAAATAAAGCGGATCATTTTCTGGATTAGAAGGTTCTTCGCAATGCATTCCTTTTGATGTGGTCTGAATAATCACGTCTGAATATTTTCTAATCGTGGAAACTGATTCAAAATTCAACGGAGCATATTTAAAATCGTATTTTTCAGCAAGTTCTTTTGCCTTTGACAAAGTGCGGTTAAAAATGCAGGCTTTTCCGCCGGAATTATAAACTGCATACGCAATTGCTTTTGCAGCTCCGCCAGCTCCAATTATAGAAATTTTTTTATGCTTTAGATTTTTTAAATTCAAAAATTCAAGCAAAGCTTTTAAAAATCCTTCCGCATCAGTATTGTACGCAAGCCATTTTCCGTCTTTTTTTATCAATGTATTGCTTGAGCCTATTTCAAGCGCGGCATTGTCCACAAAATCAGCCCTTGCAAGAGCAGCTTCCTTATGCGGAACAGTTACAGAAAGTCCCTGCACTCCGACTTGCTCAGAAAAATCAATTGCCTGCTCAAATTTTTCAGCTGGAAAAGGAATATAAACGGCATTCATTCCATGGCGGCAATATCCTGTATTATGAAGTTCAGGACTTGAAGTTCCAGAAAGCGGCCAGCCGGTAATTCCAAAAATTTTAGTTGATTCATTTATAGATTTTGTTCTGTAAAGTCCGCCAAGTTTTACAGCATCCAAATGGGCAATATTTGAAGTATTTTGAATGGATTCCGGCGCGGAAGTATATGTCAAAAAATTTTTCAGCTTTGCGCCAAGAACTCTAGTTGGAATTCCCATTGTTCCCATCGCAAGCAGAATATGGTTGTTTCCAGAAATTTTAGAAGCCTGCTCAAAAAGATTTGTAACATCGTCAAGACTGTGCGGCATAAATGCAATCTTTGGAATTTCAAGTCCAGAAGTATTCAGTTCCTTAAGACGCTCCAAAATATTTCTTACCGGATTTTTCATGTCATGGAAACTTCGGATTACTTTTGTTTCAAAGGCAAGAGTCGCATCTTCAAGACTTGAAATATGAAAATCTTCCTCAAAATCAACATAGGCAAAATTTTTAGTTTTATCTTCATCGGCAAAAGAAAGCGCGCGGGCAAAAAGAATTGTGCGGGCAGATTCTCCTTCTACAAATTTTCCACCGTCTATTTCACGCCTGATTGTCAAAATGCACGGCAAACCAGCCATTGAAGGAAACCGTCTTGCATAAAGCCGCTCATCCTGATTCAAAAAATCAACACGCAGCTCCGCCATATCAACATAAGTTCTATATTTGTTAAGAAGCTCCAAGTCTTCTGCAAGAGTTTTTCCTGTCAGCGTAAGACAAATTTTTGGCGATTCCATTTCAAGACTCCTTTGCAACTAAATTTAAAAATGAAGCCGAGCTTCTGATTTTTTTTACTTTTGAAATCAAGGCAATTGAAATTTCGTATTCTTCAACTGAATTTGTTTCAGGATTTTTGCAAACTAAAAAAAGAATCTGATTTTTTACAACAGCCCTTGGAACGCCTATTAAAATTTCTTTTGTCGTAGACATTTCAATCTCAACCAAATCTTCATTTTGAACCGCGCTTTCCAAAACCCTGAGCTTTCCGGTGAAATTCATTCCGCTTGCCTCGGTAAGCTCAAACTTAACGCTTTCAGGTCTAAGCTGAGCCGAAGACAAAACCACGCGCCGTTTTATCCGCTCCTCAAGTCCTTCTTTTTGCTCTGCAGAAGCTGAAATATTTTCAAGCTGATTTTTCAAATCCTCAAGAATTTTAGAAACTTCTTTTTTTGAACCAGAAATCATAGAATTTTCTATAGGCAAAATTTCGGAAGAGCAAGCCAGAATTTTAGAATCAGAATCAATTTCTGGAAATCCCAAAGCAGGCGCAGTTTTTTTCGCGGATTTTACATTTCCAACAAAATCAAGTCCAAGGCGCTCAACGCAATTTTTTGCCTGTTCATCGGATGAAAAATTCATCAGGAAAATTCCCGGCGACAAAATTTCAATGATATACGATGAAAGTTTCTTTTCAATTACAATAGAATTTTCAGGACGAATTTTTAAAACATAGCCTTTGTAAAGCGCGGCTGAATTATAAGAATCCGCCCATTCATCAAGCGAAACCAAAAGATTCTGCGGAATTTCATAATGCGAATATTTTTTCAAAATTGCGGAAATCTGATCTTTCGTCATATCAAAATCAAAAGCTTTTAAAACAGACTGGCGCGTAATTTCAAAAACAGCAGCAGTATCACATTTTTTTGGACAAAGAAATTTTATAAGCGGAACAAGATCCGAAAGCAAAAATCCCGGCAAAACTATAACTGAAAAACCTGCATCAATGCTCAAAGAGCCTTGCGATTTATTTTCTTCAAAAATTTGATTCACACGAATGAATTCATTTTCGCCCTCAGAAAGAGAATCAACAATTCCAAGCTCAATAGCGCAGTCAAGCATCGCATCCAAAAAATTTGAATCAACAGAAGAATTTTCCGCGGAAGAACCAAACGCAACAATTCTTGAAAAACGGCTGAAAGAATTTTCTGAATAGCGGGAATTTTTATCTTTCAGCAAAAAAACAATCTGAATAATTTTCTGCCTTGTGTAAACTTCCTGCTTTAAAAATGAAAGTGTCTTGAAAAAAATTTCCGCGCTAGACAAAATCATGCTTCGGGAAAAGGAACCTGTGCAAGCAGCGCAAATATAAGCAACCTGATTCCCAAAAGTCAAATTCGAGAAAAGCTCAAGCCTCTGCCAGTCAACAAAAAATCCTTTGCCTTCAGAATCTTCCTGGACAAGATGAAGATTTTTGAGAGCTTTAAAAAGTGTTTCAAAAAATTCCTTGTTGAAATTCTCCTGAAAAATTTCAGCCAAGTCAGAAGACGCTTTCTTTTTAAGTTCCCCGTTGTTTTTGCAAATATCAGGATGGCTTGAAATATAGCAGATAAAAACCGCAAGAAGATCAGAAGAAATTTTTAGCCGGCGCTCAGGAAATTTTTTTTCGTTTTCTGGACTTATCAAATTTTGCAAATTCAACAAGCCGCTCAAATCATCTTCAAGATACGGATTTATTTTTATTAAATTCTTTTCATTTTTTACATGGACAGAAAAAATCAAAAGACGTTCTTCAAGGCTTGCAACTGCACTGTAAAAATCTCCCTGCTGAATTGAAGATGAAAAAAATTTTTCAAGTTTTTCAATGTCAGGCTCGTTTAAAAATTTTATCGCTGTAAGAATTTTTATATCAGTGACGTCAAGAAATTTTACAATTGAATCCCTGGTTTCTTTTTTGCGCAGAAAAGCTCCTATTTCTTCCGCCAGCTTTTGCTTGTTGTAAGGAGTCTTTACTTCTCCAAGATAAATACGTACCAACTCGAAAAAAAATTTGTCCGGCAAAGTGCAAAAACTTTCACGCCATTGAATTATCTTTTGAACTTTTGCATCTAAATTCATTGGCCACATCCTTCGATTTGAATCGGAACTTCAAGGTCATCAAAACTTTTTTCATTTTCGTAGCGGACAATTCTGTAGGAATATCCTTGCTCTGCTAAAAATTTTTGTCGGTTGCTTCCAAAATCTTCTTCAACTGTTCCGCGCGTAATCAAAGTAAAAAATCTTGAAGTTCTTTCTTTTGGACGAAGAATTCTTCCAAGCCGCTGAGCTTCTTCCTGCCTTGAACCGAAAGTTCCGCTCACTTGAATTGCCACGCTCGCATCCGGCAAATCGATTGCAAAATTCGCAACCTTGCTGACAACAAGCACACGTATTTTTCCGCTTCGAAAATCGTCATAAATTATATCACGTTCGGAATTTTTTGTTTTGCCGGTAATAATCGGAACATTCAAAAGCTTGGCAATAATTTCAAGATGAGTTAAAAACTGCCCGATTATAAGAATTTTGTCATCCTTGAATTTTTCAACAAGCTCCTGAACAATTTTATTCTTCAAAGGATTTTCACTTGCAATTCTGTGCTTTTCTCTGTTGGCCGCAACTGCATATTCAATTTCTTTATTTTCAGGAAGCCCAAGGCGAACTTCAATACATTCAGCCTTTGCAATCCACTTTGCTTTTTCAAGTTCTTTCCAAGGAACATCATATCTTTTTGGACCAACCAAAGAAAAAACATTGCCTTCGCAACCATCTTCACGCACAAGAGTCGCAGTCAGGCCGACACGCCGCACAGCCTGAAGTTCTGCCGCAACTCTAAAAACAGGAGCCGGAATCATGTGGACTTCGTCGTAAATAACAAGCCCCCAGTTGTTCTGCCTGAAAAGTGAAAAATGCGGATACGGGCCGTTTTTGTCAGGACGCCAAGTAAGAATCTGATAAGTGGCAACCGTTACTGGTTTTATAGTTTTATTTTCTCCAGTATATTCCGCAATCTGGCTTGCATCCAAATCAGTTTTATCAATAAGCTCGTCTATCCACTGATGAACAGCTGTAATATTTGTGGTTACAATAAGCGTATTTGTCTTTAAAAGGCTCATTATTTCCATGCCGACAATCGTTTTGCCCGCGCCGCAAGGAAGAACAATCGTGCCGAATCCAGTTCCCGGACCTTTGTTTCCAACAAGCGCATTTGCAGCAGCTTTCTGATATTCACGCACTTCAAAAGACCGCCCGCTAAAAGTTGTTTTCCGCAGATTTATTTCAAGAGGAAATCCGTCCTGAAGAGGAACATCATCTTTTACAGGCCAGCCAATCTTTAATAGATTCTGCTTAATAATTCCGCGGTCAGTAAGCAAAAGTTTAAAGCAAAACGTTTTTTCTTTTTCTGAAAGTCCTGCTGAAAATTCTTCTGCACATTCGCACGGAACAAGAAATTTTCTGGCAAAAGCATTAGCTTCAATCTGCTTAAAAACATACGGAGAATTTGAAACAAGATAAAGATATTCTTCTTTTATTCCGTCTGAATTTTCCACGGAAGGCCCCTGAACCAGCCTGAGTTTTCCAAAACGCCCGGAAGTTTCTTCAATCCAAACAACAACGCTCTGCGGAATTTCATAACGTGAAAATTTTTTTAAAACCTCAACCGCCTGTTCGCCTGTAAATCCTGAGCTTTCAGCGTTCCACAATGAAAGAGATGAAATTTGATATGTATGCAAATGTTCAGGAGAGCGCACAAGTTCCGCAAAAGGAATCAAGGCAGCCCTGCATTCTTCGGCAAGAGGCGCATGGACATCAAGCAAAAGCGTTCTGTCAGACTGAACAATCAAAGGATTTTCGCTTTCAGGCATATCGGTGCATTATATAATGAATCAGCAAGGCTTACAATATTTTTACGGCAAAGCACATAAAATAAAAAACCAGCCTGCCAACGACAAACTGGCTTTTTGAGGAGAGTCTATCTATGAAAAACAACAAGAGTTTTCCGACATTTTTATTTTACGACCGGAAATTGAATTTGTCAAATTTTTGTTGACAAAACAAATTTATTATAATAATATCATTATTGTAATAAATACAAAATTATAAATAATCAAGTGTAAGGAACTTAGGAGGTTATTATGAAAAAATGGGTTTGCAAAGTATGCGGATATGTTCACACAGGAGACAATGCGCCGGAAGAGTGTCCAGTTTGCCATGCAAAAAATGCTTTCAATGAAATGGTTGAAACGAAAGGATTTGCCTGCGAGCATCAAGTTGGTTCTGCAAAAGGCTTGGACGAAGAAGTTGTAAAAGGACTCCGTGAAAATTTCGCCGGTGAATGCTCAGAAGTCGGCATGTATCTTGCAATGTCCCGCCAGGCAGACCGCGAAGGCTATCCGGAAATTGCAGAGGCATACAAACGCTATGCTTTTGAAGAAGCCGAGCACGCAGCAAAATTCGCCGAGCTTCTTGGGGAAGTTCTTACTGATTCAACAAAGAAAAATGTCCAGATGAGAGCCGATGCAGAAGCAGGAGCTTGCGAAGGAAAACTTCAACTTGCAAAACGCGCAAAGGAACTTGGCTACGACGCAATTCACGACACAGTGCATGAAATGGCAAAAGATGAAGCGCGCCACGGAGCAGGATTCAAGGGAATAATGCAGCGTTATTTCAGCAAATAAAATAAAAAACACTGTGCTTTGAAAACATTTTCATTGCATGGTGTTTTTTAAATTCCAAAAAGTTTCAAGAGAAAAAAATGAACCACGAACAAATCGCAGCAAAACTAGAAGAAAAAAATATCCGGCCGTCAGTTCAAAGAATGGCAATTTACAACTTTCTTGCGGAAAATCCAGTGCATCCGACCGTTGACACAATTTACACAGCTCTTTCTCCGCAAATGCCAACATTATCTCGAACAACAGTTTACAACACTCTTAGGCAATTTTCTGAATGCGGACTCGTGCAGACAATTACAATTGAAGACGGCGAACTTAGATACGATGCGGACACTTCAAATCATCTGCACTTTAAATGTATAAAATGTGGAAAAATCTACGACATTTTTAAGCCAGTCGAACTTCCGCCACAGTTTTTGCAAGACGGATTCAAAGCGGAAAAAATTCAAACCAACATCTGGGGAATTTGCAAAGACTGCTCTTAATTCTACTGAAAAAGAATCAGTCCTTCCGGATTCATTGCCCTGTAACGAATCCGGCATTCCACAACAGCAACCAAAACTACAACAAGCGAAAACCAAAAGAACATGCTGTCCATTTTAAATCCAGCAAAATAATTGTAAATTCCGTGCAGAAAAACCGCCAGAACAAACGGATAAATTTTAAGGCTTCCATTCTTTAAGTTAAAAACAAAAAGTCCCGAAAGTCCTGCGCAGCAAGAATGAATAACAACCGCAGTCAAAAGCCTAAGCTCAAGATTTTTAATTCCAGAAGCAATGTAAATTAAAGTTTCAAAACATCCAAGCGAAAGTCCGCTCAAAACGGCGCAGGCAAAAAAAACTTTCATAGACATTTTTTTTGACGGAAAAAGAAAAAATACCGCCATTTTTATAGTTTCTTCAACAACGCCATTCACAAGAATGCTTTTAATCAAAACAGAAAAAAGAGAATGCAAATTAATCAACCCGGAAGTTTCCATGAAAAACTGAATTGCGTAAATCGGAACAACGGCAAAAAGTCCGCAGAAAACAGCAATAAATCCAAAGCCAAGCTTGAATTCTTTTATAAGAACAACCATGCAAGCCAATGCCGCCAAAACAGGAATTGTACAAATTAAAAATGCTGGAATCAAACCTGTAAAATTCATTTTATTTTTTCTCCGTCCTGAACTGCTCTATTACAAACTGAACCGTTCCGCGCATTTCATCAAGATTTTCCTGATTAAGAATTCCAAGGCGGAAAATTGAAGTTTCCAAAAGGCAGTAAAGCAAGCTGTTAATTTCTTTTATCGGAAGATTTTTTATTTCATCTTTTTTTTGTCCGCGGATTAAAACCATATTCATCAAATGCTGAATCCGGATAACGCGTCTTGTTACACGGTCGTTTATATCCACGCCGCTTTTTTCGAGCTGCATAAGATACATTTTTAAAACACGGAAAAATGCCCGGTTGCTTTCCGCAATATCAATTATGCACAAAAAAATCCGCTTAAGGCATTCTATTGAATCAATCTGGTTGTTTTTTATAATTCCAATAAGCTCCTGCTCAACATCGTTTGTAAGCTGCTTTATGCTCCACAAAAAAATTTCACGCTTGTTTTTAAAATAGATATAAAGAGTTGTACGAGTAATTCCGCATTTGTCCGCGATTTTCTGATAAGTAACATCTTCGTATCCATCTTCTATAAAAAGCTGAAATGACTTTTCAAGAATTTCCCTTTTGCGCTTTTCGTGCTCAACAACAATCGCCATATTTTACCTGTAAATATAAAAAGAAGTGTCCAGATTTCCAGCTTTTAAAGACTTTACCGCAGAAGCTTTTTTCCCAAAACAATTCTCAAAAGACTTTTGGCTTGTAATAACACCAATCTGCCAGTTCTCAAAATTTGAAATCAAGCTGCCCATTTTTCTGTAAAGACTTTCAGCCTGAAATTCATCGCCCAAGCGTTCGCCGTAAGGAGGATTGCAAAGTATAATTCCGTTTTCAAATTCTGAATGCAAATTTTCAAAGTCGCTTACAAAAAATTCAGGACGCTCAATGCGCATATCGCTTCCAATCAGCTGCAAGGCTCTTCCTGCCATTGTGCAAGCATGTTCAGCATTCAGTTTTGCACGGTCGATTGCAAATGGATCTATGTCGCTTCCGGCAATGTGGCATTCAACATCTGTGCGGATTTTTGAGGCTTCTTCTTTTTTTATTTCAAGAGCGCGGGAAGAATCATATATAGAAAGATTTTCATACGCAAAATTTCTTCCAAGCCCAGGAGCAACATTGTGGGCATAAAGAGTAGCTTCTATTGCAATCGTTCCGCTTCCGCAAAAAGGATCATGCAAAGGAGTTTTTCTGCGCCACATCATTTCCTGCAAAAGAACCGCAGCAGTTGTTTCCCGCAACGGAGCTGCGCCGCCTTCAGTTCTGTAGCCGCGCTTATGCAAAGCCTGCCCGCTTGTATCAAGCAAAATCACAGCTTCGTCCCGCTCCATGTAAACACGCACATCCGCTTGATTTCCAGATTCCGGCAAAGAATTCATACGCCAAATATCTCCAAGCTTTGTATAAATTGCCTTTTGAATCATTCCCTGAATCGTATGCTCGCTGTTAATCCGGCTTTTGTAAACACGGACTTTATCTACAACAACACGAACATCTTTTCTAAAAAAATCCTGCCAGTCGATTCTATAGCAACCTTCAAAAAGGGAATCAAAATTGTCTGCTTTGTAACGAGCCATCTGAAGATAAACTCTGTCGCTCGTCCTAAGACAAAAATTTGAGCGGTACAAAGCATCATTGTCGCCTAAAAACGAAACACGGCCAGGAGCATTTCCTGCAAGAGCATAGCCCAAATGTTTTATTTCATTTCCAAGGATTTTTTCCGCGCCAACTGCGCAAAGAGCAACAAAAGTATTCATAAATGACATTTTACCATTTTATGTTCAGTTGCACAAGAAAACATACAGGTTGAACAGGGCAAACGCATTATAAATGTATTCAGCATAAAACTGGCTCCCAGACACGGTTTCCTGGTTCAAAATCGCGCAAACTTTACTTAAATTATTTATAATGCGTTTGCCCTGCAGGTTGAATTTTTATCTTGGTAAAATTAGTATACAGAAATGGACACATTGAGCGCAGAACAAAGAAGCCTGAACATGGCGAAAATCCACAG
>ERZ1026868.10-NODE-10-length-183076-cov-7.532114_pt1 | contig 183076 bp, 174 predicted proteins | sample MGYA00380164_ERZ1026868 | MGnify/ENA primary metagenome ERZ1026868 (study PRJEB33269, sample SAMEA4719800) | human gut metagenome | biome: human-associated habitat; feature: organic feature; material: feces | place: Cameroon | collected 2013-10 ...
AATCAGAACAATAATCTTCATCAATCTTATATATTTCATCAAAGAAAAAGAAATCAATTTTGATATTAGGATACGTTGCAATTAATTGTAAAACTCTTTCCGGTGTAAAAACGAATATATTGCTCTGTTCAAGATCCAATTCTGTGTCAACATTTTTCACTATGTTATAACTCAAATTATTTTCTTGAACAAATCTACTCATAGATCGTGCATTTTCTTGTAACAATGCAACTGTTGGAAAGACCAAAAGAATCGTTTTATAACGTTCGTTATTTAAGAAAATAATCTCTCTCATTAAAAATGTTTTGCCGTAAGATGTAGGGGCGCTTACTAACAAACGTCGAGGAGATATACTCTGAAACATATCAACTACTTCTTTTTGGGTACAATCCAAAATATTATTAGCATTCACTTTTGAACGATATAATCCTTTTATCGCGTCATCACGAACATCGTTTATGATTCCGGATGAGGCAGAAGGGTTCTCGTTAAAATGATTAAGTATATTATAACCAAATACTCTCATTTTCTGAGATGCGGTATATAACAAACTTGCGACGAAACGATCCTGCTTCAACTGCACATTATCGGAACAAATGCATACTAAATCTCGCAATCTATTTACGCTTCCAATATTTCCAGGATCATATTCATTTATCGCATTTAGTAGCTGATTAACACAACCCTGCATAAAATCCTTTCTCCTTATCACGTAACCGTTTTATGCTTTCAATCGGAAAAACATAAAAAATTATTTCTGGATTGAACCCATCAAAAACATATATATGCTTTTGATAATAATTTCGAATAGCCTCCGCTTCTAAAATAACTTTTTTACACAATTCTGAAGCATTTTCATATACATCGTTCTTATCATACGCCAGAAGGCATGGGATTTTTATCTTGATTTTTTCCGAATTCAAGCATTCAATCAACTTCTTTGCCCTTGTTTTTTCATCTTCTCCCAAAGAGACAATATTTAATCTGTTTATTACCCGCAATATTTGTTTTGCATCATCAGTTAATTCGACAGGTTTATCACACACAAAGAACAGTTGTTTTGACAAATACACATCCTTAAACTTATCCAGCAAATCTTTATGTATAGAATTTTTACAATACGTTTCTTCGCCAAGTTTAGCTTGCCCTAACCACAATGAAAATCCTTTTTCATCTCTCGTAAAATATGTAGAATCGTAGCCCTTAATTTCATTATTATCATTTTGTCTAAACAACGTACGCACGGCCAATTTGTACGCATTAGGCGTATTCATTTGAATCAACAAATCCAGTAAAGCCTCGCTGGGGAGACCATCATTTATTTCTGAACGATCTGGCAATCTCTGTTTGAATGCGTATTTCGCCGATTCCTGCAAAGTCGAAAATGTATCATCTTCATAATACCTAACAACCTCATTCTCTCCAAACGCATAAAAGAGCAGATTGTAACGCATTAATTTTCCCAAATCCTCTACTGCAGTTTCTCCAACGTTATGAGAAAATGGTACAAAAATAAATTTATCCGAAAAGGGTTCATACGAGAAAACTATGCTTCTTCCCCTACCGATTATTTCTTTGTTGTAGATTTCTCTGTATTTATCGTTTTGAGACATAATTGCTCCTTTAAATTAAATCAAGATTCCACCACAATGGTCGATTTCGTGTTGAATGATCTGTGCCGTCCAGCCTGTGTAGGTTTTAATGCGAGTTTGCAATTCTAAAGTCTGATACTTAATCTTGATGGATTTATGGCGTTTGCAAGGGCGCGGGCCGCCAAGAAGAGACAGACAGCTTTCCTCAGTATCGTACACACCGTCTTTTTTAATTATTTCGGGATTGAGCATCACGGTATATGTAGGAACTCGTCCGCTCTTGTCAAGAAATGCGATGATACGCTTCTTAACGCCGATCATATTCGCCGCCATACCGACACAGCGATCCTTGTGGGCAAGCAATGTATCAAGCAAATCCTTTACCGCTTGCCAATCCTCTTTCGTAGCAACATCCGACTTTCCTGCAAGGAATATCGGATCATGCATTAATTGTTTAACCATAATTATAAATCCTAAATACTTGTTGCGAGACTTTTTACATGAACCAAAACAACAGATTTAAGGCAAATAAACATATCCACCATTAGGACAATCAATACTTTTCTGGATATGAACAATATTCATACCTTCATTTTGTCTGATATTTCGAATCGCACGTGTCCAGTCTCTATTTCCTGTACAAATGATAGAAAGGAATGTGACGTCAAATTCTTTACCTGGATTGCGAGAAAACAACTTAATCAGTCTGTTACGGGCACCTTTTTCACGTAAAACCTCTGCAATCAGTTCGGTATCCAAATCTTGAAAATATGCTTTTTTACCTTCGTTACACGGCTCGCATAATGTCCATAAATTTGATTCGGAATTATCTCCACCGAATTCAACCGGAATTTTATGATCTACATGCAATTTAACACCGTCTGATGCTTTCGCTCCGCAACGCTGACAAATGCTGTTGTCACGCACCAAAATTCTATATCTTAACTTCGGAGATATAGTTGCCCTGACATTACCGGTTCCGGAAGGTTCCCCGGAATGAAGAATATATCCGTTTCTTGTAGTCTCTAAATCGTATCCTTCTTGACGTAATAAGCGCAAAGATCTGGCCCAGTCCGAAATCACTGCGATATCTCTCAGCGTCTCACGATCTACTTCTTCTCCTATATGTTCTAACAAGTAATCCAACATTCTTTTCTTTGCGCCTGCCATAATTACCTCCTACATCAACTCAAACAGTTTTGCTGCTATGCTTTTTATAATCGGAACACATACTGTATTTCCGCATTGCTTATATGCGCTTTTCAGAGAAACTCCTTTGAATGTATATTTCTTGGGATATCCCTGAAAAGCCAGGCACTCCATCGGTGTCAGCATGCGAATGCCGAAATCATCACGGATGATCGGCACTCGGTCATGATATGTTCCCATGTTGGCTTTAAGTGTAGGACATATCTCCCATTTGCGTGTTGCGATACCGCTGTCATCGATTCTGTAAATTCCCGTCTTATCGACGATTTTTGTATTGAGCGCTTTAAAATATCGGCTTTCAGAGCCGTAATAATAAATATCATCGTGCTTTATACTTCGATCGATAACATCGTCAATTGTTGCTTCTAACGGAGCATATTGGGGGAATGAAAACTTATCGCAATCCTCAATATCACGGAAAGCAACAATGAAAATACGGGCACGATTTTGCGGAATGTTCACATCGGTTGCATTGATTACTTTGTATTTTACGGAATAACCAAATTGTGCAAGAGCGTTGTAAATAACCAAAAATGTTTTCCCGTTGTCATGTTCCATAAGATTTTTAACATTCTCCAGAAAAACCACTTTCGGTCGCTTAACATCAATAAAACGTGCAATTTCAAAAAACAAATTGCCGCGTGGATCATTGAAGCCGCGTCGATAGCCCATTACGGAAAACGGCTGGCACGGAAATCCTGCAACAAGTACGTCAATATCTGACAGTGCGCACGGATTGATATTTCGAACATCGTCCTCGATAAGAATAGTGCTCGGAAAGTTGTTTCGGTAGGTCTTGCATGCCGCAGCATCAAAATCGTTAGCCCACGCAATCTCAAATCCTGCTTGCTCAAACCCTAAATCTATACCGCCGATTCCAGAAAATAAACTTCCGACCTTGACCTTGTCCATTACTTAATGAACCTCACTTGCAAGTTCAGTTTAAGATAATATTTTCCGTTATCTTTATAGATAGATCCGAATCCATGACGGCTTGTACTGCCCGTCTCAAATTTTGTATTGTTCAAAAGATAGTTTTCAAACTCATTGCGGTTAAACAAATGGTAGCATAAAACCTCGCCGTCTTCTCTGACAATTATGTATCCTCCCGTAGCATCGGCAGTGCCATCCCAAGTTTTAGATGGTAGCATACCAAGCGCACACTCCGTCAATAACTTTTTAAACTTATAGCTGTAGAACGGATGTCCCGCCGAAAGATTATAATTTAAGGGATTAGTTGCAGTTAAATGAGAAATTGCATCTTTTACCGTTGTGATACCCAACGAGAAAAAAGCCTTAAGCATTTCGGCACAAATCTCCGGTAAGTTGCCGTCAAGCAACAATAGATTGTTCTCAAATGTGCTGTTTTCCATGCAAAAATATGAAATATCACATTTGTTTGCGTTTAAAACAGCAAAACGATTCTTGAACAACTTAGAGCAAGAGTTAAAATCTTTCATTATTGAATCTGTCATCGGTCCTGTAACTTCATAAATAAAGTTAGTCGTTTTTCCTGCATTAATTAACGTGGAAGGACTTCCGAGTCTGGACTTAATGCTGAACCCTTGCACAATATCGATACCGGTGTTTATATCATGAACTTTGGTTCTGATATCGGATTTGTCCGTAGATTTTGCTTTTAGACTGTATACACGAATATTATTCAAAAAAGTCTCGGTTGCAATAACAGAGAAAGACGGAGACTTAGCAGCAATAATTTCACTATAGAGTTCATCGGCAGCTTTTTCAAAATCTCCAAAAGGCAAAGAAATCAGTACAATGTTTGTATCACTGTCTACAACAGAAACACGGCCCCTGTTACTGTCAACATGAAACTCCAGTTGCTGTCCGTTTTCGTTTCTGATTATATTGAGTATATTATAGAATGTTCCGTTGATTTTGTTTAAATCGGCATCTGCCGCAAAAAGCTTACCTGTGGCCAGCAGACGGAGGAAAACATATATTTCACTCCATTCACCTTTATTTCCTGTCAGTGGCATTATCAAGCACCTCCTTGATTTTCTCGGCAATCGCTTCTATTACATTAACGGTAACGCTGTTGCCGAATTGTTTATACAGGTGTACATCGGCAAGCGGAAGCTTGAAGGTATCGGGGAAGCCTTGCAATCTTGCCCATTCACGAGGAGTCATTTTGCGTATACCTTCTCTGTTTACTTCACCCTTGATGTGGGTAGTAGGTGTTAAATTTGTTTGGCGGTTATCGACTATCAGATTTCTTTCTCTGCCCATTCCTCCACACACAATAGCACCTGCGATATCTTCCATCCCTCTCACTTCATATCCGAAGCCGTTCCCTTTGGCTTCATGTCTGGCTTTATGTCGGCGAAGCGTCTCCAAGTATACATCGCTGAGGTAATATTTTGCGGGAACAGGATTTTCTTCAATAATATCTTTAATTCTTTTGGTATCATCGTTTCCTTGGGGGAACTCGAAATTTTCAGGTGCAATATCATTTCTAAATGCCACAATATAGATTCTTTCTCTGTTTTGAGGCACACCAAAATTTTTACTGTTAAGTGTTGTATCATTATTCGTAAACACCGTATATCCGAGGTCGGTGAAAGTTTTTTTGATGATTTGCAGAGTTCTTCCTCTGTCATGGATCACAAGTCCTTTTACATTCTCGCAGAATATTACACTCGGATGATGATGTTCACAAATTCTTGCCACATCCAAGAATAGAGTTCCTCTACATAAACCTTTATAATTGTCGTCAAAGCCTTGTCTTTTTCCCGCCAAGCTGAATGCCTGACATGGAAATCCTGCTAAGCATATATCAAATTCGGGAACATCGCTTTCATCTATCTTCGTTATATCGCCGGCTATTTCAAAATCATCTTCAAAGTTTGCTCTGTATGTCTTTTGAGCATATTCATCCCATTCGCTGACAAATACTGTTTCTATCTGATTTTTAAAAGCTCTTTCGAATCCTAAACGAATTCCACCAATACCCGCAAACAGGTCGATCGATCTGAATACTTTCATTTTAGCTGTTACCGCCCTTTCGATTATATCAGCACATTCTTTAGTTTTCTTTTTGATATCATTACCCCAGAAGCGTAACACAGTCCAGCCTTCATTTTCAAGTGTTTGAGTCACTTCGATATCTCTTTGCATATTGCGTTCGATCTTAGGTATCCAAAATTCTCGACGAGATTGAATTTCGTTCTTTTTGTTTTCCCAATCATAACCGTGCCAGAATTCGCTGTCGCAGAAAACTGCGACTTTTTTACCTACAAACACGATATCGGGTTTGCCTATGATTTTCTTGTAATTTTTCCTATAGCGCAATCCGCGAGACCATAATTCTTTGCGAAGCAACCGTTCTATTTCGGAATCCTTATTCTTCACAGCCTTCATGTTTTTGCGCCGCTGTTCGGGGGTATGATTATCCATGATGTGCTGCTCCTTTTTTGCAACCACAATTATATCCAACCGTTTCAAAAAGTCCAGAGAAAACCTCAGATTTTTGCGAAATAATCTTCATCAATTTCGTAGTCTTTAATCTCATGAACTCCGATACCGAATTCGGCAAGTTTAGTGATAAATTCTTCGCCATCAATCAAATCGATTTGTTGCTTTCCGGGAGCTGCAGCTTCCTCTATAGCTGCTTTAGAAAAAGATCCTGTCGATATAAATACGCCTTTTTCAATATTGGTAGTTAGTGATCCACGAAAATCTCGTATATCACCGGCACCGACCACTCCGTGATAACGCTTGCATTGAAAAGCTATATTAAAGCTGAAAATACCATTGATTTTCAATTTGCCGGTACCGTCAATTCCGCCGTCGCCCGACTTTTTCGTAACTTCAACCTGTGTAAACCCACATTCGCGAAGTAACCTTTGAGTCAATCGTTCAAATCCATACGGATCCATATTTTGAATTACATCTTGCAGTTTGCTTCTCCAAGATCTTACTTCTTCAGGAATCTCTACACCTGCGTTTTCCATTTGCACCTCTGCAGGCGCATTTTTAGTTTGAGACGGCTTTTTGCAATTCTTCTCTATGTAGTCTCCATCGACAGTTTCCACGGATGCAAAAGCAGCAGTAATAGCCCAAACACTTCTTGCACTGTTTTCTATCGCACCATGATTCTTCAAAAGTGTTCTTGCCCACGCACACCTATAATTCACTTCGGACATACTACTGCTGTTAAGATGCGGAACATCCAAAACGTCATCCGGAAGATTCATTAACTGTGCGACCTTATCGTTGATTTCTGTATTCTTTCCGGATCCCCCGAGTTCCTTCAATGCAATAAAAGTATTTTCAATCAACTGAGCATAGGTTGGTATAACAATATTGTTTTTCATATTCAAACTCCTATCACTTTTCATTTACTATCTCAACTATATCGTCCATAGTACACTCAAGCGCGGTACAGATCTTTACGAGGACATCACTGGAGACTACTGCGCCGTCTTTGCCCATCTTGGTGATGGTGGCTATGCTGATGCCGGCTTTTTCGGCGAGCTCTTTCTTTTTCATATCACGGTCGATCAAAAGCTTGAACAATTTTTTAAAGCTTGCGGCCATTGCATTACACCTCATAAACAGTTATAGTCAGTGCATTTTATCACTAATATATAGTATACCATACTCCATACCATATTTCAACAGTTTCCGACCGAAAAATACTGCGATTTCAGTATTTCTCGGCTTTTTGTCACAAATTTAATATCCCATTTCTCGTTCTTATGTAATTCCCTTTTCTTTGTCTACTGCGGTGCAAATTTTGACTTGAATCAGGGGTTGTTCAGAGTTATAATAACCGTATAAAAAGCGGTCGCCTCTCGAGTAAATGCGAGAGGCGAGGCGGGCATATGATTCCACGGAAATCCCTGCTGACCACACAACAGACCACCTACCGTTTCGGAGCACTCGGAAACAGTGGAGATAAGAGTGCCGAAGAGTGCGGCTTTCCGAGCGGAAAGGGGCGGAAAAAGCCATTTTCGGCGGAAAGTGCCATCATAAATGCGTTTGGGACCATCAGGCCGCAGGTTCGATCCCTGTCACTCGGACCAAAATTTCGACCGAAAGCAGAGTTTATTCTCCACTTTCGGCCATTTTTTATGCTGATTTAAGTGCTTTACCGCCACTTTTGAAAAAATCACGTTTTTACGACCACATCATCAAATGTGGACTGAAAATTTCCTTTTCTTTGTTTACAGCGGCGCAGAATTTGAAAAGTCAAACGAGCAACCGCCACGGATTTTTCCGTGGCGGTGTTGATATCCGCCTTACGCCGTTCGTCCCGATTTATGCCGTTCTTTCTCAGCCGCAATTTCCGCATTCTTTTGTTTAATCATCTCGGCAAGCCTTTCTTCGCATTCTTCTCTTGTATCGGCGTAGATATTAAACTTTTTGCGTTTGCCGTTTGGCAATTTTGGAGAATAACTCCCTTCCCATTTCTTTTCGCTGATTCTAAATATGCACCCCGTTCCGGGACGGCGTAGCTTCGGCTGTTTCGGCTCAAATTTCGCTCTTACGGGCGTTTCAGGCGCTCTGTCGGGTGTCTGTCCGTCCCCGCCCAAAGTGCCCTCATTTCTGCCGAAACCCCGTTCGATTTTGTCGGCAGCGGAGCGCTGCATATTGTCGGTAATATGGGTATATATATAACTTTTTAAGGTGCTGTCACGCACAGTGCCCTGCATATATTCCGTTAGCCATTAAGCTTCAGTTCTTTGCTGTACTTCTTGTTCCTTCCCCTTGACATAAATAACCCCCATAGTGTAGACTTGATCCTTTTGTTTTTCAGGTGTCTACTCTATGGGGATTAGATTGGCAAGCGATGCCGATATTTTTTGCGTCAATAGCCGAAATACTCGAACGGATTCACATACTGCGTCGGGGTCGTGGTGGTTTCGGCGTCCGAGCCGGTCTTGTCCTCAACGAGGGTAGCCTCGACGTCAAAGGTTTCGGTCGAGTAGTCGCTGCGTACTCTGCAGAGGGTGAGGGTCAATTTATCGCCGACCTTGCCGTTGTCTATCTTCTCAAGCAGGATATCCGACTTCGTCAGCTCCTTGCCGTCGACGGCGATTATCATGTCGTACTGCTGCGCCTGCGTATTGGCGAGGGAGCTTGAGGAGGATATCTCATTGATGATTAGCGTGCCTGCGGGCAGCCCTTTGATCTGAGCTATCATATTATACTGCGCGCTTGCGCTGACGGGGTAGTAGGTGATGCCGAGCATGGGCCTGTTGGGCACATAGCTGTAGGCGATAAGATCCTCGATGATCTCCTTTGCCGAGGTGATGGGGATAGCAAAGCCCATGCCCTCATATTCGGTGCTGGCTATCTTCTGGGAATTGATGCCGATGACCTGACCGTATTGGTTGACGAGCATACCGCCGGAGTTGCCGGGGTTGATGGCTGCGGAGTGTTGAATGCACTTCATCGTGTAGCCTATCTCGCTGCTGACAGGTCTGTGGATCGCGGAGACACTGCCCTCGGTGAAGGAGCCGAAGAATTCAACGCCGCCTGGGTTGCCTATGGCGTATACCGGGTCGCCGACGAGCAATGCATCGGAGTCGCCGAATTCGGCAGCCTTGAGGCCCGTGACCTTTATCCTGAGCACGCCGATATCCGTCCTCTTGTCGAAGCCGACGATATCCGCGTCGTAGGTCTCGCCGTCATGGGTCTGCACCTTGACCTTAACGCCTGAGTCACTGATAACGTGGGCGCAGGTGATGATATAGGTGTAGGTGCCGCTGCTGTCCTCGCCCATGATGATGCCCGAGCCTTCGCCCGCTGCCGAATTCGACTTGCTCGAATAAACGACTATGCCGACGTTGCTCGCCTTGAGCTTTGCATAGATCTGAGTCGGGGTCAGAGCACCTTCGATATTTGTCTCGGTCGGGCTGACGGGGGAAGCATTGATGTTGAGCTTTGCGTCCGCGTCGCTGTTGTCTTTTTCGGCCGAGATCTTGGTTTTGGAGTCCGAATCGCTGTCATAGCCGTGGCCGCGCTTCGCGATCTTGACCACCGACGCAACGCCCGCCACCATGGCGAATACGACCACGAGAGCCACGCAGGCGATGAACACCTTGATGCCCTTTTTGCCCTTGGGGGTCTGGAGGGGAGCCTTCGGCGGCTGATACTGCTGATAAGGCTGCTGATACTGTTGATAGGGCGGCTGTTGCTGCTGCTGATAGCCGTACTGATACTGCTGCTGATTGTAGCCGTAATTCGGCTGACCGGCGTTATAGCCGCCGTGCTGCTGTTGCTGCGGCTCGACTCTCTCCGCCTCCACCTGGGGGGCGTCGTCCTCGGCGGGAGTCGATGCTTCGTTTGCCTGAGCCTGCTGCTCGTTCAGTTCGCTTTTCTCATTTTCTTCATTTTGCTCGAAGTCTTTTGAATAATCGTCACTCATAATATTGCCTCCTGTTGAGCGACCGTCCGTCCGGCAGGCACATTTGCCGGCGATCGCCTGATTACGATATTAAGTTTAACTCTCGGTTGTTAATTCAGTTTGAACGACCGGTTAATTAAATTTCAAAAAAGTTGGTTTATTTTGTTAATTGAGGGGCAAAGTGAATATAAATTCGGCGAATTCGCCGGGCACGCTTCTTGCCGTTATCTGGCCGCCGTGCAGCTCGACCATCGTCTTGACGAGGTAAAGTCCCATGCCCGCGCCCTTGATGTCGTAGCTGCGGGATTTGTCGACCTTGTAGAAGCGCTCGAATATCTTGTCTATCTCCTCACTCGGGATGCCGCGGCCGCTGTTGCGGATCTTGACTATGACCTTCTCGGCGTCGGATTTTGACGAGACCTCGATATAGCCACCGTCCTGAGTGAATTTGACCGCATTGTCGATAAGGTTATACACGACCTGATTTATCATGTCGCGGTCGGCGACGACCTCGTTGCTCTGCAGGGTGTCGAGCCCTCTTATCTCGATATGCTTGTTGTCAATGAGCTGCTCGAACCCGAGCAGGGTCTGGAATATCATCTCGGAGATATCGAATTTGACGGGCTTTAAGTCAAGCTCACCCGCCTCCAGCTTGCTCATATTGAGCATACCCGTCACGAGCCTTGAGAGGCGCTTGACTTCGTCGGAGACTATTTGCAGATAGTGGCTCTGCTTGTCGGGGGAGATCGTGCCGTCAAGGATGCCGTCGATGAAGCCGCCTATCGTGGTCATCGGGGTCTTTAACTCATGCGACACGTTCGCAACGAAGCTGCGGCGTGACATTTCGAGCGTCGCCAGCGCCTGAGCCATTGTGTTGAAGGCGTCCGCCAGCTCGTCTATCTCGCTCTCGCCGAAGAGCTTGGAGCGCTTGACGGTTATCCTCTTTGAGAAGTCGCCGTTCGCATACTGAGTTGTTGCGGCGGACATCTCGCGCAGGGGTTTTGTCAGGCGGTAGGAGACGAAGTAGACGCAGATAAAGGCTATAGTGAACGCAAAGAGCGAAGCGATAAAGAACATCTTGAATATTGCGGCGATATAGGGGGTGAGTCCGTTGACTATCGGCTGAGTGGAGAACACCGCGCCGACGGTCTGACCGTCCACCTGCAGGGGGACGCCGACGATGAAGTGGATATCGCCGAGCATACCGTTCATGTTGCCCGCCGTCGAATACTTCTGACCGCTGAGCACGCTCTTTAATATATCATCGGGAATCTGATACTTATTATGCACGATGCAGTTGCCTGTGTAGAGCGCCATGTCGGATTGCAGCACGTCCTTGCAATAGGCAACGTGGCCGTCGAGACCGGTGATAAAGATATCGGCGTTGACGGCGTTGGAGGTCTGGAGCAGGGTGTTGCAAATAAGTATGACCGAGGCTCTGCCGCTCTGACCGAGGTAGTCGGATTGGAGCACGTCCCTTGCGTTGTCGGCAACATTGACGGTGTTCTCAGAGAGCAGCTCGAGCTTCTCATCCATCCAGAGCTTTGACACTAAAAGAAGCAGAGCTCCGCCGATAAAGACGAAGCTTGCAAGAATTATTGAAATCGTTATTACAAAATATTTGCGGAAAAGACCGGAATATCTTCTCTTTTTACTTGACACGGTAACACCTACTAACCGACTCAGTCCTTGGTCGCAAACTTGTAGCCGACGCTCCAAACGGTCTTGAGTTCCCATTTGTCGGAGACTCCCTCGAGCTTCGCTCTAAGGCGCTTGACATGGACGTCGACCGTCCTCGAATCGCCGTAGTAATCGAAGCCCCAGACCTCGTCAAGGAGCTGATCGCGGGTAAAGACCCTGTTGGGGTTGCTCGCAAGGTGATAGATGAGCTCCAGCTCTTTGGGCGGGGTGTCTATACGCTTGCCGTCAACTATCAGCTCGTAATTCGTCAGGTTGATGGTGAGCTTGTCGTAGTGGACCTCCTTGACCGCCGTGTCCGCGCCCGCGCCGCTGCGGCGCAGGACTGCCTTGACCCTCGCCATAACTTCCTTGGCGTCAAAAGGCTTGACAACATAGTCGTCCGCGCCCAGCTCAAAGCCGAGCACCTTATCAAAGGTCTCGCCCTTGGCGGTGAGCATGATTATCGGCTTGTCGGAGAACTTCCTGACCTCGCGGCAGACCTGCCAGCCGTCGAGCACGGGAAGCATGATATCGAGCAGCATGAGGTTGGGCGATATCTCCTGGAAGAGCTTGACCGCGTCCGCTCCGTTATGAGCTATCGTTACCTCGTAGCCCTCTTTTTCAAGATAAAGGCGAAGTAATTCGCAAATGTTGTTGTCATCGTCAACGACGAGAATTTTTTCCGCTGCCATAGTGACCCTCCTCGCATTTTTGACTCCGAGGTCTCGGAATCGAGGTTACATCTTAAATTATACACTATTTTTTAACAATTCTGTGAATGAGGAAAAAATAATTTGTTACAAACTCACTTTCTGACCGAGAATTTGAACACCGTGGTGCTCCTGAAGCTCTCGCCCGCGTCGACGGTGCACTGCGGGAATTCGGGCATATTCGGAGTGTTGGGGTAGAACTGAGTCTCGAGGCAAAAGCCGGCATGCTTTATCAGCGGCTTGCCCTGCTTGCCGGGCTTTGTGCCGTCAAGGAAGTTGCCCGTGTAGAGCTGAACGCCGCAAAGGTCGGTGAACACCTCAAGCTGCCTGCCGCTCGACGGGTCGTATGCCGCCGCCGCGGGGCCGTCTCCCTCGCTCAGGCAGAAGTTGTGGTCATAGCCCCTGTCCTTGATGAGCTGCGGGTCGTCCTGAGCTATATCCCTGCCGATGAGCTTCGGCTGCCTGAAATCAAAGGCCGTGCCCTCGACGGGGCGTATCTCGCCGGTCGGGATGCTGCGCTCGTCGGTCGGGGTGAAGGCGTCGGCGTTTATCATCAGCTCGTGGCCGAGGATATCGCCCTCGCCCGCAAGGTTGAAATAAGCGTGATTTGTCATATTTATGACCGTCTTTTTATCGCTGACGGCGTAATAATCTATCTTCAGCGAGTTATCCTCAAAGAGGGTGAAGGTCACCTTGAAATCGACGTTGCCGGGGAAGCCCATAGCGCCGTCGGGGCTGTGATAGCTCATTTCGAGGCAGTTGTCGTCGGCGATGAGAGGCTTCCACACGGCGTGCGAAAGCTCGGCGCCGCCGTGGAGGCAGGTGACGCCGTTTTCATTTTTCTCGACCTCATATTTAACGCCGTCTATTGTGAAGCTGCCGTTTGCGAGGCGGTTAGCATATCTGCCGACGGTCATGCCCTCATAATCGGAGTATTTCTCGTGCCCCTCGAGCGTGTCGAAGCCGACGAGCACATCTGCGAATTTGCCGTCCCTGTCGGGCACAAGGATGCTGTTTATCGTGGCGCCGTAGGTGATGATATCCACCGACGTTTCGCTCGAATTCCTGAGAGTGAATATATCGACCTGCCTGCCGTCGGCGGTAACGCCGAAAGAATTTCTGACTATCATTATTCCGTCCCTTTTCCTTGTTAATTTTTATACATTAATATATCCGTCCCACGGAGATATCATTTGTTAAAGATATTTTATCATCAGAAAAAATTTTTGTCAATAAGTAAGACGGGCAAAACGTGGCATACTATCATCGGGCAGCAGCCCAAAGCAATTCCGCCCGAGCGGTGGGAGAAAGGATACAAAACATGGAAAAGAATAATCAGCAGCAGAATCAGCAGCAGAACCAGCAGAACCAGCAGAATCAGCAGAATCAGCAGCAGAACAAGAAGCAGAATCAGCAGCAGAATAAGAAGAACAGAGAGAACTTCTGAGCATAACCGATCCTGCACAGGGGGGCGCACTTTTGTGCGCTCTTTTGCTTTTCCGGCTTCTTTCTGTTACATTCGTAACCGTTTTGTTACCGTTTTTCACTTGATTTTGAAATATTAAAGTAATATAATATCGGGATAAGAAGGAAGGTGTTTTCATGGCAAAAAACAATGCCGTCGGCGCTGAATCCGACGATCTCGGCAAGGTTATCAAGAATCTGATAGACTTTGACGCAAAGCAGAGGGCCATCGTCTCCGACTCGCTCAAGAAGCGTGACGAGGAGAGGAAGGCGCTCGTGAATGCCAAGGATGAGATAAACGCAAAGCATATCAAGCTGGCGCAGGATCGCCTCGACGCGCTCGAAAAAAGAGAGAATGAGAACGCCGAGCGCCTGATAAAGGCGGCGCAGGCCGCAGCTAAGAAAAACATTGCGGAGTTCGACCGCACGGCGGCGGAGAAGACCGAGCAGTGGATAGGGCAGATATATAGCCGTGTGTTGGAGGACTGACTGATATCCTCCGAGAAATCGAAGGGAGGCGGCTGAGATCAATAACAAAGCGTCAAATGCGGTCATGACGAGAGTCAGAGCGAAATACGGAAGCCGTCTGACCGTTAAGGATTATGAAGCGCTCACGGGGCTGTCGAGCCTCGGCGAGGCGGCGTCGTATCTGAGCGGCAACAGCAATTTTGCCGCCTATTTTGACGGCGCAGCGGGGCGCAGGGATATATCGAGAGCGGTCTTTGAGGGCGCGGTAAGGAGCGCTTTTTACGGCACGGCGAGGAAGCTGTGCAGCTCCGAGAGCGACGCGGGCGACCATATCTATCGCTATATCGCGCTTGGCCTTGAGAACGATTATGTGCTCGATTACATAATCAACCTGTCGCTCGGCACGCCCGAGAAGATGATATTGAAGCGTGTGCCGGAGCTCAGAACGGGCACAAAGCTCGACCTTGCGAAGCTCTTTAAGATCAAAGACCCCGCGGAGCTGGGCAGGTATCTGTCAAAGACAAAGTACGCGAAGCTCGTGCCCGCCCTGCCGAAGAATGCGGGCGAGAAATTCGACATCTCGCTTATCGAAACGGTGCTCAGCAAGATAAAATACAAGCTGGCGTTCGCGGAGATAGAGCGTTCCTACGGCGCGGAGACGGCGAAGGTGCTCGAGGAGAGCATCAAGACCCGCATCGAGCTGACGGATTTCCTGACCGTATACAGGGCAAAGAAATACTACGGCATGAGTGAGATGAGCCTGCGAACCGCCCTTGTGGGCTACCGCTGCGTGATGAATTCGGCGACATGGGAGCGGATAATCACCGCCAAGACCGCCGATCAGGCGCTGACGGAATTCAGCGCCTCGGGCTATGCGCCGAGGATAGAGCGGTTCGGCACGCACGACCTTGAGCTTTTTAAGGAGAAAGCGGCGGCGGTCAAGGATATCCGCCATATGCATTTCTCGACCGACCCGATAATCGTACTCGCCTCATATCTGAGGCTGTTTCAGGATGAGTGCGACAATCTGATAAAGATCGCCGAGGGCATCACCTATAAGCTGCCCCAGGACGAGATAATGGCTGACCTCATACTTTTGTGACACATAAAAGCATCATTACTATAAGGAGCGTGAACAAATGGCTGTTGAAAGGATCAGGCTTCTGACCATACTCGGCCCCTACGAGAGCCTCGACAGGGTCATACGGGTGTGTGCCCAGAGCGGCTGCTTCCAGCCCGAGAACGCCTCGGGCTTCATCGGCGATTCTGAGGGCTATTCCTACCTCAGCGAGGAGAATCCTTACTCGTTTTCGCTTATGAAGATCCGTGAGATATTCTCTCACTTCGGCAAGACCCCGAAGTACACAAAGGACTGCGACTCCGTCGACCTCGACGAGGCGAACAGAAAGATCGACGAGCTTTATGAGACGATAAAGACGATAAAGGATCACGACGGGCTTGTGGATGCCAAGATCGAGGAGACCAAGCGCTCCATTGAGATGCTCTCGCACTTTGAGCATCTTGATATCGACCTTGACGACGCCTTTAACTGCGATTACATAAGAGTCCGTTTCGGCAGGCTGCCCTTTGACGGCTTCGAGAAGCTGAAGCGATACAATAAGGATATCGGCTCGATATTCTACCCCGACTCGAGCGACGACGTTGGCTATTGGGGAATGTATGTCACCCCCGTTGCCAAGGCCGCCGAGGCGGACAGAGTCTATGCCTCTCTCTTCTTTGAGCGGCTGAGGCTGCCCACCTTCAACGGCACCCCGGCGCAGACCCTTGAGGAGCTGCGTAAGGAGCTTGCCCGCATGGAGGAGAGCAAGAAGAAGATAGACGACAGCGACGATATCTACTTTGAGGATAACATCGAGAATTTCGAGCTTTATTATTCAAAGATAAAGACCCTGAGCGACCTGTTTGATATCAGGAAATACGCCGCAAAGTATCACAGCAGCTTTTTCTTCGCCGGCTGGGTGCCGAGGAGCCGCTGCAAGGAGCTTGTGGCTCAGCTCTCGGAGATAGAGGAGGTCGAGGTCGAGGCGGCGCATCCCAAGGATGTCAAGAAGCTGACCCCGCCCACCAAGATGAAGAATTCGCCGCTCACAAGAGCGTTCAAATTCTTCACCGAGATATACGGCGTGCCGTCCTACAATGAGATCGACCCGACCCCGCTTGTGGCGGTCGTTTATTCGCTGCTCTACGGCATCATGTTCGCCGATCTCGGCCAGGGATTTGTGCTTGCGATAGTGGGATTCCTGATGTATAAGCTAAAGGGAATGGGGCTGGGCAAGATCCTTATCCCCTGCGGCATCAGCGGCATGATCTTCGGCACGATATTCGGCAGCGTATTCGGCAATGAGGAGCTGCTCGACCCGCTTTATCACGCTATCGGCTTCGCAAGCAAGCCGATAGATATCATGTCCTCGGCGCTGAATTTCATCATCGGCTCGATAGTGATAGGCGTTGCGGTCATAATCATATCCATGCTCTTCAACGTCGCCTCAAGCATCAAAAAAAGGGATATCGGCTCGGCGCTCTTCAGCCACAACGGCCTGAGCGGCATCGCGCTCTATTCCTCGCTGATACTGCTGCTGGTCAATATGTTTATGAAGCTCGGGCTGAATACAAAGCTGCTTGCGATCTGCGGCATACTGATACCGATAGTGCTCATCTTCTTCAAAGAGCCGCTCGGCAGCCTTGTGAACGGCAGGAAGCCGGAGCACGAGAGCGTCTCGGACTTCATTATCGAGAATTTCTTCGAGCTGTTTGAAGTCATACTGAGCTATATGTCCAATACCCTGAGCTTCCTACGTGTCGGCGCGTTCGTGCTTATCCACGCCTGCATGATGATGACCTTCTCCTCGCTCGCCGGCATAGTCGGCAGCGGAGTCGGCTCGGTCATCATAATGACCTTCGGCAACATCTTTGTAATTGCCCTTGAGGGTCTGCTGGTCGGCATTCAGGTATTGAGACTTAACTTCTACGAAATATTCAGCCGATTCTACGACGGCGACGGAATTCCTTTCAATCCCGTTAAAATCGGCGATGATAAATAATCAAACATAAAGGAGATTTTTGAAATGTCAGCTTTAACTATTGCTCTTTGCGTTATTCTCCCCCTTCTCGCCCTTGTGCTCGCAGTCATTGCCGCAATACGCTGCATGGATAAGACCCACAGCGGCAAAAAGGCTTTCGGCAGGCATGTGCTCGTGCTCGCCCTTTCGCTCATCATCTGCTTCTCCTGCATGGCAGTCGCCTTTGCGGATAACAACGAGGTCGCTGCATCTCCCTCCGACGCGGTGGTTACCGATACGGAAGCTGCCAAGGCGGACGACAGCGGCGATTCCGACGGCGGCATCGCCCAGGGTCTGAGCTTCATCGGCGCGGCGCTTGCTATCGGCCTTGCAGCTATCGGCGCAGGTATCGCCCTTGCCTCCGGCGCACCGGCGGCTATCGGCGCGGTCGCAGAGGATCCCAAGTCCTTCGGTAAGGCAATGATCTTCGTCGCCCTCGGCGAAGCGGTCGCGATCTACGGCTTCATCATCGCGTTCCTGATGATCCTCCCGACCCTCCAATAAGCCATGAGATTTATGCTGATAAGCGACAGCCACGACGCCCTGACGGGTATGCGCCTCGCGGGAGTTGAGGGCGTGCTTGCCGAGACGGCGGAGCAGGCTGAAGCCGAAATTAAGAAATGCATCGAGGATGAGACGGTCGGGATAATCCTTATCACCGAGAGCCTTGCCTCGGCTTGCAGGCAGACTCTTGACGAGCTGAAGCTCGGCAGGAGCCGCCCGCTCGTGGTGACCGTGCCCGGCTCGAAGGACGATAAATGCTCCGACGACGTCATGCACTATGTCCACGAAGCTATAGGAATTAAGATCTAAGGCGGTGAGATAATGATCCAGCAAAGCAAGATAAACGGATTTATAAAGTCAATAACCGACGTTGCCGATGAAAAGAAGGCGAAGCTCGACGCCGAGACCCGGGATATCCTTGCCGGGGAGAGGAGGCAGTTGGAGCTTGCCGCCAAGAAATCGGCCGATGAATATTATCGGGTCAGATCCGCCCGTGTGAAGCTCGAAGCGGGTCGCCGTATCTCCGACACCTCCGCCGAGTACCGCAAGCAGGTCTTTGCCCGCAGGGGCGAGATCGAGCGGCAGGTGCTCTCGGGCGTTGCCGAGAGGCTGAAGAAATTCACCGAGAGCGGGGATTATGAAGCGTTCCTGCTCGGCAGCGCAAAGCGTATAGCCGCCGAGTTTGACGGCAGCTTCACGCTGCTCATGCGCCCGGAGGATATGAAGTATCAAGCGGCTCTGCTCGCCGAATTCCCGTCGGCAGAGGTCAAAGAGGATGCTTCGATCGCCATCGGCGGGCTTAAAGGGCGCAGCGACGGGCAGTCACTGCTCGTGGACGATACTCTCGACAGCCGCCTGAAGCAGCAGACCAAGTGGTTCGAGGAGAACTCGGGTCTGTATATCAGCATGGGGCTGTAAGGGGGAAAGGAGCGGATTATGTCCAACACGATTTTCGGTATAAACGGCCCTGTCGTCACCGTTGCCTCAAAGGATTTCTCCATGCAGGAGATGGTCTATGTCGGCAATGAGAGGCTGGTCGGCGAGGTCATCTCGATAGACGACGACCTGACCACCATCCAGGTCTATGAGGTCACGACGGGTTTGAAGCCGGGCGAGCCGGTGGTTGGCACGGGCAGCGCAATGTCCGTCACACTCGGACCCGGTATAATCAAAAATATATACGACGGTATTCAACGCCCGCTGCGTAAGATATCGGAGCAGAGCGGCTCATTCATTGCAAGGGGCTGCACGGCTGACGGCATCGACCCGGATACGCTCTGGGATGTCACCGTCACCGCCAAGGTCGGCGACACGCTCGGCGAGGGCGAGGTCTACGCCACCTGCCCCGAAACGCCGTCGATAATCCATAAAGTAATGGTGCCGCCCGGTGTGAGCGGCAAGGTCACCTACGCCGCCGAGAGCGGTCATTACACGGTGAATTCAAAGATAATCGAGCTTACCGATGAGAGCGGTAAAGTCCACACACTCACTCTTTGCAGCAAGTGGCCGATAAGAACTCCCCGCCCGATATCAAAGCGCCTGCCCTGCACGGTGCCGCTGATAACGGGTCAGAGGGTCATTGACACCCTGCTCCCCGTCGCCAAGGGCGGCACGGCGGCTATCCCCGGCGGCTTCGGCACGGGCAAGACCATGACGCAGCACCAGCTCGCGAAGTGGTGCGACGCGGATATAATCATCTATGTCGGCTGCGGCGAGCGCGGCAATGAAATGACTCAGGTGCTCGACGAATTCGGCGAGCTTATTGACCCGAGGACGGGCAGGAAGCTGACCGACAGGACGGTGCTCATAGCCAACACCTCCAATATGCCCGTCGCGGCAAGAGAGGCTTCGATATACACGGGCATCACCCTTGCAGAGTATTACAGAGATATGGGCTACGCCGTCGCAATGATGGCGGACTCCACCTCCCGCTGGGCGGAGGCGCTCAGAGAGATATCCGGCAGGCTTGAGGAAATGCCCGCCGAGGAGGGCTTCCCCGCCTATCTGCCCTCACGTCTCGCCGCTTTTTATGAGAGAGCGGGCAGGGTGCAGACCTTGGGCGGCAGCGAAGGCTCCGTCACGGTCATAGGCGCGGTCTCACCGCAGGGCTCGGATTTCTCCGAACCCGTCACTCAGAATACAAAGCGCTTCACCCGTGTGTTCTGGGCGCTCGACAAGTCGCTCGCCTACGCAAGGCATTACCCCGCCATCAACTGGACTGACAGCTACAGCGAATACGACACCGACCTTGCCGACTACTACAACGACAATGTCGATATGTCGTTTATGGAATACAGGCAGCAGCTGCTTTCACTCCTCCACGAGGAGAGCAAGCTAATGGAGATAGTCAAGCTCATCGGTGCAGACGTGTTGCCCGACGATCAGAGGCTCGTTATCGACGTTGCCCGCGTGGTCAGGGTCGGCTTCCTCCAGCAGAACGCCTATCATCAGGACGACACCTATGTGCCGCTCGAGAAGCAGTTCCTGATGATGAAAACGATACTTCACCTCTATGAGAAGGGCAAGGCGCTCATAGCCGAGGGCAAGCCCGTCGGCGGCATATCCAAATCGGGGCTGCTCGAGAAGCTGATCAAGATGAAGTATGACATCCCCAACGACAGGCTTGATATGTTTGACGAATATATTGCCGAGATCGATTCGGTCATCGCCTCACTTTCGGCAAAATAAAAAGGGTTTTGATTTATGATTAAAGAATATATCGGACTTAACGAAATATCCGGCTCGCTCGTGGTGCTCGACGGCGTTAAGAACGCAGGCTACGAGGAGGTCGTTGAATTCAACGTCGCAAACGGCGAACGCCGCAGGGGCAGGATAATCAAGATCGACGGCGAGCGTGTAGTGGCGCAGGTCTTTGAGGGCACCAAGGGGCTTTCGCTGACCAACACTGCCACCGTGCCCACAGGCAGGCCGATGGAGCTGGCGCTCTCGGGCGAGATGCTCGGCAGGGTGTTCGACGGCACGGGCAGACCCATCGACGGCTTCGGCGAGATTTACCCCGAGAAGACCGCCGACATCAACGGCTCGGCGATAAACCCCGTCTCGAGGATATACCCGAGGAACTACATATGCACCGGCATATCGTCGATAGACGCCCTCTCGACCCTCATCAGGGGTCAGAAGCTGCCGATATTCTCGGGCTACGGCATGAAGCATAACGAGCTTGCGGTGCAGATAGTCCGCCAGGCAAAGATAACGGGCGCCTCCGAGAAGAATTTCGCGGTCGTTTTCGCCGCAATGGGCGTCAAGAACGATGTCGCCGATTTCTTCCGCCGCTCATTTGAGGAGTCGGGCGTGCTCTCAAGGGTCGTGATGTTTCTCAATCTCTCGGATGACCCGATAATCGAGAGGACGATAACGCCCCTCTGCGCCCTAACGGCTGCGGAATATCTGGCGTTTGAGAAGAATATGCATATCCTCGTCGTTATGACGGATATGTCGTCCTACTGCGAGGCGCTGCGTGAATTCAGCTCCTCCAAGGGCGAGATCCCGGGCAGGAAGGGCTACCCGGGCTACCTTTACTCCACCCTTGCCTCGCTCTATGAGCGGGCGGGCATGATAAAGGGCTGCGAGGGCTCGGTCACTCAGATACCTATCCTCACCATGCCCAACGACGATATTACCCACCCCGTGCCCGACCTTACGGGCTATATCACCGAGGGGCAGATAGTCCTCGACCGTGCGCTTGACGGCGAGGGCATCTATCCGCCGGTCAGTGTGCTGCCCAGCCTTTCGAGGCTGATGAAGGACGGTATCGGCGAGGGCTTCACGAGGGAGGATCACTCTGCCCTCGCAAACCAGCTTTTCGCCGCCTACGCCAAGGTGCAGGACGCCGTTTCACTCGCGTCCGTCATCGGCGAGGATGAGCTGTCCGAGACCGACAAGCTCTATCTTAAATTCGGCAGGGAATTCGAGAACCGCTTCCTGCGCCAGGGCATGAATGAGAATCGCTCGATAGACGAAACTCTCGACCTCGGCTGGGAGATGTTGAGGATACTGCCCGAGAGCGAGCTTGACAGGGTCAGCAGCGACCTCATCGAGAAGTACTATAAAAAGAAAGACTAAGGAGTCTGAGCATGGCTGCCAGGGTGTCGCCCACTAAGGGCAATTTGATGAAAATTAAAAAATCCCTTGAGCTTGCAAAGGTCGGCTACGACCTGCTTGACCGCAAGAGAAATATCCTCATCCGTGAGACGATGGGGCTTATCGACAGCGCCGCCGATATCCGCAGCAGGATAGCCGAGAGCTACCGCGTCGCTTATCAGGCGCTCGAGGAGGCCAATATGAGCATGGGTATCGTGGACGAATTCGCCGCCTTTGTGCCCGTGGAGAACGGCCTCACGATATCCTCACGCAGCGTTATGGGCGTTGAGATACCGACCGTTTCGCTCGACCCCGTGCCGACGGACAACTATTTCGGCTTCCGCAGGACTACGGCGAAGCTCGACGAGGCATACCGCCGCTTCAACGAGGTAAAGCAGCTCACGGCGGAGCTTGCCCAGACCGAGAACAGCGTCTATCGCCTCGCAACGGGCATCAAAAAGGCTCAGAAGCGGGCAAACGCGCTGAAGAATATCATCATCCCCCGCTTTGAGGAGCAGGTCAAGACGATAACCTCCGCCCTCGATGAGAAGGACAGAGAGGAATTCTCGCGCCTGAAGGTCATCAAGAGCTTTATCGACGAGGACTGAGTGCACTTATAATATTTTACTGTAATTAATTAAAGCCCTGTGCGGTCAAAGGCCGTGCGGGGCTTTGCTTTTTCATGTCGGAGGGGCGTTTTTTCGAGCGGCGAATTCTATATAAAAACGCAAAAAATCGAGCCGTTTTGTCCGACTTTATCCGCTAAACTATTGCACATTTTACCCGTCGGCGCTATAATATTGGGGTGCGAAAAAATTTTTTTTGGAATTTTTTAAAATTTTTTTCAGAATTTTGTCCTCATTTTGCCGTTCTCATGTGTTGTATATAATGAGAGGATAAAATAAAGCATTACGGGACGGCAATAAATTCACCAATGCCTCAGGGTGGGCGGAGCGGTCTCACTCTTTCCCGCTTCACCGCCTGCCCCGGGTTTTATAACGTCACATTTTGCAAAACAAAATGTACGGTCTGTGCGCAGCGTGCCCGAGAGAAGCCAAACTCTCGGGCATACTCGCAACACTGAGACAAACCGGCTCAGGACGCATCGGGGCACATTTCGGTCTCTCATAACGGATCTTGGCTCGATCTGTTAGATCACTCCCGAAGAATGTGCCCCGTATGTTGTATTTTGCTTTTTATCTGCTCCGCTTGCCTCGGCGTACGTCGCCCCGCAAACGGAATGAGGAGTTTTTGAATAAAAAATCGGCAGGCAAAAAAGCCTGCCGATTTTTGTTGTATTTTCAGCCTCAGCCGAGGTCGGGCTCGCCGTCAAGGATAACGCTCGCCTCGTCGAAGCCTTCAAGCTCGAGCACTATAAGCTCGTTTTTGCCCTTTTTGAGGAACGGGGCGGGCAGATAGGCGGAGCGCTGCGGGCCGACCTCCCAATATCTCGAGAGCGCACGGCCGTTAATGAATATCATGCCTTTTTTAAAGCCGGGAAGCTTAACAAAGGTGTCGCAGCATTCGTCAATGTCGATCTCGGCTCTGAGCAGCAGCGGGGTCGAGTCAAAGACGGGCTTCTGCTCGATGAAATCGACGGCGGAGAGATCGTCCAGCGGCAGCGGATAGGTCTGCCAATGATAGATGAAGTTCCAGCCGAAGCCGATGCCCTCGGTCACACCCTTGGGATCTTTGAGATATGCGCCGTAATTGACCCTGCCCATATTCTCGACCAGCACAGAGAGTGTCGCGCCCTCGGCGGGGATATCGGTCGAAACGGCAGGCTCCTTGTCGTTGCGGTACTGAACGCCGAGCAGCTCGTCGTTCTTATAGATATAGGCTCTGTCGCGGGGCTCCTGAATGCGGACATTCTGAGTCTCCCTCGGTCCTCTTACCTCGGTGCGGTAGAGGATGAAGCCGTAGCCTTGCCCGAGCTTCTCCATCGGCAGGGGGCAGACCGTCTCAACGGGGGCGGAGAGCTTGTCAAGGCAGTCAAAGAGGCGGCGGCAGGCGGTGAATTCAAACTTGCCGTATTTCTTTTTCTTAACGGCTGCGGGCAGCTCGATATCGGGTATCGGGGCGTATTTGGATATCACTTCACGGAAGCGGAAGTATTTATCGGTCAGGTCGCCGCATTCGTTGACGGGGGCGTCGTCGTCATAGCTCGAGACGGTAGGCTCATATTTGTCAAAGCAGTTTGCGCCGTTCATGAAGCCGAAATTCGTACCGCCGTGGAACATATATGCCGATACATTCCCGCCGTGAGCGAGGATATCGTCGAGGCTCGCCGCCGCATCGTCGCCGGAGCGGTGGTGGTGCTCCTCCGTCCAGTGGTCAAACCAGCCGTTCCAGAATTCGGTGCACATCAGCGGGCCGTCGGGCTGATATTCACGCAGGGCGGCGAACTGCTCCTCGGCTCTCGAGCCGAAGTTTGCGGTCTTGAATATCTCGGGCACGGTGCCGCCGGTGAGCATCTGTTTATTCGTGCCGTCGGAGGTGAAGAGGGGCACGTTTATCCCTCGTCTGCGAAGCCCGTCGGCGAGGTAACGGATATATTCGCTGTCGTCGCCGTAGCTGCCGTATTCATTCTCGACCTGCACTAGTATCACGTTGCCGCCCTCGGTTATCTGATGAGCGGCGATGCGGGGGATGAGCGAGTCAAAAAAGCGGTCGACGGCGGCGATATAGCCGGGTTCCATGCAGCGCAGACGGATGCCGTCATTTTTGAGCAGCCACCAGGGCAGCCCGCCGAACTCCCACTCGGAGCAGATGTAGGGGCCGGGGCGCACGATGGCATAAAGCCCAAGCTCCGCAGCCGTCGCGAGGAAATCCTCGATATCCAGCATATCCGAGTAGTCGAATTCGCCCTCCCTCGGCTCGTGCATATTCCATGCGACATAGGTCTCGACGGTGTTGAAGCCGCAGGCCTTGAGTTTGATGAGGCGGTCGCGCCAGTATTCGCGGGGCACTCTGAAATAGTGGATAGCGCCCGATATAACTCTGAAGGGCTCGCCGCCGAGGCGGAAGCCGTCCTTTTCGACAGTGAAAGTTTTCATATTGACCTCCGTAGTGTTATTACTCGTCCCAATCATCGTCCCGCTCATAGGGGAATTCGCTGAAAACCTCTATCTTTTTGCCCCTCATCCAGAGACCGACGTTGACCTTGAGAGTGAAGCCGCAGCCGTTATCGGTGCGCCACTCGTGCATGGGCAGCTCGGGGATGCCGTAGGCGGCGAGCAGAGCCATGATAACTCCGCCGTGGGTGACGATGGCGGCGTCGGTCGTGCCGGTCTTCATCAGACCCTCGAGTATCTTTTCAAACGAGCCGCAGACACGCTTTGCAAAGGCGGCGTTGCTCTCGCCGAAGGGCGGGTCGGCCTCGCCCGCGAGCCATTTGGGGAATACGGGGCTTTTTTTCAGCTCCTCGGCGGTCTTATTCTCAAATTCGCCGAAGTCATACTCTATCAGCCCGTCGATGGCGATCGCCTTATTCTCGGGGTAGAGGATTGCCGCGGTCTCTGTGCATCTTGAGAGCGGGCTTGTGAATACGGCGCTGACGGGGGGATAGACCAGCTCATCTTTAAGCCGAATGAGCTGCTGCCTGCCCTCCTCGCTCAAGGGGACGTCGGTGTGGCCGATGTATCTGCCCTCGCCGCCCTCGTCGGTCATGCCGTGTCTTATCAGGTAGACGGTGTAGCTTTTCATTTTTCCTCCAAAAAAACGGGTGAAATTTTAGATATTCTGCGAATATACAAATTGTATTAAGTTCTGTATAATTTAGGTTGTATTTATAACGAATAGTCAATCGACAGGAGTTGATAATATGGAAAAGAGCTTCCCCGTGATACTCAGTGAGCTTCGCAAGGAGCGGGGGCTGAGCCAAAAGGACGCCGCGGCGGGCCTCGGTATCTCGCAGGCGCTGCTGTCGCACTATGAGAAGGGGATAAGGGAGTGCGGCCACAGCTTCCTGATAAAGGCGGCCGATTATTACGGCGTCACCTGCGATTATCTGCTCGGCAGGAGCGCCGACCGCACGGGCAGCAGCAGGCTCTCGCTGCTCATGGAGAAAAGCGTCGATGACGAAAAAGCCGGCAGCGGCACTATGCTCAAGGCTGCGCTGATGCTCCGCGACCACCTCTCCGGCGGCACGAGGGATTACGGCTTCGACTTTGACAGGCTGATAATCCTTGAAGCCTACCGCATCATACTTCTTGAGGCGGAGGCGGGCAGGCTGCCCAAAAATTGGGCGGGCAGAGCCTATTCGGACGGCGAGCTTTATTGCAACCCGCTGTTTTTGGAGCTTATCTCGCAGACCCTCGACGAATGCATCAAGCCGACCAAGGCGAAGCGCCCCGCGGAGGAAACTCCCCCGCCGAAGCCGCTCGAAACGCTGGTCAAGGCTGCGGAGCAGCTAATCTTTAAGCACATGGCGGAGTATACGCCGCCGATACCGTATGAATATGTAAAATAATAAAAGGGACTGTACCGTGGATACAGTCCCTCTTTTTTGTTATATCAAAGCGACTGATAGAGCTTGATGTATTCTCTTGCGGAGCGTCCCCAGCTGTTGTCGCATTTGAGGGCTCTGGTGACGAGAGTGCTCCAGTGCTTCTTGTCATAATAAGCCGCGAGGGCGCGGTGGATCGCGTCGAGCATATCGTATGCGTCATAGCTCTTAAAGGTGAAGCCGTTGCCCTGGCCGTCGCCGCTGTCGGTGATGGTATCCTTGAGGCCGCCGGTCTCCCTGACGATGGGGATCGAGCCGTAGCGCAGCGCCACCATCTGTGACAGGCCGCAGGGTTCGCTCTTGGACGGCATGAGGAACATATCGCTGCCGGCGTAGATCTTCCTCGCCATGTCGGGTATGAAGCCGAGGCGCACGCCGACCTTGCCGGGGAACGCCGCCGCAAGCTCCTTGAAGAAGGATTCATACTCCCAATCGCCTGAGCCGAGCAAAACGAGCTGCATATCGGTCGAGGCGACGAGATCCCACATGACCCTCTTTATCAGGTCGAAGCCCTTGTGGGCGACGAGGCGGGAGACGATGCCGATGAGCGGGGTATCCGCATTGACGGGCAGGCCGAAAAGCTCCTGTAAGGCGGCTTTGTCCTTGGCCTTGTTCTCGGGCGATTTTGCGGAGAAATTATAGAAGATATCCTTATCCGTTTCGGGGTCGTAGCTCTTGGTGTCAATGCCGTTGAGTATGCCGCTGAGCTTGTAGCTGCGCTCGAGCAGGATGGGGTGAAGCCCGTGGCTGAACCAGGGGTCGAGTATCTCGCCGGCGTAGGTGTTGCTGACGGTGGTCACTCTGTCGGCGCATTCGATGCCGCCCTTCATCAGATTGATGCAGTCGCCGAATTCAACGAGGGAGGCGTGCTCCTCGCCGAGGCCGAAAACATCGCCGAGGATATCCTTGCCGTAGATGCCCTGATACTGAATATTGTGAATTGTGAAAATAGTCTTTATGCCTGCGTAGCCCTCACGGTTGGCGTACATGGTGGAGTAATAGACCGGCACGAGAGCCGACTGCCAATCGTTGCAGTGGATGATGTCGGGCTTGAAGTCGAGATAGGGCAGCGCTTCGAGCACGGCTCTTGAGAAGAAGGCGAATCTCTCGCCGTCGTCATAGTGGCCGTAGAGTGTGTCACGCTTGAAATAATACTCATTGTCGAGCAGATAATAGGTGACACCGTTGTATTTGGTCTCGAATATGCCGCAATACTGCCTGCGCCATGATACGGGCACCATGATGCTGGTGATAAAGCGCATGGAGGCTCTCTGGTCGGCTGTCACGCAGCCGTAGAGAGGCATAATGACTCTGCACGGGGTCCTGCGCCTTGTCAGAGCGCCGGGCAACGAGCCGGCAACATCCGCTAACCCGCCGCTTGCGGCAAAGGGCAGCGCCTCGCTTGAAACATAAAGAACTTTCATTTCGTGTCTTCCTTTCGTTGCGTTCATTATTCAAAAATAACCGTAGTATAATATGTATCCATATATTTGACAACGCCGACGCCGACGGAGCTGACGCTCTCGCTCATTGCGCTGCCGCTGGCGGAGGCCGCCACGTCGCCGTAGAGAGCCTTGCCGCCGTAAGAGGTCTTGAATTCATAGACCATGCCGGAGACGCTGTAGCTGCCGAACAAATCGGGGCGGGCAACTGCCTTGCTCCTCGCTCTAGCCATGCCCTTGAGCTTGGTGGAGTCGCTGAGCGGAGCCAATCCCGCAGCCTCACGGTCGGAGTTTATCGCCGAGACGATGGACTGAGCGAGCGCGTCGTCGCGCACAAGGCCGCCGTTAAGATCGATATCGGGTCTGCCGTCCTCGGTCACCGTGCCCGGCTCAACGCTTTCGCTCCAGATATCGGGCTTCTCGGTGCGGGGCGGGTCAAGGGTCACGACCTCGGTTATGACGTTGCCGTCCCTACCCTTCTTCGGCCTGTGGAGCACGGGGTCGGTCACGACCCGATACTCGGTGCGCTGCACATATTTGGTGGTCGTCTCCTCAGGGACGGTGCTGTCCGCGGGGACGGTGTACCTCACCACCTTGGTGACAGGCTGGCCGTTCTCGTCGAGCACGCGGTTGCCCTCGGCGTCCGTCTCATACTCGACCTCGGTCACTTCAACATAAGCGACGGTCGAGGAGTGAGCGGTAGTCTTTTTGGTCGGGTAAACGTGATTTGACGAGATCTTTGGTCTCGCGTAGCGGGAGAAGACGGTGTAATATGTCACCTCGCCGTTCTCCTGCGTTTCGCTCGCAATGACCACGGCGGTGTCGATGACCGTCTCCTCGGCGGTCGTTTTTTCGCTGCTGTTGAATACCCCCGTCTTAACGAGGATGACGACGAGCAGCAGGATCAGCGCCAGAGCAACCACAACGCCGGTCAGAATATTCTGCAATTGTTTTTTGTCTTTCAGAGCCATAGGAAATCACACTTTCTCAGATAACTATGCCTTTGCCGATATAAACGGGGAAGGTGGGCGCGCCGCAGAGAGTCCTGCCGGATTTGACGACCACGGATTTATCCGTGATAACGCTCTCGACCTTGGCGCCCTCGCCGATATATGAGCTTTGCATAACGATGGAGTTCCTCACCACGGCGCCCTTGGCGACGGTAACGCCGCGGAAGAGAATGCTGTTCTCCACCGTGCCGTCAATGCGGCAGCCGTCGGCGATGAGTGAATTTGAGACGTCGGCGCCGATACCATAGATGGCGGGTATCTGATCCCTGACCTTGGTGAATACGGGCCTGTCGGGGGTGAAGAGCGCCTTTCTGTTCTCGGATTTGAGCAGCTCGAGGCTGATGTCATAGTAGCTTCTCAGGGATTCGAGTACCCTGACGAAGCCCTTCTGCTCATAGGCATGGACGTTGAGCAGGCTTATATTGCGGGGCAGGATGGACTCGAAATCATCCCTGCCGCTTGTCCTTGATTCGTGGAGGAAGCGCTCGAGCAGGGTGCGCCTTATCAGCATTATCTTCAGCGAATAATTCACGCTGCTGCTGTAGCAATCGACCAGAGCCTCGCCCGTGACCTTGCCGTTCTTATCGATTAAGAATTCGGTGGAATTCTTGACTCTCGGGGGCAGGCCCTTGGCGTAGGCGACGGTGATATCCGCATTGTTGGCGATGTGCTCGGCGAGCATATCCTCATAATCTATCGAGCAGACGACGTTGCAGTCGGTGAGCAGGACGAATTCCTTATCGGAGCGGCTGATATAATCAATGCTGCCGTAAAGGGCGTCGAGCTTGCCTCTGAACATACCGGATTCGGGGGTGTTGAACGGGGGCAGCAGGGTCATGCCCTCCCTCTTGCGGGAGAGATCCCACGGCTTGCCCGTGCCGAGATGATCCATCAGCGAGCGGTAATTGCTCTTGGTAATGACGCCGACCTTGGTGATGCCTGCGTCGACCATGTTTGAGAGCGGGAAATCTATCAGGCGATAGCGGCCCGCAAACGGGACTGAGCCCATAGTCCTCAGAGCTGTAAGCTCGGGGAGCACTTCATCGTAAGCGTTGGAAAAAATTATGCCGAGTACGTTATTTGTCGCCATTATTCCGCACCTCCTACGTCGCTGTCGGCCATCACTTTAGGCTCGACCTTTGCGCCCTTGCCGATATGGACGCCGCTGCCTATGACGGTAACGCCCCAATCCTTGATATCGGCCATATTCTCCGGCTTCTCGCCGACCTGAGCGCCCTCGTCTATCACGGCGTTCTCCGCCACTATCGAGTAGCGAACCTTCGCACCCTTTTTGACCACCGTGCCTGGCATTACAATCGAATAAGTGACCTCTGCGCCCTCCTCGACGGTGACGTTCGCAAAGAGCACGGAGTAATCAATTTCGCCGTCTATCTCGCAGCCCTCGGTTATCATCGAATTCTCGACCTTCGCCTCTGAGCCGATATAATGCGGCGCTGCGGCGGGCGAGCGGGAGTATATCTTCCAGCTGTCGTCGTCAAGGTCGAGGTCGACCTTCGGATTGAGCAGGTCGAGGTTTGCGTCCCAGAGGCTGTCTATAGTGCCGACGTCCTTCCAATAGCCGTCGAACTGATAAGCAAAGAGCCTCTCGCCGTTATTGTGCATCGCGGGGATAAGGTCGTGGCCGAAGTCGTTGCTTGAATTCGGGTTTGCCTCGTCCTCGACAAGATATTTCTTCAGCTTCTTCCAGCTGAATACATAAACGCCCATGGAGGCCTTGTTGCTCCTCGGGTTCTTCGGCTTCTCCTCAAATTCCTTGATGGAGCCGTCGTCGTTGACTATCATCAGGCCGAAGCGGCTCGCCTCCTCCCACGGCACCTCGAGCATTGCAATGGTGCAGGCGGCGTCCTGCTTCTTGTGATAATCTATCATCTTGGAGTAATCCATCTTGTAGATGTGGTCGCCCGAGAGCACGAGCACATATTCGGGGTCATATCTCTCGATGAAGTTGATATTCTGATAGATGGCGTTCGCCGTGCCCTTATACCACTCGGTGCCCTTTATCTGCTGATAGGGGGAGAGGATGTGGACTCCGCCGTTTGCGCGGTCGAGATCCCAAGGCTGGCCGTTGCCGATGTAGTCGTTCAGCTCAAGCGGCTGATACTGTGTGAGCACGCCGACGGTGTAGATGCCGGAGTTGACGCAGTTGGAAAGAGGAAAGTCGATTATGCGGTATTTGCCGCCGTAGGGAACGGCGGGTTTAGCTATTTTTTTGGTAAGGATACCCAGGCGGCTGCCCTGGCCGCCCGCAAGAAGCATCGCTATGCATTCGGGTTTGATTGCCATACAAATTCCTCCTTATTTATCTTTTTTGCGGGAAGTATTCTTTATATACATACAGCTCAATCCCTCGATATCGAGTTCAATACTGTATTCGTATCCATGCATCGGTTTTTTCTTCGCCCTGACCGAGCCGACGGTGCTCTCGCCCTTGCCGCCGAATTCCGGCAGAGCCGAGCTGAACACCACTCTGTAGGTGCCGGGCTTCGGCACGCCTATGCGGTATTTCTGCCTTGTCACGCTCGTAAAATTGCAAAGGGCGATAAGTTCGTTCTCCTTCTTGTCGCGCCTGATATAGGCTACGACGGAGTTGGAGCTGTCGTCGCTGACTATCCAGCTGAAGCCCTCCCAGCTGTAGTCTATCTCCCAGAGCGGGGAGTTGGCGAGGTAGAATTTGTTGAGGGCGCTCACATAGCTCTTGAGCTGCCTGTGCGCCTCATAGTCGAGCAGGAGCCAGTCGAGCTGCTGCTTGTAATTCCACTCGATGAACTGACCGAATTCGCAGCCCATGAAGAGCAGCTTCTTGCCCGGGTGAGACATCATATAGCCGAGGAAAGAACGCACACCGGCGAATTTCTCCTCATAAGTGCCGGGCATTTTATTTATCAGCGAGCATTTGCCGTGGACTACCTCGTCGTGCGAGATAGGCAGGACGAAATTCTCGGAGAAGGCGTAGAAGAAAGAGAAGGTCAGGCAGTCGTGGTTGAATTTCCTTGCCAGCCCGTCGAGGGAGAAGTAGCGCAGGCAGTCGTTCATCCAGCCCATATTCCACTTGAAGTTGAAACCGAGGCCGCCGAGATAGGTCGGGCGGGAGACCATCGGCCAAGCGGTGCTCTCCTCCGCTATCATCAGCACGTCGCCGTGCTCGCGAAAGACGGATTCGTTGAGCTTCTTGAGGAATGCAACTGCCTCGAGATTCTCCCTGCCGCCGTGGCAGTTCGGTATCCAGTTGCCGTCGTCCCTGCCGTAATCGAGATAGAGCATGGAGGCAACGGCGTCCACCCTCAGCCCGTCGATATGGTATTCGCTTATCCAAAACATTGCGCTCGAGACGAGGAAGCTCTGCACCTCGGGCTTGCCGTAGTCAAAGACCCTTGTGCCCCATTGCAGATGCTCGCCCTTGCGCGGGTCGGCGTATTCGTAGCAGGCGCCGCCGTCGAATTCATACAGACCGTAGGTGTCCTTTGGGAAGTGAGCGGGCACCCAGTCGAGGATAACGCCTATGCCGGCGTTGTGGGCGGCGTTCACGAAGTATGCGAAGTCCTCGGGTGTGCCGTAGCGGGAGGTCGGGGCGAAATAGCCCGTGACCTGATAGCCCCACGAACCGTCAAAGGGATACTCCATGACGGGGAGCAGCTCGATGTGGGTGTAGCCCATATCCTTGACATACGGAATGAGCCTGTCCGCCAAGTCACGGTAAGAGAGCGGGTTGCCGTCGTCATAGAGCTGCCATGAGCCTGCGTGGACCTCGTATATATTCATCGGCGAGGAATAGATATCGGCCTTTTTGCGCTTACGCAGCCAGCCCTTATCGCTCCAGTCAAAGTCAAGCTCGCCGTAGTATTTGGATGCCGTGCCGGGTCTTGTCTCACAGTGGAAAGCAAAGGGATCGCTCTTGTAGAATTCCCTGCCGTCCGCCGTGCGGAAGTAATATTTATAGGCGTCGTAGCGGTTAACGCCGTCAACGAAGCATTCCCACACCCCGGAGCTTATTTTAGTCATCGGGGCTTTGTCGGGCTGCCAGCCGTTGAAGTCGCCCGCAACGCCTGCCCACTGCACGTTCGGAGCCCATACTCTGAAGCAAACTCCGCCGTCAACGGGGTGAGCGCCGAGGTATTCATATGCCTTTGCGTTCGTGCCCTCGTGGAAAAGGTAGAGCGGTATGCTGTTTTCTGATTTAGCCATATCGAGTAAGCCTCCTTCCTATAATCAAAATAATTATAACAACAGTGCGCCGCTTTTTCAAGAGAAAATCCCTGCGAAAATATATATTTTATCCGATTTGCCCGAAGTGTTCGCCCGAAAAGGTTACAATGCTGTCACCAAGATTGACAAACCCGGCTTTTTTTGCTATTATTTTTAATGGTTTATTCTATTCAAAAAGGAGAGCTGTAAATGATCAGTTCCGACAATCTGTGTATGAGCTGTATGCGGGAGATAGGTGATGAGAAGATCTGCCCCTACTGCGGCTACCATGTCGATTCCGCTCAGATATCGCCTTATCTGCCGGTGAGGACTCTCGTCGCCAACCGTTATCTTGTGGGCAAAATGCTCGAGTATAACGGCGAGGGCGCCACCTATATCGGCTGGGATCTCAAGGAGAAAAAGGCGGTGAAGCTCCGCGAATTTATCCCCGATTCGTTCACGACGAGGACCACGACCAACCTGAATTTACAGGTGATGCCCGGCAGCGAAGCCACCTTCGCCGAGCTGCGCCGCAGCTTTGAGGAGCTTTGGACTAAGCTCGCAAGGCTCAAGGGTCTCTCGGCGCTGATAAGCGTCAACGCAGTCGTTGAGGATTACAACACCTCTTATGCGATATACGACCATTTCGAGGGGATATCCCTGCGTGATTTCCTGCTCAGAAACAAGCTCGGCTATGTGCCCTGGGAGAAGGCAAGGCAGCTGCTCATGCCGCTGCTCTCAACTCTCGGCACGCTGCACTCGGCGGGCATAATCCACCGCGGCATCTCGCCCTCGACGCTGATAATCGGCGGCGACGGCAAGATAAAGATAACGGGCTTTTGCATCGGTGCGGCGAGGACCGCCCGCAGCGAGCTGAACAGCCAGCTTTTCGACGGATACGCTGCCATCGAGCAATACGGGCTTGACGGCAGGCAAGGCACTTGGACGGATATCTATGCCTTTGCGGCTGTGCTTTATCGCACCCTTATCGGCAGCGACCCTATCTCCGCAAAGGAGCGCATGACGAACGACAGGCTCATGGTGCCCGGCAAATTTGCCGAGGCGCTGCCCGCCTATGTCATAAACGGCCTCATCAACGCCTTACAAATTCTGCCCGAGGACAGAACAAGGACGGTCGAGCAGCTCAGAGCCGAGCTGTCGGCTTCGCCCGTGGCAACGGCGGCGAGCGGGCAGTATCAGCGAGCCGAGCAGGCGCAGAAGCAGCCCCGACCCGAGCCCGCAAGGCAGCCGGAGAAGAGACCCGCGCCCGAGAATAAGCCCGCCCCCAAAAAGAACGGCGACGGAGTGCCGACGATAATAGTTTCCGCAGCTCTTTGCATCGTAGTCGGTCTCGCGATATTTATAATCCTTGCGTTCACAATATTTAAAGATACTTTCAAATTCAATTTTAACCAGGACAGCGGAAATGTTACGGTCACTCAATCAAATCAGGAGCCGATAGCCGTGCCCGATTTCATCAATAAGAGCGCCGTTGACGTGCTTGTGAATCCTGTATTCACGCAGAATTTCAAGCTCGTCTCAGAGGATGTCTATGACGACAAGGTGCCCGAGGGCTATATCGTCGGGCAGAGCGTCAAGTCGGATACTCTCGTGCAGCCCGGCACCGAGATCGTCATCTATGTCAGCAAGGGCAAGCAGCAGGTCGTGCTCCCGAGCGTGGTCGGCTACGACTACGCCGAGGCGGAGAAACGCCTGACGGAGCTGGGTTTCAAATGCATCAAAAAGGAGATCTACGAGGGCAACTACCGCAATAACGAGGTCGTCCAAATGGCGCCGTTTGCCGACAAGGCCTACGACGTCGGCACCGAGGTCTATCTGAATGTCTTTGTTGAAAAGACCGAGCCGGAGACCGACGAATTCGGTCAGACCGTCGCCGCAGTGACCCCGCAGGATTAAAATTAATCCATACAGCCTCCCACCACAACAGACTACGAGCAACCGCCGCGGAAAACCGCGGCGGTTGTCTGAATAATTGCCTTATCGTTCATCCCGGTTTAAGTCGTTCTTTTCCGGCGGCGATTTCCGCATTCTTTTGTTTAATCATCTCGGCAAGCTTTATCGTTTATGTTGCTATTGCGTGTGACATCGCTGCGGCGACGAGTGGATTTTATTTCACTTTCTGTGAAACAGAAAATTTCACTCATCTATTCGGAATCGCTTTTGCGGTTCTTTTTTCATATTGTTAGCTCAAAACAAATCACCGCGAGACGTCATACTGTGCCCACGCTATGCAGAAAGGAAAATTTAAAAGAAAAAGCCGAGGCGGGGAGCCTCGGATTTTTCTCGTATAAAACGGGGGGGACAAAAGATGGTAGTGATCAAATTATTTAGACGCCTGTTTGGAGTACTTGGTGAGATAAACAACTCTCATCAGCAGAGCCTCGACAGGGTTGATCGCCTTTGCCTTGCCGAATATCTTGGTGCCCAGCAGGGTAAGGCAGCTCTTGCTCATTATCATATCGACCGCCTGAGCGTCGCCCTCGACAGCGCCGCAGCAAAGAGCGCCGAGATCCTTGACGAGGACGGCATTCTTGCCTTTGAGCGCCTTGGCGCATTTGTCGATACTTGCGATCTTGACCTTGGGGCCGCAGATCTGAGCAAAGTCATCAAGCAGGGGCTTCATATTCTTGCCGAGCCTTGAAACTGCGGCGACCTCGCTTGAAGTGTTGTGGATTATATAATTGAATGACGGGTAGGCAAGGTAAACGCTGCGGTGAGCGTCCGCCGACGGCGCAAGTGCCTTGTCAGCCTCGCCGGTCTTGAGATCCATTGACGCAACGGACCCGTCGCCCTTATTGGTAAGGGTGATCTTTCCGTCGTCTCTGTTACAGCTACTATTATACAACAAAGATTCATCAATTTCAACAGTTTTTTTGGATTTTGTAATCCTATCTGCAATTTTCGTACAGAAGTCATTTAAATTGTCCGCTTTTATGCCGAGCTTCTCCTTTGCGGAGTTCAGAAGGTACTCCGTGCTGAGCTTTTCAAGCGTCTCTGCCACGGCGAACGCCTCTGCGCTGTCCCTGCCAAAGCAAAGAGCGCCGTGGTGAGCCATGATAACAGCCTTTGAGGGGCTGAGCCTGAGCGCCTTCGTGACGCCCTTGCGGAGCTTCTTAGTGCCGGGCAGGCCGTATGAGCCGATGAGGATCCTGTCGCCGATGAGCTTCTTTGCCTCGCCGGTGACGGTCTCAATGCCGCTGCGGAGCGCACTGATAACGGAGGCGACCTTCTGGTGGGTGTGGATAACGAAGCCCGCCCCGGGATACTCCTTATAGACCTCTGCGTGTATACCCTTCTCGGAGGACGGCTTGACGCCGCCGCTCCATTCGAGGGAATCTATTGCAACTTCAACGATATCGTCGGGGGTAAGGCCGATATAGGGCTTGCCGCTCGGGGTGATGACAAAGGTCTTGTCATCCACACGGCAGCTCACGTTGCCCCAAGTCCTTGCGATAAGGCCGGACTCGACCAGCTTCTCACCCGCCTCGATAACGAGCTTTTTAGCAGTCAAAACATCCATGATAGTTTTCCTTTCGGCTTATCAGCCAAGGCAGGTAACATTTGAGAATACTCTGTCGAAGGCTGCGAGAGCTTCGTCGATCATCTCGGGAGTGTAAGCAGCGCTGGTGTAGAGGCGGCTGCCTGCAAGCGTTACGAGGCCCTCTGCCATGTAGGCAGCGCCCATGTGCTCCATTTCCTTCTTGCGGGCGTTGGTAGCGTTGAGCACGCCGGGGATGGTCCAAGGCTTGCTCCAATTGATGGAGAAGTGCATGGTGCCGACGGTCTCAAGATGGCAGATAGAGCCCTGGTTAAATGCAACGAAGGGAAGATCGTGCTTCTTGATAAGCTCCTGGAGACCTGCGGTGATCCTGTCGCCCATGAGACCGGCCTTGTAGCAGGCGTCGGCCTTCTCCATCTCCTCGAGCATGGTGTAGCCGGCAACGCAGCTGAGCGGGTTAGCGGACATGGTGCCGCCGCAGAATGCCTTATGTATCTTCTGCGAGCCGTCAAGGCCTGCGCCGAGATACTTCATGTATTCTCTCTTACCGCCGAGTCCGCCTGCGCCGGGGTAGCCGCCCGCGACGACCTTGCCGAATACGGTCAGGTCGGGCGAAACGCCGAAGTAGCCCTGAGCGCCGTTCATGCTGACTCTGAATGCGGTAACGACTTCATCGAATATAAGCAGTGCGCCGTACTTGCGGCAAAGGGTCTCAACGCCCTTGCAGAAGTTCTTGTCAACGGGTCTGGTGCCGCTCTCGGGGCCGACGGGCTCGAGCATAACGGCAGCGGTGCCGCCCTTGAGTCTGTTTGCGCGGAGCTTTCTCTCAAGGTCGTTCAGGTCGCCGGGGAAGAATTCCTCGGTGTCCCTGAAGCAGAAGCGGGGAACGCCGTGAGCCTGAGTCCACTTGGTGCCGGGGATGCGGATGCCGTAGCCGAGCTGATCGCTCCAGCCGTGATAAGCGCCGCCCATCTTGAGTATCTTCTTTTTGCCGGTGGCAAGGCGAGCGACACGGATAGCGGTCATGCAGGCCTCGGTGCCCGAACCGAGCATACGGAACATATCAACATTGGGGATAAGGTCGACTATCTTCTTGCCGAGCTTGTACTCATACTCATGGAAAAGGCCGGTGGACGGGCCGCAGGTATTGAGCAGCTCGATGACCTTCTCACGCACTGCGGGGGGATTGCTGCCCAAAACGGTGGGGCCGCCCGCCTGCAGGAAGTCAAAGTATCTGTTGCCGTCAATATCATAGAGATATGCGCCCTCAGCCTTGGTAAAGACGAGGGGGAACGGATAGTTGAAAGCGAGGTTGTGCTGAACGCCGCCGGGAATGACCTGCTTTGCTTCCTCGATCATCTTCTTCGAGGTCGGGCACTTCTTCTCAAAATACTCGGAGCAGTAATTCTCAAGAGCTTCAGGCTTGATCGAATAGATAGGCTTCTTAATAAGTGCGTCAAGCTGCTTAGTAACAAGCTGAGCGTCGGGGTAATTGATGATTCCGTGGTTAGCCATTTTCTTCTTCCTCCTGAAACAGTTTATTTAATATTAAACCAAGTTTATTATAGCACAAAGGTTTCCGTTATTCAAGCCCGAGTTTTTTTGCCATTTCGGCAGTTTTAAGCTCGAGCAACTTTGAAACGCCCTCCTCCTGCATGGTGACGCCGTAGAGCATATCGGCCTCGTCCATGGTGCCTCGGCGGTGGGTGATGAGGATGAACTGAGTGCTACCCGTCATGCCCCTGACATATTGGGCGTAGCGTGTGACGTTGACGTCGTCCAGCGCAGCCTCGACCTCGTCAAAGATGCAGAACGGCGCGGGAGTGACCTTGAGGATAGCGAAGAGCAGCGCGATCGCCGAGAGTCCCTTTTCGCCGCCGGAGAGCAGGTCGATATTCTGCACGTTCTTGCCCGGGGGCTGCACCCTGATGTTGATATTGCATTCGAGCACGTCCTGCGGGTCGTCGAGCACAAGCTCCGCCTTGCCGCCGTCGAAAAGATCCTTGAAGGTCTCGGTGAAATTATTGTTGATGCGCCTGAACTGCTCCCTGAATCTCTCGGCCATCTTGCCCGTCAGCTCGTCGATGAGCTTGACAAGCTCGGCCTTGGATTCCTCGATGTCGCTTATCTGGCCGCTCATGTATTCGTATCGCTCGGATACCTCTTTGTATTCCTCGACCGCGCCGACATTGACGCTGCCGAGGGCTCTTATCTTGCCCTTTATCTCCTGCAAAGTGCGCTGCGCCTTCGGGATATCCTCGGGCACCACGCCGACCTCCTCGGCCTCGCGCAGGGAGAGCTGATATTCGTCATAGAGCTTGTTGCGGGCTGTCTCCAGCTCCCTTTGGAGCGATTCCTTGCGCTCCTCGAGCCTTGCGACCTCGCCGCTGAGCTTCTCGCGCTCGGAGGTCATCTCCCTCTCCTTTGAGCGCAGCGCCGTGCTCTGAGCCTCGACGCCGGAGCGCTTGCCGATAAGCTCCTCTATCTTCTCGCGGGTCTTGACGGCATTCTCCCTGAGAGCTGCCGCCTCCTGCTCAAGCTCGCGAATGCCCGCCTCGGTCTGCTCATTGCTAAGCCGAATGGCCTCTATCTCGTCGGAGAGAGTGCCCGCGCGGCGGCTGTACGTCTCTTTTTGCTCAAGGCAGCTTTGGATCGTCTCCTTGCACGCCTCGATATCCTTGTGGAGAGCCACTATCTCGAGGTTCAGCGAATTCTGAACCGCTGCGGATTCCTCACGCAGCCTGTCGATCTCTTCTCTGCGCTCGTCAAGCTCGCTTATCTTAGCGGAAAGCTCCTCGCCCTCGGCGGTAAGCTGAGCTATGCGTTCATCAGCCCTCTGCTCCGCGGCGTGCGCCTCTTTGATGCGCTCCGCGGCGGCGGATTTCTCGCTCTCAAGCTCCTCTATCTGACCGCTTGCGGCGGCGTATCTGTCGCTGACGAGCTTCAGCTCGCTCTCGGCTCTGATGATAGCCTCCTGGGTCTTGATAAGCTCCGCTTCGGAGGCTTCAAGCTCCGCTTGGACGTTTGCGACCTCCTCGGAGAGCGTTTTGTAGGCGCTCTGCCTGTCGCCGAGCTGCTTTTCGAGAGCCGCCACGGTATCGCGCAGCGCCTCGATCTCGGTCATTCTGCTCAGGAAGCCCGTGCCCGAGCCTCTGGAGCCGCCCGTCATGGAGCCGCCCGCATTGAGCACCTGACCGTCGAGGGTAACTATCTTGAAGCGATAGGAATATTTCTTTGCCATCGCTATGCCGTTGTCGATGTTGTCGACCACCGCCGTCCTGCCGAGCAGGGAGCCGATGATGCCGGCATATTTCGGGTCAAAATCGAGCAGCTTATCCGCCATATCGACGAAGCCCTCGCAATTCGCAAGCCCGTTCTCGGTGAACGGTCTCGCCTTGACGGAGGTAAGCGGCAGGAAGGTCGCCCTGCCCGCCCGATTTTCTTTTAAGTAATTTATCGCCCTTTTTGCGGCGTTTTCGTCGTCGGTGACGATATTCTGTATCGCCGCGCCGAGAGCCGTTTCGATCGCCCCGGCGTACTCGGGCGTTGCGGTTATAAGCTGTGAAAGAGTGCCGTGAATGCCCCTGAGAGCGCCCCTCTTGGACTCTCTGATGACCTTCTGAACGCTGCCGGCGTAGCCGTCAAGGTTCTTTTCGAGGTCGTCGAGCATTTTGATCCTTGCGTTTTTCTGATATATGTCGAGGTTCGCCGCCTCCAGCTCCTTACGGAGCTTCTCGACCTTGCCCGCACGGGAATCAATTATCATCCTGTAGCCGTCAAGGGCGTTTTCGTGCTCCGCCGCCTCGTCCCTGAGCTTTCTCAGGGCGTTCTCAGCGGAAGCTTTCTCCGCCGAGAGGGCTTCGAGGGCGTCGCTGCGGGAGGACATTGCCTCGTTTATCGCGTCTATTCGGGCTGCAAGCTCTCTCGCCGCCGAAACTGCCGTCGAGCGCTCGACCCTGATATCCGCAAGCTGCATTGCCGAGGCCGCGGCCTTGTCGCCGAGAGCCTTTGCCTGCTCGCTGTTCTCGCTGTTGCGGCTGAGCAGCTCGCCGAGCTTTTGCAGCTCCGCCGCAAGGGCTTCGCGCTTCTCGGCTGCCTGCGCCTCTTTTTGAGCCGCCTCGTTCTGAGCCTGCTCTATCCTGCGGTCGGTCTCCGCCGCGAATTTCTCGCTGTCGCCCATGTCGGCGGTGATGCGCTCGACGGTCTGGCGGTTGTGCTCGATGGTGTTGCGCTCAACGGCTATCCTGCCGTCGATGACCGCCGCCTGCTCCTCGCTGTCGGATATCGCAGACCTCAGCCGCTCGATCTCAAGGGTGATATCCTGCCCCTCCTTGATGGAGGCCTCTATCTCCTCGATGAGCTTAACGAGCTTCGTTTCCGTCTCGTCATACTGCGCCGTTGCAACCGAGAGCTTGTGCTCCTGCTCGCGCAGGCCGTTCTTTGATTTATCTATCGTATGTAACCACAGGCCGATCTCGAGAGTTTTCTTCTCGTCGGCAAGAGCAAGGAATTTTATCGCTTTCTCGCTCTGAGTTTTGAGCGGGCCGATTCTGCCCTCAAGCTCCGAGAGAATATCTCTGAGCCTTACCAAATTCTCCTCCGCCTGCTCGAGCCGCCTTGTTGCGTCGGCACGGCGATAGCGGAAGTGCGAGATGCCCGCCGCCTCCTCGAGCATATCCCTGCGCTGAGTGGAACGGGCGGAGACAAGATCGGCTATCCTGCCCTGACCGACCATCGAGTAGCCGTCACGGCCGAGACCCGTATCCATAAACAGCTCGTGAATATCGCGCAGCCTGCACGCCTCGCCGTTGATGAGATACTCGCTCTCTCCCGAGCGGTAGTAGCGGCGGGTGACGGCGACCTCATCCTTGTCGCAGCCGTTGAGGCTGCGGTCGGTGTTGTCGAGCCGCAAGGTCACCTCGGCGTAGCCCAGCGCCTTACGCTGGCTCGTGCCGCCGAAAATGACGTCCTCCATCTTGGCGCCTCTGAGGGTCTTGGTCGATTGCTCGCCCAGCACCCATCGCACGGCGTCCGAAATATTGCTCTTGCCCGAGCCGTTGGGGCCGACGACGGCGGTGATACCTCTGCCGAACTCCAGCACGGTCTTATCGGGAAAGGATTTGAATCCCTGCATTTCAAGCGCTTTTAATATCATCTGATTACCTGACCTTTATCCGCAGCCTGCCCCGGCAGAGCCGCAGCGTCTACTTCGTATTTTTTAAGTCCTTCACGGCATTTCACCGTGCAGTCCCAGCCCCGCTCACGCAGAGCGATAATGTTGCATTTGCGCTGCCCCGTCATCTTGGAATTTTCGCCCGGCGCAACGCTGAGCAGGTATCGCCCCGAGGGCAGCCCGCCGAGCCTTTCGAGCGCAGCATTGAGATAAATGCGTCCCTCGCAAAGCTCCCTGAGTGCAGGGTGATAAGCCCCCGCAACGAAGCCCTCCTCGACCCCGCCGCCGGAATGCAGCCCCACTCTGATGACCTTTATGCCCGCATTCTCAAACATTGGGATGAGCCTTGAACACAGCTCGACCGTCTCGGGCAGCCCCTTGGGCTTGAATTCGCCGCTCTCGGCAAGCTCGCAAAGTCGGGTGCCTCTGAGCACGACGGTGGGATATATCCTGACCGTGTCGGGGTGCATTTCAACTATCCGACGGGCGGTCTCGATGCTGTCCGCATCCTCGGAGCCGTAAAGCCCCGTCATCATTTGCAGCCCCGTCTCGAAGCCGTAGCCCCTGAGCATTGCGTGCGCCGCCTCAACGTCGGCAGCGGTGTGACCCCGCTCGTTCATCGTGAGCACGCGATCGCTGAGGCTCTGAGCGCCCAGCTCTACCGCCGTAACGCCGTAGCGTTTGAGAATTTCGCAGATCTCGGGGTCAATACCGTCCGGCCTTGTGGAGAGGCGAATGCCCTTGAAAATGCCCTTTGAGACATATTCGTATGCCGCCTCAAGGAGCGAAATCATGTAGCCGCGCTCCACCATAGTGAAGCTGCCGCCGAAAAACGCTATCTCGCCGCCCGCCGCCTCGCTCTCGCTGAGCGACTTTATCGCCGTGGCCGCCGCCTCGTGTACCTGCGCCGCCGTTATCTCGACGGTGCTGCCCGATATGCTCCGCTGATTACAGAATGAGCAGGTGTGCGGGCAGCCCTTGTGAACTACAAAGAGCGCAACGTTGATATGCTTCATTTTATACCCATAAGCTCCAGCGCTTCCTTGGCCGCGTGCTGCTCGGCGAGCTTCTTGCTCCTGCCGACGCCCCTGCCGATGACATTGCTGTTAAGGTGAACTTCAACATTGAAGCTCTTGGCATGGTCGGGGCCGCTCGAGCCGGTGAGCACATATTCGATATGCTCCTCGGGGTTGCGCTGAATTATCTCCTGAAGGATGGTCTTATAATCCTTCGTCTCCTGTATGCTGTCATTCCTTGCCACAAAGCGCAGAGCCAGCTTGCTCGCTTCCTCCAGCCCGCCGTCAAGGTAGACTGCGGCGAGCACCGCTTCAAAGGCGTCCGCAAGGATGGAGGGCTTCTCTCTGCCGCCCATGCGAAGCTCGCCCTTGCCGAGCAGCAGCGCCGAGCCGATATCAAGCTCCCTTGCAAAAACGCACAGGGCATTTTCACAGACCTTGGCGGCTCTGTGCTTGGTCAGCTCGCCCTCGGGGAAGTCGTAATTCCTGTAGAAATACCCCGCCGAGATGAAGCCGAGCACCGAATCGCCGAGGAACTCCAGCCGCTCGTTGCAGACCGTGCCCGCACCCTTCTCATTCGCATACGACGAGTGGGTCAGCGCAGTCCTGAGCAGTGAGATATCCTTGAAGTGATAGCCCAGATTGTTTTGCAGTGCCTCAAATTTTTCGTCCATAGTATTCTTCCTTATCCGATCGATTCTTCGATCATATCCGCAAGCTCCGAGACGGAGATGCCGGGGTCGATCTCCTCGGCAAATTCCGTTTCAAACTCGCTCTCGAGCGAGAGGACAAGCTCCTCAAGCTCGGCGTCGTCGTTGATAAATTCATAGAGCGGCGCAGATCCGTCGACCTCGTCCTCGCTGAATCCGAATTCTTCGCAGATCATGGAAATCAATTTCTCAAGGATCATAATAAAACCTCCGTTTAGTCCTTTGCAATTTGATTTTTCAGACTGTTCAGTCCTCTGTCGGCGAGCGCCTCATAGCGCTGCCGCTTATCTCTGATCTTTGTCTCAAGCCCGGGCAGCAGGCCGAAGCTCGCGCCCATCGGCTGGAAATCCTTGACGCTGCCGTCGCTGATATAGCGGGCGAGCGCCCCCGTCATGGTGTCGCACGGCGGTATGAATTCCTCCCTGCCCTCGACAAGCCTCGCCGCATTGATGCCTGCGAGTATGCCGGAGGAGGCGGACTCCATATAGCCCTCGACTCCCGTTATCTGCCCGGCGAAGAAAAGCCCCTCTCGCGCCTTGAAGCCGAAATTCGCCCCGAGCAGCCTCGGCGAATCAATGAAGGTGTTGCGGTGCATCACGCCGTAGCGCACGAACTCCGCATTTCTCAGAGCGGGTATCATCGAAAATACCCTCTTTTGCTCGCCGAATTTCAGATTTGTCTGGAATCCGACGAGGTTATACATCGTGCCCGCCACATTCTCCTTGCGGAGCTGCAGATTGGCCCACGGGCGATGACCCGTCTTGGGGTCGACAAGCCCCGCCGGCTTCATCGGGCCGAAGCGGATGGTGTCGTGACCCCTCGAAGCCATGACCTCGATGGGCATACAGCCCTCATAAACGCCCTTGCGCTTGTCGAATTCGTGGGTCGGGGCGCACTCGGCGTTGATAAGCGCCTCATAGAACGCCTCGTACTCCTCTTTGTTCATCGGGCAGTTGATATAATCGTCCGGCTCGCCCCTGTCGTATCTCGACTGCATGAAGGCGTGCTCCAGGTCGATGCTCTCAGCCGTCACAATGGGCGCGGCGGCGTCGAAGAAGCTGAGACTCCCGCCGCAAAGCTCCCTTATACGCTCCGATAGAGCGGGTGAAGCGAGCGGACCGGCGGCTATGATGACCACCCCGTCGGGTATCTCGGTCACTTCCTCACGCACGAGCGTTATTTCTTTTCTCGAAAGTATCTTTTCCGTCACAAGGGCGGAGAATTTATCTCTGTCCACGGCGAGAGCGCCTCCCGCCGGCACGGCGGTAGCCTTGGCGCACTCAACGCAGAGCGAGCCGAGCAGCTCCATCTCCGCCTTGAGCATACCCGCGGCGCAGCCGAGGCGGGTCGCCTTGAAGGAATTCGAGCAAACAAGCTCCGCCAGACCCTCGCTCGAGTGAGCGGGCGAATATCTGAGCGGCTTCATCTCGTAAAGCTCGGTCTCTATGCCTCTCTCGGCAAGCTGCCACGCCGCCTCAACGCCGGCAAAGCCCCCGCCGATGATCTTGACCTTATTCATTGCTCTTTTTCTTCCCCGCCGATTTCTCGTAGCCGCAGCCCGCCGTCATGCACACCAGCTTGCCGCCCTTTTTCTTGAAGAGCGCCTTGCCGCACTTCGGGCAGTTCTCGCCCGCCGGGGGATCCCAGCTCATGAAGTTGCACTTAGGCCAGCTTGAGCAGCCGTAGAAGACGTGGCCTTTCTTGGACTTTCTCTCAATGATATCCGAGCCGCACTCGGGGCACTTCGCGCCGGTGTTGAGGATGAGCGGCTTTGCGTTCTTGCACTCGGGGTAGCCCGGGCAGGCAAGGAATCTGCCGTATCTGCCGGTCTTGATGACCATCATCCTGCCGCACTTCTCGCACGGGATATCGGTCGTATCCTCCTCGAGCTGGATCTTGACGTTCTTCATCTCCGCCTTCGCCTTGTCGAGGGTCTTTTCAAAATCGCCGTAGAATTCGTCGAGCATCTTGACATAATCGGCTTCGCCGCAGCCGACCTTATCGAGATTCGTCTCCATCTGGGCGGTGAACTTGGTGTTGACTATCTTGGGGAATTTCTCCTTGAGCAGCCCCGTGGTGGCGCAGCCCAGCTCCGTGGGCACAAGCTGCTTCTGCTTGCGCTGGACGTAGCCCCTCTTGATTATCGTCGAGAGGATCGCCGCATAGGTGCTCGGGCGGCCGACGCCGTTCTCCTCAAGCTCCTTGATGAGCGAGGCTTCGGTGTAGCGGGCGGGCGGCTGAGTGAAATGCTGAGCCGAATTCAGCTCGCGCAGCTTGAGCTTCTCCTGCGCCTTTATCTCGGGCAGAGCGCCCTTATCCGTCTCCTCCTCGGGGAGGTCGTAAAGGCGGGTGAAACCGTCGAATTTTATCGAGTAGCCCGCCGCCGTGAATATGCAGAATTCGTCGCTGTCGGGTTTTGACGCTTTTATCTCCGCCTTGACGGTATTCTGAACGCAGCTCGCCATAAGGCTTGCGATAAATCTCTTCCAGATGAGGCTGTAGAGCTTATACTGGTCGGAGGTGAGGCTGCCCTTGACCTGCTCCGGGGTGATGGAGGGCACCGACGGCCTTATCGCCTCGTGGCCGTCCTGAGCGTTCGCCCTCGATTTATAATATACGGGCTTCTCCGGCAGATATTCTTTGCCGTAGGCCTGTGCAATATACTGATTGCCCGCCGCTCTCGCTTCCTCGGATATCCTGAGCGAATCGGTTCTCATGTAGGTTATCAGACCGAGGGTGCCGTGATCCTTGACGCTGACGCCCTCGTACAGCTCCTGCGCCGCTCTCATCGTGCGCTCCGCCTGGAAGCCGAGCTTCCTTGAAGCCTCCTGCTGGAGGGTGGAGGTGATGAACGGCGGCGAGGGATTCTTTTTCCTCGTGCCCTTTTTGACCGACGCCACTTCGTATTCGGCGCCCTCAAGGCGGTCGAGGTAGCCCTGAGCCTGCTCGGCGTTCGCTATTTTGACCTTGCCCTTCTCATCGGCGTAGAGCGAGGCGGTGAAGGTCCTGCGCTGAGCGTTGGCGAGCTTCGCTTCTATCTCCCAATATTCGTCGGGGACAAAGGCATTTATCTCCTCCTCACGGTCGACTATCAGCCTGACCGCAACGCTCTGCACTCTGCCTGCGGAGAGGCCGCGCCTTATCTTCTGCGACACAAACGGGCTGAGGCGGTAGCCCACGAGGCGGTCGAGGATACGCCTTGCCTGCTGAGCGTTGACAAGGTCGAGGTTGACCTGCTTCGGGTGCGCCATGCCGTTTGCGATGCCGGTCTTGGTTATTTCGTTGAAGGTGACTCGGTTCTTGCTCTTGAGGTCAAGGCCGAGCACCGTCGCCAGATGCCACGATATCGCTTCCCCCTCGCGGTCGGGGTCGGCTGCGAGATAGACTGCGTCGCTGGCGGCGACTTTATCCTGAAGCTCCTTGACGAGCCTTTCTTTCCCCTTGATGAGGGCATATTTCGGAGCGAAGCCGTTTTTGACGTCAACGCTGAGCTTCGCTGCGGGCAGATCCCTGATATGACCCTTGGAGGCAACGACGTCGTAGTCCTTGCCGAGATATTTCTTGATAGTGTTCGCCTTGGCGGGCGACTCAACTATAACGAGCTTAGACATTAATTTTTCTCCTGTCAGCTTATTTAAGAATATAATTTCTGCCGTCGGTCTGCTCGATCAGCCCGAGCAGTTCGAGCCGCATGAGCGCCGAGAGCACTTTGGACGGGCCCAGCCCGCTCTGAGCCGCCATATCGTCGGGGTGCAGCGGCTCCTCCCCGAAAAGATTATAGACCGTAAGCGTCTCACGGTCAAGTGCCGACGGGGGTTCTTTTTTAATTTTTACGGGTTTTGCCTGCTTCGGCGGCTGAGTGTCGGGCTTTGTCACGCGGATACGGGCGATATCGACCCTGTCGGGGTACATCGCCGCATACGGAGCGAGAATATCCGCAGCGCTTGTGACCGCCCTCGCGCCGTCCATTATCAGGCGGTTGACGCCCATGTATGCGCTGGCGAGCACGCTGCCGGGGATGGCAAAGACCTCGCGCCCCTGCTCGCTCGCCCTCTTGGCGGTTATGAGCGAGCCGCTTTTTTCGCCCGCCTCGACCACGAGCACTCCGTGGCTGATGCCCGAGATTATCCTGTTCCTTATCGGGAAGGTGGTGCGTGAAGCCGACGAAAGCGGGGTGAATTCGCTTATCAGAGCGCCCGTCTCCCTTATACGGCGGCGCAGCGGCTCATTATCGCGCAGGTAATCGCACCCTAGCCCGCAGCCCATGACGCAGACCGTGACTCCGCCCGCCGCGACAGCTCCCTCGTGGGCGGCGCTGTCAATGCCGAGAGCGCCTCCGCTGATGACGGCAGCCCCCGCCGAGGCAAGGTCGCCCGCCACGGTGCGCGCAATACAGGTGCTGTCATATGACGGCTGCCTTGTACCGACTATCCCGATGGATATTTTGTCCTTTATCCTCGAAATATCCCCGTCTACATACAAAACAAGCGGCATATCCGCGAGCCTTTTAAGCTCCTCGGGGTAATCCCCGTCGGTGGGGACGCATATCTCCCAGCCGTTTTTGGCGCAGACCCTTATCGCCGTCTCCGCGTCGGAGAGCTTTGTCTTATTAAGCCGCTCAAGCTGCCTGCGGGTGAAAACTCCCGCCGTCATGCGCTCGGCGTCATCCGCAAAATACAGCTTCTCCGGCTCGGGAAAGGCGCTGAGTATCTCATCGACCCTTGCGCCCGCTCCGATGGCTTGGGAGAGCCATATCCAATACTTTTTATCGCTCATCTTTTCAGCTCCCATGCCAGAATGGCGGATGCGGCGGCGGCGTTGAGCGATTCGGCTCTGCCGCCCATCGGTATGGTTATCCTCTTGCGGCAGGCGGCTATCGCGCCGTCGCTCAGACCCGACCCCTCGTTACCAACGCAGCAGACGACTCCGCCGCTTTTATCGACGTCTCTGATATCCTCGGCGTCGCGGCTCGGCACGGAGGCGAGGGTCAGCATCCCCGCTTCGTTCGCCTCGGCGAGCATGGCGGGCAAATCGGCGGTCTCCGCCACATACATACGCAGCAGCGAGCCCATCGAAGCCCTCAGCGCCTTGGGATTATAAATATCGCAGCCGCCGCTGACGAGCAGCCCGTCAATGCCTATCGCCTCGGCGCTCCTGCATATCGCACCGAGATTTGACGGATCCTGTATGTTCTCAAGCGCCAGATATTTGCCGCCGGGCGTCAGGCCGAAGCCGCTCGCCGCCCTCTGCATACGGCAGATGCAAAAAACTCCCTGCGGATTCTCCGTGCCCGAGAGCTTTTGCGAGACCTCGGCGCTTATTTCATAGCATATGCCGCTCACCGGCTTTATGCTCTCGATATATTCGGGATATTTCCACAGCGCCTTTGCCGTGAAGAACGCCGCCGATATTTCAACGCCCGTCTGCGCCGCGTCGGAGCAGAGCCTCGCCCCCTCGAGCAGGAATTCCCCTCTTTCACGGCGGAACGAAGCGCTCTCGGCAAGGTGAGAGGCGTATTTGATTTTTTCGTTGGTGCGGGCAGTTATCTTTTCCATTTGATTTCTACCTTATTTTATTTGATACCTTTATATAGCCTTTTGCCGCGTAAAAATGCGGTGATCGCCGCAAAATTCCTCGATTATCTCCCCACCCCGCGTAAACGCAGGCAATACCCGCCGAACGGCGAGTATATAAACATTAAGCAACTGAATGAAGAGGCTAAAAAAGGGATGCAACATAGTTACACTTATGCCGCATCCCTTAAAGACGTTTTTAGTTGAGAGCCGCCTTTGCCTTTTCGGTGAGAGCGGTGAAAGCTGCGGGATCAGCGATAGCGATCTCGGAGAGCATCTTTCTGTTGAGGTTTATGTCCGCCTTCTTGAGGCCGTTGATGAAGGTCGAGTAGTTCATGCCGTTCATCTTGCAGGCAGCGGAGATACGGGTGATCCACAGACGGCGGAAGTCACGCTTCTTCTGCTTTCTGCCGATGTATGCATAGTTGCCGCTCTTCATAACTGCCTGCTTGGCGGTCTTGAAGAGGTTGCTCTTTGAGCCGTAGTAGCCCTTCGCGAGCTTGAGAACTTTATTTCTTCTCTTGCGAGTCATTATAGCGCCTTTAATACGAGCCATGGTTTATATCCTCCGTTATATTAAAAAGTAGATTTACAAAGTTCCGAATTATTTATAAGGAACAAGGCGTTTGATCTGTCTGCAGTTGGTTTCGTCAGCGACAGAGACCTTGCGAAGATTTCTCTTGCGCTTTGTGCTCTTCTTATTAAGGATGTGGGATTTGTAAGCATGGGCGCGCATGGGCTTGCCGTTCTTTGAAATCTTGAAGCGCTTCTTTGCGCCGCTGTGAGTTTTGATCTTAGGCATAGTGATATATCCTCCTTAAATTTTTACACCGAATAAATTACTTTGCGCTCTTGGGAGCCATAAACATCAGCATCTGTCTGCCTTCGAGCTTTGCAGGCTTCTCGACGGTCGCGCAGTCCTCCAAAGCCTCGGCGCAGCGCTTCATCGTGGTGAGACCGAGCTCGGGGTGAGCCATCTCTCTGCCTCTGAAGCGGATCGAGACCTTGACCTTATTGCCGGCGGCAATAAACTTGCGGGCGTGGTTGATCTTTGTTTCAAAGTCATGCGTGTCGATATTGAGAGAGAGCCTGATCTCCTTGATCTCGACGATCTTCTGATTTTTTCTGGCTTCTTTCTCTTTTTTGGCTTTCTCAAATCGGTACTTGCCGTAGTCCATGATCTTGCAGACGGGCGGTTTGGCGGCGGGGGCGATCTTGACAAGGTCAAGATTCTTGCTCTCCGCTATCTTGAGCGCCTGAGAGGCGGACATGATGCCGAGCTGCTCGCCGTCGTCGGAGATAACTCTTATCTCCTTATCACGGATCTCCTCATTGATTTGCTGTTCTTTGCTGCCGATGTTAAAGCACCTCCCGGAAATTCGATAAAAAAGCGAGGCAGGGAAGAACCCGAGCCTCGCATGAAAATCAACGCCTGCACACGGGCGCATGCCCGCCGCATTAAAAGCTATTGACCGACGCGAGTGAACTCGGAAGGTGAGAGCTTACCTGCTCTGCTTTATTGTGCAAGTTATTTTAATACATATGCGCCGCAAAGTCAAGAGCTTTTTGCGATTTTTTTTAATTTTCTCTGCAAATCAGTCCTTCAAAGCGGTTATGGGGACTACAAAAACGCCGTCCGTCCGTCTGTAAGCCGCATTTGAAAGACCGCAGATGACACAAAGCACACTCGGAGCCTGACCGCCGGAGTTTTTGATATCCTCGCTTATTTTGATAAGCTCCGCCGCGGCGGAATCTATCTGATTTGCGCCGAGCTTTATCTCAAAGGCGCACCATTTGCCGTCGTCAAGCTCGATAACGGCGTCTATCTCACGGTTTGCATAATCTTGATAATGAAACACCTTTGCGCCGAAGGACTCGGCGTAGACCTTCAGATCCCTCTCACACAAGCCCTCAAACAGGAAGCCGAATGTGTTTAGGTCGCCGAGCAGGCGTTCGGGCGTTGCCTTCAGCAGGGCGCAGGCAAGCGCGGGGTCGCAGAAGTGGCGCTTCTCCGCCTGCTTGACCCGAGCCGACGAGCGGATATTCGTTGAGAACGGCTGCTGATTATCAAGCAAAAACATTCTCTCAAACACATCAATATAAGCGGCGACGGTATCCCTGTCAAGCTGCTCGTCGTCTGTCTCCTTTATATCGTTCAGCAGTTTGCTGTTGGTGGCGGTCGTGCTCTCATTCCTTGCGAGCGAGCGCAGCAGCAGCTCCATTTTGCGGCGGTCGTATTTAACGCCGTCTATCCTCTGAGCGTCATCCTCAAGAATGGCGGTGATATATGAATCCGGCAGTATCATTGCGTCCTCCGCAGGGGCGTTGATATTGCCCGGCCAGCCGCCGCGCACAACATAATAAATCAGCTCCCTCAGATCCGTTTCGTCGGTCATAACGGGGTCGAGCCTGCCGCCGCAAAGCTCTCGCAGCGAAACCGCGCCCGAGGAATCGCCAGACTCATACAGCGACATGGTTCTCATACGCAGCCTGCCGATGCGGCCTGCACCCGAGTGCATTATCCCCTTGGTCTTGGGCGTGGACGAACCGGTCAGTATAAACTGACCTTTTTGGCCCCTGACATCCACCGTGTAGCGCACGGCGTCCCAAATTGACGGTGTCTCCTGCCACTCATCGAGCAGCCTCGGCGTATCGCCCTCAAGCACTATGGCAGGTGACAGCTCCGCAAGCTGCCTGTTTTGAAAATTATTCTCGGGGCTGCCGATAAGGAATTCGCTCTTGCTGTGAAAAGACGAAGTCCATGTCTTGCCGCACCATTTCGGCCCCTCGATGCAAACGGCGCCGAATGTTTTTATATATTTCTCTACGCGAGCGTCAATGACCCTCGGCTTGTATTTTGCTTTATCCGCGATGCTCATTGCAACACCTCCGCATATGTATTTTAACACATTCCGCAGGATTATGCAATATCATTCCGCAAGATTTTGATTTTTCATTCCGCAAGATTTTAAGTTTTCATTCCGCAAGATTTTGGCGTTTTTTGGGATTTATACAAAAGCACCCGATCATATGACCGGGCGCAGATGCTGTTTATATTTTATTTATCAGCGCAACGCCGGAGCAGACCGCGAGCCCGACGACCAGGAAGCCGAGGGCGGTAAGGCCGCTCATAAGCGAGCCGAGGCCGGTGCAATAGAGCGCCGTGCTGAGCACGAAGCCGAGGGCGCTCAGGACTATCTGGGCGACCGTGCCGAGCTTCTTTGACGACTCCATTCCGCAGGACGCCGCAACGGAGCGCAGCATCGAATACGCCGTGCCGTCATGGACTATCGAGGCGGGCAGCTTGTCGCAGACCGCGTCGCGCCTGCGCTTAAAGAGCTTGCCCGCTACGGCGGAGAGTACCTTGAAGGTCTCCTGCGGGAGGCCGAAGCTGTCGGCGATAAGCTCCTCGGTGACGTTGACATCGTTGGTGCGCACGAGCACCTGGATCCCGTTCTCCTCAAGCACCTTGAAGTATTTGCCGAGATTCCTGTCAACGGCGTAGCTGACAACAAACATTGCCGCTATGCTCTCGGCGACGGCGAGGTAGATGACCTTGCGGCCGTCGTGGGAGTATTTCTCCTCTATAGCCTTGTCGGGCATTTGAATATTGTGATGCACGAGCAGGTTTCTGTTGCCGAAGAGCACCTTTTGATTGTGGATCCTTGCGGCGATGCCGAGCTTATCCTCATAGGTCAGCTCCCTGACCGGGGGCAGCAGATCCTGCCTGCCGTCGATGACCTGCTCAAAGCTCTCGCGCAGCGGTCCGCCCGATTTGATAACGAGGGCGGCGGCGTAGAGCAGCACGTCGTCTATCCTGATATTTTCGTAGTTCTTCATGCCGTGCATGGTGCAGCGGGAGCGGTCGAATATATCCGCGGAATCCATGACCACGGCGTTTGCGGCGGCGGTCTTTTCGGCGGAATCAAGGCTGACTATCATCGTGCCCTCGGGGTTCAGCCGCCTGCCGTTGACCCTCTCTATGAGAGCGGGGATTATCGAAACAAACAGCGGCGAGGTCACGCAGAACGTGCCGGCAAAAGCGGAGATCGCAGCCATCGCGCTCTTGCTGATGATGCCGACCGCAACGGCACAGATTACAGACGCCGCAGCGGAGCACGGGAGCAGCAGCCGCACGAGCCTCCTGTCGCTCGAATCAGCCGCCGAATTTTTGAGGAAGCCCGTCGTGAAGCCGACCTTGGAGGAATAGAGCAGCTCGGCATTGCCCATGAGCAGACCCTTGCCAAGCTCGAATATCTCCGATTCGTTCTCTATCGGGTGCACGGCGTACATATTATGCTCATATTTATAGGCGCAGACCTCGAAGTTGCCGAGGGTGCGCTCCGCACGGAGCTTATCGGCGAGCTTCTCTATAACCACGCCGAATACCGCCGCCACTGAGAATACCGTCACCTCGGCGCCCTGACCGCCGACCACCGCGGCGAGCGTATTCTGTATCAGCGCCACGGCTATCGCAAGCGCGCTCGGGGTGTGGGAGGTGACTCTGCCCTTGAAGATTCCCGTGATGCTGTCGAAGAATCTTTCGTTGCCTATTGCGGCCGCAATGATGAGCATCACGGCGTTGATTATATTCGGCACGGGGGAATTCATGCTGAATATCTCCGTCGAAAGTGAGAGCCTGTCGGCGAGCAGCGGGATTATATTGAAAATAATCATTATAAATTGCAGCGCCGCCGCTATTACAAGCCCGACCGTCGCTTTTTTGTTAAGCTCGCCCAAACGGACATGAAGCTCGGAGCGCTCGGCGGGGTCGGAGTATTCCTTGTCGACCCTTCTGCTCTCCTCAGCCTCAAGCGCCTGCTTGCGCTCGCGCTTTTTGCGTGCCTTCTCCTCACGGAGCACGTCCTCGGCGGGGGCTTCCATGTCGCTCTCAAAGCCGTCGTCAAGCTCGGGGGAGTTGACTATTCGGAAGTTTTTCGCCTTTTGGCGGCGCTTCTCCCACAGCTCCTCCTCAACGTCGCTCTCGCTGGTCTTCTCAGGCAGCACCTCGGCGGGGATATCGTCAAAGCCGGTAAGCATTATCTGCCCCTCGACCACGTCGCTCTCGTCGGCCTTTGCCTCCTTGACGGCGGGCATCGTGCCGCTGATGACCTTGGTCTTGTCGTCGCCCTCACGCACCACATCCTCGGCGGCTCTGACCTTGGGCAGGGGGTCAAGCCCGCCCTCGGCGCTCCTGCCGCTGCGCTCGAGCACTATGCCGGATTTGTCAACCGGGCCGTTCGGCTCGACCTCTATCTCAGCGGTGTCCTCAAGCCTCAGCTTCGTGAAGAATCTCGTCCTGTATTCATTCTCGCCGATATGCTCGGGCTTTTTCTCCGGCTGCGGCTCGTCCTTCTTTTTGAAGAATTCCGAGGCGGGGGAGTCGCCCTCGTAGAACGGCTTTATCGTCGGCGGGCCTTTCGGCTCCTCCGGCTTCTCTATCGGCGGCGGCTCGGGGATATCCTCGGGCACTATGACCGTCTCTATCTCAAATAACGATTCATCAAAATCATCGCTGTCGGAGCTGAAAAATGTCTCCTGACCCTCGACCTCGGCCTCCTCCGATACGGAGGATATGTCGCGGGTCTCAGGCTCCGGCTCGCTCAGCTCAGAGAGGGGCTTCACGGTGAACATCTCGGTGTCCATCTCGCTGCGGCGGAGTATACGCTTGAAATCCTCTGCCGGGGTCAGCGGCTCTTTCTTTTTGGGCACATATTCCTCGCCGTTGGTCTGAGCTATCAGCCTGTCGATATCGTCGAGCGACCAGGTCTTTGACGGCTCGCTCTCCTCCTCGGCGGAGTCGGCGGTGAGCGTTCCTCGCCTTACCTCCTCAAGTATTGCTTCAAGCTCGCTGTCGGAGCTTATGCCGTTTATCTTATTGTCGTTCAAAGCGTTCACCTACCTATGTTTAGCGATCTCATACATCAGAATGCCCGCCGCCACCGAGGCGTTGAGCGAATTGATCTTGCCCTTCATCGGGAGCGACACGATGAAGTCGCACTTCTCGCGGACAAGGCGGCTTATCCCCTTGCCCTCTGAGCCGACGACCAGAGCGACCGCGCCGGAATAATCCTGCTCGTCCCACCTTGTGCCGTCCATATCCGCGCCGTAGATCCAGAAGCCCTTTTCCTTCAGCTCGTCAATAAGCGAGGGCAGGTTTGCGACTCTCGCCACGGGCACATATTCGACCGCCCCGGCGGAGACCTTGCCGACCGCATAGGTCAACGCAACGCCCCTGCGCTTGGGGATTATGATGCCGTGCGCCCCGCAGGCGTCGGCGGTGCGGATTATCGCGCCGAGGTTGTGCGGATCCTCTATCTCGTCGCAAATAATGATAAACGGCTGCTCGCCCCTGCTGCGGGCGTTCTCGAGGATATCCTCAACGTCCGAGTATTCATGGACAGCCGCCCACGCAGCGACTCCCTGGTGATTTTCGCCGCCGCAGAGCTTGTCGAGCTTGCGCTTATCCGTCTCTTTTATAACAACGCCGTTCTCACGGCACTGTGCGATTATCCTGCCTATCGAGCCGCCGCGCTCGCCCTTTGCGACCAAAAGCGAATCTATCGCCCTGCCGCTCCTGAGCGCTTCGGTGACTGCGTTCCTGCCTATTATCAGGCCCTGCTGCTCTCTCTGCTCGTCCATTGCAGCTACCCCTTCCGTAAACGTCGGTGACAGCGGTAATTCCGCCGCCGCCCTCCGAAAAATCTCTATATTCGATTTATTATAGCACATAATTGTAAAAATGAACAGTATAAATATAGGTTTTACAAAAAAAACACGGCTTTTTTTGCAAAGTTTCCGCTAAAATCCGAGCAATTTTTCCTGCATAGGTATGTAAAATTTTGTTAAGTGACAAAACAAGGGAATTCAAAGGAGACAGGAACATGGAAAAAGTAACTGCCGTGCGTGAAAGCGATACGCTGGACAGGCTGTGGGAGCACGGGACGGCCGTGCTGCGGGGAACTCTCTATTTCCTCTGCGGATTCATCCTCTCGGGGGCGGGTCTGTTTTCATTTCGAGTGCCGCTCGGGGCGGGACTCGTGGCGGCTACCTCTGGGGCAAGCCGCCTGCTCGCCTTTGCAGGCGCAATGCTCGGCAGCATCCTGCGGCTCGATTCGGCGGAGCTTGTGGCGGCTGCCGCTTCGCTGACGGCTACCTTCGCCGTCTCGGCGGTGCTCGAGCGGGTGGATATCAAGCGAAAGAAGCGCAGCGTGCTCGCCGTTGCGGCGGGAATTCTCAGCTTTGCGGGCGGTGCGGCCGCGATGTTCACCGAGCAGGCGGATATAAAGCAGCTCGTGCTGCGCCTTTGCGCCGCCGCCGTATGCGGCTCGTCGGTGATATTTTTCGGCGGCACGAATGACTGCATAGTTAAAAGGCGAAACATATATATGCTTGATAATTACAGCCTCATCTGCCTGACGGTCAGCCTATGCGCCCTGCTGCTCGGCGCCTCCGAGGTCAGCGTGATGGGCTTCCGCCCCGCCCGACTTTTCGGCTGCTTCGTGGTGGTCGTCGCCTCGTTCCTCTTCGCCCAGTCGGGCGGCTGCATCTCCGGCGCGGCGATAGGCGCGTGCGTCGCGGTCTCGGGCACGGGGCCCGCCTTGGCGCTCTGCTACGGCCTTTGCGGGCTTGCGGCAGGGATATTCTCAAAATACGGTCAGCTCGTGTGCGCCCTCGCGTTCTCGCTCACGGCGGGTGCGGCTGCGCTGCTCGACGGCACGACCGAGGGGATAGCCGTCTTTGCCGAAGCGGCGGCGGCCTGCGTCGTATTCTGCGCCGTGCCGGGCAAACGGCTGCGGCGTATCAGGCGCAACATCCTTGAGCCGCGCTCCGCCAAGCTGACGGGCGAATTCTCCGGCGCAAGGGACAGGCTGCTTGAGGCCTCCAAGGCGATAGGCTCTGTCTCAGAGTGCATTACCTCCGTCTCAAAGGGCATCGAGGCGCTCGCCCCTGCCTCCGATGTGCTCGTTTGCATGAGGGTCAGAGAAAGGGTCTGCTCCTCCTGCAAGCTGCGCGACAGCTTCTGCCCCGAGAGCGGTGAATTCGCCGCGGTGCTCGATAAGCTCGCCCATGGGGAGTCGGTGAGCGAAGCGGATTTCTCGGTGAATTTCAACTCAAAATGCCCGAGCGTGCCCCGCCTTGCGGACAGCTTCAACCGTGTCTACGGCAGCCGAAGCGCCGTGAACCTGCTTCAGGCGGATTCCGCGCGCAGCCGCGAGCTTGCCTGCGGGCAGTTTGAGCGAATGTCGGAGCTGCTCGGCGAGATGGCGCATGAGTTGGAGGACGGTGCGATGGAGCTGTACGGAAAGGAGCGGGCGGCGGCGAGGGTGCTTGAGGATAACGGCTTCACCGTCGTGTCCGCAAGCTGCATCCGCCCCGTGTCGGGGGCGCTGCGCCTGAGCTGCACGGTCGTCTCCGTCCCCGCGGGGATAAGCCTGTCGCGCTTGACGGCGGAGATCTCACGCGAGCTTGAAGCGGAATTCATGCCGCCGAAGCTGCGCGAAACGCCTGCAGGCACGGAGCTGCTTTTCCTGAGAAAAGAGATATTCAAGATTCGCCTCGGCTCGGCAAGGGCAAGCTGCGGCAATCAAAAGCTCTGCGGCGATTATTTTGAATTTTTCCGCACCGAAACCAAGGCGTATATCCTGCTCAGCGACGGCATGGGCACGGGCGGCAGGGCGGCGATAGACTCGGCGATGACCGTGGAGCTTTTCTCCCGCCTGATAAGGGCGGGCATCAGCCTCAACACCGCGCTCGGCATCACGAATTCCGCGCTCTCCGTCAAGTCTGAGGATGAGTCGCTCTCGACCCTCGACGCAGCGGAGATAGACCTCTTCGACGGCAATGTGCGGGTGTTCAAGGCGGGCGCGGCGCCGTCCTTCTACACCTCTCACGGGCGGGTGCGCTCGATAGAAACGCCCTCGACCCCGCTCGGGATCCTCAGCAAGGCGGAATTCAGCCGCTATGAGCTGAAGCTGCGTGGCGGCGACACGCTCGTGATGGTCAGCGACGGGATCCTCGGCGGCGGCAGCGACTGGATAGAGGACGAGGTGCGCGCCTTCGGCGGCAACGGCAGCGCAAACGACCTCGCCGAATTAATCTTAAACTCCGCCCGCCGCAGATGCGGCGAAAAATACGACGACATGACCGTCATCGTCGCCGTGGCGCAGGAGCTGTAACGTAGTGGTTATCCTTTGGATTTAAGCAAAGCTCCCTCAAAAAATTTAAAAGAGAAAACAGCAGCTCGGTGCAAACCTTGCTGCTGTTTCCCCTTTATATGGACACATGAGAAAAGGAACGGGCTGTTTTATTTCTCCACGTCGCGGGAATTCGCATAGATCTTATGCATTCTCTCGTCGGTGAAGTGGTTATCGAGATAGACCTCGATGCTGTTGCTTGCCGGCTTGCCTTTCTCGCGCTCATTCATTCTGAGCGCCGCGCCGGCGGACAGGGCGGAGTCGAATATGAAGAAGGCGACGAACGCCCAGACGAGCACGTTGTTGAGCGTGGCGGGCATATACTGTGCCGCTCTGTCTACCAGCGGCATGACCAGCTTGACCCAGCCGACCCCGAGCACGCCCCAGAATATCGAATAGAGCAGGCAGACTCTGCCGTTGATGTTGAGCGGGAGCGAGCTGTAATCCCAAGCCACGGAGCCGAAGACGATCTCCTGGCCGAGGGAGCATATGTATTCGGCGACGGTGCCGACGATGAACGAAGCGAGGAACACCTTCCAGCCGGCTGCGCCCCTCATGTGGTTTAGCACCAGCGTGAGCAGCACGCCGCCCATGCCGTAGGCAACGCTGAGCGGGCCGTATACGAGCGACTTCCTGCTCTCAATATAGCCGTGGCGGAAGTAGCACCAAAGGGTTTCGACCGTGAATCCGACCACGCAGCATACCGCGAAGATCCATACCAGCTTTGAGAAAGTCAGCTTCTCGGTATTCATTTTTCTTCCTCCTCATTAACTTCTGTATATTCAACGGTTATCGGAGCAAGCTCCGAGCCTTTTTTGGGGGTCCTCACGGCGAATATCGCAAAGACGAGCTTCTCAACGCCCGAGATTATGAACGACACGCCTGTGATGATGACCCATGCGATACCGCTTCTGGCCGGCTCAAATATGAGCACAAGACCCGCGGCTGCGGCGATGAGCGAGAACAGCAGCGCCAGCCACCATCTCCTCAGGCCGAATTTCTTGGCGTCGACTGCGCTCTGCACGGAGAAAAGGCTGTTTATCAGCACAAATACACCGAATGCAAGCGGCAGAGCGGTCATCAGCCATTTCGGGCGGACTATGAAGAGCACACCCAGCACGGCCGAGAAAATGCCGAGCGCCAGATCGAACTGGAACACCAGCCCGTAGAGGTCGTCGGCAAAGTAGCCGACAATTTTTATTATCCCGAACGCCAACGCAACTGCACCGAAGATGTAACTCATTACAGTTACCGATATTGAGGGGTACACCGTCAGGCAAACGCCCAAGGCGATGAAAAGGATACACACTGCACAGTATATCCATTTTGAATATTTGACGAGTTTCATGGTTGATTATCTCCTTGTGTCCTTATGTGGCCGCCGACTTGACGGCGGCTGCCCGAGCGGCCCGCTGCCGCTCTGTTTATGCCTTTATTATACTCGCCGACATATAAAAATAAACGGTCACAAAATTCGCCGTGAGTAAATTTTACCCATTCGGGCGAATCTGTCCGAATTTTTGATAAAAACACGGTGAATTTGTTTGAAAATTTCGTCTGGCCGCTGTTACGTTTCTCGACGGTTGCACGCCGCGACAGAGAGCTTGTAAAGAAAATCAATAAACACCGCCTTAACCTCTACTCCACAAACAAACGCCCGCATTCGGATGAACGCGGGCGTTACATATTATTTGTTGAGTTTTTCGGCGTTATCGACCATCAGCTCGGTGACCCCCTGCATGACGGCGAACATCCTGTCTACCGTGCCGCGCACGTCAGCTTTCATTCCGTTTCGGAACCATTTGAGCACAAAGCCGAGGAAGGTCATCGTCAGCATATCGCTCATCAGCGCGATATCGCCCTCGGTGACGCCGCTGTCCTTCAGCTTCTCCCTGATGCTGGCAAACATCAGCTTGCTGAGCACCTCATAGAGATAATTCTCGAATATCTGCGAATCGGGCGAATTGAAAACGTGCATTATGACCCGCTTATAATCGTATATCATGTCAAAGAAATCGAGCACTATCTGCTGAGACGTTGCCGTTTGGGTGTGCGCACTTGCAAATTTCTCAAGGCTGTAGCGAAAAACGCTCTCGGTCAGATCGTAGATATCCTTGAAGTAATAATAGAAGGTCTTGCGGTTCACTCCGCAGTCCTCAACGATATCCTTGACGGTTATCTTCTCGATGCTGCGGGTCTCAAGCAGACGGAGAAACGATTCAATTATCGCTGTCTTCGTAAATTGCGCCATGATTGCCTCCCTCCATCTCGGCCTGCTCGTCAACGGAGTGATCCTCCTTAGCGGGGATATTATACATCAGCTGCGTAACGACGACCGTTATTACAACGCCCACTATCATAACGATAAGGTACATATTCTTGACCTTGAGAGCGGTCTCGGGGGTCTGGGCGGCGCCCAGCTCCTTCACATAGCCGCAGGCTGCGAGCGCCAGCGCCGAGATAGCCGAGCCGACGCCCTGCGCCAGCTTGCGGAAGAACGAATACATCGCATACATCGACCCCTCGTCCCTGCTGCCGGTCTTGATATACTGCCAGTCGATGCAGTCGACGACCATTGCCCAGATTATCACGCTGAACACCGCGTTGCTGAAGAAGAGCAGCATGAGACCCGCTATCCAAATGGGTATCGAGGTCTTTGCGGCGGGGTTCATCGGCAGAAGCAGCACGATAATACCCGCAACGGCGCTCACCGCCGAGGAGAGGACGATGAATTTCTTCTTGCCGATCTTTTTGGTTATCTTGCCGACGAACGGCATTATCAGCACCATGGGCAGATACGCCACGATGTTGACGACGGCAAGTATCTTCGTGTTTTGGAAGTATGACTGGAATATGATGTTGTTGACCGATGTCATCGACATGAAGCAGACGACCTGCACAAACGAAACTATCGTCAGCGCCATCATGGGCACGTTGGTGAAGAAGCCCTTGATAGTCTCGGCGTAATTCTTTTTCTCGGTCTTTTTCTCGACCTTGACGCGCTCGGTGACGAGGAATCTGACCATGAGGAAGCCGATAAATCCGACAACGGAGCACACAAGAGCTATCGGGAGCATTCTGCCGCCGATGAGGTTGTGATCCTCATCATATGCGAGCAGCGGGAGCAATATCATAAGCGGAGCCTGAGCGAGACCCGCGCCGATGCTGCGGAAGGTGGAGAGATTGGTGCGCTTATCCGGCTCGTCGGTGATGCTCGAATGCAGGGCGCCGTAGGGCACGTTTGCCAGGGTGTAGGCGACCGACCAGACGCAGTAGATAGCAAGGCAGTATATGACCTTGAAGCGGTTGCTTGTATTCTCTATCGGGAGGAAGGTCAGGGTGGTGCAGACTATGAGCGAAGCGCCGCCCATTAGTATCCACGGCATGAACTTGCTCTTTTTGCTTATCTGCAATCTGTCGACCATGCCGCCGATTATCGTGTCGTTTATCGCGTCCCAAACCTTGCCGACCACGATTATCCACGCCCAGTCCTTGAGCGAAACGCCGATGCACTGCGTATAGAAGAGCATCATGTAGTTCGTTATCAGCGCAAAGCACATGTTGCAGCCGAAGTCGCCCATTGCGTAGCCGATATAGTCCCTCATGCCGACGGGTCTTAATTGCTTATTTCCCACCGTTGTTATCCTCCTTTTTTATTGTCTGGAGAAACTGATTTGCGAGTGAAACATAGGATCTGCCGCTCTTGGTGCGGGAGGCGAGCTTCGCTATCGGGGCCAGCGGCAGCTTGCCGACGGGCTTGAGCAGCGGTGAGTCAAGCTCCTTGCCGAGGTGATTTTTGATGAGCTTGCCAACCTCGGGATTTGTCAATATCTCGCCGAGATTATCGTTGAGCGAGAGACGCTCGGGGTCTATCTCGTCGCTTGCGGCGAACCAGTTACGAACGAAGGTCGCGCCCGCTTCACCGAGGGTATATGACGGCTCGGGGGTCTCGGAGGCGGTCACGGTTATCGTGTGCTCGCAGCCGTCGGCTCGGGCGGTTATCGTGTGCTCGCCCTCGGCGAGGTCGGCGGTGAATTCAAACACCTTGTCGCCGCCGAGCTTTTGCTTCACGCCGTCGATATCAAGCTCGACCTCGGCGCAGTTGGAATAGACCTTTATCCTCTGCTCGCCTACGGGTCTTATCTTGAAGCGTTCGCCCGCCACATGGACGAATTTATCCTCCGCCCAATAGGCTTTGTATACATAGAACGAATCTTTTCTCGTCTTGCGGTCGATGGTGACGAGGCCTTTGTTATTCCTGCCGCGAACTCCGCCCTCGTTCCTTGAAGCGGAGCCGAAGTCAAACATATTCCACACATAGGAGCCCCAGAGCCAGTCGCGCTCGTTGATGGCCTTGATATAATGCTCGTGATAGAGCGCCTGATATTCCTCGCTGTAGTCGCCCTGCACCGGCTCGGCGGAGTGGAGGGTGGTGATGCCCTCGGCGCCGTATTCGGAGAGGCAGAGCTTCGCCTCGGGTCTCGCCTCGCGGAAGCGGTCAAACCAATTGTCTATCTCATCAACGGTCTGCACATACCAGCCGAAATAATGATTGTAGCCGAGAATGTCGGTGATGTCGTTGAGCTTGGAGCTTATCGGGCAGAACGCCACCTGAGCGCTCGCCGTGGGTCTGGTCGGGTCGAGCCGATGGGCGATATCGTTCAGCTCCCTTATTCCGCTGACGAGCGACGGGGCCGCGCCGGCAATGGATATCTCATTCTGCACACTCCAGCAGTAGATGCTCGGGTGGTTGTAATTCTGCTTTATCAGCTCCTCGAGCATCAGCCTTGCCTGCGGCTGCTTTTTTCTGCTGAATCTCGATATGACGGGGATCTCCGCCCAAACGAGGAAGCCCTCCTCGTCACAAAGGTCATAGAATTTTTCATCGTGCTGATAGTGGGCAAGCCTTATCGAGTTTGCGCCGACTTCCTTGATTATCTCTATATCCTCGGCGTGCTCCTTGAGCGTGAGAGCGTTGCCGAGATTCTCTCTGTCCTGGTGGCGGGATACGCCCTTGAGCTTCATATGCTCGCCGTTGAGGAAGAAGCCCTTGTCGCTGTCAAAATAAAACTCTCTCAGACCGAAGCGGTCGCTCACGCAGTCGATGACCTCGCCGCCCCTGAGCATCTCCGCCGTCAGGGTGTAGAGGTAGGGCGCTTTCCTGCCCTGCCAGAGTATCGGCTCAGGTATATCGAGCCTCGCCTCGGCCTTGTCGGCGGGCACGGTAACGCTCGCAACGGCGCTGCCCTCGGCGTCGGTGACTGTGAAGCGCTTCTCACAGCCGTCGGTGCAGCCCTCGGGCACGCTCTTGACATACACTCGGCCGTCCGTCTTGGGGGTGATGTAAACTCCGCAAAGGCTCTTATCAAGCAGCGCAAAATGCGTCGGCGCAACGTCTGTGACGATATTGACGTCGCGGTAAAGTCCGCCGTAGAAGGTGAAATCCGCCATCTGAGGATAGAGCAGCTCGTCCGCGCTGTTGTCCACGGTCAGCTCGAGCATATTGTTGCCCTCACGCAGGAATTCCGTTATCTCGAAGCGGAACATCGAGTAGCCGTTGATATGCCTGCCGACAAAGCTGCCGTTGACAAAGACCTCGCAGACCGTGTTTGCGCCCGTCACCTCAACGAAGCTCCTACCCTCGCACTCGGGCAGCATCCTTCTGTAGACGCACTTGCCCCTGTAGTAGCTGTCCGCACCGCCCTGGCCGTCGATGCCGTTCCAGGTGTGCGGCAGATCGACATTCTCGGTCAGCCCCTCTCTAACAAACTCCCAGCCCGAATTGATATTGATAACCTTACGCATAGCGCACCGTCCTTTCCTTTTATTTTAGTATTTTTTCACCATCAAATACGATATATCCGAAGCCCTTGCCCAAAGTTCCGCCGGAGCGTATGCGCTCGGCATATGCGCGGCGCAGAGCCGTGTCGGTCGGCAGCTCCTCGGGGGCGCGGTCGGCGTATCTGCCGAAAATGCGCCAGAGATCGCCCAATTCGGGCCATACTTTATAAGAAACGATATCAAAATCGTCCATAAATCGCAAAATATTTGAATTCTCGGGCAAAAACTCGCGGTGATCGGGGTAGAGCAGCCACGAATTGCAGCGGAAGAACGCCACGCCGCCGACGAGCTTATCCTTGTAGAATTCATAGGCTCTCTTGTATGAATCGAGCCTCGCTTCATCCGTTATCGGCACCCCCGATGACGGGATATGGAAGTTGATCTCGGGGTCGCCGTGGCGCAGAGCCTTGCCGCACGGGGCGATGTAATCCTCCTCGTCGTGCTCCCAAAGCTCGTATTCAAACCTGCCGAGGCCGAAAATTTCCATAGCGAGTATGCCGTTATACCAGCTTGCGACAAAGGTGCCGGGCACGCCCTCGCACTCGATGCACTCGCCGAGCTTGCAGCGCAGATCGTCGCAGGTGTTATAGAAAATGTCCTCGCCGATGCCCGCCTCGGCATATCTGACCTTCAGGATAGGCAGGCAGCAGAGCACGAATACAAAGTCGAGCGTATGCTCGTTCTCGCCGAAGCGCTCCGCCATCGAAGCGAGCTTTTTGAGCACCTCATCCATGCCGTCGGCGGTCGGGAACATATAATTCTCAACGGTTTCCGCCATTTCGGAGGCAAAATCCGCCTCCGACTCAAGCCTTGCAAAAATTCTGTCGAATTCCCTGACAGCCGCCTCGGGATAATCGTACCGAGCCATGAAGCCGTCCGCAAACGCGGTCAACTCACGGCTGCCTGCCGCAGGGTAAATAATTTTTCCGCTCATTTTTCGCACCGCCTTTCGGTCGCCGCCCGTCAGAGCCTTGACCCACTTATACATATTAATTATATCATTTTATTATGTCTCACGCAAGCCCAACATTTCAGCCCGACAGGACAATCTCCGCGTTTTGTCGTTTTGCTGTCGCCAAAATCGCCGGGTTTGCGCTATAGCGGACGGCTTGCAGTTACCTTCGCCTCCCCCGTTTAGGTTCCCTTTACACAAGGGAGCCTTTTTGTGCGTAACTTATGGTTGTTATGGACAGTTGACAGGCTTGCTTTTGTTGTGCAAAAACCTTCCTCCGACTCGACTTAAGGTTTGCAATCACATTCGCCTCACCTATATAAAACAAAAAGCAAAAAGAAAAAGCTGCCGCATTGCTGCGACAGCTTCGTGAAGATATTAAGTTACGCTGATCAAACCAGCTCGATGATCGCCATCTCTGCGGCGTCGCCTCTGCGGGGGCCGGTTTTGATTATGCGGCAGTAACCGCCGTTAACGTCCTTATATTTGGGGGCAATCTCATCAAAGAGCTTCTTGACGACGTCCTCTTTGGTGACGTACGCCATGACCTTGCGCTTTGAGTGAAGAGAATCGTCCTTAGCAATGGTGATCATCTTCTCAGCCATTGCACGAACCTCCTGAGCCCTTGTAACGGTGGTCTCAATTCTGCCGTTTTCCAAAAGATAGGTAACAAGGCCTCTGAGCATCGACTTACGATGGTCGCTTGCTCTGCCGAGCTTTCTGGTACCGGGCATTTAGTTCACACTCCTTTACCGTTTAATGGGTCATTCTTCGTCTCTGCGAAGATCGAAGCCAAGCGAATTCAGCTTTGCAACGACTTCGTCGAGCGACTTTCTGCCGAGGTTACGAACTTTCATCATGTCTTCCTCGGTTCTGTTGATCAAATCTTCAACCGTATTTATCTGAGCTCTCTTCAAGCAGTTGAAGGAACGCACAGACAGGTCAAGCTCCTCAATGGTCATCTCCAGGACTTTTTCTTTGCCGCTGTCGCTCTTAACGACCATGACCTCAGTATCATAGGCCTCGCCGGAGAGATCTCCGAAGAGGTTGAGATGCTCGTTGAGGATCTTGGCACCGAGAGAAACGGCTTCCATCGCGTTGATGGTTCCGTTAGTCCACACCTCAAGGGTCAGCTTGTCATAATCGGTGATCTGGCCGACGCGGGTGTTCTCGACTGTGTAGTTAACCTTTAATACGGGAGTATAGATGGAGTCTATTGCGATAACACCGATAACGGGCTGCATTATCTGCTTATTCCTCTCGGCGGAGACATAGCCTCTGCCCTTGTCACAGGTCAGCTCCATGCTGACGTGAGCGTCGGAATTGAGAGTGGCGATATGAAGCTCGGGGTTGAGGATCTCAACCTCTGAATCGGTTTTGATGCTGCCGGCGGTAATCTCGTCGTCGCCGTTGGCGTCGATATAGATCGTCTTGGGGCCGTCCCCGTGGATCTTGAGGATGACGTTCTTCAGGTTAAGAACTATCTCGGTGACATCCTCTTTGACGCCGGGAATGGTGCTGAACTCATGCAGAATTCCGTCTATCTTAACGGAGGTAATTGCATAACCGGGAAGAGAAGAGAGCAGAACTCGTCGAAGGCTGTTGCCCAAAGTCGTTCCGTAACCTCTTTCGAGCGGCTCAACAACAAAGCGACCGTATTTTCCGTCGGGAGAAATCTCGGCAGTATCTATTCTGGGCTTTTCGATACCAATCATTTAAAAACCCTCCTTTTAACCAAGGCAGGAAAGCTGCTTCCCTGCACAAATAAAATGCATTCAAAAACGCTGTCACAGCGGGGCAAAAATCCTACGCAACAGCCCGGTGACCGCCCTTGCGGGCAAATCACACGGCACATATTACTTAGAATAAAGCTCAACGATAAGATGCTCTTCAACGGGAACCATGATCTGCTCACGAGTGGGCAGTGCAAGTACCTTAGCAGTGAGAGCCTCTCTGTTGAGATCAAGCCACTGAGGAACGGGACGAGCTGCGTTCGCCTCGACGGTAGCCTTGATCTTTTCGCTTTCCTTGCTCTTATCCTTGATAGCGATCTCGTCGCCTGCCTTGATAAGGTAGGAAGGAATGTTGACCTTCTTGCCGTTTACTTTATAATGGCCGTGGGTAACAAGCTGTCTTGCTTCCGCTCTGGAATTTGCCCAGCCGAGAAGATAAACAACGTTATCAAGTCTGCTCTCGCAAATACGCAGAAGGTTTTCGCCCGTTACGCCCTGCTTGCGCTCAGCCATAAGGAAATACTTGTAGAACTGGCTCTCCTGAATACCGTAGTAACGCTTAGCCTGCTGCTTTGCACGAAGCTGAAGACCGTATTCGGTAGCCTTCTTGCGGCTCTGGCCGTGCTGGCCGGGAGCATACGCTCTGCGCTCGATAGCACATTTGCCGGTATAGCAACGCTCACCCTTGAGGAACAGCTTTTTGCCCTCGCGGCGGCAAAGCTTGCATACCGCACCGGTATATCTTGCCATATGTGTTACACCTCCAAAAAATTCTGGTTACACTCTTCTTCTCTTGGGCGGGCGGCAGCCGTTGTGAGGAATGGGGGTAACGTCCTTTATCATGTTAACCTCCAGACCTGCGGTCTGCAATGCTCTGATAGCCGCCTCACGACCCTGACCGGGGCCCTTAACATAGACTTCGACGGTCTTCATGCCGTGATCAATAGCGATCTTGGCAGCCGTCTCAGCTGCGGTCTGAGCTGCAAAGGGAGTTGATTTCTTGGAGCCTCTGAAGCCCATCTCGCCTGCGCTTGCCCATGAAACTGCGTTGCCCTGAGTATCAGTGATGGTAACGATAGTGTTGTTAAAGGTGGATTGGATATGGGCTGCTCCGCGCTCGATATTCTTGCGCTCACGGCGTCTGCGGGTGCCGGTAGTCTTTTTTGATGCTGCTTTAGCCATAATATCCCTCCTCGATTACTTCTTCTTGTTAGCAATGGTCTTCTTGGGACCTTTGCGGGTACGAGCGTTGGTCTTTGAGCGCTGACCTCTGACGGGCAGGCCCTTGCGGTGACGAACGCCACGGTAGCATCCGATCTCGATAAGTCTCTTGATGTCGAATGCGGTTTCTCTGCGAAGATCGCCCTCTACCTTAAGGTGATGGTCGATATATTCACGAAGCTTGGAAACATCGTCCTCGCTCATATCCTTAACTCTAAGGTCGGGATCCACGCCGGTTGCTGCAATAATGTCGCTTGCTGTTTTGCGACCGATGCCGTAGATATAAGTAAGAGCTATCTCAACTCTCTTCTCTCTGGGCAGGTCAACACCTGATATACGCGCCATTTGTCAGTTGCACCTCCAAAATAAATTGGTTTTCGCCGGGATTAACCCTGGCGCTGCTTGTGCTTGGGATTCTCACAGATGACCATGACTTTTCCCTTGCGCTTGATTATTTTGCATTTTTCGCAAATCTTTTTGACAGAAGGTCTGACTTTCATTAGAATACCTCCTTGAAATCTTACTTGGTACGCCACGTGATCCGGCCCTTGGTCAGATCGTAGGGCGACATCTCAACTGTCACTTTATCGCCGGGCAGAATCTTGATGTAATTCATTCTCAGCTTGCCGGAAATGTGTGCCAATATTCTGTGCCCGTTCTCCAGCTCGACCTGGAAGGTCGCGTTGGGCAGGGACTCAACTACCGTACCTTCAATCTCGATCATGTCCTGCTTAGACATAATAACCTCCTAAGTGTTGCCGTTTAATTCTGCATCTATCCGCCGCAGCGCTCTTTTGAGCGCTCTGTCCGCCGCAAGCTCGCTCTCGGGGAGCGAAACGCCCGCAGGCTCGACGTGGCGAATGTTTTTGCTTTTTGGTCTGTTGAGCGGACGCTCACTGCCGTCGCAGACCGTGACGGTCCTGCCCTCCGCCCGCATCACTGCAAGCAGACGGCCTTTATCCCGACCGGCGAGCGACCTTATCACCGCACCTCTTTGAAGCATGGCTCTCACCTTAAGCGATGGTGAGGATGACGGGACCGTTTGAGGTTATCGCCACCGTATGCTCGAAGTGCGCGGAAAGGGAGCCGTCCTTGGTTTTAACAGTCCAACCGTCAGGCAACTGCCTGATTCCTGCGCCGCCCATGTTGATCATAGGCTCAATGGCAATGGTCATGCCCGGGAGCAGGCGCACACCTCTGCCGGGTGTGCCGAAATTCGGTACGCTGGGGTCTTCATGCATTACATGGCCGACTCCGTGGCCCGTGTATTCCCGAACCACCGAGAAGCCTCTCGCCTCGCAATACCTTTGGATTGTTGAGCCGATATCGCCGATCCTGCCGCCCGCGACAGCCGCCTTGATGCCCTCGTAAAGGCTCTCTCTGGTGGTGTCACACAGCCGCTGTGCCTCGGGGGAAATATCCCCCGCTGCAAAAGTGGCGGCATTGTCGCCGACATAGCCGTTGAAGGTCGCGCCGACGTCAATGCTGACTATATCGCCCGCTTTGACGATGCGCTTCTTGCTGGGTATGCCGTGAATGACCTCATCGTTTATGGAAATGCATGAAGCAGCGGGGTAGCCCGAGTACCCGAGAAATGTGGGAACTGCACCGTGCCGGACTATGAAGTCGTGGGCGACCCGGTTTATCTCCTCGGTCGACACCCCCGGCTCAACTGCGGCGCCCGCCGCTTTTAATGCTCCCGCCGAAATAACGCACGCCTCTTTCATAAGACTGAGTTCTCTGGTCGTTTTGAGCACTATCATGCTGATCCTCCGTTAAGACGTAAATTTTTACGCTCGGGCTTAATCAAGGAAGCCCTTGTAGTGACGCATCATCATCTGGCTCTCGAGCTGCTTAACAGTTTCAAGAGCAACACCGACCATAATTATGATCGAAGTACCGCCGAGAGATACGTTCAAGCCGTCGGCGTATCCTGCCTTGCTGAGCGCGAAGGTAGAGATCTGGGAGAAGATTATCGGGAAGAGCGCAACAACGCTCAGAAGGAGGGCACCGAGAAGGGTGATCCTGCCGATGATCTTGCCGATATACCTTGAAGTCGGCTCGCCGGGACGGATGCCGGGGATAGAACCGCCGTTGTCACGGATGTTCTTGGACATCTCGATCGGATTATACTGAATGCTTGAATAGAAATAAGCAAAAGCGATGATGAATACGAAATAGATGATTGCGTATGCCCAGTGGGTGGAAGAGAATACTCCGAAGAACTTAGCCCAACCGCTGCCTTCCTTGATCCTGTTGCCAAGGAACATCTGGATGGTCGGGGGAAGTGAAAGAATGGAGCTGGCGAAGATAACGGGCATAACACCGGACATATTGACCTTGATGGGCATATGGGTGTTCTGACCGCCGTACATCTTTCTGCCGACAACTCTCTTTGCATACTGGACGGGGATCCTTCTCTCAGCGTTATCCATCCAAACGATGAATGCGATCATGAGGATAAGGATGATGCCGACTGCTATGGTAAGTGCATAGTAGGGGCCACCGTATCTCCAATAACCGGCGTTGCCGCTGTAGAGATTGGTGATAAGGGTGGGTATTCTGGAGACGATACCTGCAAAAAGGATTATCGAGATACCGTTGCCGATGCCCTTATCGTTGATCTGCTCGCCGAGCCACATGATAAGTGCGGTACCTGCGGTGAAGCAGAGGATGATGACGAGGGCCTGGAACACGGCTGCAAAGCCGGTGAATGCATGACCCGCGGCATCAGTAGTCAGATAATTCTGGCTGCGAAGATAGAAATAGTAAGCGGTGCTCTGAAGAACGCCGAGGACGATGGTGACGACTCTGGTGATCGAAGCGATCTTTTTGCGTCCCTCTTCGCCTTCCTTCTGGAGTCTCTCAAGAGCGGGGATAGCGACTGCGAGCAGCTGCATGATTATCGAGCTGTTGATGTAGGGGGTGATGGACATTGCGAAAATGGTTCCGTAATTGAACGCATCACCGGTCATCATGTTCAGATAATTCATGAAGGTGGCGCCGTTGGGGTCAGCTATGATGCCGGCCTCACCGATATTGGTGAACGGAACGGGGATAGCCGAGCCGATCCTGAAGATGAGCACTATAAGGCAAGTGAAAAGCATCTTCTTACGAAGATCGGCGATTTTCCATGCATTAATAAGCGTCTGGAGCAATTAGATCACCTCTGCCTTTCCTCCGGCAGCCTCGATCTTTGATTTAGCGCTATCTGAAAAAGCATTTGCCTGAACGGTGAGCTTCTTCGTTAATTCGCCTTGTCCCAAAATCTTAACGCCGTCCAAAGTCTTTTTGATAATGCCTTTCTCAATAAGAGCGTCAACGGTGACGGTTGCACCGTCGTCGAAATACTTATCAAGAGTAGCAACGTTTGCTATTGCCATCTCTGTTGCAAAGATGTTGTTGAATCCTCTCTTGGGGATTCTTCTCTGAAGGGGCATCTGGCCGCCTTCAAAGCCGGCACGCATACCTCTGCCTGCACGTGCCTTCTGACCTTTATGACCCTTGCCTGCGGTCTTGCCCTGGCCCGATGCGGGGCCACGGCCTATACGCTTGCGCTCCTTGGAGGAACCGGCTGCGGGTGAGAGATCGTGCAACTTCATTAGTTTGCACCTCCTTGCTTGGCTTCGCTTACTTCGATAAGGTGAGAGAGCTTTCTGATCTTACCCTGAGTAGCGGGTGAGTCCGGCTGAACCGAAGCGTCACCGATCTTATGAAGACCAAGTGCATGGGCGGTAGCAATCTGGGGCTTGGTGCTTCCAATAAGGCTCTTGACGAGCTTTACCTGAATATCTGCCATGTCAATCCGCCCTCCTTAACCTAAAATTTCTTTTGCAGACTTGCCGCGGATAGCAGCAACTTCTTCAACATTGCGGAGCTTTGAAAGTCCGTCAATGGTAGCTCTTACGACGTTGCAGGGGTTGTTGGAACGAAGAGCCTTAGTACGGATATCCTTGATACCAACGGTCTCAACGACGGCACGAACGGGGCCGCCGGCGATAACGCCGGTACCGGGAGCGGCGGGCTTGAGAAGAACTACGCCTGCGCCGAATTTACCGATGATCTCGTGCGGGATGGTGGTTCCCTTGAGGGAGACCTGCATGAGATTCTTCTTTGCATCCTCGATACCCTTGCGGATAGCGTCGGGAACTTCGCCTGATTTGCCGAGACCGAAACCGATGATGCCGTTGCCGTCGCCGACGACTACGAGAGCCGCAAACTTAAAGATACGACCGCCCTTTACGGTTTTGGAAACACGGTTAATGGCTACTACTCGCTCAGTGAGCTCATATGCCGATGCGTCAATCTTAGCCAAAAGTATTCCTCCCCTTCTTAGAACTTGAGGCCACCCTCGCGGGCGCCTTCGGCCAACTCTTTAACACGGCCGTGATAGATGTAACCGCCGCGGTCGAAAACAACATCAGTTATTCCCTTGTCAGCGGCGCGCTTTGCTAACATTTCGCCCACTTTGTGAGCAGCGGACTTGTTTCCGCCGTATTCCTCAAAATCCTTCTCGACAGTTGATGCGGACACAAGGGTAACACCCTTAACGTCGTCTATTAACTGAGCGTAGATATGCTGGAGGGAACGGAATACATTAAGGCGGGGGCATTCGGCTGTGCCGCTGATCTTGGCACGGACTCTCTTATGGCGAGTCTGTCTAGCCTTATTGCTGTCCGGTCTTGTAACCATAATAATTCACTCCTTAATAGATTATTTGCCGCCCTTACCGGCCTTGCCTTCCTTGCGGCGGATGTGCTCGTCGGCGTACTTGATGCCCTTGCCCTTATACGGCTCGGGGGGACGCTTCTCACGAACATTTGCGGCAAACTGTCCGACCTGCTGCTTGTCGGGGCCGGAGATCACGATCTTGTTGGGTGCGGGGACCTCAATGGTTATTCCCTCGGGAGCCGAGACGATAACATCGTGTGAATAACCGACCTTGAGGATCAGATCCTTGCCCTTAAGCTCTGCACGGTAACCGATACCGTTGATCTCGAGCTCCTTCTTGAAGGTCTCGTGAACGCCTGCTACCATGTTGGCGATGAGCGTTCTGGTCAGACCATGGAGCGATCTGTTTACCTTATCGTCGTTGGGGCGGGTTACGTTGATAACGCTGCCGTCCTTCTCGACGGTCATATTGGGATGAAGATTTCTCGAAAGGGTACCCTTGGGGCCCTTAACGGTGATAAGTGTGCCGTCGAGCTGAACATCAACACCCGCAGGGATCTCTATAGGCTTCTTACCTATACGTGACATAGTTTACGGCACCTCCTTACCAGATAAATGCAAGAACTTCGCCGCCTACGTTGGCTTTGCGTGCGTCCTTGTCAGTCATAACGCCTTTTGAAGTTGAGAGGATGGCAATGCCGATGCCCTTCATGACCTTGGGCATATCCTCGCAATTCGTGTAAATTCTCAGGCCGGGCTTAGAAACTCTGCGAAGACCGGTGATGACCTGAGACTTGTTGGGGCCGTACTTGAGAGCGATCTCGATGATGCCCTGCTTGCCGTCGTCCTCAACCTTGAAACCTTTGATGTAACCCTCATCAACAAGAATCTGAGCAATCGCTTTCTTCATGTTGGATGCGGGGACTTTCACTGTGTCATGCTTTGCCGCATTCGCATTACGGATACGAGTAAGCATATCAGCGATGGAATCAGTAATTTGCATACTGTTTACCTCCTTTGCAATTGCTCAATTACCAGCTTGCTTTCTTAACGCCGGGGATCTGACCTGCGTGAGCCAGCTCTCTGAAGCAGATACGGCAAACGCCGTACTTGCGAAGATAAGCATGGGGTCTTCCGCAGATCTTACATCTGTTATAGGCTCTGGTGGAATACTTTGCGGGGCGAGCCTGCTTGATTTTCATTGATGTCTTTGCCACGGTTCTCCCTCCTTATTTCGAGAACGGAGCGCCCATAAGGGTGAGCAGCTCACGAGCTTCTTCGTCAGTATTTGCTGTGGTGACAAAGCAGATGTCCATGCCTCTGACCTTGTCGATCTTATCGTAGTCTATCTCGGGGAATATAAGCTGTTCCTTAATGCCCATCGAGTAGTTTCCTCTGCCGTCAAAGGAATTGGGATTGATGCCTCTGAAGTCACGGACTCTGGGGAGAGCGAGATTGAAGAGCCTGTCAAGGAACTCATACATTCTGTCGCCTCTGAGAGTGACCTTTGCACCGATAGCCATGCCCTCACGGAGCTTGAAGTTTGCGACCGACTTCTTAGCCTTGCAGATAACGGGCGCCTGGCCGGTGATCTGCTTGAGGTCGGAGACAACTGCGTCAAGAGCCTTGGAATTCTCTCTTGCTTCACCGCAGCCGACGTTGATAACGATCTTCTCAAGCTTGGGGATCTGCATGACGCTCTTGTACTCAAACTTCTTCATAAGAGCAGGTGCAACGTCTTTGACATACATTTCTTTTAATCTTGCTGCCATTTGTCGTTTCCTCCTCTATTATTCAAACTCAGCAAGGCAGTCGCTCTTCTTGCAAGTGCGAACCTTCTTGCCCTTGGAATCTGTCTTGTGACCAACTCTCGTGGGTCTGCCGCACTTGGGGCAAACAAGCTGGACCTTATCTGCATAGAGAGCGCTCTCAGCCTGGATAAGGCCGCCGGGCTCGCCCATCTTGCGGGGCTTAACGTGCTTAGTGACGATATTGACGCCCTCGACGATGACCTTGCCTTCGGAGGGGCTGACCTGCATGACCTTGCCTCTCTTGCCTCTGTACTTGCCGTTGATGACGACGACCTCGTCGCCCTTCTTAACATGAACCTTATTCATCATCCGCACCTCCGATTAAAGTACTTCGGGAGCGAGTGAAAGGATCTTGGTGTAATCTCTCTCACGAAGCTCTCTCGCGACGGGTCCAAAGATACGAGTGCCTTTGGGGTTCTTATCTTCCTTAATGATGACGGCTGCATTCTCATCGAAGCGAATGTAAGTTCCGTCGTCACGGCGAAGGCCGCTTGCGGTGCGTACTACTACCGCTTTTACAACTTCGCCTTTTTTAACTACGCCACCGGGTGTTGCTTTCTTAACCGAAGCAACGACGACGTCGCCAATATTGGCATACCTCCTGCCGGAACCACCGAGGACTCGGATGCACATAAGCTCCTTAGCACCGGTGTTGTCGGCAACCTTGAGGTAACTCTGTTGCTGTATCACAGTGTTTTCCTCCTTACACTACGGCTAATTACTTAGCCTTCTCAATGATTTCTACTACACGCCATCTCTTATCCTTTGAAAGGGGACGGGTTTCCATAACGAGCACACGGTCGCCCATGCCGCACTCATTCTTTTCATCGTGAGCCTTGAGCTTGTATGTGTTGTTGACGATCTTCTTATAGAGAGGATGCTTAACCCTGTCCTTAACGGAGACGACTACGGTCTTATCCATCTTATCGCTGGTAACTATACCAACGCGAGTTTTTCTGAGGTTTCTTTCCATTGAATATTAACCTCCCTTTCCTTACGCCTTAGTGCCGTGAAGCTCGATATCTCTCTGTACGGTAAGTATACGAGCGATATCTTTTTTAACGGCACTGATTCGCATCGGGTTATCGAGCTGGTTGACAGCCTGCTGGAAGCGCAGCTTGAACAGCTCATCCTTCAGCTCAAGAAGCTTTGCGTTCATCTCGTCGGCGGAAAGTTTTCTGATTTCACTGGCTTTCATTACTGCTCACCACCCAATTCTTCTTTAGTCACAAATTTGCACTTGATAGGCAGCTTGTTGGAAGCAAGGCGCATAGCCTCTGCCGCAAGCTCTCTGTCAACGCCGGCGATCTCAAACATGACTCTGCCGGGCTTAACGACTGCTACCCAATACTCGGGAGATCCTTTACCGGAACCCATTCGGGTCTCAGCGGGCTTCTCGGTGATGGGCTTGTCGGGGAAGATCTTGATCCAAACCTGACCGCCACGCTTGATGTATCTGGTCATGGCGACACGGGCTGCTTCGATCTGATTCGAGGTAATCCATGCCGGCTCAAGAGCTACAAGACCGTAATCACCGTAAGTGACCTTGTTGCCTCTGGTAGCTTTACCCTTGAGTCTGCCTCTCTGTACTCTGCGGTACTTAACGCGCTTAGGTAAAAGCATTATTGGTTACCTCCTTCTCTGCGTCTTCTGGGGCGGGAGCTGGTGTTTCTGCTCTCGCGCAGAACCTCGCCTCTGTAGAGCCAAACCTTGACGCCGATTCTGCCGTAAGTGGTCTTAGCCTCGGCAAAGCCGTAGTCGATGTCCGCTCTGATGGTCTGAAGAGGGATAGTGCCCTCGTGATAAGCCTCTGTACGGGCGATCTCAGCGCCGCCGAGACGGCCGGAAACCTGAGTCTTGATGCCCTTTGCGCCGAGCTTCATGGTTCTGCCGATGGCCTGCTTAAGGGCACGGCGGTAGGAAACACGTCTCTCGAGCTGAGAAGCAATGCTCTCTGCAACAAGCTGAGCATTGAGATCGGGCTGCTTGATCTCGACGATGTTGAGGGAGACCTCTTTGCCGCCGAGCTTCTTCTCGCAGATCTTCTTGAGCTTCTCTATCTCAGCGCCCTGGCGGCCGATGACCATGCCGGGCTTAGCGCAGTGAATGTTGATGTAAACACGCTTAGCGTCGCGTTCGATCTCAACCTTGGGTACTCCGGCAGGAGCGAGCTTCTCAAGAAGGTACTCACGGAGATTGTAATCTTCAACGAGAGTATCACCGAACTTGTTGGGATTCGCATACCAGCGGGATTCCCAGTTCTTAATAACACCGATTCTTAAACCGGTAGGATTAATTTTCTGTCCCATTGTTTAACCTCCTCCTTCGCTTATTCCATTTCCTTGAGTACAAGGCTGATGTGTGAAGTCTTTTTGTTTATACGGAACGCTCTGCCCTGAGCTCTGGGTCTGATCCTCTTGAGGGTAGGGCCCTGGCTCACGCTGCACTCTGCAACGTAAAGGCGGCTGGTATCCATATTATTGTTGTTCTCAGCGTTTGCCATAGCTGATTTTAAGAGCTTCATCAAGGGTTCACACGCGGCTTTGGGCGTGTACTTGAGGATTGCCATTGCCTTATCTGCGGGCTGATTGCGGATTAAGTCAAGCACAATCTGAACCTTGCGAGGCGCAATACGGATGTAAGTGGCCTTTGCGGTTGCGGTGGGCACACTCTGCATTGCCTGATCTGACATAGTTAATACACTCCTTTCGCCGATTATTTACCGTTGTTTGATGTTTTTGAGCCTGCGTGGCCTCTGAAGGTCCTCGTAGGCGCGAACTCGCCGAGCTTGTGGCCGACCATATCCTCTGTTACATAAACAGGAACGTGCTTACGTCCGTCGTGAACAGCAAACGTGTGGCCGACGAAGTCGGGGAAGATCGTTGAGGAACGGCTCCAGGTCTTGAGGACCTGCTTTTCGCCGGATTCATTCATCTTCTGAACTCTCTCGAGCAGTTTAGGCTGCACGAAGGGTCCTTTTTTAATGCTTCTGCCCATTATTATCTGCTCCTTTCACTTATTTGTCGTTACGACGCTTTACGATAAGCTTGTCGGACGATTTCTTCGTTCTTCTGGTCTTGTAACCGAGAGCGGGCTTGCCCCAAGGGGTAACAGGGCCGGGTCTGCCGACGGGGGACTTGCCTTCGCCGCCGCCGTGGGGGTGATCGCAGGGGTTCATGACAGAACCGCGGACCGTAGGTCTCCAACCCATGTGACGTTTACGGCCGGCCTTACCGACTTTGACGTTTTCATGGTCGAGGTTACCGACCTGACCGATGGTAGCCATGCAGGAAGCGGGGACGTTGCGAAGCTCGCCTGAGGGAAGTCTGAGGAGGGCATAAACGCCTTCCTTAGCCATCAGCTGAGCGGAGTTACCTGCTGCTCTTGCAAGCTGGCCGCCTCTGCCGGGGTAAAGCTCAACGTTGTGAACGATAGTACCGACGGGGATGCTTGAAAGGGGAAGAGCATTGCCTGCCTTGATGTCGGCGTCCTTACCGGAAACGACTACATCGCCGACCTTAAGGCCTGCGGGCTGAAGGATATATCTCTTCTCGCCGTCTTCATACTGAAGAAGGGCGATGAATGCCGAGCGGTTGGGGTCATACTCAACGCTGGCGACCGTTGCGGGGATATCGAACTTATCTCTCTTGAAGTCGATTATACGGTACTTTCTTCTCTGACCGCCGCCGCGATGACGGACGGTGATCCTGCCGTAGCTGTTGCGGCCGCTGTTCTTCTTGAGGGAAACGAGAAGGCTTCTCTCGGGAGCGACGTTTGAAAGCTCGGAGTAATCGGTTACCGACATGTTACGGCGACCGTTGCCTGTCGGCTTGTAAAATTTAATAGACATTTTTTCACACTCTCCTTACAGCGGCTTTGCGGAGCAATGTCATTCTCCATACTTTACCGCCGGAATAAAGGGTCCGGAATTATCCGGTTAATTACATCATGCCGTCGAAGAACTCGATGGCCTTGGAATCCTCGGTAAGAGTAACGATCGCCTTTTTGCGAGAAGCGGTGTAGCCCTCGAAGCGGCCGTATCTTCTGAGTTTGCCGTCAACATTGATGGTGTTGACCTTGGAGACCTTAACGCCGAAGAGCTCCTCAACCGCCTTTGCGATCTCGATCTTGTTGGCGTCCTTAGCGACCTCGAAGGTATATTTACGGTCGGCAATGCCGTCCATGCTGTTCTCGGTGATGACGGGGCGGAGGATGATATCCTGTGCTATCCTGCTCATGCGTAAACCTCCTCGATCTTGCTTACGGCATCCTTGAGGACTACGACGGTGTCGCAGTTAAGGAGATCGTAAACATTCAGTGTGCTTGCAAGGGTGGTCTTAACGCCGGCAATGTTGCGTGCCGAGCGGTAAATGACGTCGTTCTTCTCGGGAAGGACGAAGAGAACCTTCTTGCCGGTCTCAAGAGCGTTGACGACCTTGACCATTTCCTTAGTCTTGATGTTCTCAAGAGTGAGGCTGTCGAGGACTATCAGCTCATTGTCCTGAACCTTCGCGGAGAGGGCGGACTTGATAGCAAGTCTTCTGACCTTCTTATTGACGTCCTTGTGATAATCACGGGGCTTGGGGCCGTGAGAGATACCGCCGTGATACCACTGCGGAGCTCTGGTCGAACCCTGTCTTGCGCGGCCGGTGCCCTTCTGTCTCCAGGGCTTCTTACCGCCGCCGCTGACTTCTGCTCTGGTAAGAGTAGACTGTGTGCCCTGACGCTGATTTGCCAGATAGCTGACTACGCAGAGATGCATAGCAGGGATGCTGGGCTCGATTCCGAAAATGCTTTCTGCAAGCTCAAGGTCGGAAACCTTTTTACCTGTCATGTCAAAAACTGATACTGTAGGCATTCTATTCTACTCCTTTCCTTATGCTTTCTTTGCGTTGCGGATAACCACGATGCCGCCCTTGGGGCCGGGGATGGCGCCCTTGATAGCGATGAGGTTGTTATCTGCATCGATCTTAGCTACGTCAAGATTCTGGATGGTGACTCTCTCGCAGCCGAGGTGACCGGCGAGCTTCTTTCCCTTGTAAACTCTCGAGGGATCGGAGCAAGCGCCCAGGGAGCCGGCGTGCCTTGCAACAGGGCCGGTACCGTGTGACTCTTTAAGTCTGGAGAAGTTCCATCTCTTGATAGCACCGGCGGTACCCTTACCTTTGCTGGTGCCGATGACATCTACCTTTTCGCCGACGGCGAAGATATCTGCCTTGAGCGTGTCGCCGACGTTGACGCTTGAAATATCGTCAAGCTTGAACTCTTTAAGAGTCTTTTTGGGAGCGACGTCGTTCTTCTTGAAGTGACCCATCATGGGCTTGTTGACTCTCTGTACCTTAACATCGCCGAAGCCGAGCTGAACTGCCTCGTAGCCGTCGTTCTCGACGGTCTTCTTCATAACGACGTTGCAGGGACCTGCTTCAACTACCGTTACGGGAATGACATTTCCCTTTTCATCGAAGATCTGAGTCATACCGATCTTCTTGCCGATTAAAGCCTTTTGCATATTGCTTTCCTCCTTTAGGTTATTGGTTGACCTTTAGGCCAACTTGACCTGCACACGCAGAAATCAAAGTTTGATCTCGATCTCAACGCCTGCGGGAAGCTCAAGACCTGTCAGAGCTTCAACCGTCTTGGCTGAGGGTCTGATAATGTCGATAAGCCTTTTGTGTGTTCTCTGCTCAAACTGCTCACGGCTGTCCTTATACTTATGAACAGCGCGGAGGATGGTTACGATCTCCTTCTCGGTCGGAAGGGGGACGGGGCCGGAAACCTGTGCGCCCGTTCTCTTAGCGGTCTCAACGATCTTCTCCGCTGCCTTATCGACGACGCTGTGATCGTAGCCCTTGAGTCTGATTCTGATTTTTCCCTTAACTGCCATGGTTACGCCTCCTTAAATGATTGGCGGGCTGCAAATTCGTGGAAACTGACCCGGGTGTTTCAACCCGTCCGGTTTAAAAAACCGGAAAAACAATATTTCCGGGTAAGCTGACGCTCATTTGCACATATGTATCCAAGCAGGAAGACCGCCCGGGATCGGCGGCTTTCCTTGCAGCGGCAAAGGCCAAGGCTTCATGCCGCCATATTTTTCATCATTTCACTCAAAAACGCTTTGAGACCCGCAAGAAGCCCCGCTCGCACCTTTTGAGCAAACTGACGAAAAACCTGAACGGCAATCCGCGCATCGGGCATAGCTTGCCCGGCTGCCGGATGGATACGATCGCCCGGTTTGAAAATCGGACATACTCCGCAGAAATTTCCCGCTTCTGAGAGCGGCCACCTCCTGCATCAACGCATATCTGCATGATTTTACGGATTCTTTCAGGGCATAGTAACCCCTACTTTCCACCATGCCTGAATACTATACCACACACGCTATATACATGTCAAGGATTTTTTTCAAAAAAATTGAGATTTTTTTCGCCGCCGTGAAGCCCCGAAATCAAACTGCGTCAAGGCTTTTCGCCCCTCGCCGATCGGGGGCGTTGTGCCCGCCGTAAGGTACATATTTAAAATGTATATATAACGCTCCCGACGCACCACTATATGATGTGGACAGGCGGCAAAAATAAATTACATGTTGATATGGCGGCGAATGTGTGGTATTATGTATCCATCAACCGAAAGGAGATTAAAAATATGATAGGTCTCGGCAAATGGGTCTGCAACGTCAGCTCAATGCTTTTCTCCGGCGAAGTTAAAATGGAAATATTCGACGACAACGGCTCCTACGGCTTCAAGCTGGATATCCCGAATGTCAAAATCCCCGACGTGACCGTTAAAGAGGTCAAGGAGGACGGCACCGACGTCACCGTCACCGTTCAGACCTCTATGCTCCCGGGCAAGGATATCGTTCTCAACGCCACCTTTGACGGCGACACCTTCGAGGGCGTGCTGAAGATCCCGTTCGTGGGCAAGGTCAAGCTCAAGGACGGCAGACGCCTCGCATAATCACAGCAAACAAAAACTGCGCCAAACGGGCATCGACCCGCCGGCGCAGTTTATTTTTTTATTTAACACCCAAAACCTCGGCAATATTGCTCCTGCCGGTCTTGATATTGAATGCGATGGATTTCCGCTCGCCGCCGATGACGGCTTTTATCAGGAAAACGTCGTTCTCCTCGTCAACGGAGAGGATCTCGGCGTCCGGGCGGGCGAAGAATTTCTTTATAGCCTCGATATCCTCGGTCTTGTATTCCTCGGCGTTGTCGGAGACGAAAAGCACGCTGCCGAAGAGGTGATTTATGCCGCCGAGCAGCAATTTCTGCTCCCGCGAGAACTCAAGATTTGAGTATCTGAGGAAGAATACGTCGGGGTCGTTGCAGAAGGCTCTGCCGTTGAGCTGGCGGCGGAACACGGAATTGTTTATCGCGTTCTGAGCCGACGGAATCTCGTTGTTGATCCGCAGACGGTTGTAATATTTGCCCGAATAGGTCAGGTCGACATCGCAGCTGATGCGGCAGGCGTCAACGTAGCCGAACGCCGCCCCAAGCGGCACTCCGCAGCCGAGTATCAGTTTGTCGCCGCAGCATTCGCGCAGGAACTCCATCGCCTCGCACATGATCGTGCCCCTCGATTTGCCCCGCCTCGGCGTGATGCACTGGCTGTAGAGGAAGTCGAGCTTCACCATATCGTAGCCCCAGTCGTTGAGTATCACGTCAAAGAAATGACGGATATACTCCCTCGCCTCGTTGTTGTAGAGGTCCATTGTGTATGCGCCGCCCCAGCCGTAAACGCCGAGCTGCGGCAGACCGTGCTCCTTGATGACCCAGTCGGGGTGCTCCTTGTACGTCCTCGAAACACGCTGCAAATTGAACGGAGCGAGCCAGATCCCCGCCTTGTAGCCCTTCTCGTGGATCTTCTCGGCTATATTCTTCATTCCGCCGGGGAATTTTGCCTCATTGTGATCGAGCCAGTCGCCCACGAAGGTCTCGTAGCCGTCGTCCACCTGGAACACCGTGACGCTCTCCTTTACGGGGTCAAGGGCGTTGAGGTCGCGCAGGATGATATTCTCATCTATCTTTTGGAAGTAATTGTACCATGAGGTGTAGCCCGACATTCTGTCGATACGGGGCTTTGCAATGCCCATCGCGGCGAAATACTTGTCAAACACCTCGTCGCAGCCGCCGCTGAAATGCACGATATCAAACAGCTCGTATTCCTCGACGGCGGTCACGCCCTCGACGTCCTTAGAGACGGTCAGGTAGCCCCTGTTCATGTCGGCATAAAAGACGGTGAAGCCCTGCCGCTCGCTGAGCGAGCCGAAGAAATCAAAGCTCGTGCGGCTCTTGATATAGGTGTAGGCGTGGCTGTAGAAGCAGCCTCTCTCCTTGGGGAACTCGACGAAGCGCACGTCGCCCGAGATGCCCGCAGCCTTCCTGAGCGGGCCGACGGCGGCGGGGGTAACGTCGCGCATTTTCTCCTTTGCGGAGTATTCCCTCGAGGTCGTCCACGCCTGATAGCCGTTGCCAAAGAACTTTGCCCCGTCGGGGTATTCGTAGTCAAAAACGGCGTCCACACGGATCAGCTCGAACGCCGCCTTGGGCACAAGGCTCGCTCTGAATCTCTCGCCCTCAAGACTCATCTCGATCTTAAAGTATTCGTTCTCCCGCGTCGTGATGACGGTCCTTTCGCCGTCAATAATGCACCCGACCCTGAAACTCGGTATCTTCATTTGCAGCCCTCCTGTGTTTGTTTTTTGATAAAGGAAATGCTGATTGGTTTATATTTTTAAGTTAAGCACTTTAAAGGCTCCCTTTTGTAAAGGGAGGCGTCAGCCGTCAGGCTGACTGAGGGATTGACTCAGTAAACTGTTGCCTTTTTCTTAGAACTTTTTCAAAATCGGCTGATCAATCTGCCATCCGATTTTTTTGATTTTCCTTTACAATCCCTCCGTCGCAACTCCGTTGCGCCACCTCCCTTTACACAAGGGAGGCGTGGGCGAGTGCGAATTCTATATCAAACAGCGGCAGCTTTTGCACCTATATTTAACTAAAAATCGACCGCATTCACCGCCGATTAGAAGCGCACGCTTCCCTCACAACGGCATCAATATAGTCGCAAACGCCGTCAAAATTTTCAGTGATCTCATTGTTCGCCACTCGAATTATCCTCAGTCCGTATGCCTCAAGGAATTCCGTGCGCCGAGCGTCTTTCCGAATGTTTTCATCCTCATAGTGCTGCGAGCCGTCAAGCTCTATAATCAGTTTAGCCTCTGCACTGTAAAAATCCGCAATATATCGCCCGAGCACCTTTTGCCGGGAGAAACGGACGGGATAGTCACGCAGGAAATCATACCACAACCGCCTCTCCTCTTTTGTCATATTCTTTCGCAGCGCCCGTGCAAGAGGAACGAGCTGCTTATTGTGCTTTGACTGCATCACGATTCCTCCGCTTTAAGCATTTACATTCTGAAAATTACGCACTTTAAAGGCTCCCTTGTGTAAAGGGAGCTGTCAGCCGTCAGGCTGACTGAGGGATTGACTCAGTAAACTGTTGCTTGTTTCTTAACCTTTTTTGAAAATCGGCCAATCAAACTGCATCAGATATTTTTGATTTTCCTTTACAATCCCTCCGTCACGACTTCGTCGCGCCACCTCCCTTTACACAAGGGAGGCGTGGGCAAGTGCGGATTATCGGCAGCATCGCTATTGCTGATTTGCAAGTATTACTGCGGGATGCCGAGGACGTCATCCCCTACGATAAAAATATAGATTTACAGTTACATATTCAGCAAGATTTTGACTTTTGAATCTACCCGACAACCTCCGCTGCAAAGAAAAAGGATATGCTATCATCATAATAACATATCCTTTATATATTTTCAATCTTTATTCGCTTTTTCCGCCTCGGCTTTACCCTCGGGCGTGTCGCGGTAGAACTGCGTTTTGGGGTGCGGGTGCGTGGTGCTGTTCCACAGCTCGTCGGCGACGGGCTGCCACTCCTTGGCGAAGCAGTCGCAGCGGGAGCAGAGCGTTTCGGCGCTCTCAGGTGCGATGAGGTCGGTCGAGCGCGCGCCCGTGTCGGCGATTATCTTACGCAGGCACTGCGGATTCTCCAGCATCGGGCAAGGTCTGAGGTGATTGTCGTTAAACGGCTGATTTCTGTAATATGCCTGGAACAGGGGACTTTTCAGCCCCTCGATAAGCGTATTCTTCCTGATATTCGAGTCCGAATAATGGATGAAAACGCAGGGCTCCATGTCGCCCTCGGAGTTGATGTGGAAGTAGTTCCTGCCGCCGGCGATACAGCCGCCGACATACTCGGCGTCGTTTTGGAAATCCATGACGAACATCGGCTTGCCCGTCTCGCTGTTTCTCATGCGGCGCAGCCATTTATACATATGAACCCTCTGCTCGGGCGAGGGGATAAGCTCCGGCACGGCGTCGTGGCCGACCGGCATATAGTTGAAGTAAAGGCCGAAGCGCACGCCGTTCTCGATCATAAGGTCGATGAATTCGTCGCTCGTGACGGCGGGAATATTCTTGCTCGTGTAGCAGACCGAGATGCCGAAAAGCAGGCCGTATTCCCTGAGCAGCTTCATTGCCGCCATGGTTCGTGCGTATGCGCCCTCGCCGCGGCGGTAGTCGTTGCTCTCCTCGGTGCCCTCAATGCTCAGCGCCAAGGTCAGGTTGCCGACCTCGCGCATCTGCTCGCAGAATTCACGGTCAACAAGCGTCGCGTTGGTGTAGACGAGGAAGGCGCAGTCAGGGTTCTCACGGCACAGAGTCAGTATATCGTCCTTGCGGATGAGCGGCTCGCCGCCCGTGAGCATATAGAAATGCGTCCCCAGCTCGGTGCCCTGGTTGACTATGCTGCGCATCTCGTCGAGCGACAGATTGGAGCGGTGGCCGTATTCGGCGGACCAGCAGCCCTTGCAGTGCAGGTTGCAGGCGCTCGTCGGGTCAAAGAGGATGATGAACGGGATGTTGCACTTGTATTTCTCTCTGTTTGCTCTTACCGCCTTGGTGCCGTTGACCCCCGCGCCGAGGCCGAGAGCGAGCAGCATATTCTTGATAACTCGAGGGTCGCACTCGTTGATAATATTCATCGCGAAGTGGTTCCAGACATTGCTCTCATCCTTGACCGCCTTGCGGAATGCGTCAAAATTCTTCTCGGGGAAAGCGCCGCCCATAAATTTCTGCGATATGTCTATCAGCTTCAGCAGATTTTCCTGCGGCTTCTTTTTGATATACTTAAAAATGCCGTCGAACGCGACGGAAGCCGAGGCTCTCTGGAGCTTTTCTTTTGCGGTCATCATAAGCGATTCCTCCCTTTGGAAATCAAGTGAATTTGCGGTGCGGATCAGAGCAATAATATATTAAGTTTATCACAGTTTTGGAATAAAGTCCATAAAAATTTTATTAATTATTGCTTTTTGTCTGATTTGCACTTAATTTATATTATACGCGCTTGTGCCTTGCAGTAAACGGACAAGACGTGCAAAGTGACGGATTCTCACACAAAGTCACTCTTTTGTCCGAGCGGCAGTCGGATTTTTCCTCATTTTCCTTGCTTTAGCACCGAATATGGGGTATTATATAATTTAGTTTGACATATCAGCTATCGGGAGGGAACGCTTTGAAAGAAAAGCTGCTCAGAGGCAGGCACGCTCTCGGGCTTGCCGCAAGGATAATCGTCTCGGTGATTATTATTGCCGTTATCATTTGGAAATATGACGACCTGAAGCATATCGACGTGCGCGCGCTCATCGACGGCACAAGCAGTATGCTTGCCGCCGCTGCGGCTGTGTGGGGGGTATATCTGCTCAAATCCCTCGTCTTTGTCGTGCCCGCCTCGCTGATATATATCGCCGTGGGCATGGCATTCACCCCGCTGACTGCCATTGCGATAAACGCGGTCGGAATTCTCCTTGAGGTCTGCGCCACCTATCTTTTCGGCGTTATTCTCGGCGGGCCTTATGTAATAAACAAGCTCGAAAAGACAAAATACGGCGACCGAATTCTCGAGCTGCACGGCAAAGGCAAGCTCTCGGCGATATTCGCTATCCGCGTGCTGCCCGTATTCCCGATAGATCTCGTCAGCCTCTTCCTCGGCGCGGTCAGGATGCGCTTCCTGCCGTATCTGCTGCTCTCGCTCGGCGGGATTCTGCCCCGAGTGATACTTTTCACCGTCCTCGGCGACGGCATCTACGACTATATCCCGATGGATAAATTCATGCTCGCGGCGATCATCCTGCTGCCGATAGCGCTCGTCGCGTGGGTCATCAGCTACGCCGTAAAATCGGGCAGATCGGAGGCGGCAAGCGGCAAGCCGCCCTATGAGCCGCTCAAGGACAGCCGCAGGAACGTGATATTCGACACCGACATGGGCCCCGACTGCGACGACGCGGGAGCCTTCGCCCTGCTCTTCCGCTATATCAAAAAATACGACCTGACCCTGCTCGGCGCCGCAAACTGCACCTCAAACCGCTACGCCAACGGCACGATAAGGGCGATAGCCGAGTGTTTCGGCTGCCCCGACCTGCCCGTGGGTCAATACAGCGGCTCGGAGCTGCTGCCTGACGGCAAAAAATACAACGAATTCGTCACCAAGAAATATTGTCGTTTCCCCTCGAGCGCCACAGCGGCTCAAACGGAGCTTGAATTCTATCATAAGCTGCTCGCGAAATCCGAGGACGGCTCGGTGACGGTGATCGCCGTCGGCCCGCTCTCAAATCTCGCGCGGGTGCTGCGCGAGGACGGCGACCTCTTTAACCGCAAGGTCGATTCCGTCGTAATGATGGGCGGCGCTTTCCCCTCGGGCAAAGAATTCAATATTGAGTGCGACCCGCTCGCCGCAAAAACCGTGTTTGAGAAATTCAGGGGCACGATAGTCTGCTCGGGCTTCGAGATAGGCAAGGACGTGATGACGGGCTTCGGCGGCGAACGCGAGGGCAGCCCCGTATTCGACAGCTACCGCCGTTACCTCGGCGGCAAAGCGCCCTATCTGCGCGACAGCTGGGATCTGACCGCCGTCAACTACGCCTTTGAGGGCTGCGGCGAATACTACGCCCTCTCGAAAGAGATGAAAATAACCGTCGAGGACGACGGCACAACCGCCGCCGTCAAGAGCAAATACACAAAGCGCTATTACCTGCTGCAAAAGGCGGCCGACGACGTGATAGCCACGGGGCTTAACACCATACTCGACCCCGCGCCCGCAGAGTAAAAAGGCATTGACACACCCCGCGGGCAGGGATATAATATAGTCGGTAAATCAACGATTTCGCCGCCGTGTTTGGGCGTCATAATTACTGCAATTTCGTTATTCATCGTAGGGGACGACGTCCTCGGCGTCCCGAGAGTTAAACTGCAATGTTGGTTTTACAACCGTAGAGGCGAACTGTGTTCGCCCGCATGAATTTGCACAATGTCACAACATTAAGCTGTCGCAGAGCGACTGAGGGAGAGACGCTTTTGCGTTAATTTACCGTGATTTATTTGTTTATCCTTTCTCTCCTTCCGTCTTTTGCTTCGCAAAATCCACCTCCCCTAAATGGGAGGCAAGAGCGGGTGCAATCTTCCGGCGCATATCGTAGTGTACGACTTCCCGCAAAAATCTTATCTAATTCCAAAAAGCCTTTCGGAAAATTAAAATCCGAGTGACTGAATATAATTAAAAGGAGGATCTGTATGAAGATCTTAAAGAGGCTTTCAGCCCTCATGCTCGCAATGCTCCTGCTCCTTTCGTTTGCCGCCTGCGGCGGCAAGGATGGCGGGGAGGATTCCGACGTTACCGACGCTCCCGAGACGAATTACGAGCGGGAAGTCAAGACCAAAATAGCCGCTCTCAACGGCCCGACAGGCCTCGGTCTCGCCGAGATAAAGGCCGATCGTTCCTATGCCTACGACGTCGAGTATTACTCCGACCCGCAGGAAGTCGGCCCGCTGCTCATCAAGGGCGAGGTCGATATAGCGGCTCTGCCCCTCAACATGGCGGCAAACCTCTATAAAAAGACCGACGGCAAGATAAAAATGCTCGCCATCAACACCCTCGGCGTGCTCCATGTGCTCTCAAAGGATGATTCGATCAAGAGCGTCGCCGACCTCAAGGGCAAGACCGTCTATTCATCGGGTCAGGGCGCAACTCCCGAATATATCGTCAACTACATTCTCCGCAAGAACGGCCTTGAGCCGGGCAAGGATGTGACGATCGAGTATAAGACCGCCCACAACGAGCTTGCCACCCTCGCAGTCGAGGGCAGCGTTGATATCTGCATCCTGCCCGAGCCTTTCGTATCCAAGGTGCTCTCAAAGAACGAGAGCTACAAGCGCGTGCTCGACCTCACCGAGGAGTGGGGCAAGGTCAGCTCCGCAAAGCTCGCCCAGGGCTGCCTTGTGGCAAGAGCCGACTATATCGAGCAGAATCCCGAAATAATCAAGGAATTCATGAGCTTCTATGAGGCCTCGGTCAATTTCGTCAACAATGAGAATAACGCCGGCGCCGTGTTCCTTGCGAAAAACGGCTACTTTGATACGCCCCAGCTTGCGGCGGATACCATTCCGAACTGCAACATCGTATTCATCACCGGCGAGGAAATGAAAAAAACAGCGACGGAGAATTTCACCGTCCTCTTTGAGGCAAACCCCGCTTCCGTCGGAGGGGAGATACCCGCTGATGCGCTCTATTACCTCGGATAAGTCAAAATTGATAAGGATAATTAAAAAAGCAGGAGTCATCGCAGCATGGCTCCTGCTTTGGCAGCTTGCGGCGCTCGCAGTGGGCAGCAGTTTTCTTTTCCCGTCACCGCTGACGGTGCTGCGCCGCCTCGGCGAGCTTTGCGTGACCAAGGAATTTGCGCTCGACTGCCTCGGCTCGCTGGGCAGGATCTCGCTCGGCTGCTTCTCGGGCATAGTGTTCGGCTCTCTGCTCGGCGCGGTCACGGCGTTCTCGAAGCCGCTGTATGATTTCTTCAGCCCGCTGCTCACCGTCATCAAAACTACCCCCGTCGCCTCGTTCATAATCCTGCTGCTCGTCTGGGTCAAGCGCAGCGGAGTGCCCGTCGTGATAGCGTTCCTGATGGTCGTGCCCGTGATGTGGTCGAATGTCTCGGCCGCCGTCGCCGACACCGACACGCAGCTGCTCGAAGCGGCGAAGGTCTTCCGCCTCAGCAGATTTCAGAAGCTGCGCCATGTCTATATTCCCTGCGCCCTGCCGTCCTTTGCGGCGGGCTGCAAGACCTCGATAGGCTTCTCGTGGAAGGCGGGCATAGCCGCCGAGGTGCTCTCCACACCGCGCAACTCCGTCGGCTCGGAGCTGTATATCGCAAAGATAAATCTCGAATACGCCGATCTTTTTGCCTGGACGGCGGCAGTCATTCTGATGAGCTTCCTTGTCGAGAAAGCGCTCGTGCTGCTGCTCGAGAAGCTGCTGCTGCGCCGAGTTCGGGGCGGGGAGGTAAAGAAATGATAATACTTAAAAATATCTCCAAATCCTACGGCGGCAAGGCGGTGCTCGACAACGTGAATATCGAGATACCGGGCAGCGGCGTTTTCGGCATTTTCGGCGCGTCGGGTCAGGGTAAAACGACCCTTATCCGCCTGCTCTGCGGGCTTGAGAAGCCCGACGGCGGCGAAATAATCGGCTCGGACGGCATGAATTTCTCTGTCGTGTTTCAAGAAGATAGGCTCTTTCCCTCGCTCACGGCTCTGGGCAACGTCAGCCTCGTCTCGGACGAAACGACGGCACGGCGGCTGCTCGATCTGGTCGGGCTTCACGGCAGCGAGGATAAATACCCCGATGAGCTCAGCGGCGGCATGAGCCGCAGAGTGGCTATCGCCCGCGCCCTTGCCTACAGCGGCGACGCTCTGATCCTCGACGAGCCGTTCAAGGGGCTTGAAGCCGAACTGAAAGAGCATATCGGCAAGCTTATAAGTGAATATGCACAAACCAAACCCGTTATTATTGTGACACATGACGAATATGGTAAATCTCTTACGAAAAATTCTGTCATTTTATCGTAGTTTTTGTACGGCATATAAAATTTAACTCTTGCATTTCCTTCTATTTTATACTATACTTATTAGCGAACGGCCCGATCAGGGCGCTTAAATCAAATTATAATTTTTGGAGGCAATAATCATGGCAAAGAAACTTATCGCCATCGTCATGGCACTTGCTCTCGTCCTCTCCTTCGCTGCCTGCGGCGGCAAAGGCGACGACACCACCACCGCTCCCGAAACCACCACCGATCCGTTTGACGCTTTCGGTGAGGAGACTACCGCTGCTCCCGCAGAGGATCCCTCCGTGACCGACGCTTCCGCCCCCGTTGCAGACGACACGACCGCAGCCCCCGCTGCCGCTACCACCGCAGCAGCAGCAGGCGACGCTACCACCGCTGCCGCAGCTAAGGCTCCCCAGACTAAGGAAGAGATCGTCGCTTACTTCAACACCGCTATCAACGCAGCAAAAAAGAGCTCAAAGAGCATCACTTCCAATTATATGGAGCACTCTGTTGCGGGTGAAATCACCGGTATACCCTCAGCTCTTGACTCTGTCGGTCAGAAGCTCATAAAGGATAACATGGGCAGAGACGACAAAAAGACCAATGTCACCTGGACTTCCGCTGCAGATAAAAATGCTAACTTCCCTGTTGAAGGTGAAACCTGGGCAAGCAAGCTCACCGCAGCGGATGTTAAGGATGCAGCTCTCAAGGAGTCGAACGGTAAATATATGATCCGTCTTACCACCGTTGCCGACGGCAAATCCTCCTCTCACAATCATGGCACAGGTCATGCTCCGAAGGCGTTTAATGTTGTCCTTCCCGGTCTAATCGACGGTTATATCCCCAGCATCGCTAAGAGCCTGTTCAGTGTTGGCACCGTTTCTACATCTTATCCTTCAAGCACCGTTACCGTCACCGTTGACGCTGCTACCGGTCATGTCCTGAGCGCAAAGTACGAGCTGTTTTGGACTCTTTATATTCCCCTCAGCGGCAATGACGTCGTTCTTCCTTTCAAGACCGTAAACGACTACACCATCAATTGGTAACATAAAACAAACTGCGGGGCGTGCCAAGCACGCCCCTTTTGCAATTGCCCGCGCGAACACACAATGCCTCAAGCATTGAATTTTTATGGCTCCCTCCTGAGGGAGCTGTCCGTAGGACTGAGGTTTTGTCGGGTAGTTGCTAAAAGTAAAATTTTGTTGATAGAATAACAGAAAAATTTCAACTCAATCGTAGGGGACGGCGTCCTCGACGTCCCACGAAACGACTGCAAATGTAAAATCATCATCGTAGGGGCGAACTGTGTTCGCCCGCAACATAAAAAACAAAGGAGTTTACCCATGAAGAAAGAAGTTCTCGTTGAAACATCCGCCCGCCACGTCCATGTCAGCCGCGAGGCTCTCGATATTCTCTTCGGCGAAGGCTATGAGCTGACCAAAAAGAAGGATCTCTCCCAGCCCGGCCAGTTCTCCTGCGAAGAGAGAGTAGCCGTCGTCGGCTCCAAGAGCAGCTTCCCCGCCGTCTCCATCCTCGGCCCCATCCGCCCCGCAACTCAGGTCGAGCTTTCGCTCACCGACGCCCGCTCGATAGGCGTTACCGCACCCGTCAGGGAGAGCGGCGATATCGAGGGCAGCGGCTCCTGCAAGCTGGTCGGCCCCAAGGGCGAGCTTGAGATCGAGTGCGGCGTCATCGCCGCCAAGAGGCACATCCACGCCACCCCCGAGGACGCCGAGAAATACGGCCTTGAGGATAAGCAGATCGTCTCCGTCAAGATCGACTCCAACGGCAGAAAGCTCATCTTTGACGACGTCGTCGTCAGAGTCAGCCCCAAATTCGCGCTCGCAATGCACATCGACACCGACGAATCCAACGCCGCTGCCGCCACCCCCGGCCTCATGGGCGAAATTCTTTAATTTCATCTTAATACATAAAACGCACCCGCAGGAGCTTTCGTGCCCCGGCGGGTGCGTGTTTTTTACTCTGCCTCAATTTGCTCCGGCTCCTCCGCCTCGACCATCTCGTGCAGCATCGGCGGGCGGAACATTCTGAACTTCTTGACCGAGATCGTCATATCGCCGTTGTCGCCGCCGTATTCGCCGTCGAGCGTCCACGGCAGTTTGGAGCCGTCGAGGGTCTTGACCTCGATATGCGAGCCTTGATAGAGGTGGATGAACCTCTTGTCAAAGTCCTTTTTCAGCACGCTGGTACACACGTCGACCCAGTTCTTTAACGTGCCGGGGTTCTTGACGATGAACACCTCGAATCTGCCGTCGTTAAGGCAGACCTGATCGTTGCTGAGCTTGATGATTCCGCCTACGGTGAAGGAATTCGAGATAGAGCCGAATACAAATTCATCCTCTATTACCTTGCCGTCTATGACAAAGCGCATCGGGATCTCTCTGATATCCTTTACCGTCTTTGTCGCCTCGAGATAATAGGCGAGCTTGCCGATCTTATTTTTCAATTTCTGATCCGCCTTGTAGGCGCAGGCGGTGAAAGCGCCGAAGGACGCCACATATGTAAAGTACCTCTCGCCGAAAAGCCCGATATCGTAGGGAAGCGCCTCGGAGCTGACGATGAGCTGCGCCGCCTTGATGGGGTTGGTCGGCAGACCGAGGGTGTGGGCAATGTCGTTGGTCGTGCCGGCGGGAATGAAGCCTATCTCGGGCCTTTTCTCAAGAGCCATCAGCCCGTTGAGCGTCTCGCAGAATGTGCCGTCGCCGCCCCTGCAAACCACCGTGTCATATTTGCCGCCGAATTCACGGGCAAACCGCGTTGCGTCGCCCGAGCCCGTGGTGTTCATAACGGTGATATTGTATCCGTGGCGGTTAAAGATGTTCGTGACCTCGAGCAAATCGTCGCTGTATCTCTTTTTGCCCGAGCGGGGGTTGACTATCATCAGCATCTGCTTTTCCATTCTCTCGCCTGCTTTCATAGGTGATAAAAGAAATTATATCACCTTTTGCCTCATTGTTCAAGCATGGCGGCGGCAGCATTTTTCGCACAAAAAGCCCCTTTTGCCCAAAATGTTTCACGCCATATCCGTAAATTCTGAAATCCAAGCACTAAAAGGCTCCCTTATGTAAAGGGAGCCATGAGCAACTGCAATCTTTGAACGACATTGTAGGGGACGGCGTCCTCGACGTCCCCTACGATTGGTTTTCCCACCAACGGGCAAGAACAAAACCCATTACATACAAAAAAACCGCCGGTCGGTCGCCCGATCAGCGGTTTATGATTATTCAAGCTCGAATGCGCCGGTATAGAGCTGATAATAAACGCCCTTTTCGGCTATCAGCTTCTCGTGGTCGCCGCGCTCGATTATCCTGCCGTGGTCGAGCACCATTATCACATCCGAATTCATTACCGTCGAGAGGCGGTGGGCGATGACGAATACCGTCCTGCCCTCCATCAGCTTATCCATGCCTCTCTGGACTATCGCCTCCGTCCTCGTGTCTATCGAGGAGGTCGCTTCGTCAAGGATCATCACGGGCGGGTCGGCGACGGCTGCCCTTGCTATCGCTATCAGCTGGCGCTGACCCTGTGAGAGGTTCGCGCCGTTGTTGCTCAGCTCCGTTTTGTAACCCGAGGGCAGTCGGGTGATGAAATCGTCCGCGCCCGCGAGCTTCGCCGCCTCAATGCACTCCTCGTCCGTTGCGTCCAGCCTGCCGTAGCGGATATTCTCCATCACCGAGCCGGTGAAGAGGTTAGTCTCCTGCAAAACGATGCCGAGGGAGCGGCGCAGGTCGGATTTCTTTATCTTGTTGATATTTATGCCGTCATAGCGGATCTTGCCGTCGGCGATATCGTAAAATCGGTTGATAAGATTCGTTATTGTGGTCTTGCCCGCGCCCGTTGCGCCGACGAACGCCACCTTCTGACCCGGTTCGGCGTAAACGGTCACGTCGTGGAGCACCTCCTTGCCCTTTTCGTAGGCAAAATCGACGTCAAAGAGCCTCACGTCGCCCCGGAGCGGGGTGTAGGTCAGCGTGCCGTCACCGTGCGGATGCTTCCACGCCCATTTGCCGGTGCGTTCGCTCGTCTCGGTCAGCTCGCCGTTCTCCTCCTTGGCGTTGACGAGGGTCACATAGCCGTCGTCCATCTCGGGCTGCTGATCCATCAGCGAGAATATCCTCTGCGCGCCCGCCATCGCCATGACTATGGCGTTGACCTGCTGCGAGACCTGGTTGATGTTGCCGGTGAATTGCTTGGTCATATTGAGGAACGGCACGATGATGCTGATGCTGAACGCCATGCCCGAAATGCTGAAATTCTTAGCGCCGAGGGTCAGGAAAAGCCCGCCCGCCGTCGCAATAAGCACATAGAGCACGTTGCCGATATTCATGATTATCGGGCCGAGGGTGTTGGCGTAGGCGTGCGCCTTGCGGCTGTCCTCATAGAGCGCCTCGTTTATCTTGTCGAAGTCCTCGGTCGCCGCCTCCTCATGGCAGAATACCTTGATGACCTTCTGACCGTTCATCATCTCCTGGATGAAGCCCTCCGCCTTGCCGAGTGAAGCCTGCTGGCGCACGAAGTATTTCGCCGAGCCGCCGCCGACCTTCTTTGAAACAAGGGTCATGGCGACAACGCCGACAAGCAGCAGCATCGTCATCCAAATGCTGTAGTAGAGCATGATGAAGAACACGACCATTACAACAATGCCCGACGAAATGAGGGCGGGGAGCGCCTGAGAAACAAGCTGGCGGAGCGTGTCGATATCGTTGGTGTAGTAGCTCATAATGTCGCCGTGCTTGGTCGTGTCAAAATATTTGATGGGCAGATTCTGCATCCCGTCAAACATCTTGCGGCGCAGCTTGCAAAGGAAGCCCTGGGTGATATACGCCATGAGCTGCTCTCTGACGGTCATCAGGATTATCGCCGCGAGATAGAGCGCCACAAGCACCGCTATCATCGGGAATATCTCTTTGCTTGCCGCCGACCAGTCGCCGACTTTGTACCATTTTTCGATCACTGCGATAACTTTCTGAGTGAATACGGCGGGGATCGCCGAGGCCGCCGCGGTGAGGATAATACAGACCGTCACCACGGGCACGAGCACGGGGTAGCAGCTTATCAGCAGCTTTATCACCCTGCCGAGCACGCCTTTTGCCGGTTTCGGCTTATTCATCGCGCTCACCTCCGTTCGTCTGCTGCTCATAAACCTCACGGTAGATTTCGCTCGAGCCGAGCAGCTCCTCGTGCTTGCCGAGCGCTGCTATCCTGCCGTTCTCCATAACGACTATCAGGTCGGCCTCCTGCACGGAAGCGATGCGCTGGGCAATGATTATCTTGGTCGTTTCGGGTATATATTCCTTGAATCCCGCCCGTATCAGAGCGTCCGTCTTGGTATCGACGGCGCTTGTCGAGTCGTCAAGGATAAGGATCTTCGGCTTCTTGAGCAGTGCGCGGGCAATGCAGAGCCTCTGCTTCTGGCCGCCCGAGACGTTCGTGCCGCCCTGCTCGATATGCGTGTCGTAGCCGTCGGGGAACGACCTTACGAAATCGTCCGCCTGGGCGAGCCTACACGCCTCAATTATCTCGTCGTCGGTCGCGTTCTCGTTGCCCCAGCGCAGATTTTCCTTTATCGTGCCGGAGAAGAGCAGGTTCTTTTGCAGCACCATCGCCACCGCTTCACGCAGCGACTCGATGTCGTAGTTCCTGACGTCTACGCCGCCCACACGCACGCTGCCTGCGGTCACGTCGTAGAGCCTCGGGATAAGCTGCACGAGCGTAGTCTTGCTCGAGCCGGTGCCGCCGATAATGCCGACGGTCATGCCGGAGCGGATATGCAGGTCGACATTCTCGAGCGCATCTCTCTCGGCTTTCTTTGAATATTTGAAGCTCACGGAGTCGAAGTCCACGGAGCCGTCGGCTACGGAGAATACGGGATTCTCGGGGTTGCGGAGCGCAGGCTCCTCGCCGAGCACCTCGCCTATACGCTTAAAGGACTCGGAGGACATTGTAAGGATAACGTATATCATCGAGAGCATCATCAGCGACATGAGTATCTGCACGCCGTAGGTCAGCATCGCCGAGATCTGGCCGATGTCGACCAGCGTGCCGCCGCTCGTTATCGTCATCTTTGAGCCGACGATGAGCACGAACACCATGTTGAAATTCAGACAGAACTGCATCAGCGGCGCATTGAGCGCAACTATCCTCTCTGCGTGGGTGAAATCCTTGCGGATATCTTCCGAAGCGGCGCCGAATTTCTTCTTCTCGTATTCCTCACGCGAGAAGCCCTTGACCACTCGCATGGCGCGCACATTCTCCTCGACGGATTCATTCAGACGGTCGTACTTTCTGAATACGCTGCGGAATGCGGGCATGGCCTTGCGGCTGATGAGCAAAAGCCCGAAAGCCAGCACAGGGATGACGACGACGAAGGCCGTCGCAAGCGCGCCGCCCATCACATAAGCCATCACGACGGAGAATATCAGCATCAGCGGGCTGCGGATAGCCGTCCTTATCACCATCATGTAGGACATTTGAGCGTTCGCAACGTCGGTGGTCATCCTTGTCACGAGTGATGAAGACGAGAATTTGTCGATATTCTCAAATGTATAGGTCTGCACCCTGCGGAATATATCGCCGCGCAGGTTTTTGGCGAAGCCCGCCGAGGCCTTGGCGCAGGTGAATCCCGCCAGACCGCCGCAGGCGAGGGAAGCGCACGCCATCAGCGCCAGCACTCCGCCCGTCTCGAGAATATAGCTCATGTCGGCGCCCGCCTTAATACGGTTGACGAGATTCGCGGTGATGAACGGAATAAACGTCTCGATCACCGCCTCGCCGACGATAAAAATGAGCGTCAGCACAGTCGGCCGCTTGTATTCTCTTACACTTTTCATAAGCCGCCTTATCATATCTTTCCTCCTTGCTCTTACGAATAGTAGTTTTGTATCTTAAATGTTTAGATAAACATTATCACTATAAATCACGCACTTTAAAGGCTCCCTTGTGTAAAGGGAGGCGAGGTCAACTGCGAATTTTCGGAAACATCGTAGGGGACGGCGTCCTCGACGTCCCGAGAGCTACACTACAATGTAGGTTTTGCAACGTTAGGGGCGAACTGTGTTCGCCCGCCTAATTTCGCACATTATTGCAATACTAAACTGTTGTCAGCTTCCTAGGCTCCCTCTTGAGGGAGCTGTCCATAGGACTGAGGGAGTTTTTTCAAAAAAATCAATCAAGCTGCATTCCGCCTGCGGCACACCTCATCCGTCTCGCAAGCTCGACACCTTCTCCTCAAGGAGAAGGCAAATATAACTGCAAAACTGCAAACACTCAGCCAAGTCGGCTCCCTCTGACGAGGGAGGCGAGAGCAACTGCGGGTTTTTGGGAATATCCGCAGTCATACGTCGGTCAAAGCTCCGCAACTCTACAGAGATAAAAGACGGAGAACGATAGGTCGTTCTCCGTCTTTTATCGGATGGCTCTGACATTGTTGCTCACAAATGCAGATGCGTGATGCAATATCACGCTATTACATTGTAACTGATTTCATCAAATTTGTCAACTGCTTTTTTGACCCGTTGCAAAATTATACGCTTTTTTGAGTTGTTGTTTGTATTTGCGCAGTCTGCACGGTCGTTGCCTCGACCACCTCAATGAGGTAATCGGCGCTGACCCAGCCCTTCAGCCCGTTGTAGTCGATATAAGCCCAACCCTGCACGGCGCTGACCACGGTCACATCCGTGCCGTTCGGGATCTTGCCCACGACGCTCGAACCTGCCGCCGCCTCGGCTCGCATATTGAGCACGCTGCCCGCCGTTTTGACGAGATATCTGCCCGCTGCGAGGGTCGCACCGCCGTCGGTCGTCTGCTCCGTGGCGGGCTCGGTGGTCTGCTCAAGATATTTTTTATCTACGGAGAGGATGCCCCATTTTCCGTCGTATTTTGCGATGAATACTCCGCCGTCGCCGGGCAGGATCGCCGCGAATTCAAAGCCGACGACCGTCTCGCCCGTGGTGTTCACAACGCCGTAAAGCCCGTTCTTTTTGACGGGCGCAACGCCGTTTCGGAATGTGAACGCCGTGTTGCCGCTCATTGCGTCAAGCTCGGAGACGCTCTCGAAGTCAAAGGGTATGACCGTAACGCCGCTCTCGTTGATATAGCCCCATTTTTCGCCTTGGCGGACTGCCGCAACGCCGCTGCCGAAATCCTTTGCGGCGTCGTAATTCAGCGGTATCTCCAATTTAAGCTCCGCGCCGACATAGCCCCACTTTGCGCTCTCCGCAAGGGAGGACGCGACGGGGTAAAGCCCGGGCTGAAGCGGCAATTCGTTTCTCTTTATCTCACCCGCGTAGCCCTTGCCGTCCGTCCACGCGAGATGCTTGCCCGCGTCGCTCCAGCAGGGTACTCTCTCGGGCGAGGTCACACCGTGATACTGCCGATTGGTGACCGTGCCGCTCTCGGCGTCCACAAGCAAGGGATACTCCGAGCGGGGGCTGTCCGCAATGTAGCGGTAGCTGCGCCACTGATCGCTGCAAACGGTGAAGTCGTTGTGCTCGGCTTTCTCTGTTATCTCGCCGCCGAGGGTCATCAGGCCCTTTTTGCCCGTCTTGGCGTCGGTGAACACCACCATAGTCTCGTTGAGGCTCTTGATATCCGAGACATTGGCGAAGCCGTCGGGCACGGTGAACTGCCAGCTCTTGTTTTCACTGTCTTTATTGCCGTCGGAGCGCCCGTGCAGCACGGCTATCACCGCCACGGCGACGAGCACTGCCGCCGCTATGATGCATATCGTGGCTGCGGTGGTGCGGTTTATCGGGCGTTTTTTCTTAAATGTAATATTTTTTGCCGCCATCTATATTTTCCTTTCAAAAAAGCGGTTCTCCGCATATATTTCCCTGATTTTACGGCCGAAATTCGGCTATTTATCGGTTTCTTAAAAGAAGTATAGCACATTATGTAAAAAAGCGCAATTACAAAAGTGTTACAATCTGCACGGATATGTAAACTTCCTTTTGATTTTGAGGGTATATTTTCGCTGTTTCTCTTGACTAATCGCCCTTTTAGTTATATTATTATAGAGTATTATATTCGGCGGTGTGTTCATCGCCAAGGAGGAAGAAAATGAAAGTATTTATGATCGGCGGCACCGGCCTGCTCGGCTGCGAAGCCGCAAGAATCTTCATCGAGAGAGGCCACGAGGTCAAGAGCGTTGCTCTGCCCCCCCTTCCCGAAGGAGCACCCATCCCCAAGGAGATGGAGATCGAATTCTGCAACATTTATGAAAAGACCGACGACGAGATCAGAGAGATGATCAAGGGCTACGATTGCTTCGTCTTCGCCGCAGGCGTTGATGAGAGAGTCGAGTTCCCCGCTCCCGTCTACGACGCTTACTACAAGTATAACATCGCTCCCCTCAAGAGGATCCTGCCCCTTTGTAAGGAAGCCGGCCTCAAGAAGGCTGTTATCCTCGGCTCCTACTTCTCATATCTTGCGAAGACCCGCCCCGATATGAAGCTCACCGAGAAGCATCCTTACATCAAGAGCCGTATCGATCAGGAGAACGTCGCATTCTCCTTCGCGGATGACAACTTCGACGTCTCCGTGCTTGAGCTGCCCTACATCTTCGGCACTCAGCCCGGCAGAAAGCCCGTTTGGGTCATCCTTATCGAGCAGATAAAGATGATGGATAAGCTGCCCTGCACCATGTATCCGGGCGGCGGCACCGCAATGCTCACCGTCCGTCAGGTCGGTCAGGTCATCGTCGGCGCGGCCGAGAAATCCAAGGGCGCAAAGGCATGGCCCATCAGCATGTATAACATGACCTGGAAGGAATTCCTCAAGATAGTCTATGCCGCCAGAGGCATGGGCGATAACAGAAAGATAGTCAGCATCCCCGCATGGATGATGCGTATGGGTCTCGGCAAGGTCAAGAAGGAATACGCCGCCAAGGGCATCCAGAGCGGTATCGACGTTGACGGACTTGCCGATATCATGGCTCTCAACCTCTTTATCGACAGGAAGTACAGCGAAGAGCTCGGCGCGACCGAGGACGATATCAAGGCTGCTATCTTCGACTCCATCAAGGTCAGCCAGGCCTCCTATGACGGCAAGGTCAAGCTCCTTGAGATGAAAGGCGAATAATTTTTAGCGAGATGGAGCTGTTTATTTAATCAAAGTAAGCAGCTCCATTGTTGTGTTTATTTCACCAGTTACCGTACCCTGACAAATACCGGATTCGGAAGGAGTTATCGCATGGAAAGCAAGAAATACCTCAGCAAAAAAGAGCTGTGGATGTTTGCCGTGGGCGCAGGCGGGCAGGGCATGATATACGCCATGATGTCGAGCTATGTCAGCGACTACTATGTTAATGTTTTGCAGCTGCCGCTTCTCTTTGTCCTTCTTCTCATGCTCCTCGCCAGAGTGTGGGACGCAATCAACGACCCGCTCATGGGCATGATAGTCGACCGCCACACCACCAAGTGGGGCAAGATGAAGCCCTATATCCTTTTTGCCGCCGTTCCGATAGCCGTCCTCACCGTGCTCATGTATTACAGCCCCGCCGGGCTGGGCAAGACGGGCATGATGGTCTATGTGGCGATAACCTATGTGTTCTGGGGCATGATATACACCATGGCGGATGTTCCCTTCTGGAGCCTGCCGAATGTTTTGACCCCCGACGCGGCCGAGAGAGGCTCCGTCATTTCGCTTGGCAGGACGGTAAACGGCGTAGGCTCGGCCGTGCCCGAGGTGCTTTTCCTCGCCGCAGGCTTCCTGCTGCCCAAGCTGCTCGACACCTCCGACCCGATAGCCTACGATAAGCAGCGTTATCTCATCATCGCCGCCGTCACCGTCGCTGTCGGCATAGTCCTCTATGCCAACTCCTATTTCCATGTCAAAGAAAGAGTCGTTATCCCCGATAAGAAGCGCGCGCCGGGCGAGCCGTCGCAGCTCACGAGGATATTTAAGTGCAAGCCCCTCATGCTTGTCATTCTGATGGGCGTTCTCTCCAGCGGCAGATATATGGTTCAGGCTGCGGCTATCCACGTCGCCCGCTATGCCTTCTATATCGGCCCCGAGATAACCCCCGATATGCCTATTGAGGAGAAAACCGCTCTCATCTCCGCCAGCGTCTCGAGCGTCAAGACCATATTCCAGGTCTGCGCCATAGTCGGTATGTTCGGCGCAATGCTCTTTATGCCGCTGCTGATGAAGAAATTCGACTATAAAAAGATAGTTATCACCACCTGCCTGCTCGGCTTCGTTGCGAGCATCTTCACCACCCTTATCGGTTGGTTCACCGGCAATCTCTATCTCTGCATTCCGTTCGTGCTCGTCTCCTGCATCCCGCTCGGCGTGCTGAACGTCATATCCTATGCTATGATAGGCGACTGCCTCGACTATATGGAGCTTAAAACCGGCTTCCGCGACAATGCCCTCGGCTCGGCCTGCCAGGGCTTCGTCAATAAGCTGGGCAATGCCTTCGCTACCTGCGGCATAGTGCTGATGTATATGTTCATCGGCCTCAAGCCCGAGGATATGCTGAATTCCCAGGTCATCATGGCCGCCACCGAGCTTACGAGGACTCAGAATTTCGCGATGTTCTCGCTCGTCTCCATCGTCCCCGGCGTCAGCCTGCTGCTTTGCAGCATCCCGATGTTCTTCTATAAGATCGCCGGCAAGGAGAAGGCGGATATGCTCAGCGCCCTTGAAGAAAAACGTAAAAATTCCGGCATCGTGATCGAATGATCGCCTCGCACGGTTATCCTATACAGAAAGAAACAGGTGAATTTCCCTTGTCCGCAAAAAAAGATTTAAGAAACGTAGCCATTATCGCCCACGTTGACCACGGCAAGACCACTCTCGTTGATGAATTGCTCAAGCAGAGCGGCACCTTCCGTGAGAATGAGCAGGTCGCCGAGAGAGTCATGGACTCCAACGACCTTGAGCGTGAGCGCGGCATAACCATCCTCTCAAAGAATACCTCAGTCCACTACAAAGGCACCAAGATAAACATCGTTGACACCCCGGGTCACGCCGATTTCGGCGGCGAGGTCGAGCGTATACTGATGATGGTCGACGGCGTCGTGCTGCTCGTCGACGCATTTGAGGGCTGTATGCCCCAGACGAGATTCGTGCTTAAAAAGGCGCTCAATCTCAAGAAAAAGGTGCTTGTCGTTATCAATAAGATCGACCGCCCGAACGCCCGCCCCTATGAGGTCGTCGACGAAGTGCTCGATCTCTTCATCGACCTCGGCGCCGAGGAGGATCAGCTCGATTTCCCCATAGTCTACGCCAGCGCAAAGGACGGCTACTCAAGCCTTGACCCCAATTGCAGAAGCGGCAATATGCAGCCTCTCTTTGACGCTATCCTCAAGAATATCGACCCGCCCACAGGCGACCCCGACGGCCCGCTTCAGGTGCTCTTCTCGAGCCTTGACTACGATGATTACGTCGGCAGGATCGGCGTCGGCAGAGTCGAGCGCGGCAGGATAAAGAGAGGCCAGCAGGTCTCGCTTTGCAAGACCGACGGCTCGGTGCAGAATGTCCGCATCTCCCGCCTCTATCAGTTCGAGGGTCTTAACAGAGTTGAATGCGAGGAGGCCGAGGCAGGCGACATCATCTGCGTCTCAGGCATCGAGGGCATCAACATCGGCGAGACCGCCTGCGACCCCGAGAAGGTCGAGGCGCTGCCCTTCATAAAGATAGACGAGCCCACCATCTCGATGAATTTCATGGTCAACGACAGCCCGTTTGCCGGCAGAGAGGGCAAATTCGTCACCTCCCGCAACGTGCGCGACCGCCTCTTCAAAGAGGTCGAGACAAACGTGAGCATGAGAGTTGAGGAGACCGACAGCACCGATACCTTCAAGGTTTCGGGCAGGGGAGAGCTTCACCTCTCCATCCTCATCGAGACAATGCGCCGCCAGGGTTATGAATTCCAGGTATCCCGCCCCAAGGTCATATTCAAGGAGCAGAACGGTCAGCTCCTCGAGCCTATGGAGCTGCTCATCGTCGAAGTGCCCGAGCAGTATGTCGGCGCCGTCATTGAGAAGCTCGGCTCCCGCAAGGGCGAGCTTGAGAATATGGGCTCCCGTCAGGGCGGCTCGACCCACCTTGAATTCAAGATTCCCGCAAGAGGTCTCATCGGCTACCGTGCCGAATTCCTGACCGACACCAACGGCAACGGCATCATGAATCAGCTCTTCAACGGCTATGAGCCGTATAAAGGCGATATCCAGACCCGCGAGCGCGGCTCGATAGTTGTCCATGAGACGGGCGTGAGCACCGCATACGGTCTTTTCAACACTCAGGACAGAGGCCGCCTCTTCATCCCCGCGGGCGTTGAAGTCTATGAGGGCATGATAGTCGGCGAAAGCGCCAAGAATGAGGACGTCGTCTGCAACGTCTGCAAGCAGAAGCACCTGACCAACACCCGCGCCTCCGGCTCCGACGACGCTCTGCGCCTTGTGCCGCACACCGTGATGAGCCTTGAGCAGTGCATGGAATTCATCAAGGATGACGAGCTGCTTGAGGTCACCCCCGAGTCGCTCAGGCTCCGCAAGCGCATCCTCTCCAAGGAGCAGCGCATGAAGATGCAGTTCAAGAAAAAATAAGAATCCTTAAAAATATGATTTTCAAAGATAAAACCGCCGTCGCTCTCGGCAGCTTCGACGGGCTACACAAAGGTCATATGTCAGTCATAGCCTGCGCTCTTTCGATGAAGGAGTGCGGGCTTGTTCCTCTTGCGCTCCTTTTCGATTCGCACCCGATGCTCGCCCTCACGGGTCAGGCGCCGCCCGAGATACTCCAAAGCGCCGAGAGAGAAAGATTGCTCACCGAAATGGGCGTTAATTTTAAATATATTTCGTTCAAGGAAATTATGAACCTCACCTGCCGTGAATTTTTCGAGGAAATTCTGCTCAAGCGGCTGAACGCCGCCGCCGTATGCTGCGGCTGGAATTATCGCTTCGGCAGGGGCAACGAGGGCGGCTGCCGCGAACTGAGCGAACTGTGCGATGAATTCGGTGTCGAGCTGCACATCAGTGACCATGTCGACCTCGGCGGCGAGCCTATCAGCTCCTCACGCATCCGCCTTGCCGTGGAGCAGGGCGATATTCCCCTCGCAAACGCCATGCTCGGCAGGGAATTCAGCTACAGCGCCCCCGTCGTGAGCGGTTATCACCGAGGTCATCTGCTCGGCGCGCCAACGATAAATCAGCGCTTCGAGCCGGATTTTGTCAGACCCCGCAAAGGCGTTTACGCCTCATTTACAACGGTCGGCGGTGTTCGCTACCCCTCCGTTACCAATATCGGGCTTCGCCCGTCCTTTGAGAATGAAGATTTCCGCAGCGAGACCTGCATCATCGGCTTCTCCGGCGATCTCTACGGTCAGGTCATCAAGGTCTCGTTGTTTGATTTTATAAGAGATGAGCAAAAATTCGGCTCCGTCGAGGCTCTGAGCGCTCAAATCGCTCTCGACGCTGTGCGAGCCAAAGAAATATTTGAAAAACGAGGTGACAGCGGCAATGTATGAGACTTGGGAACAACTTAAAGCGGATTGCATGGGCTGCCGCAAATGTGACCTGTGCGAAACAAGGACAAATCTTGTTTTCGGCGTGGGCAACGAGAACGCCGAGGTGCTTTTTGTCGGCGAGGGTCCCGGCGAGAATGAGGATCTGCAAGGTGAGCCGTTCGTCGGCAGGGGAGGCAAGCTGCTCGACAAATATCTCGACGCAGTCGACCTCGACCGCAAAAAGAATATCTATATTGCGAATATCGTAAAATGCCGCCCCCCGAAGAACCGTGACCCGCTCCCCGAGGAGCAGGACGGCTGCATTCAGTGGCTACGCGAGCAAACAAGGCTGCTGCGCCCGAAAATAATCGTCTGCCTCGGCAGGATCTCGGCTCAGAAGCTCATCGACAAGAATTTCAAGGTCACCAAGCAGCACGGCGAATTCATCGAGAAAGGCGGAATCCTCTTCATGGGCACTTTCCACCCCGCCGCCCTGCTCAGAAATCCCAACAACAAGCCACAGGCTCTCGAGGATTTTCTCGCCCTGCGCCGCAAAATTCTTGAGGTCTGCGACCATACCTATTAAACCGAATTCGGAGAAAAAAATGATTCGGAGTTTTTGCTGAGATTCAATCGACAACCCCTCCGTCACGACTTTGTCGCGCCACCTCCCTTTACACAATGGAGGAGAGGGCACGTGCAATTTTTCGGCGACATTGTAGGGGACGGCGTCCTCGACGTCCCGAGAGCTACACTACAATGTCGGTTTTACAACGGTAGAGGCGAACTGCGTTCGCCCGCCGGAGTTTGCACAATGCCGCAGTATTTAACTGTTGCCCACCTCTTAGGCTCCCTTTGACGAGGGAGCTGCCCGAAGGACTGAGGGAGTTTTGCCGAAATCCAACCGATAACCCCTCTGTCTCAACAGGCAAACGACCCAAATTAACAAATGATTTTTCTTTTGGAGAAAATATGAAATACAATGCTGAAAATTATGACGTCGCCGTGATCGGCGCAGGCCACGCAGGTATCGAAGCGGGGCTTGCCTCGGCGCGCCTCGGCTGCAAGACCGCCGTTTTCACCGTCAATCTCGACTGGGTCGGCAATATGCCGTGCAATCCCTCGATCGGCGGCACATCAAAGGGTCACCTCGTGCGCGAGATAGACGCTCTCGGCGGCGAAATGGGCGTCGCTGCGGATAAAAACACCCTGCAAAGCCGTATGCTCAATCTCGGCAAAGGTCCCGCCGTCCACAGCCCCCGCGCCCAGGTGGATCGCCGAGCCTACTCCGACTATATGAAGGGCGTGCTCGAACGCACCCCAAATCTCTACCTCCGCCAGGCGGAAATAGTCGATATCACCCGTGACGGCAGCGAATGGGTGCTGCGTACCCGCCTTGAGGCTCTCCATAGAGCCAAGGCCGTCATCCTCGCCACGGGCACTTTTCTCGCGGGCAGGGTCTATATCGGCGACGTTTCATACGAGAGCGGCCCCGACGGGATGTTTCCCGCAACCGAGCTTGCCGCTTCGCTCAAGCGCCTCGGTCTGCCCACCCGCCGCTTCAAAACGGGCACTCCGCCCCGCGTGAATCGCCGCAGCGTCGATATCGACCGCCTCGAGCCGCAGTTCGGCGACGAGCACCCCGCCGTTTTCTCCTACGACAGCGGCATTGAGGTCAGGAATACCGAGCCCTGCTACATAACCTACACGGGCGCCGAGACCAAGCAGGTCATTCTTGAGAATCTGCACCGCTCGCCCCTGTATTCGGGCAAAATCGACGGCGTCGGCCCCCGCTATTGCCCGAGCATTGAGGATAAAATAGTCCGCTTCGCCGAGAAGGAGCGACATCAGATATTTGTCGAGCCGTGCGGCGCTAAAACTGACGAAATGTATTTGCAGGGGCTTTCTTCTTCCCTGCCGGAGGATGTTCAGCTCCGAATAGTCCACAGTATACCCGATCTTGAGCACGCCGAATTTCTCCGCACAGCATACGCTATTGAATACGATTGCGTCGATCCGCTTTCGCTCCGTCAGACCCTTGAATTCAAGGATTTCCCCGGTCTTTATGGCGCAGGGCAGTTCAACGGCTCGAGCGGCTACGAAGAAGCCGCCGCTCAGGGGCTTGTGGCGGGCATGAATGCCGCATTGAAGCTCCTCGGCAAAGAGCCTGTCATTCTCGACCGCACCACTTCATATATCGGCACGCTCATCGACGATCTCGTCACCAAGGGCTGCTCCGACCCCTACAGAATGATGACCTCTCGCTCCGAATACCGCCTCATCCTGCGCCAGGATAACGCCGACCGCCGCTTGACCGAAATAGGCTACCGCGCCGGGCTTGTGCCGCAGGAGCGCTATGACCGATTCCGCCGCAAGCTGGAGCTGATAGCCGCCGAGCGCAAGAGAGTTGAGGAGCTGTCGATACCTAAAACTCCGCAGCTCGATGAAATGCTTGTTTCACGTGAAACATCTCCGCTTGAGAAAGGCGTTAAAATGGCTGAGCTGCTGCGCCGCCCGCAGGTGGATTACGCCGCGCTCGCCCCGTTCGATAAATCCCGCCCCGACCTGCCGAGGGAGATATTTGAGCAGGTGGAGATCGACATCAAATATGAGGGCTATATCAAAAGGCAGCAGATGCAGATAAATGAGCTGCACCGCCTCGAGGTCAAGCGCCTGCCGCACGACCTCGATTATTCGGCGATAACGGGTCTGCGCCTTGAGGCAATTGAGAAGCTCGGCAAGATCAGACCTGAGACGGTCGGTCAGGCCTCCCGCATCTCCGGCGTTTCGCCCGCGGATATCTCGGTGCTGCTTATCTATCTTGAGAGGAACGGTATTAATGGTGATAAATAAAGAGCTGCTGAGCAGCAACGCTGCCTCTTTAGGCGTTGACCTCAGCGAAGATATGCTCGATAAATTCGATTTGCTTGCTTCGCTGCTCATCAAGCAGAATAAAACAATGAACCTGACCGCCATCACTCAGCCGAATGAGGTGGTAGTCAAGCATTTTGCAGACAGTCTCTCATTGCTCTCCGCCATTGAAGTGCCGCAGGGCGCAAAAGTGCTCGATCTCGGCACGGGCGCAGGCTTCCCGGGGCTGCCGCTGCTGATAGCCCGCCCCGATATCCGCCTGACTATGGTGGACAGCACCGCCAAAAAGCTCGCCTATGTCGCTTCGACGCTCGATAAACTCTCGCTGAGTGCCGAGACGCTCCACGCCAGAGCCGAGGAGGCGGGCAAAGACCCCGCTTACCGCGAACAATACGATATCGTCTGCTCCCGTGCGGTCGCCGCGCTCAATGTGCTTTGCGAATACTGCCTGCCTTTTGTCAAGGTCGGCGGCACCTTCGTAGCAATGAAGAGCGCCAAGGCTCAGGAGGAGTTGCAGCTCGCCGAGAAAGCGATATCGACCCTCGGCGGCAAGATGGTCGGTCAAAAGAGCTTCACTCTCTCCGACGGCGGCGAAAGAACACTGATTATTATCAAAAAGATTTCGCAAATTCCGCCGAAATACCCCCGTCCGTCCGCTCAAATCGCCAAAAAGCCCCTTTGATTTTAATCGAATATGCAGTTAAGTGTCGCTTTCGGGCGCACGAAAAAGCTGGACAAACCCCCCGCCGAGTGTTATCATCAAGGTAACGAAACCGACGGGGGGTCAATTATTGAAAAGCGCTAAATACAAAATAGGCGGTCAGATAATACTGATCCCGCAGGAGGATATTTATCCGAACCCGAATCAGCCTCGTTCACGCTTCGATTTCGATGAGCTTGAGGGTCTGGCGCAGAGCATCAGGCAAAACGGCATAATCCAGCCGATAGCCGTGCGGGTCAATGCAAGCGGTAATTATGAGCTGATATCAGGCGAGCGGCGGCTTAGGGCTTCAAGGCTGGTCGGCATTTCGCTGATACCGTGTATAATAATGGAGGCGAGCGACGAGAAGTCTGCGCTGTTTGCCCTTATCGAGAATATGCAGCGAAGCGACCTCGGCTTCTTTGAGGAGGCGAGCGCCATTGAGAAGCTGATAGTCGATTTTAATATGAGCCGCGATGACGTTTGCCGCAAGCTCGGCAAGGCGGCGCCCACTATCTCAAATAAACTGCGGCTATTGAAGCTGCCCGAGGATGTCCGCCTCAAGATAACTCAGGAGGGTCTGACCGAGCGCCATGCCAGAGCGCTGCTGCGCCTGCCGACCCGAGCGCAGCTCGACCGCGCGCTCTCCATAATTTCGGACAAGCGATTGAACGTAGCCGAGAGCGAGAAGCTGATCGACCAAATGCTCTCCGCCGATAAATCGAGCAAAAAACCGACCGTCAAGCTCTTCAAGGATGTCCGCATCTTTGTAAATACCCTGAATCACGCCGTCGATACCATGCGGCGGGCGGGGATAGAGGCGGATTCCGCCAAGAGCGAAACGGATGAATATATAGAGTATATCGTCCGCATACCCAAAACTCGGAGCTGCGTTATCAGAACGAAGCGCTCCTCCGCTTAAATCTGACATCTTCCATACCATATCTTTCTCTTTCACACCCACATCCGGCAGGGAGGGCAGGCTTCACGGTCTGCCCTCCTTGCTGTTTCACGTGAAACATTATTTTTTATATAAAAAGCTTTTATTTTTCGCCGCAATATGCTATACTGTATCTTACCCCATAAAAAACACAGCGGGAGAGATGATTTTGGCGAAAACAGTTGCAATAGTAAACCAAAAAGGCGGCGTCGGCAAGACTACGACCGCCGTTAACCTGACCGCCGCACTCGGCGCAAAGGGATATAAGACTCTGCTCATTGATATCGACCCGCAGGGCAACTCCACCAGCGGCTTCGGCATCAATAAGCGTGAGCTTGCGAAGTCGTCATATAATGTACTTATCGGCGGCTGCCCCGCAAGGGAAGCAATAATCAAAACCGAGTTTAACAATGTCTCCGTCATGCCTTCAAGCATGGATCTTGCGGGTGCGGAGCTTGAGCTTGTCGATATAGACAAGCGCGAATCAAAATTAAAGACCGCAATTGCCACGGTCAAGGATGAATTTGACTTTATTTTGCTCGATTGCCCGCCCTCGCTCGGGCTTATCACCTTAAACGGCCTTTGCGCCGCGGATTCGCTGATGGTGCCCATCCAGTGCGAATTTTTCGCCCTCGAGGGTCTGGCGCAGCTTATCTCGACCGTCAGGACTGTCAAAAGGCTCTATAATCCCTATATTGAGATCGAAGGCGTGCTGCTCACCATGTATGACGGCAGGCTCAATCTCACTCAGCAGGTGGTGGACGAGGTCAAAAAGTGCTTTCCAAAGAAAGTCTATTCGACCTTTATCCCGAGGAATGTCAGGCTTTCGGAGGCGCCGAGCTACGGTCAGCCCGTAATGTATTACGACCGCTCGTCAAAGGGGAGCAGCGCATATTCGGCTCTCGCGGACGAATTTTTGAAGCTCAACGGAAAGGGGATATAACATGGCACCCAAAAAGAACGGACTCGGCAGGGGTCTTGGCTCACTGCTTGCAGATAATTCTATAGAAGAAAATAATTCAATTCAGCCCGTTAAACTCGATATAATGGATATCGAGCCGAATAAGGAGCAGGCAAGGAAACAGTTTGACGAAGCCGCCCTCTCGGAGCTTGCAGATTCCATTGCTCAGCACGGTGTGTTGCAGCCGCTGCTTGTCAGACCGATCATCGGCGGAGGATATCAGCTCATTGCCGGCGAAAGGCGCTGGAGAGCGAGTCGCATTGCGGGCTTGACTCAAGTCCCCGTTATAATTAAGGAATTGACCGATGACGAAGCAGCGGTAATTTCTCTTATAGAAAATTTACAGCGTGAGGACCTTAACCCTATTGAAGAGGCCTACGGTTTTGCAAGCCTCATCAAGGATTTTGACCTAACTCAGGAGGAGGCTGCCCAGCGTGTCGGCAAATCAAGACCCGCCGTTGCAAACGCTCTTAGGCTGCTAAGGCTCCCGCAGGAGGTCATAGACGCTGTCAGGGAGGGCAAGCTCTCCGCAGGTCATGCCCGCGCCCTTGCAGCCATAGACGACGAAAAAACGGCGATATTTGCCGCAAAGACAGTCATGGAGAAAGGCCTCTCCGTGCGTGAGACAGAGAAGCTGGTCAAAGCCCTCACCGCCGAGAAAAAAGAGAAGAAGAAAAAAACGGCTGCCCGCAATTCTTTCTTTGACGAGGTGGAGCTTTCGCTCAACAACTCCCTCGGCAGGAAGGCGAAGGTGGTCACCAAGAGCGGCAAGGAGAGCGGCACGCTCGAAATAGACTTCTATGATAAGGATGACCTTGCCCGCATTGCCAAAGTTCTCTCGGAGCTTGAGTAACATTATATAAATCAAAATACCGTATCTCGTGTGAGATACGGTATTTCTGTTATTAAAATGAATAAGCGATTTAAAAATGAAATAGCCGCCCTATTGGGCAGCTAAATCAGAAGTGTCGGCGTCAACCTATCTTCCCGGGCCGCTTCCAGCCAAGTATTTTCGGCACTGTTGAGCTTAACTACCGTGTTCGGGATGGGAACGGGTGGACCCTCAACGTCATCAACACCGACTAAAAAACGCAACGGCGTTTCTTGAATGCTCGACTATTATATTACATCTTTCGACGTTTGTCAATAGTTTTTTTAAACTTTTTTAATATTTTTTATTTGTTGCTTAAACTGTCGACAAATCCAGTCCTCTTGAGCAGCGTTGTGGAGGATATTTGGGCGATATAGACCTTATTCTCGCCCTCTTTGTTGCGGCAGACTATAAAGGATTTCGGCAGATCATAGCACACGTTCTCTACAATCCCCGCTTTCTCGGCCTTTGCGAGGTAGTCGCGGGTATTCTTCGACACGGTGGTGTTATCGAGGTCAAATATCCCGATTATATCGTCAAAGACTATTACTTTGTTCATTCCGAGATGAAGATACATTTTTTACTCCAATTCGTTTATCCGCCCGCCCTTAACTTCAAAGGTCTTGCCCTTTTCTGAGCGCAAGAGCTGCGACGGATCGCAGCAGGTGATGAATACCTGCCAATTATTAAGATAATTCAATATATATTTCTGCCTGCCCTCGTCAAGCTCGCTCATCACGTCGTCGAGCAGCACGGCGGGGCATTCGCCCGTGATTTTTTCGATTATAGAGGCTTCGCCGAGCTTCATTGCAATGGCACATGAGCGCTGCTGCCCCTGCGAGCCGTAGACCGACGCCTCTTTTCCGTCGAGATAGAGCAGCAGGTCGTGCGAATGCGGACCTGCGGCGGTGTAAAGCCGCCTGAGGTCGGATTCTTTAGTCCTCTCAAGCTCCGAGAGCAGTTTTTGCTTTATCTCATCCTCGGTCATATTTTCCGCCGAGAAATCATAGCGGAATGTCAGCTTCTCTCTGCCGGAGCTGATGCCGTCATAGATATTGCCCGCAACAGCCGAGAATTTTTCGATATAATCGAGCCTGTATTTGATTATTCTCGCGCCGAGCCTTGCCAGTTCCTCGTTCCACGGGATGAAATATTCATCCGCAAACGGCCGCTGAGCGTATTTCTTGAGCAGGGCGTTTCTGTGCTTTAGGGTTTGAATATATCTCGAAGTCACCGCCGCATAATTCGGCTTCACGAGGCTTATCGCCACATCAAGCATCCTGCGGCGCTCCGACGGGCCGTCCCTCACAATGCTGAGCGTATTCGGAGTGAACACCACGGCATAGAATTTGCCCATCATCGCCCGCGGGGATTCCTCTTTTATCCCGTTCAGCTCCAGCTCCTTGCGGCTGTCAACGGTCATTACCGCCTGCTGCTCGCGCTGCTGAGAATAAAATGAAGTCTCTATCCTCGCCTGCTGCTCACCGCTCTGGACGAGGTGGATATTCTTCCTCGTGCGGAAGCTGTAGAAGCCCGTCATCAGCCAGATGCTCTCGATTATATTGGTCTTGCCCTGGCCGTTCTCGCCGTAAACGATGTTCATTTCAGGGTGCGGAACGAAAGAAACGGAGCCAATATTTCTGAATTTTTCAACGGAATGTGAGGTGATAATCATCTTTTCCGTTCCTTTCGGGATTATTCAACCGTGTATATTACCCGCTCAAATTCTGCGCTGTCGCCGCTCCTGAGCTTCTTGCCCCTGAGCGTGCAGACCTCGCCGTTCACCTTGACTTCGCCGCCCTGTATCATAAATTTTGCGTGGCCGCCCGTCTGAACGGCGTCGCAGAGCTTGAGAAAGGCGTCAAGCCTGATGAAATCGGTGTCTATCTTTTTGGTAACTTGCTGTTTTTCAGCTATTTTTGCTTTAATCTTCATTTTTAAGCCTCACGGGAAGGATAAGGAAGATGAAGCTGTCGCCTTCTGCAGGCACAAGCAGTATCGGTGCTATAGCGCCGTTGAGCTTTATCTTTATCTCATCCGTATCACAGACTCTGAGAGCCTCTATCATATATTTGTTATTGAAGCCGATGGTGCAGCTCTCGCCCTCTATATCGGCGCTGAGTTTGTCGTTAGCCGAGCCGAGCGAGGTCATGCTGGATATCTTTATCATGCCGTCGGCGAATACGCACTTGACGGGGCTTTTTATCTTATCGGTGATTATAAGCGAAGTTCTGTCGATACTCTCAAGGAACGACTTAGTGTCGACGGAAACAACGGTCTTGGTTGACGGCGGGATAGCCGCCTTGTAGTTGAGAAATTCACCGTCAAGCAGACGGGAAATGATATTATAACTGCCTATCTCAAAGACGATATGGCGCTTGCCGACGCTTATCACGATATCCGCGTCGTCGTCATCCATGAGCTTGACCACCTCGGAGAGAGTCTTTGCGGGCACGACGAACGAAAGCTCTTCGCCGCCGTATTCAATATTTTCATTTCTTATCGCAAGGCGCACTCCGTCAACGGCAATGAGACGAATATGATTTTTCTCAATCTCAAATTTAATGCCGGTGTGGACTATCTTGCTGTCTTTAATTGCGACGGAGAAAATAGTTTTTCTCACCATATCTTTAAGGATGCCCTGATTGAGAGTTACAGTGTATCCGCCGGAGACCGAGGGAAGCTCGGGATATTCTTCAGCCGAAATGCCTATCAGAGTGGACTCAAATTCGCCGCTCGAGATAGAGGCAATCTGCCTTGAGTCGCTGTCGATGCTCACTGTGCTGCCGGGCAGCTTTCTGAGCGTCTCACTGAACATGTGGGCATTGAGGACGAGCTGACCCTCCTCCTCTATCCTTGCGGGTATTGAGGTGGTGATACCCATCTCGAGGTCATAGCCGGTCAGGGTGAGAATATTGTTCTCAGCGACCATGAGTATGCCCTCAATGGCGGGTATTGCGGTCTTTGTCGAAGCGGCACGCTGGACATTCTGGCACGCCTCGGAAAGCTCGATCGAATTACAAATAACTTTCATTTCGGTTACTCCTTAAAAAGATTTTCACATTCGTTTGCCGCATGACGGCGTCGAAGTGAAATTTCTGCGCCGCGCGCTTATAGAAAGGATATATAAGAGTATTATAGTAGTATTAGTAGGGGTGGGTGAAAATGTGGATAATCCGACCGCCCCTTGATAATAAAGGAAATTTTGAAAAATTCAGCCTTTTTTGACTCGTGGAAAAGTCGGGAGAATTCACTTACCTGTTTTTTACAGTGTTGAAAGAGTTAAAAAGCGGATGTGGAAAAGTAAATGTTCGTGGAAAACTTTACATTTCTTTTCTGCCCTCGAGCGCTCTTATCAGGGTGAATTCGTCGGCGTATTCGAGGTCGGCTCCGACCGGCACGCCGTATGCAAGCCTGCTCACGCTCACGCCGAGCGGCTTTATTATCCTTGAAATATACATCGAGGTGGCTTCACCCTCGACGGTCGGGTTGGTCGCCATGATTATCTCCTTGACCGTGCCGTCGCCGAGCCGCCTTATCAGCTCCTTGATGCAGATATCCTCGGGGTCAATGTCGTTCATCGGCGATATAACGCCGTGAAGCACATGATAAAGCCCGTTGTATTCATGAGTTTTTTCAATTGCGATAACGTCCCTCGGATCCTCCACAACACAGATCACCGAGCGGTCGCGCTCCTTTGAGGCGCATATCGTGCAGAGCTCGCCGTCCGTCAAGTCACAGCAGACGGGGCAGCGATGGATGGAGCTTCTCGCATTAAGTATGGTCTGAGTGAATTTCTCGGCCTCGGCATCGCTCATGTCGAGAATATGGAATGCAAGCCTCTGAGCGCTCTTCCTGCCGACGGAGGGGAGCTTTGCAAATTGCTCTATCAGCTGCTCAAGAGACGGAGTAAAGCTGCCCATTAAAACAGGCCGGGGATGGAGAGGCCACCCTTGGCTCTTTCCATTCCGCTCTCCATGGCTTCGTTTGCCTTGCGAATGCTTTCGTTGAACGCCGACATAATGAGATCCTCGAGCATCTCAATATCCTCGGGGTCGACTATCTCGGGCTTGAGCTTAACGGCAGTCACCTGATGAGCGCCGTTGACGGCAACCTCCACTGCGCCGCCGCCGACTGATGAGGAGAATTCGGTCGCTTCGACCTCCTGCTGTATCCTCGTCATATTTTCCTGCATTTCCTGTATTTTCTTCATCATACCGCCGGAATTGCTTCCTCCGGGAATTCTTGCTTTCATAGTCTTATCCTCCGTTATTGAAATCGTTTATCTTCTTTTTAAGCTCCTCAAGCGGGCTCGCCGCCTGAGTTTTTGGCTTCTCTTTATTTGCCACGGCTATCTTCATTCGCTTGCCGATGACCTTGTAAACCGCTCTTGCAAGCTCCTTTGAGTGCGTGTCGGTGCAGATGAAGTCAAACAGGGTCGGGTTATCGGAATTTATGATAACTCTGCCGTTTTTTATTTCTGCATTGGAATTTGCAAGTATGCCGTAAAGGGGAATGTCAAAGGTTTGCAGCGCTTCGAGCACCTCAGACCAGTTGTTAAACGGGCCGTCGGGCAGATCCGGCTCGGCTGGCGCTTCGGGCAGGGGAGCCTCCGATACGGGCGCCGCTTCGGCAGCCTTCACAGTCGGCTTCTCCTGCGGCTTCGGAGCTTCATGCGCCGGTGCAGGTTCTCTCGGCTCGGCTTTGACGGCAACCCCGCTTTGGAGCCTGCTCTCTATGGCGTCGAGCCTGTCGTATATATCCTGCGGCACTTCGCCCGAGGACGAAATTCCGCTGCACATTTTGATGACCGCCGCTTCAAGCTGTATCTTTTTGTTTGCGGCGTTCTTAATATTTTTTGAAGTCTCGCAAAGAATATCAATGCATTCGAGTATTTTTGAGAGCTTTAACCGAGAGGCTCTGTCCTTGAGGCTTTGCAGCTCCTCTTTTGAGCAGACTATCAGCTCGCCGCAGTTCTCGACCGTCTTTGCCACCATCAGGTTTCTGAAGTGGAGCGTCAGCTCGGTGCAGAGACTGTCTATATCGCAGGATTCGTTGTGCAGCTTCGATATAAGATTGAGAGCCGAGGTCAGGTCACGATTCGCAATATACTCTGAGAATGAGAAAAGGTGAACCGTGCCGGCAATACCTGCCGCGGAGCTGACTGCGTTCTCGTCTATATTGCCGCTCATTGCGAGGCAGCGGTCGAGCAGCGAGAGAGCGTCACGCATTCCGCCGTCCGCTATCCTTGCAATAAGGCTTGCCGCGGGCTCGGTGAGAGTCGCACCCTCCTGCTGGGCGACATAAGACAGGCGTGCGGTGATGTCCTCAGGCGCAATACGCTTGAAATCAAATCTCTGGCAGCGTGAAAGTATCGTCGCAGGGAGCTTATGTATCTCCGTCGTCGCGAGGATAAAAATGACGTGGGCGGGCGGCTCCTCAAGGGTCTTGAGCAGGGCATTGAATGCCCCGATAGAGAGCATATGCACCTCGTCGATGATATAAACTCTGTATTTTGCGCTGACGGGCGTGAAATTTGCCTCCTCACGTAGGTCACGGATATTGTCAACGCCGTTGTTGCTGGCGGCGTCTATCTCGATAACGTCGAGAATGGAGCCGTTGTCTATCCCGCGGCAGATCTCGCATTCGTTGCAGGGATTGCCGTTGACGGGCGACAGGCAGTTGACCGCCTTTGACAGTATCTTGGCGCAGGAGGTCTTGCCTGTTCCTCTCGAACCCGTGAAAAGATAGGCGTGAGAGATACGGCCGCTCTCAAGCTCGTTTTTCAACGTCTTGGTGACGTGCGGCTGACCGTAGACCTCATCGAAGGTCCTCGGTCTCCATTTGCGGTAAAGAGCCTGATACAAGAGCGCACCTCCTCAAAAAATAAGGGCTTTTCCTTGGTCATATGGCGGTAGGCAGACTGTGGCGCACAAAACTGTCCGCTTAATGCTGCTCGGTTCACCCGCCTGACATGGTTCGCAGTGCCTTGTCGCACAGGACCCACACGCCACATGACCAAATAAAAGCCCATTCAATAACCGCTGCTTTGATCAGCAGCAATTATAACCGATTATCTATAAGGTATTATATAATAAAAATTAAATAATATCAAGAGAAATTTTCGGTTTTACAGTAAATATTTTAGTTTTTTCCCGTTTTAAGTAACTCTCGCGGAAATTCTGAATAATCTGAGAAAGAAAGGGGCTGATTTTACGCAGCAATCATATTTTTTAGGCTCGAGCGGCAAAAACGGCTTTTTCTCCTGCTTTTCGGAGCTTATGCCTAAAATTTCCGGGAGATATACTTATATCTTAAAGGGCGGGCCGGGCACGGGCAAATCCTCGTTGATGAAAAAAATCGCCGACGATATGGAACAAAACGATATCTCGTGCGAGAGGATCTATTGCTCCTCCGACCCCGAGTCGCTGGACGCCGTTATATTCCCGTCGTTGCGTGTCAGCGTGGCGGACGGCACTTCTCCGCATACCCTAGATCCGGATTACCCCGGTGTCACCGCCGAGATCGTCGACCTCGGCGAGTGTTGGAATAAAGAAAAACTGCGTGAAAAAAGTGAAAAAATAATCGAGCTGACCGATAAAAACGCCGAATGTCACCGACGCAGCAGGCGGTTTATAGACTCCGCATTCTCCGTCTACGACGACGGCGAGAAGATCTGTGCCGACTGCCTTGATGAAACTCATCTGTCGAGATATGCCGCGCGGGTCGCAAACCGCTGGTTCAAGCGCCCGTCGGGCAGGATAGGGCTTGAGACCGTGCGCCTGCTTGAGGCAATAACCCCGAGAGGCTGTCTTTTTATGAGCGAAACGGCAATGTCGCTGTGCGATAAACGCATCGTATTTGAGGATGATTTCGGCGTTGCGGCGTCAAAGCTCATCGGCGAGCTGCGGGCATATGCGCTGGCAAGCGGATTCTCCGTGATATCAAGCCCGTTTATCGGCGACGGAAAAAGTATCAGACATATTATCATCAAAGAATTATCGCTCGGGTTTTTCACCGCCGACAAGCTATTCCCGTTTGAGATTGAAGCGACTAAAACGGTCTCGCTGCGCCGCTTCTATTCGGCGGATAATATTTCGGCTCACCGAGCACGCCTGAATTTCGCCAAAAAAGCGTCAAAGGAGCTGCTCCACGAGGCGATAAATTCTCTCGCCTCGGCGAAAAACATTCACGATGAGCTGGAAGTGCTCTATATCGAGGAGATGGACTTTGATAAGGTCGAAAAAATACGGCAGCGGCTCACCGAGCGCATCTGGTCGTCAGATTGGTGGGGCGAAGAATAAATGAAAAAATCCTGCTGAATTTCAGCAGGATTTTTGCTGTATTGAATTAATAGCCCTCGGGGTTGTTGACCTGCCAGCGCCATGAATCCTCGCACATTTCGTCGATCCCTCTTGTCGCTTCCCAGCCGAGCTCTTTCTTAGCCTTTGAGGGGTCGGAGTAGCAGGTGGCGATGTCGCCGGGTCTGCGGGGTGCGAAGACGCATTTTATCTTTTTGCCGCAGGCCTTTTCATAGGCTCTGACGACGTCGAGCACGCTATAGCCCTTGCCGGTGCCGAGGTTATAAGTATAGCATCCTGTGCCGCCGAGCACCTTTTCGACCGCCTTGATGTGGCCGAGCGCCAGGTCGACAACGTGGATGTAGTCCCTCACGCCGGTGCCGTCGGGCGTGTCATAGTCGTTGCCGTTGACATTAACATGGTCGAGCTTGCCGACTGCGACCTGAGCAACATAGGGCACGAGATTTGCGGGGATGCCTTTGGGGTCCTCGCCGATCCTGCCGCTCTTGTGCGCGCCGATGGGGTTGAAGTAGCGCAGCAGGCAGACGCTCCATTCGTTATCCGCCGCATAGATATCTTTTAGAATGTGCTCAATGTAGAGCTTGGTGGTGCCGTAGGGGTTGGTGGGCTTGCCCTCGGGCATATCCTCACGCAGCGGGGAGACATTTTCGCCGCCGTAAACGGTTGCCGAGGAGCTGAAAACTATCTTTTTGCAGCCTGCGTCCGCCATTGCCTCAAAGAGGGTGACGCTGCCGCCTATATTGTTGTCATAGTATTTCATGGGCTTTGCGATGCTCTCGGGCACGCTCTTGAGACCCGCAAAATGGATGACCGCCTCAATTTTGTTCTCCGCAAAAACTTTATCGAGACCTGCCCTGTCACGGATGTCGCAATTGTATACTTTGACATCCTTGCCCGTAATTTCTTTCACACGTTTTACACATTCGCTCTTGCTGTTGCAGAAATTATCGAGTATAATAGGATCATAGCCTGCATTCAGAAGCTCCACGCAGGTGTGAGAACCGATGTATCCGGCGCCGCCGGTGACAAGAATATACATAATACGCCTCCATCAATCTGTTTCCGATTTCCATTATATTATAATGCTAAAATATTTGAGTTGTCAACGGAAGTGTAAACAATTTTAGGATAAAGGATGTGTGTTTTTTTGACAAGTTACGAAAAACTGCGAAAAGATGAAGAAATAATCAGTTACATAAACGCCGCAAACAATGTGCTCGGGGCGCTCGGCTTCACGGAGCACGGGCTTGCCCACGCCGCCAAAACGGGCGAGGACGCCAGCAGGATTCTTAAAATTCTCGGATATGACGAGCGCACCTGCGAGCTTGCGAAGATAGCGGGTCTGCTCCACGATATAGGCAACACCGTCAACCGCTGCGACCATGCACAGAGCGGCGCATTCCTCGCGTTTGAGCTGCTCAGAGCCAGAGATTTCCCGGTAAACGAGGTCACCGCGATAGTCACGGCGATAGGTCACCACGATGAAAAGACCGCCGCCGCAGTTTCGCCGCTCGCCGCAGCGCTCATCCTCGCCGACAAGAGCGATGTGCGTAACTCGAGGGTACGCAACAAAAAGACAGTGCAGAGCGATATCCATGACCGTGTGAATTACTCCGTCGTCAGCTCGTCACTCGATATTGAGCCGGAGAAAAAGCTCATCTGCCTGACTCTCATCATCGACACGCTCGTGTGCCCCGTGATGGAGTATTTTGAAATTTTCCTTGACAGAATGGTGCTCTGCAAGAAATCCGCCGAATTCCTCGGCTGCGATTTTGAGCTTATTATTAACGACACGAGGTTGCTGTAATGCTTGAACTTACCGATATCGGCACGATAAAAGCCCTGCTTGCCCGCCACGGCTTTCATTTCTCCAAGGCGCTCGGACAGAATTTCATAGTCAACCCCTCCGTCTGCCCCAGAATGGCGGATGAGAGCGGCATAGACTCCGAGAGCGGAGTTATCGAGATAGGTGCAGGCATCGGAGTGCTCACCGCCGAGCTCGCAAAGCGGGCAAAAAAGGTGGTCTGCATCGAGCTTGACTCAAAGCTGCTGCCCATTCTCGATGAAACTCTTGCTGATTTTGATAATATAGAAATAATCAACGCCGATGTGCTGAAAATCGATCTCGCCGCCCTGATAGAGGAAAAATTCGGCGGGATGCCCGTCTATGTCTGCGCCAATCTCCCATATTATATCACCTCGCCTGTGATAATGACCTTGCTTGAGAGCCGCCTGCCGCTCAAAGCTGTGACGGTCATGGTGCAGCGCGAGGCGGCGCAGCGCCTTTGCGCCCCCGTCGGCAGCCGACTGTCGGGCGCGGTTACGGTGGCGGTGGATTATTACGCCGAGGCGAGGAAGCTCTTTGACGTCTCCGCCGGCTCGTTCATGCCTGCGCCGAAGGTGGACAGCTCCGTGATACGCCTTGATATCCGCGAGAAGCCGGGCATCGAGGTCAGTGATGAGAAGCTGTTTTTCTCAATGGTTCATGCGGCGTTCAGTCAGCGAAGAAAGACCGCCTCAAACTCCATCAGCTCAGGTACGGGCATACCGAAAGCCGTTGTCGCCGAAGCGATAGAGCGCTGCGGATTCCCGCCCTCCGTCAGAGCCGAGAGCATGACCGCCGAGCAGCTTGCCGCCCTCTGCGAAGCCCTGAATGAGCTAAAATAAATTGTGGAAAAGTTGATAAATTTAAAAATTCAGCGCACTTGTCAGTCCGAGACAGGTGCGCTGTTTCCGTTATTTATTCAGTTTTTTCTGATAAAAGAGCACGTCGAGCCACTTATCCATCTTGAAACCGACCTTTTCGAGCTTGCCGACCGGCTCAAAGCCGTGCTTGCCGTGGAATGCAACGCTGACGGCGTTTTCCTCGGTGATGAGGGAGAGAATATTGACTATCCCGCGCTCTTTTGCGGCTTTTTCGATCTCGGCGAGCAGACGGCTGCCGACCCCGTGTGACACACAGGAATTATCGAGATAAATTGAGAGATCCGCCGTGAAGCGATACGCCGACCGCTCGTTGTATTTGTCAAGATAAGCGTAGCCGACGACTTTGCCGTCCTCCTCGGCGACAAGATAGGGGTAATCCGCCGAGATGCGCTTAACACGCTCGGCAAACCGGGCCTCGGTGAGCGGCTGCTCCTCAAAGGTCGCCGTGCTGTTGATTATATAATAATTGTATATCTCCACGCAGCGGCGGATATCTTCTTTTTTGATATTACGAATTATCATAGCGCCCTCCGAATCAGGAATATATAAAAGTGTATCACCGTCGGCGGCGAATGTAAATGCGCTTAACGCTCAAAACGAAACAAAATCAGCGGAAATTCTTGTTTATATTTTCTTGAGCCTGCGCTCCTGCGAAATCACGCGGCCTACGGTGAAATCATTCGCTTCAGCCATTGTCCATACCTCCCCATTTTTGCAAAAATCTCTCGAAATGAGCGTCAGCGGCGGCGATTACCGAGGATTTGTCCTCCGCCCCGTCATAAAGGCTGTAGAAAAGAAACATCGGCGCATAGAATTCCATCGCTTCACGCTCGGCGTTCGGCAGACCGTGAGCGCTCAGAAGATCCGCAACATACCCGAGCGGCCCGCCCGCAAGATATTGCTGATACATTGCCCGCATCTCGCCGTCGCGGTATTGCTCAAGGGTGAGCAGCCTGCGAAAGGCCGAGGCAAATTCGTCCTCGGTCCAATATCTGAGCTGTGCTTTGCTGAATTCGATAAGCTGACGGAGCGACGCGGCGGAGTAATCCTCGCCGCCCTCGGTCATGGCCTCCTCAGGCAGCTCAAAAAGGCGGGAACGCTCGGCGTCCCGCTGCTCCATTCGGGCGGTGATGCTGTCGAAGATGTCACGCTTGTTTTTATAGTGCTTGTAGAGCGCGCTTTTCGTCATTCCGAGCCGCCCCGCAATGTCGCTGACCGACACCGCCTCGTAGCCGCTGCGGGAAAAAAGTTCAAGCGCCGTCAAAAGAATGTTTTCCTTTGTGCCGTTCATAATTTGCCCTCCAAGTGAACGCTCGTTTACTGTATTATATCCTTTATCTCGCAAAATGTCAAGGAAAAGCGGAGATGCTTTGATCGGACGAATGCAGTTCGTCCCTACGGTTGCTAATAATTACGGGCTTCTTTTGAATGTAGCCGACTTGACTGCAAGCAGACAAAAAATCGCCCTCTCGCAAGGAGAAGGCGATTATGTTTTAAGTTAATTCGGGGTCGGGCTGCGGGTCACGCAAGGCCGTATGCCCGACTTTCAGCTACAGATCAATATTTGAAATCGCTGTATCTGACGTGTGAGGAACCGGTAGCGGTGCCCTTGCCGATGCTGATGTCGATGAAGACTTTGATATCGAAGTCAACGGAGAGCTTCTCAAGGTGGCCGGTAGCGCCGTCGATGACTGCGACGACCTTGGCGTTGTTGTAGCTTTCCTCGACCTTGGCGCCTGCATAGGTGCCCTCGATTGCGTCATAGATGACCTCGGCGGTCTTGTGGTCATAGTAACCCTTATCCTCGTTGCCTACGCAGATGCCGCACTTATCAAGGGGAGCGTTGGTGAATTTCTTATCGGCGGAGCCGACGCTGTTGCCGCCCTTAATGTTGAGTGTTATGGTGTATTTGCCGTTAGCGAGGGTGCAGGTAGCGCCGGTGATGTCGGAGGCGGTAAGGGTGCTCTTGCGAAGATAATATCTTCTGGTGTCGGTGTCCCACTTGCCCTTGGTGACGGTCTCGGAGTACTGATTCTCTGCGCCGATGCCGATGAACTTATAGACAAGGCTCTTGAATGCCTTGAGAGCTACGCCTGCGTCAAGCACTTCGTTGTCGGTCGAGCGGGTCTTTTTGAAGCCGGCTCTTGCGTTGTAAGCGGAGTTGACGGCGTTGTTGTAGATGTTAAGGATATCAGCCGTTGCGGTGGGAGCGACAAGCTCGGCAACGTTAGCGGTGGTCTCGGGAGCGGTGGACTCCTCGGTTGCTGCGGTGGCGTCGGAAGCCGGCTCGCTTGCGTCGGGCGCGACGGTGGCGTTTGCATCCTCGGAGGCTGCGGTCACGTCGGTGTCGGCTGCGGTGGTCTCATCGGAGGCTGCGGTGGTGGTTTCGCCGTTGTCCTTATTCCCGCCGCAGGCTGCGAATGCAAATGCCATTGCGAGGACGAGAAGCAGGGCTACAAGTTTTTTCATCGGAAAAAACTCCTTTCAAATTTTTATTCGGCGCAGCTCCTGTGCGCCATAGCTTAAACAGTATATCACAAAATCTTCATTTTTGCAACAGAAACATTAAACTCTGCCGCAGCAGTTTTTATATTTCTTGCCGCTGCCGCAGGGGCAGGGGTCGTTGCGGCCGACTTTCTCCTTTTTGCGGACGGTGCGGCCCTTTTCGCTGCCGTCTGAGGCGCCGCTCGTGCCGGTTATCTGAGCAGCCTGCTCGCGCTTGGTGTCCTCCTCGCTCTTGATGACGATGGTGAGGATCTGCCTTGCAGTGTTTTCACGGATCTCCTCGGTCATGCAGTCAAACATCTCCGAGCCGACCTGCCTGTAGGCAACGACGGGGTCGGTCTGGGCGTATGCCCTCAGGCCGATGCCCTTGCGGAGCTGATCCATGGCGTCGATGTGATCCATCCAGTTGCGGTCAACGTTGCTCAGCAGCACTCGCTTCTCAAGCTCGCGCATGACGGGCACGCCGTTTGCATCCCTGCCGAAAAGCTCCTCACGGTCGTGATAGCTCTTGTGGGCGCGCTCAAGCAGCAGCTCTCTTGCCTGCTCCTTATCGAATCCGTCGCGGAAATCCTCCTCAACGGTGAGCCAGCCCTTGAATTTATCGCGCAGACCGTCGATATTCCAGTCGTGCTTTGAAGCATGGTCGGAGCAGAAGCCGTCAACAGCCTCGTTGACGCAGCCGTCGATCATCTTCAGGATTATCTCGCTGATATCGTCCTCATTGAGCACCTGATCGCGCTGGCTGTAGATAAGCTCTCTCTGACGGTTCATAACGTCGTCGTACTGAAGGACGCTCTTTCTGATGGCGAAGTTCCTGCCCTCTATCTTCTTCTGAGAGCTTTCGACCACGTTTGAGAGCATCTTGACCTCAAGGGGCATATCCTCGGGGGTCTTTAGGGTGTTCATCATGCTTGCGACTCTTTCGCCGCCGAAGATCCTGAGCAGATCATCCTCAAGCGAGAGGAAGAAGCGGCTGGCGCCCGGGTCGCCCTGTCTGCCGGAGCGGCCTCTGAGCTGGTTATCTATACGCCTTGATTCGTGGCGCTCCGTGCCGATTATGAAGAGGCCGCCCGCCGCACGGACTCTGTCCGCCTCGGGTGCGATTTCTTCATCGTATTTTTTCTCAAGGGTCGAGTACTCGACTCTTGCGCGCAGGATCTCCTCGTTGTCCGTCTCGGCGAAGCCCGTAGCCTCGGCGATTGTCTCCTCGCTGTAGCCCATGCGGCGCAGCTCGGATTTTGCGAGATATTCGGCATTACCGCCGAGCTTGATATCGGTACCGCGGCCCGCCATGTTGGTGGCGATGGTGACGGAGTTCTCTTTACCCGCCTGAGCGACTATCTCGGCCTCTTTCTCATGGTGCTTTGCGTTGAGCACCTCATGCTTGATGCCCCGCCTCTTGAGCATGGCGCTGAGCAGCTCGGATTTCTCGATCGAGACGGTGCCGACCAGCACGGGCTGACCCTTTGAGTGGCACTCCTCTATAGCGTCGATGACCGCGTCGAATTTCGCCTTCTCGGTCTTATAGATAACGTCGTTGAGATCCTTGCGTATCATCGGCTTGTTGGTCGGTATCTCGATAACGTCAAGGCCGTATATCTGGTTGAATTCGGCGGATTCCGTCATCGCCGTACCGGTCATACCGGAGAGCTTTTTGTAAAGGCGGAAATAATTCTGGAATGTGATGGTCGCCAGGGTCTTGCTCTCGTGCTCGACGCTGACGTTCTCCTTTGCTTCGATAGCCTGATGCAGACCCTCGTTGTAGCGCCTGCCGAGCATGATACGGCCGGTGAATTCATCGACGATGAGCACTTCGTTATCCTTGACAACATAGTCAACGTCGCGCTTCATAACGCCGTTCGCCTTTATCGCCTGATTGATGTGATGCTGTATGGTCATATTCTCGGGATCCATGAGGTTGTCGAGGTGGAAGAATGCCTCCGCCTTCGCGATACCGCTCTTGGTGAGGGTTGCGGTCTTGGCTTTTTCATCCACAACGTAGTCAACGTCGCTGCCGACGATATCCTCAATGTTCTCCTTGGAGTTTGCCTCCTTGACCTTGACCGCTTTCAGCGAAACGGCAAAGCGGTTGGCCATTTTGTAAAGGTCGGTCGATTTCTCGCCTCTGCCGGAGATGATGAGCGGAGTCCTCGCCTCATCAATAAGTATGGAGTCCACCTCGTCGACGATGGCGTAGTTGTGGCCTCGCTGCACCTTCTGCTCCTTATAGACCACCATGTTGTCACGCAGATAGTCGAAGCCCATCTCGTTATTCGTGCCGTAGGTTATGTCGGCGGCGTATGCCTGCTTGCGCTCGTCGCCCTCTTTTTCGTGAATGATAAGGCCGACGGTCAGACCCATGAAGCGATAGACCTTGCCCATCCATTCGCTGTCGCGGCGGGCAAGATAATCGTTGACCGTGACGATGTGAACGCCGTCGCCCGAGAGGGCGTTAAGATAGGCGGGGAGGGTCGCCACAAGGGTCTTGCCTTCACCCGTTTTCATCTCGGCGATCCGGCCCTGATGCAGGATGATGCCGCCGATTATCTGCACGGGGAAGTGCTTCAGCCCGAGCACGCGCCACGAAGCCTCACGGCAGGCGGCAAACGCCTCGGGGAGAATATCGTCAAGGGTCTCTCCGTTTGCAAGTCTCTGCTTGAATTCGGGGGTCTTTGCCTGCAATTCGGAGTCGGTCAGTTTGGAAAACTCCTCATCGAGGGCGAGCACCTTGTCGCAAAGAGGACGGATACGCTTGACCTCTTTGGTGGAATAGTCGCCGAAGATTTTTGTCAGAAAACTCATGTTTGCACCTCGCTATTTGAATTTATAAAAATTAAAGTTGTTTTTTAGGCTTTTTCATGTTAGAATTAGTAAAGAATTGCAAAGGAGGCCGCACCATGCCTAAGAGAAAAGACTACATTTCATGGGACGAATACTTCATGGGGATAGCCATGCTTTCCTCTTACCGCAGCAAGGATCCGAACACCCAGGTCGGCGCCTGCATAGTCAATGACCGCAACAAGATAATGTCCGTCGGCTACAACGGGCTGCCCTCAGGCTGCAGCGATGATGAGTTCCCATGGGAGCGCACGGGCGACGAATACGACACCAAATATCCCTATGTCTGCCACGCCGAGCTGAACGCCATTCTCAACAGCGGCGGCTCAAATCTCGAGGGCTGCAAGGTCTATGTGGCCCTTTTCCCCTGCAACGAATGCGCCAAGGCGATAATCCAGAGCGGAATCAAAGAAGTGATATATATATCCGATAAATATGCCGATTCCGTCGGGGTAAAGGCTTCAAAGCGTATGTTTGACGCCGCAGGAGTGAAATACACTCAGATAAAGATGCAGCGCAACAGTATCGTGATAGATTTCTCACCTGATAAGATATAAAATATGTAAGATCCGGTCGGAGCAAAGGCTCCGACCATTTTTTATTATTTAAAAGGTATATACTACCGAGCCGGCGGTTGCGCCGCTGCCGTCAAGAGCCCTGACGCTCATCACGCTCGAGGAGTCGAGCCACACGAAGCCGCAGCTCTCCTCAAAGAGCAGAGGCTCGCTGAATGCGGCGGGATCCGAGCCTTCGGCGGAGCAATAGATAAGGCTCTGCACCTTTGTGCCGTTTGAGTTCACCTCGCCGTTGAAGGCAAAGACGAATCGGCTGCCGTCGGGGTTAACGCTGACGAGGTCCGCGCCGTCGAGGTCAACGCCGCTGAGCGTGACCGCCGCCCCGGTGAGCAGGTCGGTAACGGTCAGCGTCTTTTTATTGACGAGATATTTGCCGTCCTGAAGATAATCGGCGAAGTAATCGCCCTCAAACTCGGCGAGCACCGTCTCCGAGCCGTTGTTGACGATGTTTGCGAAGCCGTTTGCGGTCTTTTTGAGGCAATGCATACCGTTGCCGTCATTGACAAACCAAAGACCGAGTATGTCGGAGACAACGACCTTGGGTCTGTAGGCGTTCGAGAGCACCATCACGTCGGCTCGCTTGCCCTTGTCGTCGGAGGTGTAGTATCTTGAGGAGAGGAAATACTTTGCGTCGCCGAGATTTGCAATGAAGTCGTCGGTCAGCAGAGTCCAGTCGCTCCTGAATGCGCCGTTTTTGTCGATAAGGCGGGTGTTGTTTGAAACATAGGTCGAGGTCGAGCCGTTGTCGAGATTAAACGAATATATCTCGGAGTAGAGCTTGGCGGGCTTGTAGTGGTCGTTCTTGTCGAAGTCGGCAAGCAGCAGGTAGCCGTCGCCGTAGCCTGCGGGCTTCTTGATGAGCTTGACAAAGGCGTAGGAATAAACCTCCACGGAGGAGTCCATATCCGAGGTGAAAACGCCGCAGCCGAATACCTTGCCGTCTTTGCTTATATAATTTACCGTTACGGGGATCTTCTCATAGCTTGCGGAGAGAGTTGCCTTGACCTGCTTTTTCTCAAGCGAACTCGGGGCGAATGCGCCGCCTGCACACTCATAGAATGCGACCTCGCCGTTCAGAGCGGCGGTGTAATAAACGCCGTCGATGCCCGTGGGCAGATAGATCTCGCCGTTTGCGCCCTTGACGCTCAGCGAGGCGCTCGTCGTATATTTGCTGTCGGCGAACGAGAATTCCTCGGGCTTCACGATATCGGGCAGTATGCCGCCGTCCCCGCCGCCGCGGGTGATAAAGAATGCCGCTATGCCCGCAACGGTAGTCACGGCAAGGATTATTGCAATAATTTTAAGAACTTTGGAGTTCATTTTTGTTCCCCCTTATAATTCGATATCCAGCTCGACAGGGCAATGGTCGGAGCCGAGCACTTCGGTGTGTATTTTTGCGTCCCTGAGATTTTCACGCAGCTTGTCGGAGACGACGAAATAGTCGATCCTCCACCCCACGTTCTTCGCCCTCGCCGAGAAGCGGTAGGACCACCAGCTGTAGATATTCTCGAGGTCGGGGTAAAAGTAGCGGAATGAGTCGATGAAGCCGCTGCCGAGCACGGCGGAAAATTTATCCCTCTCCTCATCCGTGAAGCCGGGGTTGCGGCGGTTCGTCTTGGGATTTTTGAGGTCGATCTCCTTGTGGGCGACGTTCAGATCGCCGCAGTATATGACGGGCTTTTTCTCATCCAGCGAGCGGATGTAGGCGAGAAAAGCGTCCTCCCACTCCATGCGGTAGTCGAGGCGCACCAGACCGTCGCGCGAATTCGGCACATAGACCGTTATGAAATAATAGTCGGCGAATTCAAGAGTTATCACTCTGCCCTCGGTGTCGTGCTCCGGGATGCCGATGCCGTAGGCGACGCTCAGCGGCTCCTCCTTTGAGAAAACCGCCGTGCCGGAGTAGCCCTTGCGCTCGGCGTAATTCCAATACTGATGATAGCCGTCGAGCTGCAACTCGACCTGACCGGGCTGCACCTTTGTCTCCTGCAAGCAAAAAATATCGGCGTCGAGCTTTGCGAAGCTCTCATAGAAATCCTTGCCGAGGCAGGCTCTAATGCCGTTTACATTCCATGAAATGAAGCGCTTGACCGCCATATTCTCTATCCTCCGTACCTTTTGGAGCTTAAATCGGGCATAAAAGCCCACTACCCTTTATAATTTTAAGGTATTATACCATATTTGGCGGCTCTTGTCATTACAAAAGTGTTAAATATTTTTTCTTTAAATTTCGTCTTTCAGTATTGACAAAAAGGCGGTTATGTAGTATTTTTATAGTATGCAAGCGGCAGTAACCATGGGTAAACTGTGCAATCTGCCAAAAACATAATGAAAGACTATTTTCAGGAGGACATCACATGAAAAAAATTCTGGCGCTCCTTCTCGCTTTTGCAATGCTCTTCGCATTCGCAGCCTGCGGCGGCAAGGATGACAAAGAAACCAAACCCGAGACTACGACTGATCTTTTTGCAGCTGTAGATGACGACACCACTGCGGCTCCCGCAGACGACACTACCGCAGCTGTTCCCGCAGACGGCACCACCGCTGAGGCTCCCTCAGAGAACGCTTCCGAGGCAGCTCCCTCAGAGAACGCTTCCGCAGCCGACACCACCGCTGCCGCAAATCCGAACGCACTCAACAGCTCCGACATAGCTGAAGTTGTTGCCTTCTATAATAAGGCTCATGCAGCTACCAAGCCCGCCCCCAAGGGTCACTCCACCATGAAGCTTGACGGCGCTATCACCGGCGACGGCGCTCTCGGCGGCGTCCTCAAGGTTGCTTCTCCCATCATCCAGAACACTCTTGAGAAGAACTCCGTAGAGACCGACTATATCCCCGGCAAGGGCAAGCTCCAGGCGTCCGATGTTGTCAAGGCTAAGGCTGTCTCCAAGGGCGGCGTTACCGAGATCGTTATCCAGCTTAAAGAGCAGACCGACGGCCCCGAGGCTGACGCTCATACCGCAGGTCCCGTTGCAAGAGGCATCGGCACCCTCGGCAATATCAACAACGCTATCGAGTCCCTTGGCGCTACTCTTTACAGCGGCAAGGAGACCATAAAGCTCACCTATAAGGATGCTTATATCAAGTGCAAGGTTGACGAGAGCACCGGCAAGATCACCGGCGGCACTTGGCACTATGCAGTTCATGTCTTTGTCGGCGAAGCAGAGATCAAGCTTGGTCTTAAATTCACCGCTAAGAACCTCAGAGGTGTCGTTGACTACACCGTAGCCATCTGAGCAAATCAATAATCACCGAGCCGGAGCGATCGCTCCGGCTCTTTTTTTGCCCGCAAAACGTGTTCAAAGCTTGTTAACTTGACCGTGCTGTAATTATATGGTAATATAGATACGGCAAATAGCCGAAAACTGCTTGCGGAGGATATAATATGAAAAAATTCACAGCCGCTTTGTTGGGGCTTATTATTGCCCTGACGTGCTTTTTTTCACTCGGCGGAGCGGGTGCGTTTTATGAGAACGAGCTGAACGCTGACGGTGACGACCCCTATTTGCCGCTCGTCAAAAACAAATGCGAGGCTGCCAAGGAAGTATGGGGAAAATCAAAGAATGAGGATGAATTTAAGCAAAAGGCACGGGATATTTATTATTTCCTGTATGATCTGAACGGCGATCTGATTCCCGAGCTTATATTCGGCGACGTTCCGACCGCAGCCAACAGCGACTATAAGGTCGAGATCGGCGTCACCGATATTTACGTTTATGTTGACGACAGGCTTGTCAAAATGTATGACGAGGAGCATTGGGATCTTGAGCGGGTGCTCTATCGTGACATATTCAACGATGGCGTGGTCAGGACAAAATCGACCGACGGCGAGACGATATGCTACACAATTATGGATATAAATAAGGATGCCTCCGAGACTCTCGAGCGTATTTTCTATAAGAATGGCGATAGTTATCGGGTCGGAGGGCTTTTTGGTCGGAATTCCGATGGGAGTTTTGAGTGGGCGGAAAATTACCCCGAAGGCGACTTCTATTATTACCTCGACCGCAATGTTGACGGCGGTCACACCGGTGCGGGGTTGCTTGAGCCGAAATGGAAGAGGATCGACGAATATGAGCCGGGTGAATACGCCGCGGGATTCGGCGGCCGAAAGCTCGAGGAGATGACTAATGCTTTTGACCTGATTACGACCAAAATTGAAAAAAAGGAACAGTTCTACACAGATCGGGGCGTGTGCGATATTGAAACCACGCCGAATGACCCCTATTTATATGTTGTCAAGGAGCGGCTTGACAAGCTGTCCAAAGCACCTAAACAGCAGGATGATGGCTTTATAGTTAATGACGATTTTGAATTTGCACGTTTCGGTCAGAATTACTACAGCCTCTACGATATCAATGGCGACGGGGTAGAGGAGCTGCTGCTCGCCTGTTATGAGCCGTTCCGTAATGTCGGCGACGGTAACAGCTCATTCGCCTTTGTGAACGATGCAATATATACAATCAAAGACGAAAAAGCCGAAACGTTATTCGAGAATAAAAGTGCGTGGTATGATTTTCTTGAGAGGACAATATATACAAACGGAGTGATCCGCACAAAATCCAATGATCCGTATGAACCGAGCTATAGCTATTTCCGCATTACTGACGGCGGTAAGGAGCTGATCGCAAGCGTCATATATGACCCGCCCTCAGTTAACATTTGGTTCGATCCGGCTAAATATGAACATGTTTTTTATGAGAACGGCGAAATAATAGAAGAGACAATAACAGCCGAAGAATTTCATCGAATCAGGGCTGAACTTGAAAAAGACCTTGTGCCTGTGGAGCTGGATTGGCATCCGCTCGAAACCTACGCACAAAACGAGAGTAAAGTCACCGTGACCCGTACGATGATAATACCGATCGGCTTGATTTGCGCTCTTGCTGTCACTGCCGCAGTCGCGGTCGTCTTTAATGTCAAAAAGCGCAAAAACGCGCGCAAGAGCGAGGAAACTCATCCCCTCGAGGAATACGGCAAAAAGTAAATACAAAGAAACGGCGCATCTGCCTCGGTGAGAGACGGGTGCGCCGAATTTTATTTCAGGATATTTTGGATTTTAGCGATCTCGTCGGCGGAGAGGCCGAGCGACGATATATAGCCCATAATGCCGCCGTAATTCCCGTCGAGGAAGTCGAGGGTCGAGCACATTTTGTCGGGCGAGGATTCGAGCCTCGTGAGGTCGGTCTCCCAGATGAGCGGGGAGCCTGCGGCGATCTCCTTCTCATAGAACGGGCGCAGGTAGGTGAAGGATATCTGATAATCCGCCACGATATCCTCACGCTCGACCCCTGCGGCGCCGAGCAGCAGCGCGGCGAGCAGCCCGGTCCTGTCCTTGCCGCCGAAGCAGTGAAACATAAACGGCGCGTCGGTCTCGGCTATCAGCCGCAGCACTTTAGCGTAGTTCGGGGCGTTCTCGGTCAGGCTGTAGATATACATATCCGTTACGCTCTGATTTTTGGAGGTGTCGGGGTTGACCTCGAGCAGGGGAATGTTGACGCATTCAACGCCGGGGATATCATAAAGCCCGCTCGGCAGGTCAATTACTTCGTTCTCGCCCCGCAGGTCAAATATGCGGCGGATGCCGAGGGAGCGCACCAGCTCGATATCGCTCTGAGCCGTGCCGTTCGGCACCCCGCAGCGCAGCGCCCGCCCGTATCGGGTCACGCCGCCGTCAAACGGATAACCGCCGAGGTCACGGAAATTCACAATTTTATTGGCTCTGTATCTTCTCTGCATGGCTAACTCCTTATCTAATAGCAGTATAAGATAATATTATCACGAAAGCTCCGCAAAAGCAACGGAAATAAAAAATCCGCCTCTGCCTGATCGGCAAAGACGGTTTTAATTGGAGCGGATGACGAGGCTCGAACTCGCTACCTCCACCTTGGCAAGGTGGCGCTCTACCAGATGAGCTACATCCGCAACTGCAAAAAGGATTATATCAAAACAAGGGCGGCTTGTCAAGAGAAATTTTGATTTTCCTGCGGATTTGATGAAAAAATTTCCATCCGCCCTCCCCGCACGGCGGCGAAGAGGGCGGCAACTATAGTTTTGCCGTTTATCTGTCAAGTATTCGCCCGTCGGTCGAGATCGTCACGACCTGCCACGGGATGAATTTGCCGCTCGCCTGAAGCGCCTTCTTCACGGCGTTCTCAAGCCCGCCGCAGCAGGGCACCTCCATACGCACGACGGTCACGCTTTTAATGTCGTTTGTGCGGATTATCTCGGCCAGCTTCTCGGAGTAATCAACGCTGTCGAGTTTCGGGCAGCCGACAAGCGTGATGTGATTTTTGATGAAGTCCTCGTGGAATGCGCCGTAGGCGTAGGCGGTGCAGTCGGCGGCAACGAGCAGCCTTGCGCCGTCAAAGTACGGGGCGTTCACGGGCACGAGCTTTATCTGCACAGGCCACTGCGAGAGCATACTGCGGGCGTGGACGTGGCTCTCTTCGCCGCATTCGGGTCGATCGGGGCGCTCGATGCGCTTTGAGTGCGAGCCGGGGCAGCCGCAGGGCAGTGTGCCGCCGTGCTTCTCTGCCTTGCTTGCCTTGACCGCCGCTTCGTTGTATTCCGCCGCTTCACGTTCAACAAAGGTTATCGCCCCCGTCGGGCAGGCGGGCAGACAGTCGCCGAGACCGTCGCAAAAATCATCCCTGAGCAGCTTCGCCTTGCCGTCCACCATGCCGATGGCTCCCTCGTGGCAGGCGTTGGCGCACGCGCCGCAGCCGTTGCATTTATCCTCATCAATGTGAATTATCTTTCTGAGCATTTCACTGCCTCCTTCGGATTTTACGAGCCGTGCTTGACTCTGTGCCTTGATTATAGTACAATTGCAGCGAAAAGTCGGTTGAAAAATCAACGGAGGCGACAAAAAATGAAAGAATTTTTACCCATTTTGCGTTCTTCGCCGCTTTTTGCGGGCATCAGCGACGGGGAGATACTGCAGACTCTCGAAATTTTCGGCGCAAAGTTCAAAAATTTTAAAAAAGATGAGTTCATTCTGCGCGCGGGCGAGCCTGTCGAGGGCGTGGGAGTGCTGCTCTCGGGCAGCGGGCTTATCCTGCGTGAGGATTTTTGGGGCAACAGGAATATTCTCGCCTCCGTCGGGGTCGGGGACTGCTTCGGCGAGGCATTCGCCTGCTCGGGCGGAGCGGAGTCAAATGTCGGCGTGATCGCCTGCGAGGAGTGCAGGGCACTGTTTGTGAGCGTCAAGCGGCTGCTTTGCGACAGCGGCTGTCACAGACCCGCCTGCGGCAGGATGATAAAAAATCTGCTTGCCGAGCTGGCGGCCAAGAATCTGCGCCTTAACGAAAAAATAACCCACCTCGAGCAGCGCTCAACCAGAGCGAAGCTGCTCTCCTACCTCTCGTCGCAGGCGCAGCGAAGCGGCTCGGCGGAATTCGATATCCCGTTCACCCGCCTGCAAATGGCGGATTACCTCTCAGTCGAGCGCAGCGGTCTGTCGCAGGAGCTTGGCAAAATGCAGAGCGAGGGTCTGATTGAATTCAAGCGAAATCATTTTATCCTGAAAACGCGGCAAACAACCGTTTGACTTTTCGGCGAGTATTATATATAATGAAAACGCAAAATAAGCGTAACGGAGAATTGATATGAAAAAATTTATCAGCGTTATCCTGCTGCTCTGCGCCGTGCTCGGCGCTCTCACCGCCTGCTCGGGCAAAAACGGCGACGGAGAGATATCTCAGATACCCGTCAACGACGCCCAGCTTGACAAAATAGCGAGCTTCGGCATCACCTACAAGACTCAGCGCATAGTCGTTTACGCCCATGCGAATAATTATGTCAAATATGTCGTCGCAGACTATGAGAACGAAAAAAAGACCGCCGAATGCTCATATTATTTCTATAATAATGAAGAAGCATACGGCAAGGCAAAGGCGGAGCTTGAAGGCACCACCGCTCAGTTTGACGATTCGGCGTGGCTCGTCTCCCTAGGCGAGGGGCTTGCGGCCTACGGCAAATTTGAAGCGGATCTCGAGCTGCTCGGTAAGGACTACACGGTGAAATATCGCACTGAAGAGAGCACGACGGCGTTAAATTAAAAATTGAATAAATCCTCATGCTCCGGCGCAAACTATTTGCAAACGGGAGCGGCTCGGCCGCTCGGTTAACTCAACGAAAAGGAGTATGAGATAAATGAAAAAGACGGTGACAGCCATTGCAGCCGCACTGCTGCTGATAGCGGCAGTCCTTACGGGCTGCAACAAGTCAAATAACGGCACCGTGACCGACCCGAACCATACGGATAAGAGGCTCACCGAGATGTCGGAAATGCTCACCGATAACATGAGCAGCGCCGCTCCCGCAGGGACCACCGCTATGGACGGCACTACCGCCGCCTGACAACCGAAAACGAAACGACCGTATCCCGAAAAAATCGGCGATACGGTCGCTTTTTTATTCCGCTGTCACGTCGAGCAGGCGGGCGCCGATATACTCGGCGAGGGCGTTCGGCTCAACGCCGACTGTTTCGCCCCTGACCCCTGCGCTGACATAAATCTTGTCAAAGAGGACGGCGGTCTCGTCAATGACGGTGGGGAACTGCTTTTTCATCCCTATCGGGGAGCAGCCGCCGCGGATATATCCCGTGATTTTGAGCAGATCCTTGACGTGCAGCATCTCTATCTTTTTTTCGCCGAAGATCTTGGCGGTTTTCTTTAGGTCAAGCTCCTCGCAAGAGGGGATGCAGCAAACGCCGAAGCCGTTCTTTTCGCCCGCAAATACCAGAGTCTTGAATATCTGCGCCGGGTCCTTGCCGAGCTTCTTTGCCGCCGATTCGCCCGAGAGGTCGCTCTCGTCCACCGGGTATTCAAGCAGCTCATACGGAATTTTTGCCGCCTCGAGCAGGCGGATCACATTGGTCTTATTCATTGCCTTACCTTATTTCTTGGATATCCTGAATTCAAAGGAGTAGGTCTTGCCGCTCCTGAGCTTATAGGGCTTGTGCAGATAGGCGCAGCCTGGCATATCGCCGCCGACGCCTCTCTCCGCCGCGTCAAGGCAGAGGGTGATGCAGTTATCCTTCTCAAGCTCAAAGAGGTGCTTTGCCCTGTCGAGCTTCTCGGGGGTATAGTAGCCGAGGTTGAAGCCGAACGGGATATCCATTGCGTCTATTACAATGCCCGAGCCTGCCGCGTCGGTTATCTCGAGCGAGCGGGTGTCCGTCCTGTGGCCGTTCTCCTGCGGGCGCATATATCTGTGCTCCAGCTTTGCAACGGTGGAGGAGTGGCGGGCGATCTTGGCGCCCGTCTTGCGGTCGCAATAGGTCTCCTGCGGGCCTCTGCCGTACCATTCGACATTCTCAAGCGTGCTCTTTATGCCCACTCTCATGCCGACCTTGAGCATCGGCAGGAAGAGGCCTGCCGCCGTGTGTTTCACGGTGACCTCGCCCGCGGGGGAGAAGAGATATCTCGTCGAAACGCCCGCCACGAACGGAGCCTTCCACTTGACAACGACCTCAACGCCCGACGGGGTCGAGGCAGCCTTGACGGAGGAGGCGACGGTCATGTTCGTCGTGCGCTTCCACTGATAGAGCGGGTGGATGCCGGCGAATACCGGGGCAAAATTCAGATAGCCCCTGTCGTTATCGGTCAAGGCTCTGAAGAAGTCGGGGCGCAGCGGAGAGCCCGCCTCGATAAGCTCCTTGCCGTCGTATTCGAGAGAGGAGAGCGCGCCTGCGGTTATCTTGGCGCTGAAGCCGTCGCCGACCACGCTGATATTTTGCCCGTTTTGAGCGAATTTAAGCGTGCCGACCGCGGGGCGCCTCTTGGCGGCGGGGGCTTCACGCAGCATGAGCTGATTGAAGCTGATCTCGTAGCCCGCCTTTGCCCAGGGTCTGTCTTTCTTCTGAATGAACGAAACGGTCAGTATGACCTCGCCCTCGGGATAGTCGGCGAGGCTGACGGGGAGCTGAAGCTCCCTCTCCGAGAGCGGCGCAACGGTGAAGTCGGTGATGTCCCCGCTCTTGACCGTGTCGCCGTCAACGGTGACGCTCCAATGAATTGCAACGTCGGCGGTCGATACAAAGAGATTTTTATTCTTTATGACTATTTTGCCGCTCCTGCAATCGCAGTCCGCAGCTTCCAGATTTGAGTAAACATTCTTGACCTCGTAGTATGAGGGCTGAGGCATTCTGTCCGCCGTGATGATACCGTTGGCGCAGAAATAATAGCTTGTGTTGCCCTCGTCGAAGTCGCCGCCGTAGAGCCATTTTTCCTTGCCGTCCTCAACGCGACGGATGGACTGATCGACATAGTCCCAGATGAAGCCGCCGCACATATGGTCAAACTGCTCGAAATCATCGACGTATTCCTTGAAGTTGCCGAGGCTGTTCTCCATGGCGTGGGCGTATTCGCAATAAATGACGGGGTGATCGGCGTATACCTCGGCGGGCACGGGCTTGTTATCCGCGGCGAGAGTGTTCGCGACGTTGTCGTAGAGCGTGGTCTTTATCTCCTCCTTGCGGCGGAGCTTATCGACGATCGCCTCGACGGGGTACATACGGCTGATGAAGTCGCTCTTGGTGAAGTCGAAATCGCCCTCGTAGTGGATGGGTCTTGATTTGTCGAGCGCCAGAATGGCCTCTTTCTCATAGGTGAAGTTTTTGCCGTCGCCCGCCTCATTGCCGAGCGACCAGAAGCAAACGCAGGCGTGGCTCCTGTCACGCAGCACCATGCGCCTTGCCCTGTCCTCAACGGCCTCCTTGAATTCGGGGTTGTCGCCGGGGCAGTTCTTGCGGCGCACGCCATGGCTCTCGACATCGGCTTCGTCCATCACATAGAAGCCCAGCTCGTCGCAAAGCTCATAGAATATCTCGGCGTTGGGGTAGTGGCTCGTACGAATGGCGTTGATATTGGCGCATTTCATCATATAGAGATCCTGATAATATCTCTCGCGGGGCACTGCCCAGCCGTTGTCGGGGTCAAAGTCATGCCTGTTGACGCCCTTGATAACGATGCGCTTGCCGTTGACGAGCAGCACGTTGCCCTTTATCTCTATCTTTTTGAAGCCGATGCGGATGCACTTCGCGCTGAGTGTTTTTCTGCCGCATTTGAGGGTAACTACGAGCTTGTAGAGATTCGGCTCCTCGGCCGACCAGCGCTTGACGTTCTCCTCGATGTGGGAGAATCGTAGCACGGTCTTGCCGCCCGCTGCGGTCACTTTCTCCGAGCCGATCTTTTTCATCTTGCCGCCGACGCAGAGCGAGGCTTCGACGGTGCATTCGGCGGGCGCGGCGTAATTGCCGAGCGTCACTTCAAGCCCGAGAGTGCCGCTTGTGTAGCTCTCGTCGAGTGAGGCGTTCGCAAAGATATCGCGGATGCAGAGCTTCTCCTCGCCGTAGATATACACGTCGCGATAGATGCCCGAGAGGAACCACATATCCTGATCCTCGAGGTATGTGCCGTCCGTGTAGCGGAATACCTCGACGGTTATCTGATTTTTGCCGGCCTTAACGTATTCGGTGATGTCGAATTCCGCGGGGGTCATCGAGCCCTGTGAATAGCCGACCCTGTGGCCGTTGATATAGAGAAAGAAGCCGGCCTTGACCGCGCCGAAATGAATGAAAAGCTCCTTGCCCGCGAATTCCTCGCCCAGCTCAAAATTGCGGCGATAGATGCCTATTTCATTCTGCGAATGGTCGATCTTGGGGATCTCGCTCTTGACGGTCGAGAGGGCGTGGGGCAGATAGGCGCAGAGATAGATGGGCTTGCCGTAGCCCTTGAGCTGCCAGAGGGAGGGCACGGTGATGTTGTCCCATGCGGAGTCGTCAAAGCCGTCGGCGTAGTAATCAGTACGCACGTCGTCAACGCCCTGCTGCCAGTAGAATTTCCATTCGCCGTTCAGTGACAGGCGCAGCGGAGGCTCGCCGCCCTCCAGAGCCGCCTTCGCGGTCGGATAGGCGGGCGCAGTGTTGTGCCCGTCCTCCTTGTTCTCCTTTATGATGTAGGGATTCTCCCAGTATTTAAGCTCGGTCATGTCATCCCGTCCTTTCGGTGGTAAATATATAATCATTCTACCATAAAATATCGCTTTTGTCTACTCATACCCGCGCCGAAAATTTGTATAAAACCTTTTTGTAGGCCATAGCCAAGCTGAAAATCAACGACCCCCAACCCAATATATGAGTTGGAGGCCGTCGGTTAATTGTTGTGTTGTGCTAAAAGCTGCTTCATAGGCTTGTTCGGTGCAAAAAGATAGGCGGAACATTTTGCATATGCAAAATGTGAAATAACCGCTCTGCGGTCGTGAAATTTTCTGCTCCGCAGAAAGTGAAATAAAATCCACCCGCCGCAGCGATTTCACGCGCAACAGCGGTATATAATTGCAAAACCAGCAATGAAGCGTTTGCCGCCGGCAAACGTGAAGCGGAAACCTGTGGTTTCCGTGAAGCACTCGCTGCGCTCGCATGAAGCGAAGCGCTCGTATCTCTCCGTGCGGCGAAGCCGCGCTTCATAGGGCGAAGCCCTGCTTCATTTTTCATGCACCGTAAGGTGCGCTTCATTGAAAAAAGCACTTCCGAAGAAGTGCTTTTTCATGGTGGACCTGAAGGGATTCGAACCCACGACCTCTCGGATGCGAACCGAACGCTCTCCCAACTGAGCTACAGGCCCATACTATTCGGATGTTATCCATAATGCTCTGAAATTATAACTCTTTTTTGCCGTCTTGTCAACACCGTATTTTCAAAACGGTGAGATTTTTCCCCGCCGCTCGGCGGTGAGCGGTCGCGGAGCGACAGCGGTATGATAAAACTGAGCTTATTTCTTCATGAAACTGCGGCAGATTTCGTCGAATTCCCCGCGGTTTGCAAGCAGACGGCGTATCTCCGCGAGAGCCGCGGCGTTCTGAGCCGAGGAAAGGCGCAGCTTCAGATATCCGCCCTCGCCGTATTTCTCCGCCACATGGGAGTGCGCCCGCTCAAGCTGCCCGGCTTCGTCAAGCTCCGGGTAATTCGCAAGACCGTATTGCACCGTGCGGCGCAGCACTGTCATCGGGTCAAGCTGCCTGTCCGCTTCGCTGACTATCAGCCCATAGATCGAGCGAGGCTCGTGGTTTGATGAGGCGCGGTGGTCCTCGACCGCCTGCGCCATCGTCTCTATCTGCTCCGCCGTGAAGAATTCACGCAGGGCGGCATCGCGGCGCATGAGGCGACCCGATGAAAGCTCGTGACCGTCCCTGCCGAAGCGCAGCCCGAGATCGTGACAGGCGGCGACGGTGTAGACCATGTCGATGTTGACGTCAAAGTTTTTTGCCAGCTCCATGCTCTTTGAAATGACCGCCAATGCGTGGTCGACTCGGTGACCGGCGTCGAAATCCTCATACTGCGGCAGGATGCTGCCCTCGATATATTCTTTCAATTTTTCGTTCACGGCATGATTTGCTCCTTTGTTGTTTCCGAAGAGGATTATATCAATTTTTCAGTTGCCTGTCAATTCGTGAGGCTGTGTAAATCCCGATATTTGTCGGTTGACCGCCTGTTTCTGGCGGCGGAGCTTCTCTTCGATTATATCAACGTCGCGGTTCCTCAGAAAATCCTCGATATCGGGGAGCGGCATATCCAGCGCGCGCAGATACCTTATCGTGTTCAGCGCCTCGAATTGGCGGGGGCCGTAGTAGCGGTAGCCCGTCTCGGGGTCGGTGTATTCGGGCGAGAGCAGGCCGGTGTTGTCATAGTGGCGCAGGCTGCTGACGCTCAGATTAAAGAGCTTCGCGACCTCGCCAATAGGGAAAAGCCTCGGCATATCCATTTTTACGCCTCCGTTTTGATTTTACTGCGGTGTTTCATTACGGCGAATGCGATAACGCAGACTATCACCGACACCAATGAGCCTACCGCCGTGGCAAGACCCATCGGGAAGAGCGTTGCGGGAAAGAATTTGGACATCAGGTATGCGCCGGGTACGCGGGCGAGCGTGAGCGAGAGGACGTTGTGCAGGAACGACAGCCCCGAGCGTCCGCAGGCGCAGAAATAACCGCTGAAGCAGAAGTGGATGCCCGCCATGGCGCAGTCGAGAATATATCCTCTGAGATATTGCCCGCCGGCTGTGATAACGGCGGGGTCTTTGTTAAACAGCCCCACCACAGGCTCGGCAACGAACTGAATTATCACCGAGACGATAACTCCGAAGCCGAAAGCGAGGAGAATCCCGTAGCGAAGGGTCTGCTCGGCTCGCTCGGGCTTGTTTGCGCCGATATTTTGAGCGCCGAGGGCGGAGACAGTCGAGAGCATTGAGGACGGCACAAGGAAGAGGAAGCTGATGACCTTCTCCACAATGCCCACCGCCGCCGCATCGGTCAGACCTCGGTTATTCGCAATTATGGTTATCACGATGAAGCCCACCTGGATCAAACCGTCCTGCAGCGCAACGGGCACGCCGATTTTGAGCAGCTGACCCATCACCTCGCGCTGCGGGCGCAGGTCGCTGCGGCTCAGCTTGATCTCACCCCGCTTGACAATGACGGCGAGCGAAATTATCACGCTTATCGCCTGGGAAAGGGTCGTGCCGAGGGCTGCACCGGTGGGGCCTAAATTGAGTGCGCCCATGAAGAGATAGTCGAGGGCGATATTTGCGGCGCAGGCAACGGCGATGAAATACATCGGGCTTTTTGAGTCGCCCATACCTCTGAATACGGAGCTTATTATGTTATACGCCGTAATAAACGGGATGCCGATAAAGCAGACGGTGAGATAATCAATCGTGCCGTTGACCGCCTCGGCGGGGGTGGACATGACCGAGACTATCGGCCTTACGAGCAGGAGCAGCACGGCTGTCAGGGCGACGGATACGCCGAAAAAGAGCGTAACGGTGTTGCCGACGCATTTTGAGGCTCTTTTGCGGTCGCTGCCGCCGACGGCCTGCCCGACGCTGACCGTTGTGCCCATTGCGAGGCCGACGATCATCACGGTGAGCATATGCATCACCTGCGAGCCGATAGACACGGCGGTTGTTGCGGCCGTGCCGTCAAATTGACCGATGATAAAGAGATCCGCCATGCCGTAGAGGGTCTGTAAGAAGTATGAGAGCAGATAGGGCAATGAGAAAAAGATTACATTTTTGAATACGCTGCCGGTCGTAAGATTTCTTTCCATAATTATTGCTTCCTTGGATCGGTTTTTATCTATTATAAACTCTACACCTATTGCAGAGTCAAGGCCTTTTGACAAAAAAGTTGCAACAGATGCGGAGTTTAAAGAATTTTTCAGAAAAAATTTAAAAAACCTATTGACAAACGGAAAAGAAATGATATAATAATGATAACAGTTATCGTTATTGAAAGGAGACGGCGGTATGACGAAGCACAGCAAGCAGCGTGACGCGATATTTGAGAATCTCCGCTCGCGCAAAGATCACCCCACCGCTGAGGAGATATATCTCTCGCTCAAGCCCGCGATGCCTGCGATCAGCCTCGCCACGGTCTACCGCAACCTTGCCCAGCTTGAGAATGAGGGGCTGATACTTCGCCTCGGCTCAGGCGGCTCTGCAAGGTATGACGGAGACACCGACCCGCATTATCATCTCCTTTGCCTCGGCTGCGGCAGGGTATTCGATATCCCGTATATTGACGACGGCGGCCTTTGCGAGAAGGCAGGCAAGCTCTTCGACGGCGAAGTGCTCTCGACGGTCGTTACGTTCCGCGGATACTGCGCCCGCTGCACCGAAACCCACAAAAGCTGAAAATAAATCAAAAAATCATTAATTAAACGGAGGAAAAAATCATGAAAAAGTTTGTATGCTCAGTCTGCGGTTATGTTTATGAAGGCGACGCTCTCCCCGAGGGCTACAAGTGCCCGGTTTGCAAGGCTCCCGCTTCAAAGTTTGTCGAGCAGAGCAACGAGGGTATGTCATGGGCTGCCGAGCATGTAGTCGGCGTTGCTCAGGGCGTCAGCGATGAGATCCTTGAGGGTCTGAGAGCTAATTTCGCCGGTGAATGCTCCGAGGTCGGCATGTATCTTGCCATGGCGAGAGTCGCTCACCGCGAGGGTTACCCCGAGATCGGCCTCTATTGGGAAAAAGCCGCCTATGAAGAGGCGGAGCATGCGGCGAAATTCGCCGAGCTGCTCGGTGAGGTCGTGACCGACAGCACCAAGAAGAACCTTGAGATGAGAGTTGAAGCCGAGAACGGCGCGACCGCAGGTAAGACCGCTCTTGCCAAGCTCGCTAAGGAGCAGGGCCTTGACGCTATCCACGACACCGTCCATGAGATGGCTCGCGACGAAGCCCGCCACGGCAGAGCTTTCGAAGGCCTCCTCAAGAGATATTTCAACTGATTTATCCTGCATAATCAAGCAGGCACGGCTTATCCCGTGCCTGCTTTTTTATGCCTCTCCGCAAGATGGCGTGAATTGTGCTGTCGGCTCGCAGTCATATCGGCTTCGCATGTGGATTTTGCTGTTCGCTTGCAGTCATGACAGAGGATTGACGGAGGATTGATTTTCATACAACAATAGCGAGCCTGAAAATATTCTATTAGCACCGCAAGTCACGCAAAAAAATTCTCCGTGGGCCGTCAAACAAAAGAGCACGCCGGAGCGTGCTCTCTTTATATCACAGTATTATTGCGCTTTCGGCATGGCGATGCTGACCTTGAAGAGGTCGCCGTCGATGGCGATGTTGAATTTGCCGCCTTGCAGCTCGCAAAGGTCGTTTGCTATTGAAAGCCCGAGGCCGCTGCCCTCGCCTGAGCGGGAGGCGTCGCCCCTCACGAAGCGCTGCGTCAGCTCCTCCGGAGCAATGTTGAGCGGGAATTTGGAGATGTTGCGGAAGGTCAGAGTGCCGAAATTGTCGCCGCCGTTGACGTCGATATAGACCCTCGTGCCCTCAAGGGCGTATTTACGCAGGTTGGAGAAGAGATTCTCAACTATCCGCGAGGTCTTTTGAGCGTCGGCGATTATCATCACGGGCTGAGCGTGGAAATTCAGCACAATCTCGATGTTCTTCTCCTTCAGTTCATCCTCGTGCTCGCCGACTGCCTGCGCCGCAAATTCGCAAAGGTCGATTTTTGTCGGATGCAGCTCGACTGCGCCCGAGGAGGCTTTTGAAGCCTCGACCAGATCCTCGATGAGCTTTTTCATCTTCTGTGATTTCTCATCAAGGATGCTGATATATTTCTTGGCGTCCTCGTCCTCGACGTTGCAGCGTTTGAGCAGGTCGACATAATTGACTATCGAGGTCAGCGGCGTTTTGAGGTCGTGCGAAACATTCGTGATAAGCTCCGCCTTCATGCGCTGATCCTTGACCGCGCTGTCGACCGCTTTCTCAAGGCCGTCCTGCATGCTCGTGATATCCCTTGCGAAATTCCGCAGGAATGATGGCATGAGGCCTTGATCTATCCTCACATTCAGCCTGCCGAGGCGCACGCTTGCGACGCCGTGCATTATCCTGTCAAGCGAAGCGATAAAGAGGATGACCCAAAGCATTATCGGCAGGTCGATCATCAGGGTGATGACGAGCGGAACGGCGCTGTTTGAAGTGAGGCAGAGAAGAATCGCAAGAAAATTTATGAGGAAAAACGTCAGAGTCAGAATAATTGCAAGGCGCTTGAACCTCTTGCCGCTGCCTGCCATGTAGTCGCAGGCGAAGATGTATTTTGCCCTTTTGTGTATCTTTTTGCCGATGCAGACAAAGGGCTTGACTATCCAGTATATCAGCGTGTGGCGCATGAAGGTGCGGCAGCGCATGTTGCGGACTATGCTCGCCGTCAAAACGGTAAGCAGCCCGAATACGGCGGCGAACGCAACGCCGAGATATTCTACGGAATAGGTCAAAAGAGTTTTTTGCATCAGGAACCATTCGCTGCTTTCGCCCACCGAGGGGTAGAACTCATACTCAGCGTCAAATATCGCCGCAAAGCCCAAAATGATGAGCGTTATGATTCCGCCGATGATCGCCGTGTTGATAAGCAACGGGATCCTGTCCGTCGGGCAAAGTTTTGTTTCTCCGTCGGCGGTCTTGCCCGCAACGCACAGCAGATAGACGCACGCGGCGCAGGCGAGCAGGAACGAAAAGACGGAGATAATGAGGTTCGTCGTCGGATTCGTTATAAAGTGAGATTTATAATTCTCAAATTCAAGCTCCTTGAGGGTGAAAAAACTGTTTTCGTCGGTCGGGGTATATGTGAATACGGCATAGCTCACATCGTCGCCTATGCTGCGATGCTCCGAAACGGTGGGTTTCTGATAAAACAGCTCCTCCGCCCATTCACTGAGCAGGCCGCCGCGAGTCGCCTCGGACGTCTCGGCGGTGGTGACAAATTTGCCGTTATTACCCTCGACAAGGGCAGCGCCCTCTCTCATCGCTTCATACACATTGTCGAAGCCGATATCCGAGTCGATGCCGCAGTTGGAGACGACCTTGCCCGTCGATTTGACCAGAATAGTGTATTTGAGCTCCGAGGTGCTGGGGATCGCAGTGTCGTAGAAAGCTATCTTGCCGTCGACCTCATAAACGCCGCTGTGCTGCATTTCCGATTTGCGGATCGTTTTTATCAGATCCTCGCGGGATATCTCGCCGTAGCAGGTGTATCCACCGAAGGAATTCAGCAGAGCCAGAGCGTCGCGGATATCGTCGATCGGCTTCGGATTGCCCGATTTGGCGGGCACGGGCTTCGTGACGGAGGTTGAATCGACGTCCTCCGCCGCAGGCTCGGTCGCTTCAACGGCGTCTGTGTATTCAATGCCGTCGCCGACGAAGTCATATCGGTCGAATTCGTCGCGGCTGATAACGTCGCCGTTATAGCTGAAGTAATAGGTCGTGCCGCCGAGGTCGTAGGAGTATCTGTAGCGATTGTCCTCGGTGACATAGACCTTGACACCGGAGCTTTCGAGCAGGTCAAAAGCGTCGTTGACATTCTGAATATTTTGGCTGTAGTTTTTGCCGAGGCTTGTTTTGAGGAAATCGTCCTCGTTTTCGCAGCTCATCAGCTCGGCATCCGCCAGGAGAGTGGATTCGCAGCTGTTGAGCAGCGTTCGGAATGAATTTGTCTGTGTGAAATCGCAGTCCTCATCGTAGCCGTTAAAGAGAAAATAGCCCTTGAGGAACAGCCCCGCAGAGTAGCCGGAGAGGAAAAACATCAGCACGGCGAGCGCCGCTGCCGCAATTTTCATCCCCCTGCTGCGGCTAATATTTTTCGATTTTGTATCCAATGCCCCACACCACCTTTAAGTATTTAGGGTCTCTCGGGTTGATCTCGATTTTTTCTCTGATGCGTCTGATATGTACCGTCACCGTTTTCTCGGCGTAAATCGCGGGCTCGTTCCACACGGCCTCGTATATCTGACCTGTTGAGAGCACCCTGCCGAGATTCTCCATGAGCACGCTCATTATGCCGTACTCCGTGGCGGTGAGCTTTATCGGCTCGCCGTCGAGGGTCAGCTCCTTTGCGCCGGTGTCGAGCGACAGGCCGCCCGTCGTGATAACGCCCTCCTTGACCTCCATTGAGCCGAGGGAGGTGTAGCGCCTTATCTGCGACTTGACCCTTGCCATCAGCTCGAGCGGGTTGAATGGCTTCGTCACATAGTCGTCCGCCCCGAAAGAAAGCCCCGTTATCTTGTCGGTGTCCTCGCTCTTGGCCGAGAGCAGGATTATCGGGATATTGTGCTTCTTCCGCAGCGTCAGCGTGGCCTGGAGGCCGTCCATACCGGGCATCATTATGTCGAGGATAACGCAGTGCACCTCGTTATTCGTGACCTGCTCGATCGCCTGCCTGCCGTTCTCGGCTCGCAGGACGTTGTAGCCCTCCAGCTTCAGATAGATCTCGACCGAGTCGAGTATGGCGACGTCGTCGTCGCAAACAAGGACGGTATACATATCTTTTTTCACCTCAAAAAAATCAGATCCCCACGAAACAATTGCATTATACAGCCCGTGAATTACAAACAAGGCGGTAAAAGTGTTACAAATTTATTACGAATCGCCGCGGGGGCGTCTTTCATCACTCATTATACTATTTTTCAGTCAATTATTCAAGCATGACCGAAAACGGTTGAAATGACGGGCAAAGTATGGTAATATATTTGTATAAAAAGAAAGAGAGGACGTTTTATGCTTACTCAGATATTAGGATTCTTTACCGCGATTCTTATTTTTATCGTCGATACTTTCCCGATGTACCCCGGTCCCGACGTGCTCCATCAGGGCATCAACCCCGACCCGAGACCTTATGTGCAGCACAGCGGCACGGCGGGCTATATCTTTAAGGAGGGCGACGTTGAGCTGCCGTTCCGCCTTGTCAAGCCCGAGAATGAGGAAGAGGGCAAGACCTACCCGCTCGTGGTCTATCTCCACGGCTCCGGCGAGAGAGGCAAAAACAATATCGCACAGATGCAGCGCTCGCTGCTCAGGGGCATCAAGAAGCACGGCGAGCCCTGCTATATCATCATGCCGCAGGTGTTCGAGGACAAGACATGGACGAGCGACGGTTACGACGCGGCGCTGACACGGCTGATAGAATATATGCTCAAGCTCTATGCCGTCGACTCCGACCGTATCTATATCACGGGCATCTCCATGGGCGGAGCGGGCGTGCTTGACCAGCTCCTGCGCCACCCCGGCAAATACGCCGCCGCCATGCCCGTGTGCGGCTACACCGACGTCGAGGATCTGACCGCCCTTGCGGGCACCCCGATGTGGCTCGCCCACAACTCTGGCGACGACGTCGTAAGCGCAGACTATTCAAGGAGGATTTATGCCGCCGTCAAGGATATCTCCGAGGCGAAATACACAGAGTATGACAGAGCGGGTCACAACGCATGGGACAGGTTCTATTCCGACCCCGAGGTGTGGAATTGGGCATTCTCAAAGACTCTTTGAACATATACCGAGGCGGTCTGCGTTTCGGGTGAGAAAATAACGCAAAAAATTCGCCTCCGTGCTACAAAATTTGCCGCACGGGGGCGGTAGTATTTTACCGTGTAAAATAAAAATGCTCCGCCTGTGATTTTAGCGGAGAAAGTGCCATATACTTTCATTAGATAATCAGGCAGAAATTAAAACATAATTATTTGGAACGGTGATCGGAAATGAAAAAATTCAAACCGGAGGGTCAGCTGATATCGACAGAGGAGAACAAAAAGAGGGTCTCGAGCGCAGGCGCACTGCATGACGCATTCTACAGCGGCGCTCCCGTCGAGTGTCGGGTGCTGCGCTGCGACGCGGAGCATAATCTGCACGTCGACCTCGGCTGCATGAAAGGGATAATTCCCCGCTGCGAGGGGGCGCTCGGCATCGAGGACGGCTCGGTGAGGGATATTGCGCTTATCTCGCGGGTCAATAAGCCCGTGGTCTGCGCCGTGACGGGGTTCGCATCAACTCCCGAGGGCGAGAATTACGCCCTGCTCAGCCGCCGCAAGGTGCAGCAGGAATGCGCCGACGAATATATCTCGACCCTGCGCCCCGGCGACGTAATACCCGCGACCGTCTCCCATATTGAGGGCTTCGGCGTATTCTGCGATATCGGGGCGGGCATCAACGCCCTCATGCCGATAGACGGCATCTCCGTGTCGAGGATCCCGCACCCGTCGGCGAGATTCACTGCGGGGCAGAGCATTTACGCCGTCGTCAAGAGCATCGACTCCGACGGCAGGATAACCCTGAGCCACAAGGAGCTGCTCGGCACATGGGAGCAGAATATCTCGAAGCTCAAAGTGGGCGAGACCGTGCCCGGAATAGTCCGCTCGGTCGAGAAATACGGCATTTTTGTGGAGCTTGCTCCGAATCTTGCGGGGCTTGCCGAATTCTCTCAGGGGGTCGAGGCGGGCTGCCACGCAGGGGTATACGTCAAGAGCATTATCCCGTCAAAGATGAAGATAAAGCTGATAATCGTCGACTCCTTTGCGGCGGATTACCCCGTAGAGCCGCCCGAATACTATATCACGAGCGGCCATATCGACCGATGGGTCTATTCGCCTGAGGAGAGCGAAAGGCTCATAGAGAGCGTATTTGACTGATGATCCTGCCGCCGCCCACCACGGTTTCGCCGTCATAGATAACGGCGCTCTGACCGGGGGTTATCGAGCGCTGCGGCTCATCGAATATCGCCCTGAAGCCGTCGCCCTCGGGGATTATGAGGGCGGGCTGCTCCTTGGCCCTGAAGCGTATGCGTACGCTTGCCCTGAACGGCTCGGTTACGGCGTCGCGGTCGATTAGATTCAGCCTGTCGGCAACGAGACCGATGCCGTATTGAGCGCCGTTCTCACCGATGACGACTGCGTTGCGCTCCGAATCAAGCCCCGTGACAAACATCGGCTTGCCGTAGGCGCCGAGACCCTTGCGCTGACCGACCGTATAATTTATAATTCCGTTGTGAGTGCCGAGCACGTTGCCTCTGCCGTCCACAATATCGCCGGGGGGCGAGGTTACGCCCAGCGAGGCGAGGTAGGCGGAGTAATCGTCGTTCGGCACGAAGCATATCTCCTGGCTGTCGTGCTTTTTGGCAACGGGCAGCCCCGCGCTCTCGGCAATGGCTCTTATCTGCATTTTATCCATGCCCGCAAGCGGGAAAACGGCTCGCGAGAGCTGAGCCTGAGTGAGACGGTAGAGGAAATAGCTCTGATCCTTGACGCTGTCCGCCTTTTTGAGCAGGAAGCGGCCGCCGCTTTGCTCGATCTTGGCGTAGTGACCCGTTGCGAGGGCGTTGCAGCCCTTTGAAACGGCGTAGTCGAGCATTGCGCCGAATTTAATAATCCCGTTGCACTCTATGCAGGGGTTCGGAGTCCTTGCGGCGAGGTATTCGCCGACGAAAGGCTCAATTATCTTCTCTTTGAAAAATTCTCTCAGGTCGAGCACCTCAAGCTCTATCCCGAGAGCTTCGGCAATTCGGCGGGCGTCGGCAATGTCGGCGTCGGCGAGCGAGCCTTGCTTCAGGCGCAGGGTGATGCCCATCACCTCGTAGCCCTGCTCGCGCAGCAGATAGGCGGCAGTGCAGCTGTCGACCCCTCCGCTCAGACCCACGGCGATCTTCTTCATATTTATCCCTCCGTTTCGGGGAATTCAATTGAATATAATATCAGCCGCCCCGTTTTTCGAGGCGGCTTTCGGTTTTTATTTCACACGCAGCCAGACCTGCATATCGCTCTCGCCCCTGTTGGCGTAGGCGAAATACGGGATGAGATTTATCTCCCTCTCCGTGGTCGAGGCGGGCGAATAGTTGCGGTAAAGCTCGTCGAACGGCGCCTCCTCAAAGCCCGTGGCCTTTACGGTGTACGCCTGTATCTCTGCATTGTAGCGCAGACCCGCTTCAAGGTCGGAGTCGAGCAGGAGCGTGTCGAGCGGCACGTTGCCGTTGTCTATCTTCTCGGCGCAATAGACTATCGGCCCTCTGCAAAGGGCGACCCTGCCGAGATCCGCCTGAACGGCGGGGTTCGCAGTTACAAGGCGGCAGTCCATGTCAAGATAGAGCTTGAGGCTCGTTTTGTCGGAGTCAATATCAATATAGATATAGCCCTTGACGGTCTCGCCGAGATATTGTTTGCCGTTTATCGCCACATAGTCGCACCAGCCGGGCACTCTGACGGCGAGGCGTTTGCCCTTCATGCCGCTTATGGTGAAGAGGATATCTCCCTCGTTCGGGTATTCGGTTTTTTGAGTTATCTTAATGCCGTCGAATTCCGCTTCGCTCTCAAAATAGTGGTGAACATATACGGTGCCCTCGTCATAGCTGTAGAGGAAGTCGCCTATTGAAGCGATAAAGCGGGCGATATTCGGCGGGCAGCAGGAGCAGTCAAAGACCTCGGCACGCTGAGTGAGGAGCTTATCCTTGCGCTTATAATACTCTGCACCGAGCCTGTGCCGCTCAAGATTTATTTCAAGGGGATTCACATAGAAGAAGGAGTTGCCCTTGAGCGAAACGCCCGCGAGAGCGCAGTTATAAATAGCGGTCTCGGCGATGTCGGCGTATTTGGAATTCGGGTCGACCAGGCTCATGCGCCTTGCAAAGAGAGCAAGGCCGATGGAGGCGCAGGTCTCGGAATACGCAAGGTCATTTGGCAGGTCATAGTCCTCGGTGAATCTCTCGCCGTAGGCGGTGGAGCCGATGCCGCCGGTGATATACATACGCTTTTGAGCGATGCTGTTAAATACTCTGCGGCAGGCTTCGAGCAGCTCGCTGTCGCCCGTCCTGAGAGCAAGATCGGCCATTGCGCTGTAGAGATATACCGCGCGCACGCTGTGACCGACCGCGTCGCTCATTTCGCGCACGGGCATATGGCACTGCGAATAATCGAGGCTTATGTAGTGGACGTTGTCCTCGTCCATTTTGCTCGTGCCGCGTTTGTCAACGAAGAATTCCGCAAGGCGCAGATAGCGCTCGTCGCCCGTGCAGTCGCTGAGCCTGACAAGCGCCAGCTCTATCTCCTCGTGGCCGGGGGTGGTGAACTGAGCCGAATCCTCGGTGACAAAGACTCGCTCGATATAATCGGCGTAGTCGCACATCAGGTGAAGGAATTTATCCTTGCCCGTGGCTTCATAATATGCGACAGCGGCTTCGATGAGGTGACCCGCGCAGTAAAGCTCATGGAGCAGGCGGTTGGTAAAGCGGTTCTCGGGCTCGCAGACGGTGAAATAGATGTTGAAGTAGCCGCAGGGATCCCTGTGCTTCTCAATAAGGTCGACAACGCCGTCAACGATGGCCTCAAGCTCCTCGTCGGGGCATTGGCGCACCGTGTAGGCGACAGCCTCTATCCATTTCGCGATGTCCGAATCCCAGAAGAAATGGGGCTTGTGCTCCATGCCCTCGTGCCAGTCGCAGTTGAATGCGGCGAATCTTCCCGTCTCGCTGAATCGCTCATAGACGGCGGGGATCGTCACATTTTTGTTGATGTCAAAGCGGTGTTTCCAGAAACCGCCGAGTTTAACTTTATCATAGGTGACAGCTTTCATATTGTTACCGCTCCTCAGCGTGATTTGGGCTTCTTACCGTCGGCGGACTTGTCGCCGAGCTCGATGAGCATATAAGAAGCAGTCCAAACGATCAAAAGAATGAAAATTATTAAAAGTCCGTTGTGGAAGCCGCCGAGCATCAGCTTGTCAATGCTGACAACGCCGCCGATAAGGGCGGTAATGAGGCTCGAGCCGCCTATGGCGCTGACAATGTTGACCGTGCCGTCGACCACGTCGCCCGCCGCGGAGTTGAAGCAGGCTATCATCACTATCGTCGCAGCGAGACCGACTCCCGCCGCAGCAAGGACGGGGATGCGTTTGCCGCTGCAAATGGAGAAAATGATGATAAAGAGCGCCGCCAGAGCCGCAACGCCGAGGGCGACCGCCGCCGCAATGAGCCTTGCGTTGAGCGGGGCAAGCCCCTCGGGCCAGGTGAAGCCCTTGTCGGATTTGACAAGGCTGCTCAGCGGGTCGTTGCCGGTGAAGATATCAATTATTCTTTTGAGCGAGATGCTCTCCTCAAGGCCGTATTTGGCCAGCGAGGTGGACGCTCTGAAAAAGATGAGGTCGAGGAAGAAAACGGCGGGGAAAAACAGCGCCGCAAGAATTATATTCACTATCCTATACAGATATTTCATTTAGGCGCCTCCTAAAATTATTTCCAAGAGGAGTTGAGAGCCACGGTGCGGTTGAATACGAGCTTGCCGGGCTGCGAGGTCTTATCCACGCAGAAGTAGCCCTGGCGCATGAACTGGAAGGTGTCGCCGCACTTTGCGTCCTTGAGACCGCCCTCGACAAGGCAGCCGCTGAGGATCTCGAGCGAATTCGGGTTCAGATTATCGAGGTAATCGACGCCCTCCTCGCCCGCGGGGTTCTCGGTGTTGAACAGACGGTCGTAAAGGCGTATTTCGCACTCTGCGCAGTCCGCGGCGCTGACCCAGTGGAGGGTGCCCCTGACCTTCCTGCCGTCGGGTGCGTCGCCGCCCTTGGTGGCGGGGTCATAGGTGCAGTGCAGGCAGGTGATGTTGCCGTCGTCATCGGCTTCCCAGCCGGTGCAGGTGACGAAATACGCGCTCTTGAGGCGAACTTCATTGCCGGGGAAGAGCCTGAAATATTTCTTCGGCGGCTCAACCATGAAGTCGTCGCGCTCGACGAATATCTCCCTTGAGAAATGCACCGTCCTTGTGCCGAGCTCGGGCTTGTCGGGGTTTATCTCGACCTCGATGGCCTCGGTCTGACCCTCGGGGTAGTTGTCGATGATGACCTTGAGGGGCCTGAGCACCGCCATGGCTCTGGGGGCGTTGGCGTTCAGGTTATCTCTGACGCAGGCCTCGAGCAGGCCGTAATCGACAACGCTGTAAGCCTTTGAAACGCCGATCCTGTTGATGAATTCGCGGATAGCCGCCGCGGGGTAGCCCCTGCGCCTCATGCCGCAGAGGGTGACCATTCTCGGGTCGTCCCAGCCGTCAACGATGCCTTTTTTGACCATTTCAAGGCACTTTCTCTTGCTGGTCACGCAGTAGTTGATGTTGAGACGGGCGAATTCTATCTGTCTCGGCGGCTCATCGAAGCCGATCTCCTTGATGAACCAGTCGTAAAGAGGTCTGTGATTCTCGAATTCCAGCGAGCAGAGGGAGTAGGTAACGCCCTCTTTTGCGTCCGAGAGGGGATGAGCGAAGTCATACATCGGGTAGACGCACCATTTGTCGCCGGTCTGATGATGATGGACGTGAGCGATACGGTAGATAACGGGGTCCCTCATGTTGATGTTGGGGGAGGACATATCTATCTTTGCTCTCAGGGTCTTTTCGCCGTCCTTGAATTCTCCGGCGGTCATTCTTGCGAAGAGGTCAAGATTCTCCTCGATCGAGCGCTCTCTGTAGGGGCTGTTTTTGCCCGGCTCGGTGAGGGTGCCTCTGTATTCCCTTATCTCGTCGGCGGAAAGGTCGCAGACATAAGCCTTGCCCTTTTTTATGAGCTTGATGGCGCATTCATAGATGAAGTCAAAGTAGCTGGAGGCGTAGAGGACCTTATTCCACTTGTAGCCGAGCCACTCGATATCCTCCTTGATGGCGTCGACATACTCGACGTCCTCCTTGGAGGGGTTGGTGTCGTCAAGGCGCAGGTTGCATTCGCCGCCGTATTTCTCCGCCGTGCTGAAATCTATGCAGATAGCCTTTGCGTGGCCGATATGCAGGTAGCCGTTCGGCTCGGGTGGGAAACGGGTCTGAACTCTGGTGTTGACCCCGTTCTTGAGATCTTCATCAATAAAATCATATATAAAGTTTGATGCGGAAGTGTTGATTTCGTCCATTTTCAATGTATCCTCTCTTTATTCTGTATAAGCTTTGAGCGCTGCGCCGAGCCTTGCCTTTATCTCATCCTCGCCGAGCAGCGCCATTATCGAATAGAGGTCGGGCGTGTTGCGGCGGGAGGTGAGGGCAATGCGTATGACGGATGAAACGTCGCCGACATGACCCTTGTAGCTCTCGGGGTTTTTCTTGTATTCTTTAACATTTGGGGTGAAGCCGAGCGGCTCGCACATACCCTTGATGCGGGCGAACCATTGGTCTTTATCGTCCGCAAGCGAGAATTCGCCGAGATATTTCTCGACTATCGCCGCGGCGTCGGAGCGGCTGATATTCTCGGGCAGGGTGAAGTCGGGCTTGTAAAGCTCGGGGAAGAAGTAGGCGACATAGTCCCTGACCTCGCTCCACTTGGCTATATCCTTGCGGGGCTTGGGATTCTCGCGGTCGATGTTGACTATCGCTGTTGAGCGGGCAGGGTCGGCGGTAAAGATATCATAGAATTCTTTATCATATTTCTCGGCCCATGCAGCCACGTCGGCGTAGACCTTGTCGGCGCTCATGAGCGATATCACGTTTTTGCTCACGTCGTTGAGCTTCACGAGGTCAAACAGGCAGCCGCTTGCGCTCATCTTCTTCAGATTGAACGGGAATTTTGATATATCCTCTCTCGGATTTGCTCTGCGCCAATCCTCGAAGTTGGAGTTTATAAGAGTGAGCAGGTATTCGAGCACGCTCTCCTTGGGGAAGCCGCCCTCGATGAAGTAGCCGACGGCCGCCTCGGGGTCCTTTCTCTTTGAGAGCTTCCGCTTATCGCCGGTCTCTTCGTCGACCTTGAGCACCTGCGGGGTGTGTGCATATTTCGGAGCCTTGTAACCGCAGGCTCTGAAAAGCTCGATATGCTTCGGGACGGAGGATATCCATTCCTCGCCCCTGATAACATGGGTCGTCCTCATGAAATGGTCGTCGCATACATGGGCGAAGTGATAGGTGGGTATGCCGTCGGATTTGAGCAGCACCTCGTCGATTATGTTCTCGGGCATCTCTATCTTGCCTCTGATAACGTCGTCGAATACTATCTTTTTATCCTCGCTGCCCTGCGAACGCAGGCGAAGCACCCACGGCTTACCCTCGGCGAGATTTTTCTCTATCTCCTCAAGGCTGAGGTCGCGGCACTTGGCCCATTTGCCGAAGTAGCCCCAGATGAGAGCGTCGCCCTTTGTCTGCTCCTCGCGGATGGCGGCAAGCTCGTCCGCCGTGCAGAAGCAGGGGTAGGCGAGACCTTTCTCCACAAGGCTCTTTGCGACGGTCTGATATATCTCGGCTCTGTGGCTCTGGGTGTAGGGGCCGTAGTCGCCCTTCTCGGTGCCGAAGCCGGTCACGCCCTCGTCAAAGGCGACTCCGAAGTAGTCGAAGCCGTTGATGATGGCGGAAACGCCGTCGTCTATCTCACGCTTTTTGTCGGTATCCTCAATTCTCAGGTAGGCAACGCCGCCCGTCGATTTGGCGGTGAGAACGTCCACAAGAGCGCCGAAAAGGCCGCCGATATGAAGATAGCCTGTGGGCGATGGGGCGAAACGGGTCACCCTCGCACCCTCGGGAAGCTGTCGCTGCGGATAAAGGGCTTCATAATACTCGGGGGTCTTGTCTATGTGCGGAAAAAGAAGCTCCGCCAGATTTTTGTTCTGATCCAAAAAGATACACGCTCCGTTTCGGCAGGTAGACTGCCATTATAATATATACTTCTTTATTATTGCAGAAAACTCGGCAACTATCAAGAGCAAAATGTAAATTTTCGCTTCAAATGGCATGCTTTTTTGAAAAAACGACCCGTCGGGGAATAAATGACCGCCGTGCAGACGAAAATATCGGTGAAGAAAACGAAAAGAGGTCATTGCATTGAAAAAGAAGAAGTATTCAAATATCTATTTCGCGCTGTTTGTCTGCCTTGCCGCCGTGGCGGTCGGCTCGATAGTCAGCGTCAAGACGGCGATAACAAAGAAAAAGCCCGAGGAAACGGGCTTCACACGGGTGACGTATAAATGGACGGTGCCCGCCACCGAGGAGAGGGTCAACGCGGAGCAGACCGGCGTTGAAGATAACAGGCTCCGCTCCGCCGAGCAGAGCACCGAGGAGATAGAGCGCAACAAGCCCTATTCGGGCGATTTCGCCCTGCCGATGGGCTCGGATATCATCAAGGATTACAGCAACGGCGAGATGGTGCGGTCAAAGACGATGGGCGACTGGCGGATCCATAACGGCGTTGATTTCGGTGGCAGCGCGGGCAACGACGTGGTCGCCGCCGGTGACGGCACCGTCACCGCAGTCTATGACGACAGCTTTTGGGGCACGGTCGTTGAGATAGACCACGGCAACGGCATGACGGCTCGCTACTGCGGGCTTAAAAGCGGGAGCTGCCTGCCCGAGGGCAGCGAGGTCAAAAAATATGATAAGATAGGCTCGCTCGGGCATATCCCCGTCGAGATAAGCGACGAGGATCACCTGCATCTCGAGGTGCTTATCGACGGCGAAACGGTCGACCCGCTCAAGGCGCTCAATAAGGTCGGCGCCGCCGACACGGATTGATCGCTCCGCCGATATGTGATGGCGGCTGCGCTGTGTCCACCCGGCTCCCCACGGGCTGCAAAAGCCACCGATGACGGCAGCCGCCTTGTTTTGGAGAATGGCTTCCCCACAAACCATACTATGCCGCAGCCGCCCGAGGTGATAAAAAGTTATCGGCAAAAAAATATACTGAATTCAGCACAAAACCGTTGAAATCTTGCCGATAGAATGATATAATATCATTGGTGATATTATGGATAAGAAGTTCTTGTCAACTGCCGAAACGGCTGAAAAATGGGGGATTTCCGAGCGCAGCGTGCGTAACTACTGCAACGACGGCAGAGTGGACGGCGCGGTTCTTATCGGCAAGATTTGGAGGATCCCCGAGAATGCGGCAAAGCCCGAAAGGCTCAATAAAAAACCGGAGATGACCCTGCTTGATATCCTTGCCGAGCAAAAAGCTCAAAGGCTAAAGGGTGGGATATACCATAAGGTTCAGATCGAGCTGACCTACAACTCAAATCATATCGAAGGCAGCATGCTCACCCACGATCAAACGAGATTTATTTATGAGACAAATACTCTGGGCGTGACCGATGAAGCGGTCAATGTGGACGATGTTATCGAAACGGCAAATCATTTCAGGTGCATCGACAAGGTCATTGACTGCGCCGCCGCTCCGCTCACCGAGAAGCTCATAAAGGAGCTGCATTTTATTCTTAAAACAGGCACGGCGGACAGCCGCAAAGCGTGGTTTGCCGTGGGCGATTACAAAAGATACCCCAACGAAGTCGGCGGCAGGGAAACAACATTACCGGAGCAGGTGCACAGCGAGGTCAAGGCTCTGCTTGACCACTACAGCCACGGCGGCAAAACGCTGGAGGATATTATAGCGTTTCATGTTGATTTTGAGCGGATACACCCGTTTCAGGACGGCAACGGCAGGGTCGGCAGACTGATACTTTTTAAAGAATGTCTGAAATATGATATCGTGCCGTTCATCATCGACGAGGAGCTGAAACTGTTCTATTATCGGGGGCTCGGAGAATGGTCGAGAGAGCGCGGATATCTTATCGACACCTGCCTTGCGGCACAGGATAAATTCAAAAAATATCTCGACTATTTCAGAATTCCTTATAAAAATTAAAAAAACTCTTTACATTGCGGCGGCGGTATGATATAATCTCTTTTGCACGTGCCCGTTTCTCGGATTCCGGAGTAAACCGCCGAGCGGTATTCACCTGCCGGCTTCTGAGTGCGAGGCAAATATTTTAATGAGGTGAAAGAAATGACACAGGCAGAAAAGACCGCAATCATGCAGGAATACGCCCTTCACGAGGGCGACACAGGCTCACCCGAGGTTCAGATAGCCGTCCTCACCAAGAGGATTAACGACCTCACCGAGCACCTGAAGGTTCACAAGAAGGACCACCACTCCAGAAGAGGACTTCTAATGATGGTCGGTCACAGAAGAAACCTCCTCGCTTACCTGCAGAAGGTTGACATCGAGCGTTACCGTGCGATCATCGCAAGACTCGGTATCCGTAAATAATTCAAGGTTCGGAGCAGGCAGGATTTTGTTTCCCGCCTGCTCTGTTATGTTTGAATTCGCATCTTTCAGGCGGCATAAAACGGTCTTAGCAGTGAATCGAGCCTCCGCAAGGGTCGGAGTTTGGATTTATTGCTAAACCGCAGCCGCCTGTAGAAATAAATTACAGAGAGGTAAAAAAATGTTTTTCAAAGCTTTCAAGAAGTATGAAACTGAGATCGCCGGCAGACCGTTTGTGGTCGAGGTCGGCAAGATGGCTCAGCTTGCGGGCGGCTCCTGCCTTGTCCGCTACGGCGAGACCAACGTGCTCTGCACCGCTACCATGGCTGCGAAACCCAGAGAGGGTGTCGATTTCTTCCCTCTTTCGGTCGACTACGAAGAGAAGCTTTATTCGGTAGGCAAGATCCCCGGCTCGTTCCAGCGCCGTGAGGGCAGAGCGAGCGAGAAGGCGACCCTCGCCTCCCGCGTTATCGACAGACCCATCCGTCCTCTTTTCCCCAAGGATATGAGGAACGACGTGGGCGTTGTCGCCACCGTTATGTCCGTTGACCCCGACTGCCAGCCCGAGATCACCGCTATGCTCGGCGTTTCCATCGCTATCTCGATCTCCGAGATCCCCTGGGACGGCCCCATCGCAGGCGTTGTCGTCGGCCTTGTTGACGGTCAGTATGTCATCAACCCCACTCTCGAGCAGAGAGCAAAGAGCGATATGTATGTCACCGTCGCCTCCACCGCTGACCTTGTCGCAATGATCGAGGCGGGCGCAAACGAAGTCTCCAACGACGATATGTTTGACGGCATCATGTTCGCCCACAAAGAGAATCAGAGACTTGTTGAATTCATCAATCAGATAAAGGCCGAGTGCGGCAAGCCGAAGGTAGACTTCCCCTCAAACGACCCCGATCCCGATATGTACGAGGCTATCAAGGACTTTGCGATAGAGGATATCCGCGCTGCACTCGATACCGATGACAAGAGAATCCGTGACGAGCGCCTGAAGCCCGTCTATGAGAAGGTTCACGAGAAATTCGATGAGATTTATCCCGATATGCAGGTCAAGATCGACGAGTGCCTGTATAAGGTTCAGAAGTACGTCGTGCGCCGCTGGCTGCTCGATGACGGCAAGCGTGTTGACGGCAGAGGCATCAACGAGATCCGTCCTCTTAACGCCGAGATCGACCTGCTTGACAGAGTTCACGGCTCGGGTATGTTCACCAGAGGTCAGACTCAGGTGCTCTCCGTTACCACTCTCGGCCCCATGAGCGACGCTCAGATGCTTGACGGCCTTGACGAAGAGGACACCAAGCGTTATATGCATCACTACAACTTCCCCTCCTACTCCGTCGGCGAGACCAAGCCCAGCAGAGGCCCCGGCAGACGTGAGATCGGTCACGGTGCTCTTGCAGAGCGTTCGCTGATCCCCGTTCTCCCCTCGGTCGAGGAGTTCCCCTACACCATCAGAGTCGTCTCCGAGGTTCTTTCCTCCAACGGCTCCACCTCTCAGGGCTCCGTCTGCGGCTCGACCCTTTCGCTTATGGCGGCTGGCGTGCCCATTAAGGCTCCCGTTGCGGGTATCTCCTGCGGCCTTATCACCGAGGGCGACCGCTTCATGACCATGGTCGATATCCAGGGTCTTGAGGATTTCTTCGGCGATATGGACTTCAAAGTTGCCGGCACCAAGAAGGGCATCACCTCCATTCAGATGGATCTCAAGGTACACGGCCTTACCCCCGCTATCATCAGAGAGGCTCTCGAGAAGACCTATAAGGCTCGCTGCTACATCCTTGACGAAGTAATGGCTCCCGTTATCGCCGAGCCCCGCAAGGAGTTGTCAAAGTGGGCGCCCAAGATGCTCACCACCAAGATCGACCCCGAGAAGATCGGCGACGTCATCGGCAAGCAGGGCAAGGTCATCCAGAAGATCTGCGCCGAGTGCAACTGCAAGATCGACGTTCAGGAGGACGGCAACATCTTTGTTTCCTCCACCGATATCGACGACGCAAAGAGAGCGATATCCATCATCGAGACTATTGCCAACGATCCCGAGGTCGGCGCTATCTACAAGGGCGTCGTTACCCGCCTGATGAGCTTCGGCGCATTCGTCGAAATTGCTCCCGGCAAGGAGGGCATGGTCCACATCAGCCAGCTTGACGTTAAGAGGACCGAGAAGGTCGAGGACGCAGTTCATGTCGGCGACGAGGTTATTGTTAAGGTGCTGCCGAAGGACGACCAGGGCAGGCTGAACTTCTCTCGCCGCGATGCTCTTATCGAGGTCGAAGGGCTTGTGCCCGAGAACACCGTATCCGACGCTCCCAGGAAGCCCAGAAGAGACTTCAGAGGCGAAAGAGGCGGCAGACCCAGAAGAACCAACGACTGATTTAAAAATTAAGAACCGTCTCGTTGAGGCGGTTCTTTTTGTATGCAAAATACCCCCGGCTGCTGTCCCGGGGGTATTTCTTCACAAACGAGGAGGAGGAGATTGTCAGTTTTTAGATGCCTTGCCGTTCACATTGATGACGGCGGGGACTTTGCTCAGGGCGACTGCGCCGATAACGGTGATTATCGTCTCAATGAGCATATATGAGCCGTTGTAGAGCAGCGAATAAACGGGTACTACCATGTCCGCGGGGCAGTAATCTGTCCAGATGGTCACGCCGCTGATGTAGTGGCAGACGAAACGGATAAGGCAAACGACCACGCTGCCGAGCGCAAGCTCCGCGGTGGGATTTTTGAATTTGCCCTTGAACATACCGCCGAGACCGAGGCAGCCGAAGGCTACGATGTAGTCGGCGAGGGCGACTATCAGATAAGCGCCTATGCCCGAGACCCATGCGAAGTTTTTAAGCCCGGTCAGGAGCTGGAATACCGAGAGCACAAGGGCAGCGGCGACGCCGTTCTTGATGCCTCTGCGATAGGAGTAGATGACTATCGGCACCTGTGCAAAGATGCTGAAGCCGCCGCCGTAGGCATACGGCCAGGGGATAAGATCGGATACGGCAAAGAGAGCGATGGAGAGGGCGACCATTATCGCACCCTCGGCAAGGATTACCGTTTTTTTGTTTGAACCGGTGTTTGACATTGAATTTGACCTCTTTTCGGATTGTTCGGGGGAACCGATCCGGTGCGCCGCAGCCTGAGGAAATAAAAAAGCCGGTACAGATATCGTACCGGACGTAAAAATTGCACAGAGGCTGTTTTCCTACGCCCGCATTATCGGGATCAGGTTTGAGGGTATGATCTCAGCCGACTGCCGTCAGCACCCCTTTATTAGCTACATTATACATTGCAAAACCCGGCTTGTCAATATAAAATTTATGAAATCGGCTCGCTTTTAAGCGCTTTCAGAGAAAAATAGTCAAAATACATCCGCAATTTTTCGTTTCGGAACGAACACTCCGCAAGGTAACACAGGCGCGCCCGTCCGTCGATATCCGCAACGCACAGCCGCTGACGCTCAAGGCTAAATCCCGAGGGCAGCAGTCGGTCAAGGCGGGGCTTTGCGTCGACAGCCATTGCCTCACGGTAGTTTTTGATGTATTCGGAGCAATCGAAGCGTATCAGCTCCGAGCAGCAGCGGCAAACGGCGACCTTGACTGCGGAATCCAGATGCAGCACTCCGCCGACGCAGGGCGCAAACTCAAGCTCGGTACGGAATTCACGCTCGCAGCGGCTTATCTCCTCCATTTCGGGGAAATTACGCTCTTTGAGGAATTTTGCCGCCGATGCGGCTGCGCTGTCCGCTCCTGTTTCGGCGGTCTTGCACGGCTCGGCCACCGTGAAAGCCGCGACCTCGCCCGAGGTGCTGATATCGACCAGCATCGAGCCGTAGGTGAAGCGATAGACCTCAATTCCGCCGAGCTCCTCGGTCTCGCCGCCCCGCCAGAGCGCCGCCTCCACGCCGAAAAGCTCACTTGCCGCAGCCCTTGCCGCCTCGCGGGAGACGGCCGCCTCCGCCGACCCGACAGGGGAGACGGAAACGGCTATCAGCGGGAAGATCTCATCCTCGCTGCCGTTTGAGAAGTCGAGCTTATCCTCGATGAATTCCTCGTCGCCCCCCTCGAGCAGCGAGATGTCGCCGCTCAGCACGGCGGCGGAAACATCGCTCAGGTGGTCGTAAAGCTTACCCGCGTAGTCCGAGAGCCTTATCGCTGCCGCCCGCTTCTCTTCGCTCGGCTCATCCGGGAATTCCTCCGCAAAGCGATAAACTCCGTCGAGAAAATAGAGGATGTTGCCCGCCGAATCCTCCGAAAAGCTTGCGGCGCCGCCCCTTGCGCCGAGCGCCTTTGAGCAGACATAAGCCGCAGGGTCGGCAGTACCGCCGTCCGGCGAAACGGCAAGCGCCCGCAGCCCTGCGCTGAGCTGCGACGAATATTCGCAGAGCGAAACAAGGCTCGACATACGCACCCGCCCGAGAGCTTCGCCGTAATCGCCCCTTGCTTTGGCGGCGTCGCTTGCAGCGGCGGCAAGGCACACCGCCGTCGCCGTCAAATATGATATTATCCTTATAAAACTCCTGCGCCCAGGCATAAAAAATCACCCTGCTTTCACTATAAAGTGTTGCAGGGTGATAAAATTTTATCCGTGGGAATTTTTATTTGATGATGCTTACGCCCGTCATTTCTTTAGGCTGCTCAAGACCCATTATCTTCAGCATGGTGGGCGCGATATCGCAGAGCCTGCCGCCCTCACGAAGCTCGCAGGGGTAGCCGACAACGATGAAAGGCACGGGGTTGGTCGTGTGCGCCGTGAAGGGCGAGCCGTCCGCCTCATACATCTTGTCAGCGTTGCCGTGGTCGGCGGTGATGAGTGTCACGCCGCCCTTTGCGGCAACGGCGTCAACTATCTTACCTACGCAGGTGTCGACCGCTTCAACGGCCTTGACCGCTGCGTCGAATACGCCGGTGTGACCGACCATGTCGCAGTTCGCATAGTTCAGGATGATGGCGTCGTATTTGTCACTGTCGATGGCTGCAAGCAGCTTGTCGGTGACTTCATAGGCGCTCATCTCGGGCTGGAGGTCATAGGTGGCGACGGCGGGGGATTTGACAAGGATCCTGTCCTCGCCGGGGTACTGCTTCTCAACGCCGCCGTTGAAGAAGAAGGTTACATGAGCGTATTTCTCGGTCTCGGCGATCCTGAGCTGCTTGAGACCCTTGTCGGAGATATACTCGCCGAAGGTGTTTTCAAGCGACTCGGGCTTGAATGCTACATGGACGTTCGGCATGGTTGCGTCGTACTGAGTCATGCAGACATAATAGAGGCCCTTGAGCTGCTCTCTCTCGAAGCCGCTGAATGCGGGGTCGACAAAGGCTCTGGTGATCTCTCTCGCTCTGTCGGGGCGGAAGTTAAAGAAAACGATCGAGTCGTTATCCTTGACGGGAACGGCTTTTTCAGAGACTGCGGGCACGATAAATTCATCGGTCACGTCGTTTGCGTAGGATTCCTCCATCATCTTGCAGGCGCAATCGAATTTAACGCCCTCGCCCTCGGTCATGGCCTTGTAAGCCTTGACGACTCTCTCCCAACGGTTGTCTCTGTCCATGGCGTAGTATCTGCCCATGACGGTTGCGATCTCGCCCACGCCTATCTCGTCGCACTTCTCGTAAAGCTCGGCGAGGTAATCCTTGCCTGAGGTGGGGGGCACGTCGCGGCCGTCCATGAAGCAGTGGATATACACCTTGTCAACGCCGCTGCGCTTGGCAAGCTCCATGATGCCGTAGAGGTGAGTGTTGTGGCTGTGAACGCCGCCGTCGGACATAAGACCCATCAGGTGAAGAGCCGAGGAATTCTTTTTGCAGTTCTCCATTGCGCCGACGAGAGCTTCATTGGTGAAAAAGTCGCCGTCCTGAATGGACTTTGTGATCCTGGTAAGCTCCTGATAGACCACTCTGCCGGCGCCGATGTTGGTGTGGCCGACCTCGGAGTTGCCCATCTGACCGTCGGGAAGACCGACGTCAAGGCCGGATGCGCCGATAAAGGTCATGGGATTCTCACTGACGATCTTATCAAGATTCGGCTTCTTTGCGGCGGCGATAGCGTTGCCGTAGGTGCTTTCGTTCTTGCCGAAGCCGTCCATGATGCAAAGAAGAACGGGTCTTTTGCTCATAATATCATATCCTTTCCCAAAACGGCGGGAACGGAAAACTCCGCCCCCGCCCTGAAATTGCGATTATTTGCTTGCAGCTTCAACTATCTTTGCGAATTTCTCAGCAACGAGTGAAGCGCCGCCGATAAGGCCGCCGTCAACGTCATACTGAGCAAGAAGCTCGGCAGCGTTGCCGTCGTTCATCGAGCCGCCGTACTGGATAACGAAATGATCCGCGGCGTCCTTGCTGTAAAGCTCTGCGACGAGAGCGCGGATAACGGCGCAGACCTCGTTTGCCTGCTCCGGAGTGGCGGTCAGGCCGGTGCCGATAGCCCAAACAGGCTCATAGGCGATGATGATGTTTGCAAGCTCAGCCTCGGAAACGCCGGAGAGGGCGACCTTGGTCTGCTTTCTGACTATTTCGGCGGTGATGCCGAGCTGCCTCTCCTCGAGGACTTCGCCCACGCAGAGGATGACCTTGAGGCCTGCGTTCAGAGCAGCTCTGACTCTGTCGCGGACGGTCTCGTCGGTCTCGCTGAAATACTGCCTGCGCTCGGAGTGACCGATGATGACATAGGGCACGCCTGCGGCCTTGAGCATATTGGCGGAAACCTCGCCGGTGAATGCGCCTTTCTCAGCCCAGTGGCAATTCTCGGCACCGATCTTGATGTTGGAGCCTGCGGCTGCCTCCATGGCTGCATAGAGGTCGATATAGGGGGCGCAGATAACGACGTCGCAGTCGGCGTTCGCTACAAGGGGCTTCATCTGCTCGATGAGCGCCTTGGTCTGCTCGGGGGTGTTATTCATTTTCCAGTTGCCCGCGATAACGGGTCTGCGAAGTGACTTGTCCATTATTTAACTGTCCTTTCACTTAATAATAGCAATCCGATTCCCAACGGAACGGGTTTTCGTCGATGTATTGCCAAATTTCCTCGTAATCCCGCACGTTCCGTATCACATGGTCGTGATAGGAGCGCTGCCAAACATTAAATCCGATTTCACGATTTACAAACCGTTTCAGCGTAGAGATGAGCGAGGGAACAGACAGATTAGCGGAGTTTGAGTTTTCACTGTCGATCAATATCAACAAATGAATATGATTCGGCATGATAACATATTTTTTAACCGAAATATCGGTGTATGTTGCGTCAATTGAAATAACATATTTGTTTATGACTTTACCGATGTGTGACAGTTGGGTATGCGGGACGTCGAGGACGCCGTCCCCTACGATTCGTCCGAAGATTCTTTTCTTATCTTTGGCGCATACAGTCAAAAAATATGCGCCGTTTTGCGAATAATCGTAGTCCTTCAATCGAAGTCTTTTTCGTTCGGGAAGAGCCATATTAATTCTCCGCACAAAGGTATAAAATCATGCTTGTAGGGGACGGCGTCCTCGACGTCCCGCTACAAAGGCATAAATATTTCAGTCGGTCAACTTATTTATCGTTAACAGCCTCGATGCCGGGGAGGGCCTTACCCTCGAGGAATTCAAGCGATGCGCCGCCGCCGGTGGAGATATGGGTCATCTTGTCGCCGAAGCCCAGGGAATTGACTGCCGCTGCGCTGTCGCCGCCGCCGATGATGGTGACCGCGTCGGTCTCGGCAAGAGCCTTGGCGACCGCGATGGTGCCGGCTGCAAGGGTGGGATTCTCAAAAACGCCCATGGGGCCGTTCCATACGACGGTCTTGGCGGTCTTGACTTCGTTTGCGAAAAGCTCCGCGGTCTTGGGGCCGATGTCGAGGCCTTCCATGTCTGCGGGGAGAGCGTCGGCGTCAAAGGTGCTGACCTCGATGGGTGCGTCGATGGGGTTCGGGAAGTCGGGAGCGGCTACCACGTCGATGGGCAGCAGGATCTTAACGCCCTTGTCCTCAGCCTTCTTGAGCATATCCTTGCAGTAATCTATCTTGCTCTCGTCAAGGAGCGATCTGCCTACGCCGTAGCCCTTTGCCGCAAGGAAGGTGTAAGCCATGCCGCCGCCGATGATGAGGGTGTCCGCCTTGTTGAGGAGGTTGTCGATAACGTTGAGCTTGTCCGCAACCTTTGCGCCGCCGAGGATGGTGACGAAGGGCCTTGCGGGATTCTCAACAGCGTTGCCGAGATACTTGAGCTCCTTGCCCATGAGGTAGCCGACAGCGGCTTCCTTGACGAATGCGGTAACGCCGACGGTGGAGCAGTGAGCTCTGTGAGCGGCGCCGAATGCGTCGTTGACATAAATGTCGCAAAGGCTTGCGAGATCCTTGGAGAAGGCTTCGCCGTTCTTGGTCTCTTCGGGGCGGAAGCGGGTGTTCTCAAGCAGGACTACGTCGCCGTCCTTCATAGCGGCAACGGCTGCTCTTGCATTGTCGCCGACAACATTGTCGTCAGCTGCAAAAACGACTTCCTTGCCGAGCTTCTCGCTGAGTCTCTTTGCAACGGGTGCAAGGGAGAACTTAGCCTCGGGGCCGTTCTTGGGCTTGCCGAGATGGGAGCAGAGGATGACCTTTGCGCCGTCGTTTATCAGCTTCTGTATGGTGGGAAGAGCCGCATTGATCCTGTTCTCATCGGTGATAACGCCGTCCTTGAGGGGGACGTTGAAGTCGCAGCGCACGAGAACTCTCTTGCCCTTTGCATTAATATCGTCTACGGTTTTCTTGTTAAGTAAGCTCATAATTCTTCTTCCTTTCGGTTTTTATTGAAACATTCTTAACCAATTATATATTTTATATTATTGTGCCGAATTTTTCAAGCATTATTTATCGGCGAATTCAACGAATATGAAAATTTTTCCGACCGGAATTTTTCCCCTTGACATTTCGCCGCTTTTTTGATAAACTTATTAAGCTATAAATAAGTGAATATGTCTCCGTAGCTCAGCAGGATAGAGCGTTCGCCTCCTAAGCGAAAGGCCGTGGGTTCGAATCCCGCCGGGGACGCCAGAAAGTGCCTGCCTCTAAAGAGGCGGGCACTTTCTTTTCATGTGAGGAGGGATTCGAAGGACGAGCGGTACAGAGCAACAGTCCGGTGGACTGTTGTGACCGCGAGCGACCAAGCGCCCGCAGGCGCGCGAGTCGAATCCCGCCGGGGACGCCAGAAAAAAGCACTTCTTCGGAAGTGCTTTTTTCAACGAAGCGCACCTTACGGTGCATGAAAAATGAAGCAGGGCTTCGCCCTATGAAGCGCGGCTTCGCCGCACGGAGAGGTACGGGCGCTTCGCTTCACGCGAGCGCAGCGAGTGCTTCACAGAAACCGTCAGGTTTCTGCTTCACGTTTGCCGTCGGCAAACGCTTCATTAGAATAAAAAGGGGAGATTTCTGCAAAGGCCTTAGTCATTCAAATGGCGAAAAATGTCTTCATCTTTTTCAATGCTCACGCACCTTACGGTGCATGAAAAATGAAGCAGGGCTTCGCCCTATGAAGCGCGGCTTCGCCGCACGGAGAGGTACGGGCGCTTCGCTTCACGCAAGCGCAGCGAGTGCTTCACGGAAACCGTCAGGATTCCGCTTCACGTTTGCCAACGGCAAACGCTTCATTGACAACGGGCAAATCTTTGTGCTATACTCTCATTATAAGGGGAGTGACGGTATGGCTAATGATAAGCTGGCGGAGTATTCCATGGATTTTTCCGTTCAAATTATTAATCTTGTCAGGAAGTTAAAAGAGCAGCGCGAAAGCATTATTTCAAATCAGATCGGCAGAAGCGGAACTTCCATAGGCGCAAATATTCGTGAAGCAAAATATGCTCATGGTAAAGCTGATTTTGTTTCAAAACTGCAAATCGCTCTCAAAGAAGCAAATGAAACGGGATATTGGTTGGAACTGCTACATAAAACAAATTATATAGACGCGGAGCAGTATTCTTTTCTTGAATCTAAGTGCAAATCGTTGCGGGCGATGCTTGTCTCTTCTATCAATACAGCAAAGGAAAACAGCAAATGAACCACTCGGGTACAAAAGCGCTGGAATCACGGCGCTGTTACATGAGAAAATTAGAAATTAGCGACTCAAAACAGTTGTTTGAGAATGTTTATTCCGACAAAAAGGTTTCGGGATATATGTCCTGGGATACATACAGCGACGAGGCGCAGGTCGTTGATTATTTGCGCAAGTGGCAGGAATATTATGACCAAAACGAGTGCTATTGGGGCGTGTTTTTGAAAGAGAACGAAAGCCTGATCGGCACGATATATCTGTATGACGAGAATCCCGCCGCCGGAGTGGGCTTCATATCATATTGCTTCGGCTCGGGCTTTTGGGGGAACGGATATGCCACCGAGACGGTAAGGGTCGTTCTTCGCTACGGGTTTGACGAGATAGGCTACAATAATATCGTCACATTTGCCGCCGAAAGCAATATCCGCTCGCAAAATGTCCTGCAACGGCTCGGATTTAAAAACGAAGCAACATTAAGAATGAGAGACAAGACCGAATTCGGCATAGAAGACTGTGTTTATTTTTCGCTGATAGAAGAAGAAATGAAGTAATATTGCCGCATGATCGCGAAAAAGCAACGCCTGCCCCAATCGAGGCAGGCGAAATTGATTTAATATCAGAATATCCCGCCGTTCCACTTTTTCTGGACGCGGGCGAGGGCGGTGAAGCCGATGACGAGGCCGACGATAAGAACGATCACGGCGGCGACGGCGGTGCGGTCTTGCGTGCCGAGCAGCCCGATAACGCCGCTGACGAGCGGCGAGGCGGCAACGACGAGCAGAGCTTTGCCGAATGCCCTGCCGTAGCCGACACGGTCGGTCACATTTTCGCGGTGATAGCTGTGTATCAGCTCGGTGCGTCCGCGGTATATCAGAATGCTGAAAACGATGAAAATCGCAGAGATTACAAACATCAGAATCGAATAGGGCAGCAAGATTTTTACCTCCTTGATGATGCAATGTGCCGTTAAATGCGGAGCGGCGCATATTGTTGAATTATACCCGAAGGTGAAGCGTATTATTGCTCAATTGCAAGTATTCTTGCGTGGTACCGAGGACGCCGTCCCCTACGATGTGTGCTGAAAAGCTTGCAATTGTCCTCGCAAGCCGTCGGTCATTCCACGGAGATGCCTATCATCACGGTCTCGCTGTCGCAATTGCTCCACACGGAGTGGGAGCGATGCTGCCCTTCACGAGGAACACCTCACCCCGACAAAGCATTGCTTCTCCGCTGACGAGCAGGGTCTTTGTCTTAAAAATGACATGCTTCGGGCGCATAAATCCGTCTTTTGCGTTGCTGCGTTATTATGCAAACAGCCCCACGAAGCAACTTCATGGGGCTGAATTCTTTGAATCTTATTTTGCGTTGAGCTTGAATTCGCAAAGGAATGCGGCGGAGCTTTCGGCGGAGTTGGTGTCCTTGAAGTAGCCGTCCTTTGAAGCGGTCTGACCGCAGACATACACGGTCGAGCCGTTTGAGCAGATGCCTCTTGCGGCGTCCGCACCGCTGCCGGCGAAGGAGGATATCGTCTGGGTCTGGCCGTATTCGGAGATCACATAGACATAAGCGTCCTTGTCGCCGAGATTCTGAATTGCGAAATCTCTGTTGGTGGAGTTGGTGTAGCCGGAGACCGCATAGCCGCCGGGCACCTTTGCGATGCCGGTGACGAAGTCGTTCTCAAATCCGATGAGGGGCAGAAGCCAGGTTATCTTGGAGTCGCCGCCGATGCGGATGATGACGCCGTCGGTCGTGCCCTTGTTGCCGCCGTTGTATATATCGGCGAAGGTGCCGTCGGTCGAGGTGCCGGAGCAGGCGTATTGACCAGCTATCACGCAGCCGCCGTCATTGGTCGCAAGCACGGAGGGAAGCTCCGCGGAGCCGGTGAGATATATCGACTTGGTCCAAACCTTCTTGAGGTCGGAGGAGAATTTGAAGACTATCGAGGTCTTTCTTGCCTTCTTAACGCCCTCGATGCCGGCGAAGCCGCCGTCCTCATTGGCGTTGATGCATACGCCGAAAACGTCGCCGTTCGACGCGACCGAGAGACCGTCGAAGCTGCAGTGATAGGTGCCGCCGATAGCGAATCTGTTGACGATGTCGCCGTTGCCGTTGAGCTTAAAGACGAATGCAAGGGTCTTGTCGTTTGAGAGACCGGAGAGGTCGAGGTCGTGAGACTTGCTCTTGCCGCCGATGACGAAGCCGCCGTCGGGGGTGGCCGCCACGGAGTAGAGTATATCGCCGTCGCTGCCGCCGATCATCTTTGTCCAGAGCCTTTCGCCCTTGTTGCTGTATTTGGAGACAACGCCCTCAACGGTGTTCTTCATCTTGTAAGCGCCGTCGGGCACAAGGTTGGTGGCGAGGGTCTGACCGACCGCGATGATGCTGCCGTCGGAAAGGACCGCAACATCCTCAAACGAGGTGAGGTCGTTGCCGACGAGCCTTGACTTCCACTTCTCCTTGCCGTTCTTGTCGTATTTGACTATCAGGGCGTTGGAGTTGCCGGTCACCTTGCCGTCGTTGTCGGAGTATGTAACGCCGACCGCCACTATGCCGTCGTCTGAGGTGACGGCGTCAGCCTTGAATATCTCGGTCTTGCCTACGCTGAAGACCTTGTTGAAGCCGGAGGATATCGAGCCGGTGCGGACAAGGGTGGTGCCGGCAGGGGAGACGATGGGCTTGCGCGTGGTGAAAACGGCCTCCTGATTGCCGCCGGCGTTGCCGCCGCTGTTTTTCTTGGTGGTCTTATCGTCCTTGGCGGGGGTGCTGGGCGTGGTGGGTGTGTCGTTGCCACCCTGATTCGGGTTGGTTGCGGGGCGGGTCGCAGGCCTTGTTACGGGTCTGACGATGTCAACGCCGCCGTTGCCGTTAGTAACTGCGGTAAGGCCCTTATCGTCGGCTATCTTTGAGATCTCGTCATACTCGTCCTTGGATATTTTGCTCGGATCCTTGACGCTCGCGCGGGTGAGGATGTCGTTTGCCTCATCCTGAGAGACCTTGGTCACGGCAACATTGTCCTTTTTGATAACGGGTTTGCCGCTGCTGTCCTTATCAACGGTGTAGCCCTTGTCCTTGGCTGCGTCCTCGACCTTCTGAAGCTGATCGGGGGTGAGCTTGCTCAGGTCGCCGTTGAAGTCCTTGGCTTCGTCGCCGAGAGCCTCGGAGACGAGATCCGCCAGCTCAACGCTGCTGATGGTCACGGGCTCATAGACGATCTCGCCGCCTGCCCAGCTCTCGTTGGGCGAGAGAGTATTGGAGTTGTCATCGTTTGGCTTTTTGGGGCTGCACGCCGCAAAAACCGAGAGAATGAGAAACAGGCAAACAAGCACGCTTACTGCCTTAAATGATTTGCTTTTCATAAAGTTCCTCCCATGTTATACATTCAAATCCGCATCAAGCGAGTATACTTCTGTATAATGTTAACACAAAAGGTCTGCAAAATCAACAGTTTTTATCACCATTAACGGAATTTTAACAGATAATTTAAAATATATCTTTCAATCGGTGCGGTTTTATTATATAATCGGTATAAAGGGGGAGATCAAATGACCGATAAAGAAAGAGCGCTGCTTGCGGTGGAGGCGCTGGAGAAGAAGTATCCCGACGCGATATGCTCGCTGAACGCGATGAATCCGCTGCAGCTGCTGATAGCCACTCGCCTGTCCGCTCAATGCACCGACGCGCGTGTGAATCTCGTGACCCCCGCGCTTTTTGAGAAATACAAAACCGCCGAGGACTTTGCGGCAGCCGCACCCGAGGAGGTCGAGCCCCTCATCCGTTCCTGCGGATTTTTCAGGACGAAGGCAAGGGACATCATCGGAATGTGCCGCAAGATCATCGACGATTTCGGCGGGAAGGTGCCCGATTCCATAGAGGCGCTCACTTCGCTGCCCGGGGTCGGCAGGAAGACGGCGAATCTCATCATGGGTGATGTTTACGGCGAGCCAGCGGTCGTCGCCGACACACATCTGATAAGGATATCCAACCTGCTCGGGCTTGTCTCGACCAAGGATCCCTACAAGGTCGAGATGCGCCTGCGTGAGCTGCTCCCGCCCGAGAAGAGCAATGATTTCTGCCACCGCTGCGTGCTGCACGGCAGGGACACCTGCGTTGCCGGCAGGCCGAAGTGCGGCGAATGCGTTATGAGCGGCTTCTGCGCCAAGGTGCTGTCAGATAAATGACGACAGCAGGAACGCCGCCGCGCTGACCGCCGCCCCTATGCACGCCGCAACGCTCATATTCAGCGCCGCCCGCAGCTTGTTTTTACGCAGTCTCACGGCAGGAGGCATCCCCGCGCTCTGGGCTATTATCGTCGCCCGTTCCCTCAGGTCGCCCTCGCTGACGGCCGAGTACTCCGGCTTTATAAAAAACAGAACTTTTTCAAAATATTCGCACTGAGTCTGTGTTATTTCAACGACTTGACGGTTTACACCCTTTATCAAGATACATTAGCTCCCTTCTGCTGCATTTCTATGTTATTTTGGGCAATTGAGGGAGCTTTTATTCCGAGGTTTCGGATACGGAGCGGCGTATTTCCCGCAGATCGGGACAAAAACCGAAAGCACAAGAAAATTATACTCACAGTATAGCCGACTTTTCCTCAGAAAAGTGGAAAACCCCGTGGAAAACGTGAATAACCGACCGCTTAAAGGCTTGTTTTTCAAGAGTTTTGCCGTGTGGAGAACTTATATTGCTGTTTTGGAAGTATACATAAGGTTATCCGCTCTTTACAAAAGCGTGAAAAAAGTCGAAGATTTCGCTGCAAATTTTGTGCAGCAATGAATAAAAATATTACAGTTTGGAGAATTTGTAATGCCCGTTATAAACGAAAACAAAGCTGAAACGAAGGAGGTCACGCTGACCTGCCCGTGCCTTGACGCTGCCCTCACTCTCGACTGCGGTCAGGCGTTCCGCTGGGCGCAGCAGCCCGACGGCGGCTGGCACGGCGTGGCTTACGGGAGGCCGCTGACGGTATATCAAAACGGAGAGACCGTGACCTTTCGCGGCGCCGACGAAGCGGAGTTCGAGGAGATTTGGCGGAGATATTTTGACCTTGACCGTGATTATTCCGCCGTCTGCGAGCGGCTGAAAGCAGATGAATATATGCGCGCCGCCGTGACGGAGTTCCCAGGCATACGCATTCTGCGGCAGGAGCCGTGGGAGGCGCTCTGCTCTTTCATCATATCGCAGAATAATAACATTCCCCGTATCAAGGGGATAATCGACCGCCTGTGCCGCCTGCTCGGCGAGCCGCTCGGAGGTGAGGACTATGCCTTTCCGACTCCCGAGGCCGTTGCCGCGGCGGGGGTCGAGGGGCTTGCGCCCATAAGGGCGGGCTTCCGCGCGAAATACATAATCGACGCCGCTCAAAAGGTGTCGAGGGGCGAAATAGATTTTGACCGCATCGCCGCCGAGGGGCTTGATTACGGGCGCGAGGAGCTTATCAAGATCAAGGGCGTCGGCGCAAAAGTCGCAGAATGCACGCTGCTCTACGGCTTCGGCAAGGTCGACGCCTTCCCCGTGGATGTCTGGGTCAGGCGGATAATGCAGGAGCTTTACCCGAACGGTCTGCCCGAATGCGCCGAGGGTGTGAGGGGCATCGCCCAGCAGTATCTCTTCCACTGGCGCAGAAGCAAAGAGGGATAAAATCAAATGATACGGCGGGTTAGCCGTGTGCCGATAAGACAGTAATTTGAGAAAACTACAAAATCGGCATCTGCTAAGCAGGATTGGACAACAAAACAGACGGCTCTCAGCTTCAGCTGGGTGCCGCCTGTTTTTGTACATCTAAGGGTTGAAAATTGCTTATTTTCTGCCCTATAAAGCAAGTGCAATGAAAAGGGTGAAATAGTTATCGCCTCTGTGCGGTTCTTTTGTGAAACAGCGAATCGCTGCATAGAGGATACCGTTCGCTGGGGAGTGCGTATATTCGTGACTGTGTAAAATACCTCACGAAACTGTAAACCCAATAGGTGGGAACTTCGATGCGGCGCATATCCGATACCAGGAAAATCAGCTCGGGCGTTCAATTTGGATAGCGGTTGTGCGGAGCTGACGCTCAGCGACGGCAAGACGGCAATGTGATTGCTTTTAACTGTAACGTCGTAGAAAACGAAATCGCCGACAATATGTATCAGCGGTTTGAACTGGATTGGCTGATCGGTAACGCATCGTTTGAAAATTGAGTGATACATGCTGCCAGTAGATGCTTTTCTATAGGCGGTATTTTATAATATTTACGCCGAAAAGATTGACATTATCAACTAAATAATATATAATATCAACCATAACATCTAAGAAGGGGCATATTATGACTACATCAGAGCAAATTCGTGTTTTATGTGTAAGAACCGGTGTGAGTCTGTCAGAACTTGCACGAAGAATTAATCAGACACCACAAAATTTCAACGCTAAACTCAAACGAAATACAATAACCCAGGACGAACTTAATCAGATTGCAAAGGCTTTGGATGTTACATACGAACAATACTTTGTTTTGGGCAACGGCGAACTCATCAAGTAAGAAAGGGCTTTACTATGACTGAACATAAAATTATATTTGGCGATAGTCGTTCGCTCAACCAAATCAAAGATAAATCTGTGCAGCTAATTATAACATCGCCTCCATACTGGCAGTTAAAAGACTATGGCACGGAAGATCAGATTGGTTTTAACGACAGCTACGAAGAATATATAAACAATTTGAATTTGGTGTGGAAAGAATGCAATCGTGTCCTTTCTGATGGATGCAGATTGTGCATCAATATTGGGGATCAGTTTGCTCGTTCTGTTTATTACGGCAGATATAAAGTTATTCCGATCAGAACAGAGATAATTCGTTTTTGTGAATCCCTTGGTATGGATTATATGGGAGCTATTATTTGGCAGAAAACCACCACGATGAATACTTCTGGCGGCGGTGCCATTATGGGCAGTTTTCCTTATCCTCGCAATGGTATTCTTAAAATGGATTATGAGTTTATCCTTCTTTTCAAAAAATTAGGTAATGCTCCTAAGCCCACGCAACAGCAAAAAGAACAATCTGCAATGACCAAAGAAGAATGGGGACAGTATTTTTCTTCTCATTGGAATTTCAATGGTGTTAAGCAGATGGGGCATATCGCTATGTTCCCGGAAGAACTTCCTAAACGACTGATTAAAATGTTTTCCTTTGCGGGAGAAACGGTGTTTGATCCGTTTGCGGGGAGTGGTACGACATTGCTCGCTGCAAAGAATCTTGGTCGAAATTCTATTGGTTATGAAATCAACAAAGATTTTGAACCCATCATTCGTGAGAAATTAGGATCAGATCAGCTCAAATTAGGTGATGATACAAAGGTTCTTTTTGCAGAAGACGAAATCGGAAACATTTCTTCTTTTGATCAGCTCCCTTACATTTTCAGTGATCCACATCGGATGGACAAAAAGGTTGATGTAAAGAAACTCCAATTCGGTTCAAAGATTGATCAGTCTGAAGCAAAACGCGATGAACTTTTTGGTGTAAAGCAAGTAATTGCCTCTGATAAAATTGAACTTAGCAATGGACTTGTCGTTCGTCTGCTGGGTATCAAACCTAACCCACTATATCAAGGACAAGCTATCAGTTTTTTACAAGAGAAATTCCATAAGCGAAAGGTTTTCTTAAAGTATGACACTATAAAATACGATGCAGAAAACAATCTTATGTGCTATGTGTATCTTGATAATAAAACCTTTGTAAACAACCACTTGGTAAGAACGGGATATGTTGATGTTGATACATCGTTTGACTATACCTGTAAGAAGAAATTTATGGATTCACTTCCTAAGTAACATCAAAGTAAAAAGGAAGGAGTCAAATTCACAATTCCTTCCTTGAAACTTATTTTGGCCTCATTTGTAGTAGTAAATCACGCTCTGCCAGTATCTTCTTTTCGATGTCTTTTGACACCTCTCCGTTTACTGGCATAACAATAAAAACTTTGCCTCCAAAATCACGCATAAAAGCTTTGTGTCCAGCTTCTTCTGAAGAACGTGCTTTACCCATATATATCGACAAATTAGCAGACTTATATGTGGATGGTTTAACTTGTAATCCTATTTTATAGCCGTTTACATCTGTCCAAAGGTCAACCCAATAAGGCGATCCTTCTACTTCGCTTGGGGCATCGTAAAATGGAATGCCTCCAATAGTCAGTGCCGGTTTCATCATCTGCCGTGCTCCTTAAGATATCCCTCATATTGTCTGTCAATCACTAAATTGTGTATAAAATCTATACAATCGTCCCGAGTAATAGACTCTATTAACGCTGGGAAAAATCTGTTTTCCCCTGGAAGAACATTATGAACTTTATCGTATAGTCTAAGCCCTATATTTACAATTTGCTCCCTTGTTCTAACATTGGAGTAATAGTAATCTTCCCATTCTTGCAAACTGTTAGGGGAACACAAGCGAATAGAATCAGAGGTAGAGCCGACATTCACCTTCTTGTTCAACCCCCAACGACTGGTCGTATAATTAAGAATAAATTCTTTGTTTGCTATTGGCATATACTGTTCTCCCTTTATTTTTCAACTTCAATGGTCAACCCTGTTTTGGTTTTGGTGTAATAGATCATCTTTACAGCGATAGTCTCGGACAAACGTCCCATAGTTTTGTATGTATCGGGCTTTACCGAATATGGAACATTTCCGACATAGCCATCAATACCAACAGATTCTTCTTCTGGCGTAGCAAGACGATAAGTTGTGCCGTTGCGTTCTGCCAAAGAAGCTAAAATCGCCTTCTGAACATACATACCGTTGAATGTCTTATAAATGACGAGATCTTCAACCCAATGTTTAACCATTTCACGATCAATGAGCGGAATAGCATCACGGAGATTCTGCACCTGTGCATAAATCTTATCAGTTGCTTTTTCAAAGGCATCGGGATATCTTTCTACATACCAATCATGCCAGTTCTCAATGGTGATTTCTTCGCCGGAAGACATAAATTCCGGAAACAACTCGGACATCTGACCGACAACAACAGGACGAGTGCCCTGTGCATTTTGATTTGCCCAGTTGATTAACTGAGAAGTGTATTTTGGAAACCTGAAAGTATCGCTTTCGTTGTAGCTTTCTATGTTTTCGTTTTTTAGTGTGTACTTCATTTGTTCCACCTCGCGTAATTATCGTTAGCCATTTTTTGCGTTTTTCTCATGCCGCTGATTCGTTTTTCATAATTAGCGTTATAGTCATCCATTTCTTCGTCTGTTTGAGCAATAAAATAACCCTTGTTACAAGAAATCAATGGCAATCCATACTCTTCCGCAGTATCCCATATAGCTTGTCTACTGACCGACTGCGTATCCTCCATAGGAAACCCCATAGCTTCACTTATACGTTTAGCTGCGATAGCATTTTTTCTACCACGGTGTTCCATCAAAATATCCTTAATCTTTTCGCTCATCGTGAACCTCTAAAAACAATTTATACGTTTCAATTTCAAGTGCATCGGCAATGCGCTGAATATTTTCAAGAGATATACTTCTGCGATAGCATTCGATAGCACTGATATATGTTCTATGAAGCCCGCACTTCTCGGCAAAGGCTTCTTGTGATATGCCTAATGCCTGTCGATAGCGCTTCACATTTGTTCCAAAAACTCTTACAATATCCATACTTGCAATCCTCCTTTTTATATGATACAATGTTGAATACAATAAATCTACAGACAATAAGTAGCTGTTTTTGAGGCGGTGATTGAGTGAATTATATTAAATCTTTGCATATTGAAGGTTTTAAGAAGTTTCAAACCTTGGATGTAGAATTTAATGAACACATGAATATTCTTGTTGGCGAGAACGAGGCAGGGAAAAGCACTATACTGGACGCTATCAAAACGGTATTAAATCAGCAATATCGTCTTGCTGACAAATCTGTGTTGAGAGATTTATTCAATGCCCAAATGGTTAAAGCATTTGAAGCCAATCCAAGCGTTAAAACCTTGCCTCGCATCTTGATAGAAGTAGAACTCGTGCTTGACCCTAAAACTAAAAACGCTGATTACTTCTATGGAGAAGTATACGGAACATTAAAAAAACAAGCTGAAAAATTCGGTATCCGATTTGAGTGTAGGTACGATGAATTATTGGGATCAGGTATGGAGCAATCCATATTGGAGAAGAAAATTCCGTATGAATATTACGCACTTACATGGATGACATTTGCAAACAATCCATATCAGACAATTCGGAGACCGCTTCAGTTCATCGCCATAGATACAACGAACAATGCCTCAGCTCCATCTTTCAATTCTTACAATAGAACATTATTTACAAGTAGATATGATGAGGCAACAAGAGCCAAGGCAAAAAATGATTTTCGCACGAAGTTAGTTGAAGCATTCGACGCTGCAGAACTTCCTGAATTGGGTGATAATCGCAAGTTCGGCGTTGATACGAAAAAAGTTGTATTTGAAGCCATACTTTCCGTTTACGAGGGAGCGATTGCTCTTGAAAATCGTGGTAGTGGCATGGAAAGCCTAATCAAAACGGAAATCGCCTTAGAGAAAGCTAACGGATTAGATGTTATTTTGATGGAAGAACCAGAAAATCACCTGAGCTTCACTACACTTCGCAAAATGCTCCATGAGATTTCTATAAAGCAAAAAGATTCACAGATTATTGTTGCTACACACAACAATATGATCGCCAGCCATCTAAATCTTAACAATGTTCTTTGGATAACAGAAAACGAAGTTAAATCTCTTTCTGGAGTAGATAAAGCCGTGGCAGAGTTCTTTGTCAAGGCTGATGATAATGCTTTTCTTCAGTTGTTACTTTCAAACAAGGTTTTTCTTGTGGAGGGCGCTACCGAATTTTTGCTGCTGCCGTATTTTTACAAACAGATTACTGGTAAAACAATCGAAGAAGATGGTATATCGGTGATCTCTTGTAATGGTATTTCTTATAAAAATTATCTTGAGATCGCCAAAAAGACAAACAAGAAAATATCCGTAATTACGGACAATGATGGTAAACAGAACAGAATAGACGAAGCAATAACATTTAATGAAACCACTACATTGCAGCACATCTTTTTGGGCGCGACAACAGATGATTGGACATGGGAAGCGTGTCTGTATAATTTGAATAAAGCGGCACTTGATGGGATGATAGAAGTTCAGGCAGGAGCTGATTATTTATTCCATAAAAAAGATTACGGTCAAGTTCTTGGGAAAATGTTAAACAACAAAGTGGAGACAGCATATAAGATGCTTGTCTCTGGAGTGGAATTTGAAGTGCCCCAGTACATAAAGGATGCATTTGGATGGCTAAGAAAGTAATTCTTGCCGTTGCTGGTGCGGGAAAGACCTATCATATCTGCCATAAGATAGACCCGGCTAAGAAAAACTTAATACTTGCATATACTCATGAAAACATTCACAACATTCAAAAAGAATTATGTGATGCACATGGATGCGTGCCAGAATTGACGACAATAATGACCTTCGATGCGTTCGTGTACCACAATTTAGTTCTTCCGTATGAACCAAGTATCGCTAATCATTTTTCTATGACTCCTTTTACGAGTAGAGGTATTTGTTTAACCGATCCTCCGCTACAGAGAATAAAGAATGCCAACGGCGAGATGGTAGCTAATCCTCTATATAGGAAAAAGGATAAACTCGCTCATTACGTGACAAAGAAACACCAATACTATTGTGCCACTTTGTCAGAGCTTGCGCTTCAAGTCAAAGAAGGACCAGATTCTCTCATCAAGCGAGCGGCAGCACGATTAAATATGTTCTACGATTCAGTTTTGATTGATGAGTTTCAAGATTTCAGAGAATTTGACTATGAACTAATTATGAAACTTGCAAAGCATTTAAATGACATTCTGCTTGTTGGTGATTTTTATCAGCACTCTGTTTCTGCCCGAAACAACACAGGCAAACCATTTAAAACCTCAAAAGGCGATGTATCATACGCCGAATTTGTAGAAGGTGTATTGAGGTCTGGGTTTGATGTAGATACGACCACTTTGTCAAAGTCCAGGCGATGTTCTGTGGATGTATGCAATTATGTAAGTAATAAACTGGAGATTGATATTACGTCTGCCGGTGATCATATAGGACAAGTAATATGGGCCGATGATATTGCCGACGAGGTGTTGAGCAATGATCTTATTACCAAACTGGTTTATAGTGAAGCTGCAAGGTATTCATTTTCAGCTTTAAATTGGTCATACGCCAAGGGGGATACCGTGGATTGCGCTTGCATAATTCTAACGAAAGATTTCGAGAAACTCGCTGAAGATAAATTCTCGACCAAGAAGATATCTATTTCTACACTGAACAAATTGTACGTTGCTATGACACGTAGCCGTGGCGATTTGTACCTAATAAAAGCATCGACATTTAAAAAATTGCAAAATGCGTATATCAAAAGTAGATATACTTAGCGGTGGATACGTAGAGCTTTTGAAAAAGCAAAATCAGCTCCGTAGGAGCGCAGCCAATTTCTCTGAAATCGTTCAGGGGTTTGGGGCAATTCCCCAACAAGATTGCACGGGTGTATAAACACGAGCATTGCTTGCCAAGTGCGTTTCGCAGTTGGCAGGTAATGAGAAGTGGGTACCGCCGTGCATTGCTTGCCAGAATGGCAAGCTCCGGTGTGGGTACTCACCGGATTTGCTTGCTATTCTGCAAGGAAATCCCGGTCGTACCACGCCGGTTTTCGCGAGTGTAGCTACACTTGCTGTGCTTGCTATTCTCCGTTTCCCATGTTAGCAAGCGCCATTTTCCAAATGGAAATCGGCGGCAACCGCCGCCTTGTCTGCCAAAAAGCGAAACGGACGGACGGAAGTCAATGGCGGCGCAGCCGTTCATCTTGACCATTGACGGCGTTCGTCCGTTTTGCTATTCCAACTGGATTTTTTCATGAAACGAACCGAAGCGAAGGAGGCTTGACGAAGTGAATCCGAAAGAAAAAGACAACGAGATCATTGAGCTGACCGACAAGGAACTGGACGAGATTTTTACCGACGATGATTTTGATAACAGCGAGAAGGACGGTGAAATCCGCTCGTTTTATTTCTCAAATCCTGACCCATATGCCAAGGTCAAGCCGCGCCCCGACGATGCCCCCAAGAGGGAGTTTTCTTTCGATGAAAAGGGCAACATCGTTGTGAAAAATCCGTCCGCCTTTTGGCTGCCCGACGTCAAAATCGTGGAGGAACACGGCGGCACGGAATACACCGTAACCGGCAGCTACGAGGGAACGGAAACCCTCGACAGGAAGCTCAGACGCATCATGGAACAGAACGCCGCCGATGATAAAAACGGTATCACGGAGGACGCCGATGAGTAACGACGTTTCTCTTGATATAAACCAAGAATCCAATCCTGTTCAGACAGTTGCCCCACCGAAGGAGGACAACAATATGTTAAGGGCAACCGACAAAATCACAGCGCTTTATTGCAGACTGTCCGTGGAGGACACCAAAGAAAAGGACGGCAAGGATGACCCGTCGAACTCCATCCAGCATCAGCAGATCATGTTAATGGAGTATGCAAAATCTCAGCACTTTCCGAACCCGACGTTCTTTATTGATGACGGGTACAGCGGCGTGGATTTTTCCAACCGCCCCGGTTTTCAGAAGATGCTTGCGGAAATTGAAGCCGGTCATGTGGAAGTGGTGATTACGAAAGACCTTTCAAGACTCGGTCGTAATTCCTCGCTGACAGGGCTTTATATCAACTACACGTTTCCTCAGTACGGCGTGCGGTATATTGCCATCAACGACCACTTCGACACCATTGACCCCAACAGCACCGACAGCGACATGGCAGGCATCAAGAACTGGTTCAATGAGTGGTATTCCAAGGATACCAGCCGCAAAATCCGTGCCGTCAACAAGGCAAAGGGTGAACGTGGAGAGCGCTTGACCACCAACATTCCCTACGGCTATAAGCGTGACTCTGACGATCCTAAGAAATGGGTGATTGACGAGGAAGCTGCACAGGTCGTGAAGCGGATCTTTACACTCTGCATGGAGGGAAAAGGACCGAGCCAGATCGCGGCTCTGCTGGAAAAGGAGAAGGTACTGAATCCCACCGCCTACAAACAGCGGGAGGGCAGAAAAACACCGCATCAGACCCCGGAGAACGAGTATCGCTGGCACGAAAGCACCGTTGCTTACATCCTCGAATACATGGAGTACACAGGCTGCACGGTCAATTTCAAGACCTACACCAACTCCATCTGGGATAAGAAGCAGCGGGAAAATCCAATGGAGAATCGCAAGATTTTCTATAACACCCACCC